>Ga0181535_10000280_pt1 | contig 78783 bp, 56 predicted proteins | sample PEATcosm2014_Bin_44_FD_119774 | JGI IMG/M metagenome (GOLD analysis project Ga0181535, IMG submission 119774) | Peatland microbial communities from MTU Mesocosm Facility, Houghton, MI, USA - PEATcosm2014_Bin17_30_metaG | ecosystem: Environmental > Terrestrial > Soil > Wetlands > Peat | place... | reverse complement strand
GTTTCTTTGCTCGGCATGAAGTCCCCCTGGAAACAACTTCATGCCCGACAACCCCGCACGTAAGTAGCAACCGTGATCCGTAGCGATCCTGGTTCAGGCCAATTTCAAATGCGATTGCCCTGTGACCTCCGCTCTCCGGTATTGACACCGCTAAGGTGAATGTTGTTGGCGGTGGCGTAGACAGATTAAAGGTTGCGGTTGCGGTCACAGCCGCGCTCATGGTTACTGTGCAACTTGTTGAAGTTCCGCTACACGCTCCACCCGACCATCCGGCGAATGTGCTCCCAGAGTTCGGTGTAGCCGTGAGAGTGACTTGGGTTCCAGATGAATAGCTTGCCGAGCAACTGCTGCCGCAATTGATCTTTCCGTCGCCGCTGGTGATTACTCCGAGCCCTGCGCCGGAATCAGTCGCGGTAAGAGTGTAGGTAGGTACGCTGGTTATGGTGAAATCGGCAGTGACAGATTCGGCAGAAGCAATCGTGACAGTGCAGGTTGTTGCCGTTCCGGGACACCCTCCACCGGACCAACCGTCAAAGGTTGAATTGGAGTTAGGAGCGGCGGTAAGCGTAACCGTGGCCCCATCGGTATAGGTTGCGGAGCAAGTGGCCCCACAGCTGATCTTCCCATCGCTACTGGTGACCGTCCCCACCCCTGTGCCGGAATCAGTCACGGTAAGAGTGTAGGTCTGTGCGCTGGTTGTGGTGAAATTGGCCGTGACAGATTCGGCCGCAGAGATAGTGACAGTACAGGTTGTTGCCGTACCGGTACACCCTCCACCCGACCAACCGTCGAAGGTTGAATCGGAATTAGGAGCGGCGGTGAGCGTGACCGTGGCTCCACTGGAATAGTTTGCGGAACAAGCAGCCCCACAGTTGATCTTTCCATCGCTGCTAGTGACCGTCCCCAGCCCTGTGCCGGAATCAGTCACGGTGAGAGTGAAGCTAGGTGAGCCGGAAGAGATGAAATCGGCAGTGACCGTAGCGGCAGAAGCAACCGTGACCGCGCAGGTTGTTGCTGTTCCGGTACACCCTCCACCTGACCAGCCGCCGAAGGTTGAACCGGAATTAGGAGCGGCGGTGAGCGTAACCGTTGCTCCATCGGCATAGGTTGCGGAGCAGGTTGCCCCACAGTTAATCTTCCCATCGCTACTGGTGACCACTCCAGAGCCGTTTCCCGAAGAGGTGACAGAAAGCGCCATACTTTGGGTTTGGGTAGACTGGTTTGAACTCGGGCTACCTCCGCCGCCGCAACCGGCCAAAATGAGAGAGACACAGACGAGTGGCGCCCAGAAGAAATGACGAAGAACGTTCATGGTGAACTCCTCTTTCCATCAATGCGATTGGCAGATCAGTGAACCTCCACCTGCCTTCCCTCAAATCTGCATCTATGCCGCGATTTTGACGATGCTTTGGAGATCATTTCCGAGTCAAATTTGTATCATCCCCCAAGCTGCTCATAACTTGGTACTTATAGGTGGCCATTCGCGGCGTGATCCGCGACGTATGGTCCTATGCGGATTGTGGTAAACTTCCGACGACGGGCTCTCGGGGGTGAGATTGTGGCGACGCCGGTGTGCTTGAATCAATCCTGGCGTTTCGGTATCTATGAAGTAGACCCGCGAAGAGCGGAGTTGCGGCGAGGCGGCACTCCGGTCAAGATGCGGGAGCAATCGTTCCTCATCCTGGTGCATCTTCTCGAAAATGCTGGCGAGATCGTCACTCGCGAGGAACTGCGCAGGGTCCTGTGGCCTTCCGATACCTTCGTAGACTTCGACCACAGTTTGAACGCGGCGGTCATGAATCTCCGCAATGTCCTGGGCGACTCGGCCGATGCGCCTCTCTATATCGAGACCATCCCCAAGCGGGGCTATCGTTTCATCGCTCCTTTAGCCAATGTCGAAAACCAATTTGTGATCCCGCCGGAATCTTCGAATGCGGCAACGAGCGGTCTGGCCGCCACTGACTTGGCGCAATTCAGAAATGGCAAGGAAATCGCTGGAACGGCTCAGGTAGCAGAAGCTACCCCGGCGGCATTGCAGCGAAGCACCGAAGCGGAAAGGAAACTCCGTAGGTTCATTGCGTCCTCTGTGGTCCTATTGATGGTCATGCTGATCGCCGGCTGGCTTTCTTATCCACGGCACCAGGCCAAAGCTTTGACTGACAAGGACACCATCGTTCTGGCCGACATCGTCAACAAAACCGGGGACGAGGTTTTCGATGATGCGCTCAAGCAGGCGCTGGCCGTGGAATTGGGGCAATCTCCGTTTCTGAATGTGCTGTCTGACCAGAAGGTCACTGAGACCTTGGAGATGATGGGCCGTCCCACGAACGAGCCTGTGACAGCAGACGTTGGCCGGGAGCTTTGTCAACGCGCAGGGAGCAAGGCGCTGCTGACCGGAACGATTTCCCGCCTGGGCAGCCACTATGTCATCTCTCTGGATGCTGTGGCCTGCAATACCGGCTACACATTGGCCAAGGAGCAGGGTGAGGCGGCCAGCAAAGAGGATGTTCTGAAAACTGTGAGCCGAGCCACCTCCAGCCTGCGCAGCAAGCTGGGAGAATCACTGCCCTCGGTGGAGAAATTCGATGTCCCGATTGAAGCCACGACATCCTCTCTGGAAGCCTTGAAGTATTACAACATTGGCGTAACTCTGCGGCACAAGGAAGGAGATGCGTCGGGAATCCCGTTCTTGAGACGGGCGATCGAGCTCGATCCTAATTTTCCCTCGGCGTATTCCGAGCTGGCGCTATCCTACGACAATCTCGAGCAGCCGTCGCGTGCGCTGGAATATGCCGCCAAAGCATACCAATTGCGCGATCGGGCCACAAAAAGGGAGCAGCTGAGTATCACCGCGTTGTATTTCTTTGCCACCGGAGAGCTCGACAAGGAGATGCAGACCGATCAATTGTGGATCGCAAGCTACCCGCGCAGCTCGATCCCTCGCACCAACCTGGGCGCCGATTCCGCCAAGATGGGGCGCTACAGTGAAGCGCTTCCGGAGCTCCAGGAGGCCTTGCGCCTTGCGCCTGACAGGATCAATATCTACACCAGTCTCGGGTCAGTGCTTGTCTACATGAATCGGCTGGATGAAGCCAAAGCCATTTTCGATCAGGCCCTTGCACGCAAGTTGGACGACGGTGGACTGCGCAGTCTCATGTATGATCTTGCGTTCCTTGAGGGAGATTCCAAGCAGATGGAAGAGCAGGTGGCTTGGGCCGGGGACAAACCAGGAGACGAGGATCTCTTGCTGTCGCAGCAATCGGATACGGAAGCTTTCTACGGACGGATGAACAGAGCGCGGGAGTTCTCTCGCCGGGCTGTGGATTCGGCCGTCCGCGCCGACTCCAAAGAAACAGCGGCAGTATGGCAAGCGGACGCTGCATGGCGCGAAGCGGAGTTGGGTAATGCTTCCTCTGCGAGGCAAGGCGTGACGGCGGCTTTGGCTTTGTCGCAGGGACGGGACGTAAAGGTACAGGCGGCCCTCACCTTGGCACGCATCGGCGACACCTCCCGAGCGGAAGCTCTGGCGAGGGAACTCGAGAAAAGCTATCCGGCCAACACTCTACTGAATGCCGGCTGGATCCCGAGTATCGACGCGGCCATGAATCTCAACAGGAGTAACGCGTCCCGGGCGATTGAGTTATTGGAAACTGCCGCGCCCTACGAACTGTCAGAGGACCTGACATTGTACCCCGCATACCTGCGCGGCCAGGCCTATATGCAGGAACACAATGGGAAAGCCGCCGTCGCCGAGTTCCAGAAATTGCTGGATCACAAGAGCATCACGCAAAACTCCATCACTGGACCGTTGGCCCAGCTTCAAATCGGCCGCGCTTATGCAATGGCGGGCGATACCGCCAACGGGAAGGCTGCATACCAGAAGTTCTTCTTCCTTTGGAAAGACGCCGATCCTGGAATCGCAGTCATGAAGCAAGCCAAGGCCGAGTACGCAAAACTCCAATAGGTTCCAATCGGCCCTTCTTCAAAAACAACGACCCATTACGGCGCGACCCTACGCCATTCTCGTCAGCCCCTTGGGCCTGAAGATACGCATGAAAATATAGACCGCCAGTTGCAGCGTAAGCGCTCCGCAGCAATCCAGCAGCACATCCCAGGGCGTACCCGTACGGTTGGGCAAATAACTCTGGTGCCACTCGTCGCAGCTGGCCACCGCCGCCGTTCCGAGCAGGGCAAGGATGGCGTCATTAAGGAAGTGGGAGTGGGGCAGGGTCATCCACCAGGCGCGCAGCCACGCAAGCCCGATGAACCCGTAGCCGAAAAAGTGACCGCTTTTGCGAATCAGATGATGGATCATCTCCCATCGAGCAAGGGAGACAGGGCCGAAGATGGTTTCCCAGAGCCAGCGTAGCGGGTGGCTGGTATGGTCGGCGCCAAGCCATTCGGTCGATTCCACCATAATAACGGCGATGCCTACGGCAACCGGGAGCCAGGCGTTCAGCCAGAACTTGAGGCTGCGCCGATCAAAGCATTCTTCCAATTCGTTAGCCTTTCTGGTGTTTGGCAGGTGGCGTTTTCTTATTGAAGAAGCCACTTGAGTGCATTGATTTCTAATGGATGCAATAGGAAGAACACTCACTCGACGTGATAGTTGGGCGCTTCTCGCGTGATGATCACGTCATGCACGTGGCTTTCCCGCAGGCCCGCGCCACTAATGCGCACGAACTGCGCATTCTTCTGCAACTCGGCAATCGTGCCGCAGCCCAGGTAGCCCATCCCGGATCGCAGGCCGCCGACAAGCTGAAAGACCATCGACTCCAGCGGCCCGCGGTAAGGCACACGTCCTTCGATGCCTTCAGGGACGAACTTGGCTAGCCGGTTGCCGTTGGCGCGTTCCCGCTGGACGACACTCTCGGACCCGGACTCGGCGCTGGCCAGGTCGGCAATGCTCTGGAAGTAGCGCTCACCCGAGCCTTGGCTCATTGCCGTCAACGAGCCCATGCCGCGGTAGGTCTTGAAGCTGCGGCCCTGGTAGAGAATGGTTTCGCCGGGGCTTTCGTCCACGCCGGCAAAGAGCGAGCCGATCATCACCGAACTTGCTCCGGCGGCGATTGCCTTGGTGATCTCTCCAGAGTATTTGATGCCGCCGTCTGCGATCACTGGAATCCGATGTTCGCGGGCCGCCCGTGCGGCCTCGGAGATGGCGGTGATCTGCGGCATTCCCGCGCCGGTAACCATACGGGTGGTGCAAATCGAGCCCGGCCCAATGCCCACTTTGATGGCGTCTGCGCCGGCGTCGATCAGAGCCAGCGCACCCTCGTAGGTGGCGACGTTTCCAGCCAGCAGCGCCACGGTGGGAAACATCTTTTTTACCTCGCGCACGGCCTCCAGCACTCGCGATGAGTGCCCGTGCGCCGAATCGATGGCCAGCACGTCCGCGCGCGCCCGAACGAGTTCCGCCGCCCGTTCCAGATAGTCGCCCGTAGCTCCGATAGCGCCGCCTACACGCAGCCGGCCCTTTTCATCCTTGCTTGCATTGGGGTATTTCAGTTTCTTCTGGATGTCCTTGACCGTGATCAGACCTTTAAGGTTGTACTGATCGTCGACCACCAGCAACTTTTCCACACGGTGCGCGTGCAGGATCTGCTCAGCCTCTTCAAGCGTGGTGCCCACCGGGACGGTAATCAGGTCCTTCTTGGTCATCACGTCGCCGACCGGCACGTCGGTGCGCGTCTCAAAGCGCAGGTCACGGTTGGTGAGAATGCCCACCAGCCGCTTGCCCTGCGTCACCGGCACGCCGGAGATCTTGTAGCGCCGCATCACTTCCAGAGCGTCGCCGATCATCTGGTCCGGCTCGATGGTCACCGGGTCCACGATCATGCCGCTCTCTGAGCGCTTCACCTTGTCGATCTCTCCGGCCTGGTCGACGATGGTCAGATTGCGGTGCACAATGCCGATACCGCCCTGCTGCGCCATGGCGATGGCCATGCGCGACTCGGTTACTGTGTCCATGGCGGAGGAAAGCAGCGGCGTGTTCAGCGTAATCTCGCGGGTCAACTGGGTCTGCGTGCTCACCTGCGCGGGCACAACTTCGCTATAGGCGGGCACCAGCAATACGTCATCAAAGGTAAGGGCTTCGGGCAGGGTATTTGTCAGCATATGTTTTGATGCGCCCGGCGGACCCGGAATTCCACTTCCCGGAGCGGCAGGCGCTTCCATCCATTGTAGCGGAGCAGGCCAGGGCAGGGCCGGACTGCCGATCCCGGCATAGTTGAACTTGAATTGAGGTCTTCTCGCAATCCCGACGCATCCCCGCCTTTCGTTGCGCCATTTCCGGCGAGGCCTGTTCAATCGCACCAAAAGGTTAGGGAGAGCGATCTAACTCGATGCTGAAGCGCCAACCATCCAGCGTAGTCGCGGATGACCAATCAGCCATCCGGACAGTGTCAGGGAGCCGCTATAAGTGAGCGCAAAAAGACCCAACGAGAGGCAAACCGCGGTTGCCGCCGCCCAACCCGATGTCTGGCCGGTAGCAGCTTTGCCAATCACCCGCCTTATGATGCACGCCAAAAACCACATCACGATAGAATGAGTCAAGTAGATCCCGAACGTTGTCGCGCGCACATTCACCGCTCGAGGCCAGACCGGCCTGCGCAACTTGAATATTGCCAGGACCAAGATAACGGAATACGCCTGGTTGCAAATGCGCAGAGTGTTCATTGGGTGCGGATTCCCGGCCGCGAGCAGCACGCTCGATTCAACGAAAGCGGCCAGTCCGGCCAGTGCCGCCAAAGCCATGAAGGCCGGCACGGAAACGCGCGCGCTCCAGGCTTGAATCGCTGCGAAGTTCCGCGCCGTCCAAGCGCCCAGCCATAGATAAAAGACAAAGCCGAACAGAGCCTCAGTGTGGTCCCGGATTGGGATCCAGTGCGCATAGAGATTCAGGCCATAGAACAAGCTCAATGTCAGCAGCAGGCCGCCCAAGCGCCGATCGAAGAGAAAGCGCCTGCAAGCAACAAGAATGCAGAGCGCAATCAACAGATTTGGAACAAACCAATAAGGGCTCAGGAAAAGGCAGGAGAAAAGACTATGAAAGACATACAAAGCGTCGCCCCGCCACGAGAAATGCTTCAGCCGACCGTGCACCGTATCGCCGGCGACAAGAATCACGAAATAGAGCGAGTACCAGAACAGCCACGGTGCAAGGATCCTTTTGAAGCGCCGCTCGAGGTACTTCGCTGGACGCCATCGTGACAGTCCCTCCTCTATCAGAAATCCGGAGATGAGAAAAAAGCCAATGACATCGAACGAGACCGGCTGGCGCATTGCGCGCTCCAACCCACCTGAGCTACTAAATCCGGCCAATGAAAACGCCATTGAGATGCAGTGGATAGCCACCACACCGGCCATCGAAAGAAAGCGGACGTTGGTTACAAATATGTGGTCTATGGCAGGATTCTCCTGCGAGAGTGCAAGCCGAGCCGGTTTCTCCGCGAGAGTGGACATTATGCGGCTGAGCGCCTCCGCGGCGGTATGGCCAAGTCGGACATCAGAGCTCCTTGCAAGAGGCGCAGGCGCTTCGCCTGCTGTCATCGAGCGGCAAGACCGGCACATTTCCCTCTGTGCCCGAGAAAGGCAGAGGATGCACTCGCGCCTTAGCCTCGGCTCTCAAGAAACCAACCTCCCCCAAGGCGCCTGTACTCAGACGTGTCGAACTGGAAATCTATCTGTTGAATCTCTTGGTATTCTAAGCCATTTCTGCGATAGTGCAGGGCGGCAAGAAATAATCTTCAGGGTTTTTGGTAACGGTAGAGCAATTACTTCGCTCTTTTGAAGGAAGGAGAATTCCGTGACTCTCTGCACAGATTGAGTGGAATCGTTGTTTCACGCGTCTCATCGTGGGTCGGTTGATTGCCAACCCTTAGGCCGGCAGACGATCCAGGATACCCAATTTTCGCGCCATACGTTCGGAGATGCGCATGGGAATGCGTTCCTGCTCGCCCAGCGTGAGGAGTACATACCGTCGCCACAAGAACCTTGTTCGACCAAACTGGACCTCGTTCCAGGGGATACTGAGCGGAGGATGGCCGATGCGAAATGGAAAGAGTATTGATAGATATAGGGCATCGCCAGTAGCGGCTATGCGAATAATGCTGCTGTAGCGGGTCCAGAAACGCAGATAAACCTCGTAGAAAAATGGACCCGCGCGCCTGGGCTCTCCATAGGGCTCGGATTGTGCGCGGAAACGTCTGGACAAGGCGTACCAGCCACCAACAAAGCTGATGATGTAGGAAACAAGGATCAGTGAGGCCAGAATGAAAACCGGAAGGAAATACAGAAGGAAAGGTGAAGAACTATCCGGGCTGGCTTGCATGATGCACCCCTTGCAAATGGATTGTAGTTACACCCCAACCGGGAACGGCTTGGGGCTCGACTCATCGGTGTTGGCGCCGGTGCCAGTCCGCCAGCGCTCGAAGCGGCCTTGCAGCAGGCTCATCAGGCCGGTGTACCAGTATCCTATGACGAAAAGAATCAGAAAAGGAGCAGTGAAGTAGTTATGGTTCGAGAAGGTATAAAGAATGGCCGCGAAGAAATAGCAACCGATGAATATCTCGATCCATGGCGCCAGAACGAGCCGCTTGCGATACTTGGCCGCCTGGGACTTTTCACCTTTTTTGGCCACCCGATATTTGGGCGTGCGCACAAACGGACTCTTGATGCCGACCAATGCTTCCATCACCGCCTTGGTGTTCGTGACGGTAAGGCCGATGCCCAGCGCCATCAGAACCGGCAGATAGAAAAAAGTCTTCCACCATGTTTTGGGAAATAACTCGCGCTCAGCCATCAGATAAAACACGCCGATGGAGGCTGTCGATGCGGTGAAGAGCGGCACGTCGAAGAGCAGCATCTGGAACCAGCCCTGGTAGAAACGCACGATCATGGCTGGCATCAGGAATGCCGTCATGATGACCATGAGCGGATAACTCAAATTAGCTGTAAGATGATAAACCGCCTCAACCTTGATGCGCCGCGGCACATCTGACTTGAACATCATGGGCAGCACTTTGATGCTGGTCTGGATCAGCCCCTTGGCCCAACGCGCCTGCTGCGTCTTGAATGCAGTCATCTCGATGGGCAGCTCTGACGGACACTCGACCTCTGGCAGGTATTTGAACTTCCAGCCGGCCATCTGCGATCGATAACTCAAGTCGGTGTCTTCGGTAAGTGTATCGTGCTGCCAGCCGCCGCCCTCCTCAATGGCCCTGATGCGCCACATGCCGGCGGTGCCATTGAAGTTGAAATAGTCGCCGGTTCTAACGCGGGCGCCGTGCTCGATGATGAAGTGGCCATCGAGCAGAATGGCCTCGATCTGGGTCAACATGCTGTAATTGCGGTTCATGTGGGTCCAGCGAGTCTGCACCATACCGATCCCCGGCTCGGCGAAGTGATGGATCACCTTCATAAGCCAATCCTGCGGCGGCACAAAGTCAGCGTCGAAGATGGCCACGAACTCGCCCTTGGTCACCTTGAGTCCTGCATCCAGCGCTCCGGCCTTGTAGCCGTGTCGGTTTGTCCTGTGAATGTACTCGATCGGGTGTCCCAGCGCGGCATATCGAGCCACAATCCCGGCGGCCACTGCCTGCGTCTCGTCGGTCGAATCGTCCAGTACCTGGATCTCCAGCTTCTCGCGGGGATAGTCCATGGCGCAGACTGCTTCGATCAGCCGGTCGATGACGAACTGTTCGTTGAAGATTGGAAGTTGAACGGTGACTCGCGGCAACTCCTCGAAGTGGTTTGGCGGATCGGGGCGGTAATTCTTCCGGTACTTGAAGTAGAGGTAGCACATCGTGTAACGATGAATGCCATAGAGCGCGAGGACGATCATCACCGCGAAATAGGGGATGAGCATCGCCAGATCGAACCAATTCCAGTGGTGGGTTACCGTGGAGAACGGATCGTTGAACAGCATCTTGATTTGGTGGCGCATGCCGTTTTGAGAAGCAAAAGCAAGATACGAGGTCATTCGCATCTGCAGGTGCTCAAGCCGGATGCCGGACGGGCTGGCAACGGAAATCATGCGGTTCAGAAGCGCGACGAACAGGGCGAGCCTCCACGGTCGGGATACCGGCAATTGTAGTCGATGGGAGCGGAGTGTCCAAATCAACCCGAATCCCGCTGAGTCCGCGGCGCCGCCCACCAAACCAGGCATCCAATTCCTGTCGAGCAGGAAACATTGCTAAATGAGCCGGCTGGCCGCCGTGGAGTGTGGTTCTAGCTTGATGCTGAGTGCATCCCGCTTGCTGCGTGCTTGGCTCGCGGAGCTTTGCGATAGAGGTCCAAGTACGCATCAACCATTGTATGTAGAGTAAAGCGCGCGTGGAACGCTTCTAACGCATTCGTCGAGAATTGTGCCCTTTCCGCATCGCTTGCCGCCAGCCGCAGAATCGCAGAGGCCATCTCGGCTGGATCATTCGCCGGAACCGTATACCCAGCATTCGCCAGCCGTACAACCTCCGCCATTCCGCCGACATCGGTCACGATTGCCGGTAGTCCAAGCGAGAATGCCTCAAGCAGCGACATGGGGAGTCCCTCTGACTTCGACGACATGATAAATGCATCCGCAGCGGAAAAAAACGGCGCCACGTCGAGTTGTTCTCCCCAAAAGGTCACTTCCGGAGATATCCCCAATTCTGATGCCAGGCTCTGCAACATCTCGCGTTCACTGCCATCGCCCACTAACCAAAGTCGCAAATCCGGCATGGAAGAAAGCGCCGCGCGAAAGGCGTTTAATAGCAATCTGTGGTTCTTCACGGGCGCAAGCCTGCCAATGTTTACCAGCGTAAAGCCCGTCTTCGTCGGCCACTGGTTCTTCGCGGCTCGTTCGAGTTGGACTGTGCCATTGTAAACGCGCACGATCTTGTGCGCCGGTATGCTGTGAAGGCTCTTCATGTTGTTTGTTGTCGCATCACAGATGCCGGCGATCCAGTCGCAGCAGGTAGCCGCGCAGGCAAACTTCAACTCCACTGCCACTCGTCGCGGTGGGCCAACAAGGCTATGCCGCGTCGAAACGATGCTTGGCACGCCCGCCACTCTGGCGGCCAAAGCCGCATAAACCGTGGGCGTCGGGTTATGAAGATGAACCACGTCGGGATGCAATTCTTTGAAGATGCGAAAAAAACTGCGCATGGCGTCTGACAGGTGCCGGCCCAGGTTCGCCTGCACCATGAAACCATCCGCTCGCATCCGCTCGCCGAGCGGGCCGAGAGTTCCCACCGCGTAGACGCTCGGGTCGTGGCCCTCTTCACGCTGCAAACGGCACATCCGCGACACGAGCGTCTCGGCCCCGCCTACCTCCATGCAGTCGACTACATGCGCGATTCTCATGCCAGTGCCTAACTCTCTTACCGCTTAGTTTCTGTCCATCATTCGATTCAAAGGCGCCTCGCGAATAGTTGGTCGATCTTCTGAATTAATGCATGAGATTCAGAATTCGAAGCATGATGTACATCATGAGAACAAGAGAAACTGCCAGGCCACCCGCATAAGGAAGCACACGCGCCATTCGCAAGCGCGGAGCGATCATGCCTTGTTGCAAAGCCATCTCGTAAACCACCTCAACCATGCCGCCCAAAAAGAAAAGCGTCATGACAAATGCGCGAGACAGAAACCACCCGGCAACCAAAAAGCCTGTAAGCGACAAAACCAGCAATCGTCCTAGACGAAGGATCTCCGCCTTGTCCGCCACCGCGGTGCCTTTTTCAGCGAAAGAAACTGGACCTTCCTCGGACCCGGTCGGCTCTGCTTCGCTTACCTTCTCCGGCGAAGCAACCGCCAAAGCGTTTCTCAAAGTTGGAAACAGGAACAGGCACCAAAAGTACAATCCTAAAACGCCCAGTTCCGCGCCGCAGACTATCACAGAGTTGTGGGCGGTTAGATGGGATTCGGTATAGTCTCCTATGTGACCAAGACCCACTCCAAGGAACGGATGAGACTTCAATAGTTGCAACCCGGTGCTCCACAGTTCGGTGCGGTCGGCGCCGGCACTGGCTGAAATGTCTCGCCCGCCCGTGAAGTGCAGAGCCATCGCAGCCACAAAGACACCGCTCGCCAGCAGCAGCGCAGGCAATGTCCCGATACGGCGCCGAGCCGCGATGAGCGCCACCGCAATCAAAGCTAACAGAGCGCCGCGCGAGTGCGTCAGGAATGTTCCATACAGCAGTATGCACACCGGCAAAATTACAAACACAAGGTTCCGGGGAAGCTTCTTCGCCCTCCAGAAGATGAATACCAGCGGAATTACGCATACCAGCAACTGACCAAAGTCATTCGGGTCGTTGATAAGCCCCAGCCCCTTGAGCCGGTAAATCAAATCTCCTGCATCGCTCCTCATGGCAAAAAGATATGGGATCGTGGTAGCCTCCTGAGGCAGAGGAGCTTCTTCAAGCGAATTCATGTTGTGATTGGGGGCGTCTGGAACTCCATGAAGAAAAGCAATGCATCCGTTTGCAATCACAAACAGACAGACAGAAAACAGCATCACAACGATGACCCGCAACTTCTTTTTCGAGTTGCAGTGCAGACATACAAGAAAGTATGCAAAAGCATTCGGAATGAACCCCAGAAACGCCTGAACCGCTCCCATTGCCCAACGCGTCCCGGTCAGCTCCGACAGGAATACAGCAAAAGCCAAGCCTACCAGAGCCACAGACTGAGGTGTCTTCAGGACGATCGACCCAGCGAGCTTAGGCAGGGACACAAGAAGAATCAGTATTGCAAGAATCAGCTCAATACGAAAACCCGCAAGCGGTCCGAAGAGGACGGGCGTCGTGAGGTAGTACGTCACAAAATAGAGAACACTTAGAGCAAAACCCATTGTGATTGGCCTGGTTTGGTGCGGGTATTCTAAGAATAACTCAAACAGTGGAATAGACGCGAATCACCTTTTGCAGCCGACGTCTTTCCCGATGTCCGTGCACGGAATGCGCACTCGTGTTTGCACTCGCCATGTTAGGAACCCTCACGTACGTCATGCAAGGGGTGTGGAAATGGGGAGGTCCGTGGGCGAGAACTGAGTCTCTTTCCAATGTCAATAAACGGGGATTCGATGAGGTGATAAGTAAGGATGGACAGAACGATGGTGATCACAATAAAGAGCAATGGTCCGAAGTAGAGATTTCGGAGGCCTAAGATCACAAAAACGAGAAAAAGGACGGGAACATGAATGAGGTACATGCCATAAGAGTAAAGGGCAACCCTTTCAGCCACGGCGTTGAGAGGCCTATATTCGGATTCCTGAAAGGCGTTGATAGCAAGTCCGATGACAATGCAAAAGATCCAGCCGACCCAGAACTTCGGGACGCCTCGAAGGTTGGCCATACAGTAGCCGGAGATCAGCAGCAGAACAAAAGGCGGCCAAAGCATGGAAGGTATGAATGGCCGGACGCGATCCCGAAGAGCATAGCAAAGAACTCCGCAGAGGAAACATGGAACATAGGCGGCCATATTGAGGTGGCCTCCGAACTCTCTGGCAATCAAAAAGCCTAAAGCGCAGAAGAGGGCAAGAAGACCACAAAGATACATTACTCCTCGTTTTTTTAAGGAAAGGTAATAAAGAGCGGGCAACACTAGGTACATCTGGACTTCGTAGGGAAGGCTCCAAAGTGGCCCGAGAACGCTGGTCTTAGTGATGAGGTTCTGAACGAGCAACAGGTTTGAAACAATAACGCCCGAAGTAATGATTCCCGCCTCTTCCCAGGTGTTACTGGGAATGTGCAGAATAAGGGCCAACGTAATACAGAAGATGGAGAGCGGATAGATTCGAAAGAAGCGGCGGAGAAAAAAGCGCAGGGTAACGCTGCCAGCGGACTGGGAAAGACGCTCGATGGAATACATAAGTACAAGGCTGGTGTGGACGAAGAAGGCAATTACGCCGGCGCGTCCGATTTGACTGGTAAACTGGATAACCGCAATGTTATGAAAGCCTGCATGAGTGACGAGCGTGGATATCAGATGCTGGAGGAGGACACTGGAAACTGCGAATGTGCGAAGGATATCAAGGTTGGCTCGATGTCGCATGGGATCCACATAAGCGCTATGGTTCCGCACGGTAGCTTTGTCCATTGCAAGCATCTCCTGCGGAAATATTCAGTTTGCGAGCATAGCTTCAGTGCGCATTGAACTCATAGACCTTCAGGTCGCCGTAATATGGGTCGGGAAATTGTCCGACCAGTTTACTTTGAGCAATCACCCCGGAGATACTGCGTTGAAGATTACCATAGAAGACACTGTCATTCGCATTGCCGCTTGCCATCACTCGGTCGCCGGTGATGAAGTACCGGGCGTGGAACTGGTTGGCCGCCATCCAGGGATCGGTGCGCTGGTATGAAATGAAGGATCGATCGCGGAGGGCGAGCCAGAAGGCGATTGTGCCGTAAGCGGTCTGGCCGGGGGGGATCACACTTCGCAATTCCGCCCCGACCTTGTCGTAATCGGCAAAACTCGCTTGATGAAGTAGATAGAAGCTTGCCGACATCTGCGCCGCGATGACCAGACAGGACAGGCTCAATAAGACGCGATGCAGTCTACGATCATCGCTTGCCGCCGCAACCGACGCACCGACGACCAAAGCAAAGATTGGCGCCAAGAGCGCAAGATAACGCGAGGATCTGTAGGTAATGTAGCTGAACCAGAGCATAGTTGGGAGCAGCAGAAGAAGCTCAAGATAGAATTGCCGGCGGCGCATTTTCCAGAGCAGAAAGCTGGCTGCGAGGAAGAACAAAGGTATGGGAATCCGGATGGGAATAGACTCCAATCCGTGACCATGCACCATGTTGAAACCGAGTAGATCGGAATAGCGATGCCATTCTTGCAGGAATCTGGACCACAACGGAATGATTCCCCCGCGATTCACATATTCCGCACGAAATGCCATGCGTCCCATCGGCGCGGTCAGTAACCATGTGGCGAAGGGAAGGATGCCGAGGCCGTAGCCGAGCGCGTAAGCGAATGCGCCCCGCAGCGGGAACCCGCCGCGCCTGCAATCAAGGACGATAGCCAGGATGCCCAATGAAACAATGAACCCCAGCACCGTGATATGGAATGTAGTTCCGATACCAAGAAGCACGCCGCTCATAAGAGCCCATAGGATGCGGTATCTCCGGCCATACTGCTTCATTGCCAACAGCGAGGCCATGATGGCCATTGTTGTAAGAGCTTCTGGGCGCGCCGTGCGGGAAGTGAGCACAATCAGGTTGTCGGTTGCCACAAGAAAGGCGGCAACCAGTGCGCCCTCGTCTCCAATGACGTCGCGCGCAAGTCGATAAGTGAAAAAGATAATCGCCAGTCCGGCCAGAATCGATCCCAGGCGCGCAGGTATCTGACCCGTTCCAAAGAGCCGGAAGGCAGCGGCAATCACAAGCGCGGTTCCGGGCGGTCGTGCATCAAAGTGATTCTCAATGTCATTGGCACCCATCGCGGGATTGGCGAATCCGTTGCCGTGCGCAATCGAATATGCGGGCGCAGAGTACCAACTCTCATCTGTAACCCAACGGCATGAAAGATAGGGGATGGTCTCTAAAAGAAAAAGGATGATGGCAAAGACCATCCATCCGCGAACGGCGGTTTGGGAGATGAGTCGCTTGGGGCGCAACACTTCCGACGCCTCTCTAAGAACCGGCCCACTGCTTGGCGAACTGGATATTGATGACATGGGTTTCCCCTGAAGATCGGCCAACGCTGTTGCGAGCTAAGCCGGCCGGCGACTCCGTCTGTCAGATTGCAACATGCTCATTCTGACCGACCACGCCCCAAGAGCAAATGACTGAGAGAAAGTGGCTCCATAGAGGAGCATAGCGCAAACGGCAGCATCCTATCCATAAATCTGCGCGATTCATGGGTGCTAACCCGCACTGGCCGCTGGCTTTGTCTGATTGCGGTTGGGGCTCAATAAGCGCTGGAGAAGAGCCTTTGACAGGCGAAGGAAGCGTACTCGATACTCTAGACTGGCTCGATTGGCAGCGACGCTTTTGCGACAAGCGGGCAGGGATGGACAAGGCTCGCAATGGAAAGATCCATTCGATGAAGCTCCCTCGACACGCGGAGATCTGGCTTGCGCCGTATCTGAGGGACCGCCTGCGAAAGAGCTTGCGGATCGCGAAGCCGAAGCGCGCCTGGGTCGTCATCGCCGATCATTTTGAACCCCTGGGCAAGGGCGCAACCGTTGAAACCGCGCTCGGCCGCGTGGCGCGCTGGCGAGAAATGTTGCCGCGAATTGCCGGCGACGCTCCCAAGGACGCTGTCGGCCAGCGCCCGCGACACAGCTTCTTCTACCCGCAGGAAGAGTACCGGCGCGATCTGCTCGACGGCATTGCGGAGATGGTGCGTCTGGGTGTTGGCGATGTCGAGGTGCATCTGCATCACGACAACGAACAGCGCGACTCCTTCATCCGAAAAGTTACTGATTACGTGAGCCGTCTGACTTGCGATCACGGTCTGCTTCGCCAGCAGAACGGCCGGACCGTTTTCGGATTCATCCATGGCAACTGGGCGCTCGATAACTCGCGTCCGGATGGAAAATGGTGCGGTCTCGATGGCGAGATCACTCTGCTGCGCGACCTCGGATGTTACGCCGACTTCACCATGCCTTCTCTTCCGTCGGCCACTCAGGGACGCGTGGTCAACCAGATCTACTGGTGCACCAGCAACCCTGGCAATCGTCCGAAGTCCTTTGATCGCGGAATCGAAGCTACCGTGGGCGGCGGCAGGCGAGGAGACCTGCTGATGATCACCGGGCCGGTCGGACTGCGCTTTAGCGGACGGCTGATGCCGCGTCTGGAGACCGGTGAGATCGCCGGATATGACATGCCGACACCCTCGCGCGTGAGCCGTTGGTTTGATCTGGCTCCGACCATCGGCGAAGATCTTTTCTTGAAGCTCTACACTCACGGCGCGCCGGAGAGAAACCTCGAGCCGCTCCTCAAAGGAGGGCTCGCCAATCTCTTCGGCTGGCTGCGAGAAGAGGCAGACAGCAGAGGCCTGGAGTTGCACTGGGTTACGGCCTGGCAAATGTATCAAGCTGTCGATGCGCTGATTTATGCCCGTAACACCGCTTCCGCCGATGCTGTTGCTCAAGGGGCGGCAGGCCGATGAAACTCTTGAATGTTCTGCTGGTCACCTATTCGTTTCCGCCTGCCGGAGGCGTCGGCGTGCTGCGCGCCGCAAGCCTTGCTCGCTACTTCCCGGGTGACGGAATCCGGCTCGACGTGCTGACGACCTGCAACGCATCTGCCGTGGGCACCGACAACGCATTGCTCAAGGAGATTCCCTCTGAGGTTCGCATTCACCGCACTGTGACACTCGACCTTCCCTTCGGCATCAAGAAGCGGATCAAGAAGCTAATCACTGGACGAGACTCCTCAAAGGGCACAGCAGCCGCTGCCACTGCCGGCAAGACGAGCTTCCTGAAGAAAGTTCTGCAAGATCTTCTTCTGCCCGATCCGCAGGTAACTTGGCTTCCAGTGCTCACTCGCGCCGCACGCGAAATTGTGAGGACGAGAAGCATCGACCTTGTTCTCATCACCGTGCCGCCATTTTCCAGCCTGCTGCTGGTTGAGAAACTCCGCGCGGAGTTCCCTCACCTTCCCATCGTGATCGACTTCCGCGACGAATGGCTCTCGACCACGATCGACCTTGTCAGTTTCAGCCGCAGTAAACGCGCTCAACAGATTGCTCGCAGCGGGGAAGCAAGCGCGGTGAAGAATGCGACCGCCGTCGTCGCCGTAACCGAGGCCGCGCGGCGTGAGATTCGCGCCCGGTATCCCCAGGAACCCGACGGCAAATTCCACTTGATCCCCAATGGATTTGAAGCTGCAAGGCTGCATGGCCGCGTGTCGTTGGCGGGTTCCAAAGCGGGAGACATGGACGATCGAATTCTGGTCACCTATGTGGGCACAATCTACGGCTCAACCGAGCCCACCTGGCTCATTCAAGCCCTGCAGTCGCTGCCGGGCGAAGTGAAATCCCGCTTTAAGCTTCGCTTCATCGGCCACATCGAAGAACCTCGCTTCCGCGAGGCGCTTCTCAAACTGGGCGACATGGTTGAACTCATGGGCTTCATGCCGCAAGACGAAGCCCTGTCCGCAATCGACGAGGCAGACTATGCGCTGCTCATCACCCATGACCCGCTGAATGTTGCCGCCAAATTCTACGACTACATCGGCGCGGGAAAGCCCATTCTCGCCACCGTCCATCCAGGGGGCGAGGTGCGGCGATTGCTGGAAGAGTTGCGTGCGGGATGGTGGGTAGACAGCCACGACGTCGAAGCCATCCGACAGCTATTCATCGACACGGCGACTGGAGGCAACTCCAGACTCGCCTCTAACCAACCAGACATTGCCAAAATCGCCCAATACGAACGCAAGATTCTCGCAAAACACTACGCCGGTCTGCTGCACTCCATCGCTGAAGACAATCACGAAGGCGATTTGCATGAGCAAGCCGCAGAGCCTGCAAGAACGGGAGAATAGCTGTGCTCAGAATTGCCGTCGTCACCGCGCATTTTCCCAGTCCGGCGAGACCAACAATCGGCCGGTCTGCGTACGAGACGTTGCGTCTTCTCTCTAAAGGATGCGATGTGAAGGTCTTTTATCCGCATGCGGTTTACCCTTCTCTTCTCAGACCGCGAGGTCGTCGTAACGATGTGCGTGACGCTTCTTTCAACTTGCCGGATGTCAAGGCTGATTACCACGACTACCCGGTGGTCCCGTTGATCTCACGGCCCTTCAACGGATGGATGGCCGCCCGCATTCTACTGCCTCATGTCCGCAGCTTCTCACCCGATCTCATCTTCAGCTACGTCCTCTACCCGGATGGATTTGCCGCTCTCAAAATCGGCAAAGCGCTCTCGGTTCCGGTCGTCGCGATGGGTGTTGGATCCGATGTTCACAGCATTCGTGACCAATTCACGGCGATCCACACGCGCACCCTTTTGCGTGAAGCCGATTATCTGGTAGCCATCAGCGGCGATCTAAGCAACAGGATGGTAGCAATGGGTGCTCCGGCTGCGAGAACCCGCGCCATTCCCAGCGGTTGCGACCTTTCAGTCTTTCGCGTGAGAGACCGTGTTGAGGCACGGCGCGAGCTGGGCATCGATCCAGCTGCTGAGGCCGTGATCTACATCGGGCGCCTGGACACGAAGAAAGGGCTTCGCGAACTGGTGGAGGCGGCGGCCTCGCTTCGTCCGAGGCGCGCGAAGCTGCATGTCTACCTCGTGGGCGACGGGACTGATCAGCAGGCGATCGAGCGCTCCATTCAGGCTCACAACGCCTCCAGCTACATCCACTTGCTGCCCGGTTGCGCCTTCGATGACGTCGCCGTCTGGATGGCTGCGGCAGATCTGGTGACTCTGCCCAGTTACATGGAAGGCTGTCCCAACGTAGTGCTCGAGGCACTCGCCAGTGGACGTCCGGTTGTGGCCACCAACGTCGGTGGCATCCCGGAGATCATGAATGACGAATGCGGGCGGCTCGTACCCCCTCACGACTCCAGTGCGTTGGCTCAGGCGATTGCATCGGTGCTCGACAAAACCTGGGACGCCAAGGCTATCTCCTTGCATAGGAGCAGAAGCTGGGAAGCAGTCTCGTCGGAGTTGCTCGATATCTTCGAATCGCTTGCGCCCGAGCATTTAGAAGCCCGCGCGTGAACAGTTCGATCGCGCATTTTGCGCCGAGAAGACAAGTGTTTATGATTGTTGAAAACCATGCCAGAGTGGCGAAGTCCAGCCTCACAGCCGCGTCTCATGTTTTATTGGGAAGGGAAAGACGATGAGCCTGAAGATAGCGATCGTTGGATGCGGCAAGATCGCTGATGCGCATGTTGAGCAGATCAGAAGAAATGTCTCTGCTCAACTGTGCGCGGTCTGCGACACGGAACCGATTATCGCCGAGCAGTTAGCCGTTCGTTATGCCATTCCACGCTGGTACTGCGATGTTGCGGACTTGTTAGCAACTGAGAAGCCGGATGTTTTGCATATTACAACGCCGCCGCAATCTCACCTTTCGCTCACCCAACAAGCTGTCGCGGCAGGATGCCATGTTTTCCTCGAAAAGCCCGTCGCACTGCATCATTGTGACGCTGAAGCCATCGTGGATGCGGTTGTTGCGGGCGGGCGGAAACTGGCAGTGAACTACTGGCCGAGATTCGAGGCCCCAGCGCTTGAGTTACACCGCCTTTATGAATCGGGTGTGCTCGGCACTCCGGTTCATATCGAAAGCTATTCAGGTTATGACTTCGGAGGTGAATTCGGGCTGGCTCTGAGGCGCGACGCTGAGCACTGGGTGCATCGCCTTCCCGGCAAGTTATTTCAAAACATGCTGGACCATGTCTTGAACAAGATAACTCCGTTCCTCACGGATGACCTTCCATCGATACAAGCCATAGCTTGGTGTGGAGAAGCCGGCGCGGTCGAGTCGGGGCGCAGTGAGCTACTCGATGAATTGCGTGTGGTCATCCGGGGCGCCAAGACAAGCGCCTATGCAACATTCAGCGCGCATGCTCGCCCAGTCTCGCAAACTCTTCGCGTCTATGGCACGAAAAACACCGCGCACGTCGACTTTGCGGCGCGCACGGTTGTCCTGGAGAGAAAACAGGACTTCCCATCGGCCTTGGGACGCTTGGTTCCTCCGTTTCTGGTTGCAAAGGACTACTTCCGGCAAGGAATGAATAATGTGAACAGCTTTTGGCATGCGCGCTTTCACTACTTCGAAGGCATGCATCGCCTGCTTGACGAATTCTATCTCGGCATTGAAAGAGATTCTCCGCCGCCGATCTCCTACGAGGAAATACTGCGAGTTTCAGCGTTGATGGAGAGAATCTTTGAACAGATTTATCCGGAGGTGCGCGCGTGAAAGTCCTGGTTACAGGCGCGGGCGGCTTCCTCGGAGCAAATGTTGTCGAACGGTTGCTTGCTCATGGATTCAGCGATATAAGGTGCTTTCTCCGAGACCCCGGCAAGGCTAGACGCCTCCTTGAATTGTCAGAGCAGCATGCCGGCGCACAACTGGAGTTGTGCTATGGAAATCTGCGGTCTAAATCCGACTGTGCCCGGGCCGTGGCGGATGTGTCGCTCGTTGTACATCTCGCCGCGGGCCTGAAGGGTGCGCCGGCAGAGCTCTTTGCCGACTCGGTTGTTGTTTCCCGCAACCTGCTTGAGGCTCTGGAAGAGTGCGCTGACGTGCCCGCAAAACCTACACGCATCGTTCTTGTCAGCTCGTTCGGCGTGTACGGTGTGGTGCCGTTGGGGCGGAGTGCGCGCATCAACGAAAGGTCTCCGCTGGAAGATCATCCTGAGCTGCGAGACACTTATTCCCATTCCAAGCTGAGGCAAGAGCAATTGTTCTGGGAGTATCAGAAGAAGGATGGCTTTGAACTTGTTGTTCTGCGTCCCGGCGTGATCTACGGCCCCGGAGGCGGAGCCTTCTCCAACCGGGTTGGGTTACAGATCGGCCCGGTATTTTTCCATTTGGGCGGGCGCAACCTGATCCCCCTGTCTTTCGTCGTCAACTGTGCTGAGGCGATCGTGCTGGCTGCCAGCCATCCTGACTCAGCTGGGCAGGTGTACAACGTGCACGATGACGATCTGCCGACCGCATCCGGTTATCTACGCGCATACAAGACGCATGTCAAAAAGATCCATTCGATCCGCCTGCCATATTTTGTAACCAGGATGCTGGCACGTCTTTTGGAAACCTACCATCGCCGTTCACAGGGGCAGCTACCGGCGATCATCACCCTCTACAAGACCGCCGCAGCCTGGGGCGGGAACAGGTTTGACAACGCAAAACTGCACTCGTTGGGCTGGCGCCAGTTGGTAGCAACGCCGGATGCGATGACGCAGACATTCGAGTACTTGCGACAACAGGACGCGAAGCGGTAGCGCACTAGCTGGTTGCACTCCAGGTGCTCATCGCCTCGATCTCGTCTGGCGTTGTTGCGGCTTGGGTCGGGATCGGTGCTGACGGCGATCTTCTTGCCTTGGGCAGCATCCCCGAATTCCCGTCGGCTTGCGAATCCTGAAGCTTGTAGAGCAACGATCTGTAACTGATGTTGAGCCATTTGGCAGTCTTTCGGCGACTCCATCCATTCGCCTCCAGCACTTTCAAAATGATCTGCCGCTCCAGATCCTGCGTGGCGGCCTTGGTGATCTCTTTCAGTGACACAGGGTTGGCCAAATCTATTTCGGCGTTCAGCCCGGACGTGTTGGCCAGGACAGGTTGAGCAAGCTCGGCCGCCAAGGCATCTTCGCTGCCGATCAGAATGTAGCTGCGAATCGCATTTTCCAGTTGCCGTATGTTCCCGGGCCAGTTGTAGCGCTGCATTAAGCGCATCACGTCGCGCGAAAGGGGCTTCGGGTTGCGGCGAAATGCCTTCGAGTGCAGATCGAGAAAATAGTCGATCAGCATCGGCAGATCCACCACCCGCTGGCGCAGCGGCAGCAGTTCAATGGTCACGGCATTGATGCGGAAAAAGAAATCCAGTCGAAAACTTCCCTGCTCGGTTAGTTGCCGCAGGTTTGCGCTGGCCGCGCTCACCAGCCGGGTATTGACCTTTCTAGGCTCTTGACCTCCAACCCGCATGAAGCTGCCATCCTGAAGCATCTGCAGCAACTTGGCCTGCACAGCGAACTCCAGGTCGCCAATCTCATCGAGGAACAAGGTTCCCATGTGGGCCAGTTCCACGCGGCCGCGCTTGGTGGCATACGCTCCGGTGAATGCGCCCTTTTCATAGCCAAAGAGTTCCGACTCGATCAGGGAGTGCGGTATCGCAGGGCAGGCCACCTTGACCAGGGCGTTCTTCGAGCGATTCGAGAGGGAATGCAGCAATTTGGCGAAGATCTCCTTGCCGGTCCCGCTCTCGCCCTGCAAGAGTACCGGAACGGTCGTCTCGGCGACCCGTTCCAGCTTTTCTCGAGCGACCGCCATCTGTGGCGTTTGCCCGAAGATGATCTCAAGCGGCGGTAGATCGCGGAGATCGACTAATTCAGTGGCTTGTGCCAGGAGCATGCTCACGCCTATCCGGTCCAGGGGTTGATTTCTCTTGTTTTGTTAGCAACTTCCAAGCCAAATGCCATCGACAGTCCCGTAACTGACAGAAAAAACACTCGTAAACCCAAGATCAGTGGATAGCAATCCAGGGTCGCATTGCAGCCTCGAATGGGGATTCTTGCCGTGATATGTGTAAATGTTTGCACATAATGGCGAATCATTTACCACTTTTCGGTGGTAAGATGGTGAGCAAGTGCCAAGACTTTGAGTTCATGCGAGAGTGAACCCCCTTCTCTCTTCGTGCGCCAAAACCCCGGGCCGGAGGTGTTTGACCTGCACCCCGCTGCAACTCTCGGCGGGGATCTCTCAAACCTGTCTGGTATGGGATCTTCCATGCGCGGTCTGACGGCAATGCGAAGAACCCCGGATGTGATCACTTTGGCTGGAGCGTCAATGAAGACGAAGAGCAAGCGCAATCCTCACATCGCGATTCTCGATCCCGATCCCGCAATCCTGAAATACCTTCACCGCATTCTCGCGGACCGCTTTAGCGTTAGTACATTCACCGAGGCTGCGGAACTAATCCAAAGCCTTAAAGAGGCGCCATCGGCCGACCTGCTTCTGATGGATTGGCACATCGACGAGGACGGCGAAGGAGAAAACTCACTTGGCCTGCTTACCGAGCTTCGCGCTTCCCATCCGGCGCTTCCGATCATTCTGCTTGCATGTACCGCTGAACTAAGGGATGTCGTGGCGGCGACTCGCATGGGTGCTACGGACGTCGTCCTCAAGCCCTTTCGAAAAGCCGACATCGATCAGGCGGTCGAAGAGTGCCTTAAAGAGACTGAGAAGCCGGGGACTGAAGACGAAGATGGGATCAAGGAAATCCCCCTCGATGAGAACACATCATTTGTCATCTCCTGCAAGCGTATGAGGGAGATCGAGACCCAATGCAGACTGGTGGCGAGGGCAGACATTCCGGTCCTTATTCTCGGAGAAAGCGGCACCGGCAAGGAAGTCGCCACCTTGTTCATCCACAAGATGTCGGCCCGCAGCCAGCGCAGCTTCATGAAGGTCAACTGCGCGGCCATGCCGGCCGATCTGCTGGAGAGTGAACTCTTCGGCTATGAGCCGGGCGCCTTCACCGGAGCGGTCAAATCCAAGCCAGGCAAGTTCGAGATCTGTAACAACGGCACGATCTTTCTCGATGAGATTGGCGAGATGCCAGCCGTCTTGCAGGCCAAGCTCCTGCAGGTGCTCCAGGATGGAAGCTTCTCGCGCCTGGGCAGCCGGTCCAGCGTCAAAGTCGATGTGCGCGTGATTGCCGCAACCAACATCGACATCAAAGATGCCATTGCGCGCAAGGTCTTTCGCGAAGATCTCTACTACCGTCTGAATGGCTTTACTCTGAAGATGCCTCCGCTGCGGGAGCGCCCTGAAGAGATCCCGATTCTGGCCAATCACTTCATGCGCAAGGTGGCCGCGAAGTACGAGCGCGATCCGTTGCCGATCTCGCCGGCGCTCATGCAGGCTCTTGCCAGCCACTCGTGGCCCGGCAATCTCCGCGAACTCGAAAACACTGTCAAACGCTACCTCATCCTGGCCGATGAGCGGACAATCATCGACGAGTTGGTTCCTCGCCAAAACACTGAGTCATTGGCGTCTGGCGGGACAGAAACCGAGGACAGCGGAAGCCTGAAGAATCTTGTCAGGAACTTGAAGGGCGGTGCGGAATCCGCCGCCATCGCAAGAACGTTGGAGGGAACTGGATGGAACCGCAAGGCAGCTGCAAGCGAACTGCAGATCAGCTACAAGGCACTGCTCTACAAGATCAAGCAGTACAATCTCTTTCCGCCCCAGAAGCAGTTCAATCCAAGCCCGAGACACCATGCATGAATCCGTTCGCCAGTAGCGGCAATTCGCCCAGGTCGGAGAAGATTGTGATCCGGTTGGGATCGAGGACAATCCGGGGATACCTCGACACTTTGCCTTTCAACACTGTCGAAGAGTTGCTGAGCCGTGCTCCCAACAGCTCACCTGAGAGCTTCCGGGTTCGTCACCTCGAGTCCAATCTCGTTGAGGAAATACCCGCCAAGGAGATCAAGGCTGTCTTCTATGTCAACAGCTTTGAAGGCGACTCGAACCATCAGGAGCTTCACTTCCATTCCCGCGCGCCCATCGTCCATGGAATCTGGGTGCGGTTGCAGTTTCTCGACGGCGAGGTCATGGAGGGAATCATCTACAACTCCATCCGCTATCTCGTCGACCCAGGCTTCTTCCTGCAACCTACCGATCCTGACAGCAATAACCGGCTCGTGTACGTGCAAAAAAGTTGGTTGGCAGACTATCGTGTCCTTGGAATGCGCAAGCTCTAGGGCCTGTCATCTAATTCCCCAGGGGCGGCGTTGCGGAATTGGATGACAGACCCTAGGCGCACACGAATTCAGAGACCTCCGGTTCAGGCAGCACGCGACCGGGGAGCCTCAACAGTTGGGTCACGGCCTCTGCGCTCATCGGGCGAGCAAAGAGAAATCCCTGGCCATAGCGGCATCCCATCTCGCGCAACAGGCGGTATTGCTCGACGGTCTCAATCCCTTCAGCCACCACATCCATGCCCATCACGCGGGCCAGTTCAATGATTGTTCGAACGATTTGCAGTGGTTGCTCGCCTTCGTTCATGCGGCTCACGAAGGAGCGGTCGATCTTGAGCACGTCAAAGGGAAACGAATGCAGATAGCTGAGAGAGCTATAGCCGGTGCCAAAGTCGTCCATGAGCAGCGAAACGCCCAGCCTGCGCAGGCCGCCCAGCACTTCCAAAGCGGTATGCACGCTGGGGATGAGGCTGGATTCGGTCATCTCCAACGCGAGTTGCCGGCTGGAGATGCCAGATTGCATCAACAGGGCCTCGACGTGGTCGGCCAGGCCTTCCCTGGAAAACTGGCGGGCGGAGAGGTTGACACCGACCCGCAGCGAGACCAGGCGTGGATCCTCGTGACACCACTTCTGTATCTGGCTGCAGGCCTCGGCCAGCCCCCAGTCGCCGATCGGCAAAATCAACTCGCTCTCTTCGGCGCGCGGAATAAAGTCCATCGGCGGGATCAATCCCCGCTCGGGGTGTACCCAACGTATGAGTGCTTCAAGACCGATGATCTTGCGCGTTGCCAGTTCCACCTCCGGTTGGTAATAGAGCACGAATTGGCTTTGGTCAAGCGCCTGCCGCAGATCTGCTTTGCTCGGCCAGCTTTCGTCGGAACTCTCGGCAGTGCGGCGTTCCGCTCCTGGCCCGTTCCGGCTGAAGTTCCTGCGCAGCCTGCGCAGTTCCAATTGGCCTGAGACCAGGTCGGCCAGGCTTTCCAGTGCGCGAATCGACTCCGCCTGCATCATCTCGCGCGGTTCATTGTGAAGAATGGTCAGGGTTCCGATGATCATCCCGCCGGAAGAGCGTACGGGAGCGCTGGCAAAGCTCGTCGCGCCAAGTTGCTTGAGCCGCGGCATCAGCGTCTCGCGCCGAGGATGTTTGAAGATATTCGGCACGATCACCGCCCCGTCTTCTTCAAGCACCAGGTCGAAGATGGAGTGTTTGCGGGGAAACTCGCGAGGTACCTGGCGCCAGCAGGACTTCATCCAAACGCGGCTCTCGTCGCAAAATGAGATGCCTGCCGAATCGGCCTGAAAATACTCTGCCGCCAGCCGCGTAATGGCATCGTAAGCCGCTTCGGGAGGGGTGTCCAGAATCTCGACTGAATTGAGCGCAGCCAGCCGGGCGTCTTCCAACTGCCTGTCCACTCCCCCAATCTGAATTCCGTCACTCTCCATTTCCGTTCGCGGCATCTTGACTCCTGGGTTCGCCTCGATTTTGCAACCAGTTCTCAGTGAGCGGCTGCTACCCGTCTTTCGGGTTCGCAAAGAGAAAAGCACTCCCCATCCCCGTTGGCCTTGCATTTGACCAGTTCGGCCGCAAGAGGCGTGGCGCGTCCAACAAGAGCGCCCGCTCCAGTTCCACTCCATTCATATCGGGTGCGTTGACTCAGGCCATGAGGTTACCGCGGAACGCTCCGTGCGAGTACCCAACCAGCGATCTTGGATCATTTTCGGGTTGCAGCCTGACCCGTTTCAGTCCACAAGAAGCAGAGCTGGTCAGCGTCGTCCTGGATCTGCTGTTCCACGCTGACTCCAGCCGAGTGGCCTCCGGTGAGGCTGTAATCCAGCAATATCGGTCGTCCGCTCGATGAAGCTGCCTGCAGTAACGCCGTCATCTTGCGGGCGTGCAGCGGGTCGACGCGCGTGTCGTTGTCTCCGGTAAAAAACATTACCGCGGGGTAGGCCGTATCGGCCTTTACATTGTGGTAAGGCGAGTACTTCAACAGATAGGAAAGCTGCTTTTCGTTCTCGGACGACCCATACTCCGTCTTCCAATAAGAACCCACCAGGAACCTCTGGTAGCGCAGCATATCGAGCAGCGGATAGCCGCACCAAACGGCCGAAAACAGCTCCGGCCGTTGCGTGATCGAGGCGCCCATGAGCAGCCCGCCGTTTGACCGGCCTGTGATGGCGAAGTGCGCGGTTGACGTGTACTTGTTGGCAATCAGGTACTCGGCGGCTGCGAACCAGTCGTCAAAGACATTCTGTTTTTTCTCAAACATCCCCTGCTCGTGCCAGCTCTCGCCATACTCGCCGCCGCCGCGCAGGTTGGGCACGGCAAACCAGCCTCCCTGCTCCAGCCACCACGCAAACGCCGGATTCCAGTTGGGAGTCAGGCTGATATTGAAGCCGCCATAGCCGGTCATGAGCAGCCTTTCTGCTCCGTCCTGCTTCAAGCCTTTTTTGCCGGCGATAAACATCGGAACCTTCGTCCCGTCCTGCGACTTGAAGAAGACCTGCTTCAGCTCATACTGGCTCGAATCGAACGGGATCTTCGGTTGCGCGAAGATCTCTTGCTTTCCGGTAACCGTATCCAGCCGGTAGAGCGTGGGCGGTTGAATGAACGACTGGAAGCTGAAGAAACCATAGCGCTCGCTCGGGCGACCCTCGACGATTGAGGCAGATCCGATGCTGTCATAGTCGATCTTGCCCTCGGGCTTGCCTTCCAGCGTGTAGACCGTGGTCTCCGATTGCACGTCTTTGAGCCTTTCGACGTAGATCTTCCCGCCAACAATCGAGAAATCTTCAATCACGTCGGGGCCTTCGGGCACAATCGTCTTCCATGCCTCGGGCATGACGCCGGGATCGGCCCTGAGTATTCGTCCCTTCGGCGCCTGATAATCGGTCTTCACGTACCACGCGCCCTTGGCGTAGATCGCCGAGAAGCGGTTATCCAATCCCCAAACTAGAATGTCAAAGAAAGAACCGGCCTTGGTCAGATCGCGAAAGACGATATCCACGCGCCGCGCCGGCACACCACGGTCGATCTGGATAACCAGATAGCGCCCGTCGTCGGTCACATCGGCGCTGAAAAGATCGTTCTGCCCCAACTCTTCGCCACGAAACTCGCGACCGAAGATCATTTTGTCTTGTGAGGTTCGCGTCCCGATCCGGTGCTGGTAGAGCAGCGTTCCCGCCTTGTCGACTCGGGCGTAGTAGAAGCTCGCTCCATCCGGAGCAAACTTCACGCTTTCGTAGCGTGCGCTCGGCAACTCATCTTCCAGCGTCTTGCCGGTCTTTATATTTCGCAGGTGGATGGAGGTTTCGTCCGCGCCACCTTCCCGCACCCGATAGGCCAGCAGCGTTCCATCGCGCGACACATCGGCCAGACCTACCGATGTATTCGGGTCGCGACTCAGGGCGGCCGGGTCAATCAGCCTCTCGTCCTTCCCGGTCCATGTCCGGCGAAGATAGATCGAGGCTTGCTCCTCGCCCGCCAGCCGTTTGGTGAAGAAATAGCTGCCGCCACGCTCCAACGGCAGCGACCACCGCGAGACGTGTTCCAGCTCGTCCAGATCGTCCAGCAGTTGGTTGTGAATGCGCGCCTGCTTCAGATAGCGCGCCGTGTAGCCGTTCTCGGCGTCGATGAAGCTCCGCGTGTCGAGGCTCTTGGCATCCTCCAGCCAGCGGTAGCTGTCCTGGATCTTCGTCCCGAAGTAGTCGTCGGAAACAGGTTTAGCCTCGGCGGCAGGCGGCGCCGGCAGAGTAATACCCTCTCGGCCATGAATCGTCTGCGCAAGCCCGCTCATCGCAACTCCAACCCACAGCAAAACTCCCAATCCAAAGGTCCGCTGCATGACAATGCCCTCATGCCGACAGAATACGCACAAGATGAGACGGTTGCGAATGGCAATTAGGTATTCCATCAGTGCAATCCCATGAGCGAAGAGGAATGCATGCTGTCGCGAAACGGTGGGAGACCACGAAAAACGGGTACCCCAACTCCCGATCTTGGGACCTGGGAAACTGAAACACTCAAACCCGCCCTTCCAAGGCTGCCGGGGTGCCCCACCCATTTCGCGCACCTTGCGAAATGGGTGGGAAACCACGAACCCAATTACGCACAAGCGTCGTCTGCCGCACTGCAGACGCCCGTGGCCGGCGCTCAGCCAAGCAACTCTCCAACAATCTCCGCCGCGGCCGTCAGCGCCGCGTCGATCCCCGCCTGGTCCTTGCCCCCGGCTTCGGCGATCTCAGCTTTTCCGCCGCCCGATCCGCCAACAAGCTTGGCGACCGCCCCGACAAGTTTTCCGGCTTGAATCCGCTTGGTCAAACCTGGAGTCACTCCGGCGATCAGCACGACCTTGCCCTCAGGCTGCGCCGAAGCCAGCACGACCACACCCTCGCCCAGTTTTTGTTTTAGGTTGTCTACGAGCGTTCGCAACTGCCCGCGCTCCAGCGAGTCGGCCCGCAGTGTCACCAGGCGCACGCCCTTCACATCCACTCCGCGCGCAAGCGCCTCATCCAGAGCCCCGGCAGCCGACTTCATCCGCGCCTCTTCCAGCTCCCGCCGCAGTTGCTTCAGCTCGCTCTCCTGCGAAGCCAGCTTCGCGCGGAAGGAATCCGAGAGGCTGCCGCCCTCAGCCGGAGGAGCCAATTGCGTGACGATCTGCGAGACAGCAAAGTCCTGCCGGAATGCATCGAGCGCACCCATGCCGGTGATGGCCTCAAGCCGACGGACGCCTGAAGAAACAGAGCCCTCGCTGACGATCTTGATCAGCCCGATCTCGCCTGTAGCCCGCGTATGCGTGCCGCCGCAAAGCTCTGTCGAGAAGCCATCGGACAGCTTGACTACGCGCACCTTGTCGCCGTACTTCTCGCCGAAGAGCGCCATGGCGTGGTACTCGTTCACGGCCACGTCGATGGGAACGTCTTCGAGGGTCTCGACCCGCGCATCGGCCAGGACTTCACGATTCACAATGGACTCGATCTCTTCCAACTCTTCGTCGGCTACCTGTGCGAAGTGAGAAAAATCGAAGCGCAGACGGTCTGGATGGACCGCTGAGCCGGCCTGCTTCACATGCGTCCCCAGCACCTGCCGCAACGCCGCGTGCAGCAGGTGCGTCCCCGTATGATTCCGCCGGATCGCATCGCGGCGCTCCTCATCAACGTAAGTGTTGACCAAGTCACCTACGGCTAGTGGCTGCTTGAGCAGAGCTCTGTGAGCCCGGACACCCTGCACAGGCATCGCACAACCCTGAACTTCCGCAATCTTGGCTGTGAGGTCATGTGAGAAGAGTGAACCGGTGTCACCCACCTGGCCGCCAGAGTCCCCGTAGAAGCTGGTCTTATCCAGCACCACATCAACCGTGTCGCCTGCGTTCGCGACGGGCACGCCCACGCCGTCTTTTACTATGGCTAGAACCTGAGCGCCTGCAACGTTCAGCTGCTTGTAGCCTAGAAAGTCCGTCTTCGGCAATTCGCGATAGGCGGGACTGGCGGACTTCTGACTCCCGCCCTTCCAGGAAGCGCGCGCACGTGCTTGTTCCTCAGCGCGTGCTTTCTCGAAGCCCTCCATGTCGAACTCAATACCAGCGTCTCGGGCGGCATCAACCATAAAGTCGAGCGGAAGGCCGTAGGTCTCGTAAAGATGAAACGCAGTACTCCCATCGAAAAAGCGCGGAACTTTTTGAATCTGATCGATTAAGCGTAGATGTGCATCTTCAGTCTTCAGCGTTGCAGCCTCGGCGTTCTCGAACGAATCGTCGAACTTAGAGGCTGTGTCACCGATTTTTTCGAGAAGTTCCTGCGCACCAGGCGGCAGAGTCACTCCCCGTGATCGGGTCACGATCTGTCTGATTTTTGCGGCTGCATCTACAGATCCGGAAAGAGCATCCCTTATGATGCTCAGCTTCTCTTGAAGTTTCGTATCCCCGAGCTTGAGCACGCGATCGAACTGCTTCTCCTCTGCCTCAACGACCTTGGCCACGCGAGCAGCCGAATCAATCAACTCCGGATAAGCACCCTGCATCAAATCCCGCACGGCATAGACCATCTGATAAAGAAACGGCTGTTCCTGTCCCAACAGCCGCCCGTGCCGAATCCCACGCCGCAGAATCTTCCGCAGCACGTACCCGCGGCCTTCATTCGAAGGCAGAACGCCGTCATTGATGAGAAATGTTGCCGCACGCGCGTGATCGGCGATGATGCGCAAGCTCGCGTTGGCGACGAGGCTTTCTATTCCCTCAGGGGCTAAAGCCCCAGCCGATGGGTGAGCGCTTTCGGCACGACTAAAGTCGTGCCCTGACACAAGACCATGCTCTTCTGAGGGACCATTGATGTCGCGGCCGGGAACAGTGCTTTTGCGGAAAGCTTTTGCGAGGCCGGTTAGCTCGGCGGCTCTCTGAATTAGCGGCGTAAATAAACCTGTCTCGAAGTTACTGACCTTGCCTTGCAGCACAGCGGCCAGGCGTTCAAGGCCTGCGCCGGTGTCGATCGAGGGCTTGGGCAGCGGCGTGAGAGTGTAACCTGTGGTCTTCCCGTTCGCTAAAACCGCCGCGCGGTCAAACTGCATGAAGACCAGGTTCCAGATCTCGACATACCGGGCTTCATCTTTTCCGAAAGGCAAATCGACGCCGGGCGTCTCGGCGGCCTCGATGCCCATGTCGTAAAAGATCTCAGAACACGGGCCGCAGGGGCCGGTTTCGCCCATCTGCCAGAAGTTATCCTTCAGGCCGTATTCAAAAATGCGCTCCTTGGGAACGCCGGCTTCGATCCAGTAGCCCTCGGCCTCGTCGTCGCGCGGCACGCCGTTCGCGGGGTCTCCCTCAAAGATCGTCACATACAGCCGGTCTTTGGGAATGTTCAACCACTCAGGGCTGGTCACCAACTCCCAGGCGAAGTTGATCGCGTCCCGTTTGAAGTAATCGCCAAACGAGAAGTTCCCCAGCATCTCAAAAAACGTATGATGCCGCCGGGTGAAACCGACGTTTTCGAGGTCGTTGTGCTTGCCGCCCGCGCGGACGCATTTTTGAGAGGTGGTCGCCCGCGAGTACTCGCGCCTCTCGGCCCCCAGAAACAGGTCCTTGAACTGGTTCATTCCGGCGTTGGTAAACAGCAACGTCGGGTCGTTGGCAGGCACCAGCGAAGAGGAATGCACCCGGCGGTGCCCCTTCGTCTCAAAAAAGCGCAGAAAGGCTTCGCGAATCTCGTTCCCAGAGCGAATTTCCATGGCATCTTCAGTGTATCGAACGCTGCCCGCCTACCGAGGGTAAGTGATACGGCTTGAAGGGTACGGGCCTTTAGCCCGCACATCTAGCCAACAGCAGATAAACCGGGCTAGAGCCCGTACCTTTCAAAGGATTCAGTCCGGTCCTGGCCGAAGAGCCTCGCTTGTCGCCGCGCCGCCCTTCAGCAGACGGCGCTACAACTCCAGTTTCTTCATATACTCCGCATCCAGCCGCAGCGACTCGATAATATTCCCGTCAAACTCCTCCTGCTCGATGTAATAGTGCTTCAGTCCCGTGGCGGCATGGAAGATCGGCCGGTAATCCACCACCCCCCTGCCCATGATCGTCGAATGGTATTGGCCGTTCGCGCCCTTCACCATGTCCTTCACATGCAGCAGCGGAAACCGCTCCGGCGACTTGGCCAGGTACTTCTCCGGCTTTTGCCCGGCGGCGCCAGCCCAGCCGCAATCCAGTTCAAAGCACACCAGCTTCGGGTCGGTCAGCCGCAGCAACTCGTCATAAAAGACCACTCCGCCCTCCGAGCCAAACTCCGGCCCATGATTGTGGTAGCCGAAGATCATACCCGCAGCCTTGACCTTTTCGCCAATCTTATTCAATTCGCCCGCCACCCAGCGCCAGTCGTCCAACGTGAGCTCTCCGTTCGCCGCCGGGTCGCGCCTCCTAGGCCAGGGACAGATAATGTACTCCAGTCCGAGTGTATGACCGTAATCGATCAACTCGTCCTGGTGCGCCAGCAGCAGGGCCAGTTGGTGGTGCGTGCTCGTGCAGCGCAGCCCCGCCTTGTCCATCGCCTTGCGAAAATCCGCTGCCGTCCGATCGTAGTAGCCCGCCGCTTCGACCTCCGAATATCCCGCCGCGCGCACCTCGGCGAGCGTCCCGTCAAAGTCCTTGGGCAGCAGTTCGCGTACGCTGTAGAGTTGCAGCCCGATGGGCAGTCCCAAGGTCTTGGCGGCCAGCCGGACAGCTCCCGTTCCCGCCATTGCAGCAACCGCCGCTGTCGTCTTCAAAAAACTCCTCCGTGAAGTATTGCTCATTCTCTCATTCTCCTGACTCTGTCGAAAGTGATCCCTTGATCGTTTTCGTCGCCGCATCCCACGTCGCCACGGTGCGGTTGAAATAAGAGTGATTTGCCATGTGGCAGGCGATGGCCGCATGGTTGCCAAAGACCTCATCTTCCACGACATGCTCTCGCGTCTCGATCGCACGGAAGAAGTTGGCGATGTGGTCGGCTGTGTCATCGTAGCCCGTGGGCGCCGCATAACTCTCTACCTCAGCCAGCTTGGCTGGTGACGCAGGGTGTGCCGCACGCCACTCGTCCATGTATTGCTGCTTTGCCGCCGCGGTCCAGCCGTTCAGCGAATAGCCCTCCGGCTGCGGCCTCGTGTCTTGAGGAGTCACCGTCAGAGTGTTGCCGTTGATCACCATCGTAGCTTCCCTGCCGTGGAAAACGATCGTCTCGCCGGCTTCGTTGTTCTGGTTGCAGTGCAGTGCAACCGTCACTCCCGGATAGTCGTAGATCGTAGCCAGCAGGTCCGGAAAATCCCGGCCATCGTTAAAATGCGTCAGACTCCCGGTCGAATAAGCACGGCTTGGAATCGTATTGATCCCGCTGATGCACTGCATCCCCGAGAGCAGGTGGACGTACAGGTCGCCGGCCACCCCCTCCCCATAGTCCTTAAAGCAGCGCCAGCGGAAGAAACGCGCAGCATCAAACGGGATTGCCGGCGCATCGCGCAAGAATGCATCCCAGTCGATTGTTTTCGAACTGGCATCTGGCGCAATCGGATAAACCCACGCCCCCGATGGCGTGTTGCGATCCGAGTGGCCCTCGATCAGGTGCACCTCACCCAGCCGTCCCGATGCATAAATCTCGGCCGCCTTCTTGTAAACAATGTTGCTCACGCGCTGGCTGCCGGCAACAAAGATACGCTTGTTTGCCTCGACCGCCTCCACCATCGCCAACCCATCGGCCACGTTGTGGCTCATCGGTTTCTCGCAGTAGACGTCTTTGCCCGCCGCAATGGCGTCCAGCACAACACGCCGGTGCTGGAAGTCCGCCACCGCGACAATCACAGCGTCAACATCCTTGCGGTCGAGCAGCGCGCGGTAATCGCGTGACGTCGGCACCTCGGCCCCCCAGGCCTCGATGCCCGCACGCTGATGCATGTCATAGAGATCCGCCGTTCCCACTAGATCCGCATTGGGCAGTTTCCGCGCCGAGCGCAGCAGATCGCAGCCGCGAATCCCGGTCCCAATTGAGGCAAACCGGACCTTTCGCCCGCCCGCTGGCTCATCGGCGGCCAGCGTCACCGGCTCGAGGGCCGCCGCCTTCACCGCCGCTCCCGCCGCAACCGCGCCCGCTCCCAATCGCACAAAATCCCGCCGTGTCATCAATGACGTCTCCATATTGTCTTTCTCCCTTGAGACAACAATTCTCGCGTCCCAACCTTCCTTGTGTCCACGTGCCAAATCCCAATGCTGAGCCCTTGTTTGGATTCCTGCGCTCGTCCGGTCCTGCATCGATTCCCCACATCAATAGACTCCGGGAATCAGCCGCGATGTGCGGTTGTAATAGGCCTCGTACTCGGCGCCGAAGTGCGCGCGCAGCAGCCGCTCTTCCGAGCGCATTCGTGCCACCAGTGGTGGAATCATGAGGATTGTGAGTATCACTCCAACGATCGAACGAAACGCCAGAGCCCACCCCAGCGTGCTGATCAGCAAACCGAGATAGCTGGGATTGCGAATCGAGCTATAGACGCCATCTGTGACCAGCGTATGTCCGCTCTGGATTGCCACCAGACCGCTGAACCGACGGCCAAGCACAAAGACCGGCCAGATTCGCAGCGCGCCGCCGGCAGTGAGAAGCGCCACTCCAACCCAGCGAATCGAATCTCCATCCAGCGTCCACAGTCCCTTCCGATCAGTGTAGGCCGGCAAGTAAGCGATCAGGATCGCAATCACGCTGAAGGCTGCGAGTACCCAACGATTGCCGCGGTCCTCCTGCTCGCCGGAACTGAGATTTCCACCGGCAAAGAGAGCTACGATGGTCAGCGCAAAGGTCGCAATGGCAAGTGCAACGAGTGCCTGGTGCGAGAAAAAGGCCGAAAATCCGCCCCCGCCGAGCACCGCCAGCCCAAATTGGAAAACTACCGATACGATCGCGATCACCGTCATTCGGATTCCGGCCGCCATGGATCCTCCGTTCGAAGCGATCTCATTCTATAGCGCGCCTCTCTCGGAGCCGAAAATGCCGGGCCCCGCATCCGCCCCGGTTTCATCTTGGCCGCTCTGCAAATCATCGAACTGGAACCCGCTCTCTGCCCCACGCTCCCTGATTCATGTGAGAATGAATATGTAAACCATCATGACCAACGACAACGACAAACCCGAAGATTCCCAGCCCGCCCCCGAAAGCGCACCGGAGCTGATCCCCGAGCCGGCCCCGGAGGCCATTGCTGCCCCCATAACAGCTGCCCCGGAGCCCGCCCAGAGCCTGCCGAAAGCCCACTCTGAACCTGTCGAAGGCGGTCCGGATTCCGGGACAGGGGACCTAAAGTCAGCTCCCGCGCCGGCCTTTGCGCCCGCCCCAGGGCCACGCGTAGGACCAGCCGTATCCGAGTCTCCGGAGCCATCCGAGCCTACCGAACCTCAGGAATCCTTCGCCGATTTGCTCAATGCCTTCGAGCGCAGCCACTCCCATAAGGGCCAACCCGGCCAGCGCCAGCTTCAGGGTGTTGTCGTCTCCCTCTCTGCAGATCAGGTCTTCCTCGACATCGGCTACAAGACTGAAGGTGTCCTGCCCCGTTCGGCCTTCGCCAACAACGCCGACACCGTCAAGCCCGGCGACACCTTCCCCGTGTCCGTTACTGGCCGCAACGAGGAGCATTACTATGAACTCTCCCGCTTCAAAGTCGCCCAGCCCCGCGACTGGTCGGCCCTCGAGGCAGCCTTCGCAGACAAAACCGCCGTCGTCGGCACCGTCACTGAAGTGATCAAAGGCGGCGTCCGCGTTGACATTGGCGTCCGCGCCTTCATGCCCGCCAGCCGCAGCGGAACCAAAGACGCCGTCGAACTGGAAAAGCTGGTCGGCACCGAAATCAACTGCCGAATCACCAAGCTGGACATCGTCGATGAAGACGTAGTGGTCGATCGCCGTGTCGTCCTCGAAGAGCAAGCCCGCGGCCTCACCGCCGCCCGCCGCGATGCCATGAAAGAGGGCGACATGGTCACAGGAACCGTCCGCACCCTCATGCCCTACGGCGCATTCATCGACATAGGCGGCGTCGACGGCCTGCTGCACATCTCCGACATCGCCCACGCCCGCGTCGCCAAGCCGGAAGACGTTCTCACCGTCGGCCAGGAACTTCAGCTCAAGATTCTGAAAATCGATCCTGAAACCAAAAGGATCTCCTTGGGCCTCAAACAGCTCCAGGCCGAACCCTGGCAGACAGTCTCGCTCGCTCCCGGCCAGCGCATCACCGGCACGGTCACGCGCCTGATGGACTTCGGCGCCTTTGTCGAGATTGAGCCCGGAGTTGAAGGCCTCATTCACATCTCAGAGATGTCCTACGGCAAGAAGCTCCGCCACCCGAGCGATATGCTCAAGCCCGGCGACCGCGTCGATGCCGTCGTGCTCGGAGTCAAGCCAGAGGAGCGCCGCATCTCCCTGGGCCTCAAACAGACACTCGCAGACCCCTGGACCGAAGTCTCGCGCAACTTTCCCGTCGGCTCGCAGATCGAGGGCCCCGTCACGAAGCTGATGAACTTCGGCGCCTTCGTTCAGATTGCCGACGGCATCGAGGGCCTCGTCCACGTCAGCGAAATCACCAACGCAAAGCGCATCAACCACCCCCAGGACGTTTTGCGCGCCGGCCAGATCGTCAAAGCGCAAATCCTCGCTATCGACCTGGAAAAACGCCAGATCAAGCTCTCGATCAAGCAGCTTATTCCCACCGAGATCGACGAATACATCGCCGAACACAAGATCGGCGATACAGTCTCCGGCCGGGTGATTGAGCAGTCTCCCTCCCTCACCCATGTCGAGTTAGGCGACGGCATCCGGGCCACTTGCCGCACCACTTTCTTATCTGCTTCTCCGGCCTCCGCGCCCGAGATTCAGATCGAACTCCCGTTCCATTCCAAGCCGGCTCCCAAGACCGCGCCAAAGCCTGACCTATCCAGCCTGTCGTCCATGCTTAAAGCCCGCTGGAAAGGCAGCGCCCCCGCCCCCGAGGCCAAGCCCGAGCCCCTGACCCAAGGCCAGATCCGCACCTTTAAAATCGTCAAACTTGATCCCGAAACCAAAAAAATCGAGGTGGAGTTAGCGTAGCTCCACAGGTGAGCGGAAGCGAACCAACTTCACCACAAAATAGATTCAACTGAATTTCAGAATGCTGCACCATGTATACGAACCAAGGGGCGGTGGCCAGAGACGCTACCGAATAGTCGCCCAAAAGCGGTAATCATGCCAGATTTGTAAGCTGTTTCTCGCGAATTGTCACAAAAGTTGCCCGATGCCAGCGGACATTGACCACCGCGAAACAATCATGAGCTCCGATGTGGCGTCGGACTTTCGACGAAAACGCTTCCGAACTCGGGCAGTGTCTCGGCGATAGGGGCGCGGCCTTTGACACGAAAGATATCGGTGATGCCGGTCGCGTGCAGTCCGTAGCGGTCGATAGCTGAAAGGATACGGTACTTGAGCGAGGTGCGCAGATGGCGCAGGGGCATGATGTGCCACCCCGTTCGGAAACCGTTCGAGATGCCATCCTGCAGACGACCTGAGACCGGATATTCCAGTCGCTAACATCACGGGACTTTTCTCGAAATCCGCTCCTAAGCTTCATGGAACGGATCGCTTCCGCTGAGCATTTCCTCGACGCGCGTGATACTGCTCACGTAGGCTAGGCATGGTATGCGTCGAAACTCCATTGCCAGATCGAATGTCGTCTGAAAGAATTGCAGCATGAAGAGCACGCAAGCTGTGATCTCCCGCACTGTTTTCCGCCATCGGCTTATATTGGTCAGCGCATTGCTCCTTGTAGCACCGCTCTTTGCCGATTCGCAGAGCGCAAGACGTCCAGCTGCGACTACTACGTCCGCAACGCCTTCCGGCACGGCGCTCTCCGCGGCAGCTGCGCAGGCCCGGCGCGATCAATTGGCCAAGATTCCTGAGTTGCTGGCCGATCCGGACCCCAATGCGCGAATCGCGAGTATGGAAGCGATTCTGGACACCAACGACGCGACCATGATCCAACTGGCTCTGCGGCTAGCCTTCCAAAGCGATGATGCCAACCTACGCTCATTGGCCATGCGCGCCTATATCGCGTCGGCGAAGGAATTGACCTTCGACATACTCGTTCCGGACACGGTTAAGAGCCAGTACGATGCGGTTCAATTCGATTCACGCAGCAAAGATGAATTTTTCAGGAGCTATAGCTATATGCAAAAACTCGAACAGCTTGGGTTTCGAGATCACTTAGTGTTTCAACGATACAGTCGCACGGAATCCACTGGGACTCTCGTAGACGCAAAGATGGAAAGTGACCCGGCAGTGTTTGCAATCTCCGGAGACCGCCTTTCAGTAAGAGTTCACGAAGGTTGGAATGGATACTGTTACATCGATTTCAGACCATCGAATAATATGACTCTTCAAGGGACAATGTCTTGTGAGGAGCATAATGGATCCTTCCCCAAATTCGTGATCACTTCGCAGCTTTTTTAAGTTGCTACTCGTGCGTAATCGAAAGCGACGACAGCGTCATCGCGCTGTCGTCGTCCGTCTTGAGCGTAACTCGAATTTTGCGCACCGTCGATGTCACCACCACGCATCGAATCGATGTATCGCCTTTGGCTATCGGGCAGTAGTTCAAGCTGGCCCAGTTATCACTGTCGGGGGCCGCGCTGACGGCTACATCCATTCCTGACGGGGCATTCTCTTCCGAAGAAAAAGAGAGTGCCACTGCATTCAGATGGATTGGCTTATCGAAGACGACCATAAAAGATATCCGCCCCTGGCTCGGTACTGTCTTCCATGCCGAGTCACCGGTCCGATAAATGTCATTCGGTCCGTGGCTCGGGTCCGGCGTCGATCCTGCCAATTGAACGACCGGAGCTTCGATGGGTGCCGCTTGAGCAACTGTTGTCGTGTTAGGCCGCGCGGCATCGACCAATCCGCGAATGAGGTCGGCGCGCACCGCGAATGCTTCGTTGCGCACGGGGTCAACTTCAAAGACAATCCCGAGCAGCCCATCATCGTCCAGCACGACGCTGCCGCTCCAGCCCTTGACGATACGATCTGCGGGATTGGACGGCTCTACGGTGAAGATCGAGCCGGCACCGGAATCCGCGGCAGCCGAACGCCAGCGCACGGGTACACGGATGACTCCACCCTCTTCTGTCGTCTCAACGCGGGCGGTGGTCGTTTCCTTGACTCGCCGCGCAACACCGTTTGCAGACAGGCGTCCATCGCCGCAAACGGAAGGATCGTTGGCTCCTATCACAGGCAGCACGGCGATGTCAGGGTCTGTAGAGAGCACAATTGGCGCTCCTAATTCAGGGGTATGCCCCTTCTCATCGACGATCGTAATGCGAGAGACGATTCGCCCATCCGCGAGCTTGACAACATGGCCGGCGGTGGCGACCTTGCAGACACCATCATTATCCAGAAACATGAATCCCTGGCCGTATGAGTTAGGACCGGTGACAACGCGAACCACTCCGGCCTGGGCGGCGGCGGCGCAGAGAAGAAGGCCAGAAGTCAGGAACAGAGTGAATCGGGTCATTTGTTATCAGCATCCTTATTTGGAACATCAGGCGATCTTTCAAACGCTTTTAACGACCAACCACTGATTGCAGCAGCGAGGGCGAAGACCCCAAACAGTTTGTACAACTTGACCAGGTTGGGATCCTCGAATACCTGATTCAAGTGAGAGGCCTCGATAACATCTGGCTCGTGCCGGTTCGGCCGGTAAAGAGCGAGCTTAGGAGTATCGGTGGCCAGTTCGATGTTGAGTGCTGGCTTCTCGCTATCGACATAGGCCGTGCCCCACCAATTGGAAAGAAAAGTGGTCCCATCGTTATCGAGCGACGAGCTGTTTTTGGAAGCGGCAAAGGCCTCGAGCCGCGAGCCAACAGGCAGGTCGAGCGTTGTAACTGGGTAGAGTGTAGCTCGCATTTCCAAAAACTGCGGAGGAAGTTCAATGGCTCTGGCCGATACTCTGATTTGCCCTGAGAGTAGAAGCGTTGGCTCTGGATCGGAACTCTTCATGCCCTTGAACTCGGAGCCGATCTTGGCTTTGCCCCAGATGGGCAAGGGCAGCGGAATGCTGGTGACAAGATCGGCAGAAGATTGTACTTGAGCAGAGTTCCGCGCACAGCTTGCATCCGTTTCGATATAGGCGCTGCCTTTCAACGACAACACCTTGCCGTTGGATTCGGGCTCAAACACTCCGGCAATGGCGTTTGGCTGGTCCGCATCCGGCGGGCCGATCCGGATCGAGAGGGGACCGTACCCGACTCTTCCATAGATAACATTTGCATTGAGGACAGGCAGGATCAGGCCGTCGATGCAATTGCCGTCGAGGGCTGGATCGCCGGTGGCGATCCTCATCTGGCGCACAGGAATAGCTGCGAGCCGCGGTTGAGTCACTTCAAACTCGACTCGTTCGGCCAATGCCGACACCTGCGAAACACTTTGCACATGTGAAGAGATGGCATGGAAAAACACAAACATGACAGCAAGGAATACAATTCCGAAAACAAGAAACACAGCGAGACGATGCTTATGCTCCTTCTTTAAAACGAGCCTGATGAACCTTTTCCGCCTGGCCGGCCGCAGAAAGAAACTGCGCAGTGCGTTCCAGGCGTGGATGCAAGTTTGAGACAGTTCTTTGATTTTCATGACTAAGGAAGCTGGACGGAGAAATGGGAATCCCGCGATGCAAACCTTTCTCGCACTCGAATCAGAAGGTCATAGCTGCCCGGAGCCAGAGCAGAACTTCCCTTGAATTCGCACGAAGATGTGAATGAAATCTGCACCGCATTCGGGTCTGACGAGCATGTTGCCGTTGCCGCTTCGACTCCATTCTTGAACAGAGCTACCCGTAGCCGATCCGGCTCTGCATTTACGAGCGCCACAAGCGAAGGATTATGGGATGACCTTACAATGGATTTGAATGGGGAATTCACAATGGCCGGAACGATTTCCCCCTCGTCGGGCGAATTGCAATCGTTAATCAGCCGGACAGTTACGGCGATGTCTCCTATGTTGTATTGCGACAGCTTAGCGGAATAAGCTGTACCGGTTTCAAAGGGCACAAGGTTGCCCGAGGCAACCGGTATGTTGTACATGTTTTGCGCAAAATAGAGTCCGTCACGACTGGAGATATCGACGCAAGCGGCGCGCCCGCCGACCTTTGGTGTAATCACCAATCCAATGGCCTTTGGATCGAAGTTTTCAGCTGTCTCACCGTATCGCAGGCCGACCAACAGATTACCCGAAACCTTCGCTTTGCCGACAAAACTCTCGACGTAGGGTCGGCTTTTTAAGGAAATTGTCTGCGCGTATGCACAATGGCTGAAAGAACAGAGCAGAAGAAGAGAAAAAACAGCAGATCGAACCCACAATCGCATAACTGGAACCATCGCTTTCCGTCTCCTCTCACGTCAGCGAACATCTGATCTTGGTGCATCTTGCTGTACGAGTTAGGTCACAAAAAGAGCGTTTCGCGCCAAGCAACCAAGGACTCTTCATTGTGATTTAACGAGGGTTCCCCCCAGTTGCTACCTCTTATTGAGGGATCCTGTGGTAGCAAATTATCCTATCCCGCAGCGATCCGGGTGAACTCCGAAATCATGAGGGATGAGACACCTGCGCAGACGACTTCGCATGCCAAGCTGATTGATTGCGCCCATTATGCACATTTTTCAAATGAAGTGACATCGCATTTGCGCGGCGATTGCCGTCGATATGCGCCTTGGACCGCCAGGCGAGTTCATCGACCGCAGAGTCTTGAGGCGCGTTGTGCGGAGCGCCTCTGCCGAAGGCGAGCTATTGAGCTTCATCTTCGAGGCCGGCTTTTAGTGCGCCTGTCTCCGGGCGGAGGGAACCTAATTTGAAGTCTTTCCGTATACTCCGCATAGAGTGGAATTCGTCCTTGTGGCTGAGTGGCTTTCGTTTGCAGTTGTTACCTTTTCAATCATTCTGTAATCTGGATGTCACGAATGAAAACACAATCACCAAGAATTGTTATGGCCGGAGCAGTTTTGCTGCTTGCCCTGATGGCTCTGCTTGCGGACGGGGCTGCGCGGCGCGAATCCGCCACCTTTGATGAAATCGCGCACATCGGCGCGGGTGTGAGCTACCTACAGAAGCAGGACATGCGGATGAACGAGGAACACCCCCCGCTGGCTAAGGTGCTGGCCGCGGTGCCGCTTGTGATTCGCGGTGTACGCGCCGACTACTCTCAAGTGTCGTGGAGTTTCAGCGGCAGCGGAATGTTCAAGCAGTATCTCGGCGAATGGGTCTTCGGACACTGGCTGATCGCTCGGTGGAATGACCCGTTCGCGACGGTCTTCTGGGCGCGGCAGCCCATGCTGCTCTTGACCCTTGTTCTGGGGGTCGTTCTCTTTCTCTATGGCTCCCGCCTGGGCGACAAGTGGGGCGGACTGCTTTGCCTTTGCGCTTACGCCACAATGCCGATCATGCTCGCGTTCGGCCCTTTAGTCCTGACCGACATAGCAATCACGCTGTTCGTCGTGCTGACCTTGTGGGCCTTCGCCAGCATGTGGCGGTCGCCGTCGAGGAGGACGATTCTGCTCTTCGGCCTCGCCTTTGGCGGGGCTCTGCTTTCAAAGTTCTCTGCTGGGCTTTTGCTCTTCTGTTTTCCTGCTTTTATTCTCAGCCTCCGCTGGAGTCCTACGCCGGAACAGCCGGCAGACAAGGCGGAGCTTCGCGCATGGCGTCGTTTGCGCTGGCTGAGTCTCACCAAGGGTATTGTTTTCGCCGCGCTGGTCGTCTATGCCGTCTACCTTGTCCTCTCGTGGAATGAGCCAACCGACTCTCTGGGTTCTCTCGGGACTAACATGGCCTCGCTGTTCCTGCGCAGGGTGCTCATGCCACCGTGGATCTACCTTCGTGGTTTGGCCATCTTCGCCCTTACCACTAAGCCGCCTTCTTTCCTTCTGGGCCACTCATACCCACATGGCGTATGGTTCTTCTTTCCGGTGCTGTTCCTGCTTAAGTCCCCATTAGCCTTTCTCCTCTTGCTCGTTCTCGCGCTGGTCGTTGGCCTGGTTGCAAGGTTTCGCCCGGTACGCCTCGCCGTGATACCTGAAGGGCTGGAGTTGCATTGGCGGGCAGTGTGGGTTTTCCTCGTGGTTTTCACCGGCGCATGCATGCTCAGCCGCTTCCAGTTCAGCATCCGCCATTTCTCTATCTCCATTGTGCTGCTGATCCTATTGCTGGCGCCATTACCGCGAGCCCTGAATCGACTGCGGATGTCAGGCTGGCCCGCCGCCCGCCCCGGCGTCTGGATCACGGTCGCATTGGCCCTTGCGTCTGTGGTAACTGCCGTGCGCGCCTACCCCTACTATCTTCCCTTCTTGAACTCATTGAGCGGCGGCCGTCCCGGATACCTCCTGGTGGCCGATTCCAATCTCGACTGGAACCAGGGCCTTCCCGTGGTCGAGGATTTCGTGCGGCAACACGGCCTCAACCACGTCTTGATCGACGCGTACGGGTTTTCCGATTCCACTGTATACGTTCCTGAAGGGAGAATATGGAATTGCCAGAAGGCTGTGCCGGAGGATGGAGGCCAGTGGGCCTTCGTCTCCGTCAACCTGATTCAGGAAAGTCACAACTGTAGTTGGCTAATGCAGCTTCCGCATGAAGCCCTGGCAGGCGGCAGCATGTACGCCTTTCAACTTCCGCGCGTGATTCCTCCGGCGGGAGCTCCCGGCGGACCACCGTTGCCGGAAAACTATCGCGATTTCGCACATAGCTCTTTTGGAGATCTCCGGCTCTTGTTTCTCAACTGCATCCACGATCCAAAACTGCTCCAGCCTACCTGGGATAGTTTCACGGCAAGAGGGGCGCGGACGCAGAAACAATAAAGAAGCTCGAAGACCTGGAAACAGGAAGCAGTCCGCAGCAGCGCTCGGCTCCTTGAGGGCCTCCTCGTAGTCAAGCGCGGCCGGAGGGCACGAGATTTTGGCCGCCATGGCGGCTTTTGAGATCCCCTTCCTCCAACTGAGCGCATTGACCATTGGCGACATCTGAAAGTCCCTGAGAGTGCCCTTTCACGATTTCTTTACCAACTGTTCACGCCAACGCAAAAGCCAGTTTACATCCGCCTGCTATTCGATAGTTGCGTATCCCCTTTGCTGGATCGTTAACCGCTCTCGCGGAACGAAAACGCCCGGCGTAAACAGCTATCGCACAAATCTTCCACCCCAAGAGGTACAAAATGCACCGCAGTGAATGGATGAAGACGACTTGCGCTTCCCTGATGACGGCTGCCGCGCTGATCGTGCAGCCTGTCGCCACCTTCGCCCAGGACCGCCCCGCTGACGGGAATGGCAGCGAGAAGAACCTTGTCGAAATCGCACCGAAGTCCAGCGATGTGGTAGGCCTCCACACGCTGCGCGTGGAGGATTCCCCGTATCTTTCCCACGATCAAAAGCTCGATCTGCTCCGCAGGCACATCAAGTACGTCTTCGTTCTCTTCCAGGAGAACCGTTCCTTCGATTTCTATTTTGGCACCTTCCCAGGCGCGAAGGGCCTGTTTTCCCAGCCGGCCGCGGAAACGCCCGGCTTTACCCAGCCGATCGTGAATACCGACGGCACGGTGAGCCTCATCTCCCCCTTCAAGATTCCTCAATCGGTCACCGACATCAACGGCAACACGGTGCTCCTCTACCCCGAGGACACGGACTCGGTGAATCACGGCCACGCGGCCATCGACGAAAAGCTCGATCTGAACGCGAGTAACGCCGCCCAGAACGACCGCTATGCCTTCATCGAAGAGGGCCTGAAAGGGACCTTGAGCGCCGATGGAACCACCTACTCCGGACCGGCCCCGACCTTGGCGCAGAAGCAGAAGGGCGAACTAGTCGTCGGCCACGTGGACTGCGACACCGCTCCATTCCTGTGGAACTATGCGGACCGGTTCACGCTCTTCGACAACTTCTTTGACACCGTGATCGGGCCTTCGACGCCCAACGCCATCGCCATGTTCGCCGGCCAGTCGGGCGTAACGCAGTGGATCAAGTATCCCGCCCTCGGCAACAACGTTAACACCCTGAATTCTGCCCTGCCGATTACAGGCGATCCGCAGCCCTACTGGGGATCGGCCCTGGATCTTCTGACTCCTCCGGGCCAGAAGCAGCCCACCGAAAGCGGCGGCGCTCCCTCGACAAACCCGGCTGCCAACCAGACCTATGCCTCGCTGGGATTGAGCTTCATGGGCAATCAGATTGAGAACATCACCGCCAACGATCTGAACCCAGCATTTGATCTGGTCGATGTGCAGGGCGACATCAAGAAGATTGCCGGCGACAACAACAAGCAAGTGAACTGGGCCTGGTTCCAGGAGGGCTACGATCACGAGTCGACCGACCCCACCACGACGGCCACCCATGCCAGCTATATCGCCCACCACGATGCACCGCAATACTTTGGCTACGAGGCCAACAACCCGGTCGAGATCAAGGCGCATCTGAAGGGTCTCGGCGACTTCTTTGCGGCGGTCTCGGCCAAGGCTCTGCCCGATTCCGGTGGAGTCTTCTACGTCCGCGGCGGCTATGACAATCTGGATGGTCTTACGCCTCGTTCGCCCAGCCCGACGGTCAAAGCCGCCTTTTCCGGCAACGACGACCACCCCGGCTACTCCGACGCGCAGATCAGCGAAGCTCTTCTGGCGGATGAAATCAACGCCATCGCCGGCAGCAAGTACTGGCCTGAGAGCGCAATCATTATCACCTACGATGAGACCGACGGCCTCTACGACCACACGCAGCCGGTGATTCGTTCCTGGGATCCCAGCTCAACTGCTCTCGATCAGGGTCCTCGCATACCAGCCATCGTGATCTCGCCCTTTAGCAAGGTCCACGCCATCAGCCATGAAGCGACCGAGCACGGCTCAGTCATCAAGTTCATCGACGAGCTCTTCAACCTGACCCCGCTCGCCGATCTGCCTGACGAAGCGGCCGCTCGCAAACTCGGCGAGAAGACTTACACCACGCCTCAGGGAACGCCGCAGAAATACCTGGGGCCCTCCGACGCCCACACTCCCGGCGTCGGCAATCTCTTCACCGCCTTTGACAATGCCCGCTTGCTGGGAGTTGCGCCGAAGCTCGAGGCCTCGTATGCCGAGATTCCCGCTGCACAGGTATCCAGCCTGCCCCACTTCGGCGCCAATGGCTGCCGCGTTCTGGGAATCGTTCCCACCGATGTAACCGTCCACGGATTGCTCGACCCGGCTCCGGCCGACTTCAATCCTCGCCCCAGTTCGAACCCCGGCCTGCCGACCTCCGGCACCTGGCCGTCGAACTAGGGCTTGTCCCAACACACCTCCCGCGGCGGCTGGATTCACCTCCAGCCGCCGTATATTTAAGGGTCAGTAGCTTTGGGAATCTCCGGAAGGAACTGGACGCTCATGCGCAGGAATTCAGCGCTTATTCTGATTTCAACTGCAGGACTGATCCTGGCAACCACAACTCCGGCCAACGCCGGAACCACACTGGACAAAATCAAGGCCGCCGGTTCCCTCGCGTGCGGCGTCAACACGGAACAGCCCGAGTATTCCACTGAGGACGCGCATGGCAATCATGGCGCCTTCGACCTGGATATTTGCAAGGCAGTGGCCGTTGCGACACTGGGACCGAAGGCCAAGTTTACCGTCAAGCCCTACCGCGACGAGCGCGATGCCTTGAAGGCGCTCAACTCCGGCGAGATTGCCCTGCTCGCCACCGGATCGCCCAACTACTTCAACACAACCAACGCCGGTCTGGGCTTCACCAGGCCCATCTTCTATGATTACCAGGGCTTTCTCGTCAACAAGACCATGGGTATTCGATCCCCGAAGGATCTAGCTGGAAAGAAGATATGCTTTCTTGGCGGCACCGAGATTGAGATCGAGCTTCAGGGTTATATGCAGCGCGAAAAGATCGAGTGGCTGCCTTTTTCCTTCCAGGAAGAAGGGGAGATGGAAGCGGCCTTCATCACCCGGAACTGCGCCGCGATCACAGCCGACGTCTCCCAACTGGCCTACGAGAGAATCGCATTTAAAGGGATGGCGAGGGATTTTGAGATCCTCCCCGATGTCATCGCCAAGGATCCATTAGCGCCGGCCTACCGCCTCGACGACCCGCAGTGGGCCGCGATTGTCAACTGGACAGTAGAAGCTCTGATCCAGGCCGAGGAGAGCGGAGTCACCCAGGCCAATCTCGCCGCGATGAAGAAGAGCGAGGATCCGGTCATTCAGCGTCTGCTCGGAACCCACCGCGGATATGGCTCGTATCTCGGCCTGCGCGACGGCTGGGCCGCCGATGTTATCGAAGCCGTCGGCAACTACGGTGAGATCTTCGAGCACGACCTCGGCGCATCCTCGGCGATGAAGTTGCCCCGCGGCCCCAATAGCCTTTGGACGCAAGGCGGCCTGATGTACCCGCTTCCCCTGCGCTAACACTACCCTTCTCGCATGTGAAGAATCGTAGCGCCTGCGCCAGCAAAGCCATACGAGCCTCCATTGGCCTTTGTGGACGCCCGCGAGCTTTAGTCAATGAGGCCAACTCGATCATTCACAGGACGCTGCCGGCCAGGCGCCGCACTTCTTTCCAGAAGACATCACTGGATCAATGAGAATGAGGCGCCGCTTCGGCCTTGATAGATAGAAGCAGCCAACCCTCGCAAAGAGCGCGGGGGTTGGCTGAATGCAGCAAAGCATGCTTCAGTAGACGACTTTCAAGCCGAACTGGATGATGCGCGGCTCCAATGTGCCGGTGATGGTGCCGCCGCTGGTTGGGTTTCCGGCCGAGTTTGCGCTGCCCAGGGTGCTGCCCGAAGTGCCGCCCGGCAGGTAAAGGTTGGTGTGGTTGAAGAGGTTGTAGGCTTCCGCGCGGAACTCCACGTTCAAACGCTCACTGGGAGTTCTGAAGCGCTTGTTGAGATCGAAGTCGGTCTCGAAGAACTTCGGCGTGCGGCCAATGTTCCGGGGCGCGTTGCCGAAGGGGCTTGAGATTACGCCGTTGGCCGTGGTTGTAGGCAGCGTGAAGGCAGCCAGATTGACGTAGTTGATCGCACCGCTGGCCGCCTGGTGACTCAGGCAGGAGTGTCCCGAGTTGCATAGGCTGACCGGCTGACCGGGAGTGTAGTTGGGACGGTATTCGTTGGCGCCGCGATAAGTGGCTGAGATCTGTGGCGAAACCGAGTTGGCGGAGCTAGGCCCATAGAGCAGATTGAAGGGCGTACCTCCCTGCGCGGTGCTGACGGCGCTGATCTGCCAGCCGCCCAGAATGGCATCCGCAGCGGGATTGGCGCTGGGGAGAAACTCGCGTCCGCGGCCCACGGGCACATCGTAGACGAGGCTGGTGACATTGGCGACGGGCAGATTGTAATCCGACTGGCCGTAGTCGGCATTCAGGTTGTTTGCGTCCTGCGGCGAGGGGGTGATGCCTTCGAGAGAAGCGCTGGCATTGTCCATCGCATGCTCCCAGGTGAAGGAGTTAAGCAGGGTCAATCCCTTGACAAAGCGCTGTTCGTAGCGAGCCTGCAGTGCGTTGAAGTGGGATTTGAATCCGTTGAGAGCCTCTGTAATGTCGCCATTGACGAAGCTGGTGGCGGACAACTGCGTTCCCCAGGCCGAGTATGGCCGGGCCCAGCCGGTTGCACCCGGAACGGTCGTCAGACCCGCCGAGGGGTTCATCTGGTTGGCGTTCAGGAAACCTTGCAGATGCACGCCGTGGTTGCCAATATAGGCAAGATCGAGCAGCGTGTTCTTGGCCAGAGATTTCTGCACGCTGAGGAAATAGCTCTCGACGTAGCTATCTTTGGTGTCCTTGGGAATATAAGTGACGTTGTCGGTTCCGGGATTGAAGTTGGAGGCCACCGCCAGGTTTGCCGGGTATCCCTGATCCCACGGGACATAGCACGAGGTGGCAGGAGCGCCGGGAGTGCAGATCGTGGTGGTGGACTTGGTGGGATTCGGTTGTGTGACAGAGACAAAGAGCGCATTGGGCGCGTTGATGGGAAGAATGTCGCCCGACCCGGCGCGTGTGTAGTGGGCATAGCTGGTGCCGAATCCGCCGCGGATCGCAATGTCCGGCATCAAGGCATAGGCAAAGCCCACACGTGGAGCAAAGTCGCCGAGGGATGGATTCACCAGCGTCTTGCCATAGACGCCACCGCCGCTATAGGGAGTAATAAACGGCCCTTTGGTTGCGCCAGGGGTGGTTGTCAGCATGGTCAGAGACGTCGGGTCGAAGTTGGAGAGGTTGCTGTTGGCCTCAGAGTACGGCGAACCATACTCCCAGCGCACACCCAGATTGACAGTTAGCTTGGAGTTGATCTTCCAGTCATCCTGGGCGTAGACATTGTCCATGTTTTGCAGCAGGTGGGCTTTGAAGTAGGTTGCCAGCGCATAGTTGCTGGTAGCTCCGAAGAGGAAGTCGGCATAGTAGTCTTCAGGGCCGGTGGAGCCGGCTACGGCGCTGAAGTCGCCGGCATAGCTGAAGGATCCAAAGAGCGGGTTCGAGTCCTGCACTTCCATCCAGATGTGCTCGTATTCATAACCGAATTTGAGGGCGTGGTTGCCCCTGATCCAGGAGAAGTTCACCTTGGGGTCGAGCAGCGATGGGTTCTGCCACTGCGGATTGGTGCTCTGGCGTCCAAAGGCAGTAATGCCGCTGCTTCCCAGACTGGTGGAAGACAGGCCGCCGGCCACGATGGGGTCGGTGGGAAGACCGGGAAAGGTGATCGCATTGTCGCCGATCGAGAGCGAGTATTTTCCAGCTTGAGTGCCCGACAGTGCGAGGCGGGCATCGAGAACCTTGTTGGCGCCCATCAGGTGGGTGTAACCGAGCGCAACTTGCTGGTCGAGAATCTTGATGCGGCCATTGGTCTGGCCATCCAGCGGCAAGGGAAGCGTGGGATAGTTAATGCCCGTTTCTTTTCGATCGCTGACCTTCAGAAACCAGGAACTCTTCTCATTCTGCTGGAAATCAACACGCAGGTCACCCTTGTCGGCGTTGTCGGTGAAGGGCGCGTTGGTTGGGCAGTCGTTAGTGGCTATGCCGGTTGCCGCGATTACTGCGGAGCCAGGCGCGATCTGGCACTGAATCGGCAATTGGCTGAAGAACTTCAAAACCGCCCTGGAGGTGGGATTGAGTGCAGCGGATGGTATAGGCTGGTTCGCGGGGTAAAGTGTGCCGGTCAAAGGATCCTTCACCGGGATCGTCAGTTGCGGCCCGGCCAAGCCCATTCCGAGTTCGTTCTCCGTGGGTACGGTCAAGACCACGTTCGGCGTGAGCCTCTGGCGGAAGCCCTCGTAATCGAGGAAGTAGAAGAGCTTGTTCTTCACAATCGGTCCGCCAAAGTCCGCGCCGAACTGATTGCGGTTGAAGCCCGGTTTTACAATCTGATGCGTGCCGGCGACCGAGTGGATGTAGCCGAAGGCGTTGAGATCGGTGTTGCGGAGAAACTCATACAGCGTGGCATGCAGGTTGTTGGTGCCGCTCTTTGAAGCTACGTTGACGGTGGCGCCGGCGGAGCGGCCATACTCGGCGCTCTCATTGTTGGTCACAACTTGGAACTGCGAGATGGCGTCGGGGGTTGGCTGGATAATCTGATTGTCGAAGCCCTGGTTGCTTTCGCCGTATGCGTTGTTGTCCATACCATCCAGGAGAAAATTGTTGAACATGCTGCGCAGGCCGTTGATGTTGTACGATCCGGCGCGCACCAGGCTGGTGACGGCCGTGGTGGTTTGCTCCGTCGGCGCCTGGCGCGAACCGGTGACCAGAGCCAGCAGGTCGGAGTAGTTGCGGCTAACCAGGGGCAAGGCCTCGGTCTGATACCCTGAGACCGATTGTCCGCGTTCGCTGGTTTCCGTTTCGATCTGCAGCGCTACGTCGCTGACCTCGACGGTGACCGCGTCTGCCACTCCGACATTGAGTGTCAGATCGATGCGCTGGCGTCCGGCCACGGAGACAGTGATATTTTTGGCCTCGGCGGAGGCAAAGCCCGGCGCACTGGCCTCGATGTTATAGACGCCCACGCGGAGCGACGGAACTTCATAGTCGCCGGAACCGTTTGCGGCGACTTTGGTTGCATTGCCGGTATTCACGTTGGTGACAGTGACGGCAGCATTTACCACTGCCGCGCCGGTGGCGTCGTGGATGGAGCCGATCAGGCTGCCATCCTCATACTGCGCTCTTGCTCCTATGCCACAGATTGCGATCAAGAGGCCGACGAAAACAGTCCTGCAGACAGAGTGTGTATTCTTCATGACTGCGAGAGTACAGACCACTTTTCATGCTTCCATGAATGCGCGATGAATGAAATGTGAACAGCGTGACTATTCTTCAGACATTCATATTTTGCCCACCCTGCCTCTGTAGACTCGCAGTGGCGACAGTATGCCGCCTGAGGTTCCCGACTCTCGTCAAGGCCGCTTCCGCTCGCCGTCGAGGAGCATCCAGGATGAATCAAGCATCTCGCCGCTTTTGCATGCGCTCATTGCCGCTTCTTCTGCTCATCGCCGCGGTGCGATCTGGCATAGCTTCGCCGGTGCTGATGATCTCCATCGACGGATTGAAGCCTGAATATGTGACGGAAGCGGACGCACGAGGCTTGCGCATACCGTATTTGCGCACGCTGGTCCGCGATGGGGCGTATGCGGAAGGAGTGGTTGGAGTCTGGCCGACCGTCACCTATCCCAGCCACACAACCCTACTAACTGGAGTCTCACCCGCCGAGCATGGCATCTACAACAATCTCGAGTTCGATCCGGGACAGAACTTTGGCAGAGCATGGTACTGGTATGCGCCTGAGATACGGGTTCCCACACTCTGGCAGGTTGCTCACAAGGCGGGCATGCATACGGCAAGCGTTGGCTGGCCTGTCAGTGTGGGCGCAGCGGATGTAGATTGGTTGATTCCGGAGTACTGGCGCAGCTCAGGCCCGTCGGGCGCCTCAAATCCATCGGATCGGGAGTTGATGGCCGCACTCTCGCGTCCCGACACACTGCTCAAGCAGTTGCAGGCGTTGCTGGTTCCTTACATGATGGGCAACGATACCAGCATCGATGGTGATGAGATCAAGACACGCTATTCCATCGAGATTCTGCGTCAGCGCAAACCCGCATTCATGACCATTCATCTGAGTTCTCTCGATAGCACCGAACATGAATACGGCCCATTCAGCACGGAAGCCAACCGCGATTTGGAGGCAATCGATGGCATGGTCTCGCGTCTGGCGGCTGCGGCGCTTGCCAATGATCCTTCCACGGTTGTAGCTATAGTTTCCGATCATGGATTTGTAACTCTTACCCACACAGTGAACCTCTATATTCCTTTTCTACAAGCAGGACTGATCCAGACGGCTGCGACTCCTGGAACAAAAACTATCTCCATCGCCTCCTGGAAGGCCCAGCCGTGGCTTGCCGGCGGCATGGCAGCCATTATGCTTCATGATGCCGATGATCGTCAGACGGAACAGCAGGTGCGCGAGCTTCTCAAAAAACTGGCTGCGGACGAGAACAACGGCATTGCGGCGATTTTGGATCGTGACGCAATCAAGGCGCGCGGAGGGTTTTCGGATGCAGCCTTTCTCGTCGTTCTGAAATCCGGCTATACGACGGGCTCCAGCACCAGCGGCAATATGGTCAATGAGACTCCGGACGAACGGGGCGGCCATGGATTCTCGCCCGAGTTTCCTGAAATGCGCGCGTCGTTCTTTATGGCGGGGGCTGGAATTGCGCATCATCGCGATCTTGGGGTGATCGATATGCGGCAGATTGCTCCAACGGTGGCGAAGATTCTGAATCTCCCCATGCCGTCTGCCAAGGCGGCGCCATTGGCCGTGCAACGATAAGGGCATGGTTTCGAATCGTTGACGTGAGTGCATCGGTTCCGGAGTATGCCCTCCCTGGTTTCTGCTCCAGGTCGGACCAGGCGGAATTGCCCCCCGCTCTCAGATACTCGTTTCGACCGGACCAGACAGCGACACTATGATGAGTAGAGCGCCCGGTCTCGATGCCCACCACCGACAACTCAACCCGCGCTCTGCCCACGCTGCACGAGTTCTTCGCGCCCGGCGGCATTCTGGCGCGCTCGCCGCTGCCTTATGAATACCGCCCCGGCCAACTCGAAATGGCCAAGGCCGTTGAGCGCGCGCTCACAGAACGCCGCCATTTGATCGTCGAGGCCGGCACGGGCACCGGTAAAACTCTCGCCTACCTGCTGCCCGCCCTGCGCACCGGTCAACGCATCATCATCTCCACGGGAACCAAGGCACTGCAGGACCAGCTCTACTTCCGCGACGTTCCCTTTCTCGAAACTCTGATCGGCAATCTGCACGTCTGCTACATGAAGGGCCGCGCCAACTACCTCTGCCGCCACAAGTTGCTCGCTCTGCGCAATCAGCCTATCCTTTCGGGCCTCGAAGAGATCGACCAGTACCGCCAGATCGCCGAGTGGGAGCAGACCACCGAGACCGGCGACCGGTCTGAGATTGCCGGCCTGCCCGAGTCGAGCGCGCTTTGGCAAAAGCTCGACGCGCGCGCGGAGGCCTGTCTGGGGACAACTTGCCCGGATTATCGCCGCTGTTTCATCACCGAGATGCGGCGCAAAGCTCTCGAATCCGACATTATTATTGTCAACCACCACCTGTTCTTCGCCGACCTTTCTGTGAAACGCGAGGCCGCCGGCGCTCTCGACGCAGGCATTCTGCCCGAGGCCGCCGCCGTGGTCTTCGACGAGGCTCATGAGTTGGAAGAGGTAGCTTCGAGTTACTTCGGCCTCTCGGTGAGTAACATCCGATTTGAGGAGTTAGCCCGCGATACGGACGTCCTCTTGCGCGGCAAGGAAGGCGCGGAGGGCCTGCCCGCCATTACGCAGCAATTGCGCGATCGCGCTCGCATGTTTTTTGCCGGACTGCCCATGGCCGGCGACGGCCGCCAGCCCTTCACGGAGCGCGAGGAATTCCTGGAAACTTCTGGAGACCTTTACATGGCGGTCCGCGCGACCTTGCAGCGGATGGAAGCCGAGATGGACGGGATGAGAAGCGTGGACGAAGCCCCAGGCCTGAGGAAGCGTGTAACCCGCTTGCGCTCTGAGCTTGAATTCCTGCTCGAATCGAGCGCCAGCAACATGGTCTATTGGATGGAGCGGCGGCTCTCTGCTGGAGTTTCGTCGGGAAGGTCCACCACACGCGGCGCATCGCGGACCACTTTCCTGCAAGCCACGCCCATCGATGTTTCCGAGTTACTCTCCGAGTTAGTCTTCGACCAGATTCCCACCGTCGTAATGACCTCGGCGACTCTCACCGTGCAGGGCGGCTTTGAGCATATCCGCAAACGCCTGGGCTTAAGCGAGGCACGCGAGTTAGTGGTGCCTTCGCATTTTCGCTACGATAAACAGGCGCTGCTCTATCTGCCGCCGGAGATGCCCGACCCGCGCGAACCTGATTTCCCCGAGGCCGCAGCGCGCTGCATCCAAAGAGTGCTGGAGATCACTCGCGGCCGCGCCTTTTGCCTTTTCACCAGTTATGCCCAGATGCGTGACTTATACGAGCGGCTGATGCCTGTGCTGGATTTCCCGATCCTGCTGCACGGTACGGCTCCGCGTAAGGCTCTTTTGGAGCAATTCCGCGAGACTCTCAACGCTGTCCTCTTCGGCACATCGAGCTTCTGGCAGGGTGTGGACGTGCAAGGCGAGGCGTTGAGCTGCGTCATCATCGACCGCCTGCCCTTTGCCGTGCCTAGCGATCCGGTCGTCGCGGCGCGCATGAGAGCTATCGAGGAGGCAGGCGGCAAGCCCTTCTTCGACTACCAGGTTCCGTCGGCGGTGCTAACTCTGAAGCAAGGCTTCGGCCGGCTCATTCGCTCGCTTGAAGACCGTGGCGTGTTGGTGCTGCTTGACCCGCGCGTTCGCACCAAGAGATACGGCCAAACCTTCCTCGCCAGCCTTCCGCCTTACCGCATGACGGCTACCATTACGGATGTGGAAGATTTTTTTGAAGCCGGAAAAGCGAGAGAACTGTAGAATCGAGCCTGTTCCGATGGGCTACCCATGTCGCGAAACTTCTACATTCTGGCAGGCACGCTGATCTTCTTCGCCCTACTCTCGGGCGGGATGTCAATGGCGCCATCGAGCCTGCAACCCGGCCTGCCGGCCAACGGTTCTCTCTGGCGAACGGTCGCACTGATTCTATTGCTGGTTGGACTTGGCGCCGCGCTGATCGGCGTGATGAGCCACCTCTTCGAGCAGGTCGACCGTCGCTGCGAAGAGGCGCGGCAGGAAGACAGGCGAAGGCGGCGCGACCCAAAGCCTTGAATCGGCACCAGCCATTAAAATGGAACTCGGGGCGCTTCCCCGCAAAGAATCGAGCTGAACCCAATGTATGAAGTCACCGTGGAGGCAGAATTTTCCTCCGGACACTACCTCCGCAACTACAAGGGCAAGTGCGAGAACCCGCACGGCCACAACTACAAGGTTTGCGTCACTTTGGCTGGAGAGGCGCTCGACGAGGCTGGCCTGCTGCTGGATTTCAAGCTGCTCAAGCAGGTGCTGCGCCCGGTGATCGAGCGCATCGACCACCGGATGCTCAACGAGCTTGAGCCTTTCATCGTGTTGAACCCCTCGGCAGAGAACATCGCCAAATACTTCTACGACCAGACTAACGAGCAGCTTGCCGCGATGACCGAAGGCCGCGTGCGCGTGAAGGATGCGACCATCTGGGAGACGGATACCACAACGGCTACTTACTACGAGTAGGCGCTGGGGATAGCTTAGTCCAGGCGGGGAAGGCTCAGTTCATCTGGCGGGACTTCGATTTGAGGTACTTTTCAAAGGGAATTTCAAAATAAAACAGCTCCCTGCCGTCGGCATCGCGCAGCTCGCGCAGGCGCAAGCTGGCGCCATCGAGCGGGTGGTCGAGGTCGGAGACGTCGTAAAAGAGAAAACCCGCGCGTGTCGAATGCGGCTCAACCACCAGCGCCTGATATTCGAAGGTGTCGAAATCCTGCTCGATCTCCTTGTCACCTGCCTTGGGCTTGGTCTTGATGCTGGGCAAAGGGGCCGGCAGCGGAATCTTGGTACCCTGGCGCTCCTTGCGAGTCATCAGCCTCTCCACATCCTCCGGCTCCGCAGCCTGAATCTTGTTGCCGTCCGCGGTGTAAAAGAGTATCCGCGCATCGCGCAGGCTGATGGGCCGATCGCCGTTATTGGTCACAATGAGCCGAACAGGCATGACACCATGGCTGAGATAATCGACGCGGAAGATGGCTGCCTTCTCGCGCGTATCGTAGGGCTCGACCGCGATGGCCACCTTTTCGTCTTCGTGCACCTCTACCGCCGCAAAGGCCGTGGCCGGCTGCACGGCGGGTGGAGTGTGATCGCTGGCCACTGCTGGCAGAGCTAGCCAAAACATTAAAGGCGGAATTGCACGCAGGATCCTCATCGTGCTCGACTGTATCATTTGAGATTGGACTGCGGAAAGGCGCGTTCCGTAACGCATGATTCTGTTTTTCTACAATCTGGCCTTGCTGGCAGCGTTGGCTGTGGGGACGCCGTGGTGGATCTTCCGCATGGCCACCACGCAAAAATACCGCGAGGGGCTGCTGGGACGGCTAGGCGTCGTTCCAACTCGGATTCGCAAAGCGCAGAAAGCATCGGGAGAGGTGCTCCCGGTCCTTTGGATTCATGCAGTTTCAGTCGGCGAAGTGCTGGCAGTCAGCCGCCTGGTGAAGACGCTCGATGCCGCGCTGGCGGGTTACCTGATCGTCATCTCCACCACCACGCGTACTGGCCAGCAACTGGCCCGCGAGCGCTTCGGGGCCGAGGGCGTTTTCTATTGCCCGCTGGATCTGCCGTGGGCTGTTCGCAATTTCCTGAAGGCGCTGCGGCCCAAGATGCTTGTCCTGGCCGAGACCGAGTTCTGGCCCAACCTGCTCAGTGGCTGTTTCCGGCTGGGGATCCCAGTTGCCGTGGTGAATGCCCGCATCTCCGACCGCTCCTGGCCGCGCTACCGGCGGCTGCGCCGGCTATGGCGGCCGTTTCTTGGGTCGCTCGACCGTGTGCTGGCGCAGAGCCAGACCGACGCGGATCGACTCATCGCAATTGGCTGCCTGGCAGAGCGGGTTTCAGTTGCCGGAAATCTGAAATTCGACGTACACGCTGCTGAGGAGGCCGAGGCAACACGGATTCTGAAGGTACTGGCCGGAGAGATGCGGCTGGTGGTCGCGGGCAGCACCTTGGAGGGCGAGGAATCCGCACTGGTGGAAGCATGGCCTCACCTGCTCGCGTCAGACTCTCAGTTGGCGATGGTCCTTGCGCCACGCCACCCAGAGCGATTTGCAGCGGTGGCCGATCTACTGGATCGATCCGGTTCGGCCTGGACTCGACGCTCCGACTGGCGATCTCAACGTGCTGAGCCGCTGAAGCCGGGACAAGTGGTTCTCCTCGATACGATTGGCGAACTGGCTTCGGTCTACTCGATCGCATCGGTTGCTTTCGTCGGTGGAAGCCTTGTTCCGGCCGGCGGACACAACCCGCTGGAGCCGGCGCAATTCGGCGTTCCTATCGTCATGGGCCCGCACTTTGCCAACTTTCGCGCCATTACTGAGGATCTGATCGCTCATGACGCAATTTGCATCGCCGAAAGAGAGAAGCTTGAGAAGACACTTCTCGATTTGTTATGCAATCGGAGCGAAGCCAAAGCGATGGGCGAGCGGGCCAAACAGGTCTTTGCCAGTCAGGCCGGAGCAACGGGCCGCTGCGTCCTTGCGATCCGAGAACTTCTCCGCGAGCCGAACCAGGCGCAAGATACAAGGAAGAGGCCTGCATGAGTCGGAATTTTTCCGCACGCCGCCTGCTCTATCCATTGGTCCCGTTCTACGGGTCGGCGCTCGCCTTCCGCGAATTCCGGTTGCTCTTCGGGATGGAGCAGGTTCGTCGGCTCCGCTGGCCCGTCGTCAGCGTCGGAAATCTCTCCACGGGCGGGTCGGGCAAGACACCGCTGACCATCGCTCTGGCTAAACTGCTCACCGGCAGGGGCTTTTCTGTGGATGTGCTCTCCCGAGGGTACGGTCGCGAGGTTCAACTCACCGCAAAGGTGAACCCGGACGGAGCCGCCGAGGAGTTTGGCGACGAGCCGTTGCTGATCGCGCGCGAGACCGGGTGTCCGGTTTATGTGGCTCCGAAACGCTACGAAGCCGGGCTGCTGGCCGAGGCTCGAGTGCAGCAAGAGAGCCACCGGCCCGTTGTTCACCTGCTCGATGACGGGTTTCAGCACCGCCAACTGGCACGCGATGTGGACATTCTCATACTGGACCGCCGCGACTGGAAGGACGGTTTACTTCCTGCAGGCAACCTGCGCGAGCCACTCAGAGCCGCCCGCCGCGCCAGCGTCATCGCCATTCCTGCCAACGAATCGTCGCTCGAAGGCGAACTGCGAAGGTGGGGCTGGCGCGGGCCGGTATGGCGTCTGTGCCGCAAGATGGAGGTTCTGAGCGTGAACGGTCCGGTCGTTGCCTTCTGCGGCATCGCCCGCACAGAGCAGTTCTTTGACGGGCTCGCCGCCGCCGGACTGAACCTCGTCGGCCGCTCGGCCTTCCACGACCATCATCGCTACACTGCCCGCGACCTCGACCGCTTGGTGGCCTCTGCCCGTGCGTTTGGAGCCACAGCGCTCGTCACGACCGAAAAGGATTCGGTCCGATTGGAGAAGCTGGCCTTTGCTTTGCCGGAATCTCTGCCAGTAAGGACCGCCCATCTACGTATCGAGATCGAGGATCAGGCCGGCACCATTGACTGGCTGCTTGGCAAGTTAGGATCTGCTCCAGCGCACTCGCCCGTGTGAGAAAATCATTGCTTGCACACGCAATCCAACTTTCGCTTGCTTGTCGTGCGATTGGGCGCCATGGGGGACATTCTGCATGCCCTTCCGGCAGTGACAGCCTTGCGGCAAGCCCATCCAGATTGGGTCGTCGATTGGGTCGTCGAGCCGCGCTGGCGAGCATTGCTGGCGGTTGAAGGCGCCATCGGACGTGGCCCGGCGCAACCCCTCGTAGACCACCTGCATTTTGCTCGCACCAAGGAATGGAGGAAGACTCCGCTCAGCCGCAAGACACTGAATGAAATCAGGGCTTTGCGTGTGGCGCTCCGGGCTGGCGAATACGACGCTGTCATCGATCTGCAAGGGGCAATCCGGTCGGCGGTGGTGGCGCGGATGGCTGGTTGTAAGCGGTTGGTTGGCGAAGCCAATCCGCGCGAAATACCGGCGCGCTGGCTGTTTACCGAGCGCGTCTCCACCCAAGGGGTCCACGTCATTGAACAGGATGTGGAGCTAGCTTCGGCCATCGTCGGCGACAAGCTCGCTCCGGCGAAACCCTGGCTGCCCGTCGACCCGGTCGCTGAAGCCTGGGCCGCCCAAGTGCTGCCTTCAAACACAGGAGCGCGGGGCGGCAACCAACCGTCTGTGCTCATCAATCCCGGCGCAGGCTGGGGCGCGAAGTGCTGGCCAGTGCAGCGCTACGACGCAGTCGCCCAGGGGCTCATCGATCTGGGTTTTCGCATCCTCGTCAACGCCGGCCCTGGCGAAGAAAAGATGGCAGAGGTCATAGCTCGCGGAACCGGCGGTGCCGCCATTCCGCTCAACTGCACTCTGGCCCAGTTGATCGCCATCACCCGCCGTGTCGCCCTGGTGGTTGCCGGGGACACCGGGCCGCTTCACCTGGCCTGTGCTCTCGGCCGGCCGGTGATCGGCATCTACGGCCCCACCGACCCCAGCCGCAATGGGCCTTTTGGAACAAAATTCAGAGTGCTGCGAAGCCCCATGAGCCGCAGCGACCATAGCCGCCGCGAACTGCCTGAGGCAGGCTTGCTGAACATCCAGCCCGACGACGTGCTGCGCGCCGCCGATGCCTTGCTTTATCCTGAGACCACCCCGGAAAGCTGACGCCCGAAGCTAACCTATGAACAAGCCCGCGTCCACACAATCCGACCCACCGCAACCGGACTGGATCTCCCGCTGGCAGCGTTTCGCCCGGCGCATTCGTGTGCCGCTGGGATTCCTCGCGGCGGCGCTCTACCTCTTCGAGCTTTGGCGTCGCGCGCCCCGGCCGGCCGCTGTGTCGTGGAGCCTGTTGCTGGTCGTGACTGGTCTGTGGCTTCGCGCTTATGCGGCCGGTTACGTGAAGAAGAATCGCGAACTGACGGTTACCGGCCCCTACGCGTACGTCCGCAACCCTCTCTATCTTGGCTCGATGCTGATCGCGGCCGGCTTTGCGCTGGCGCTGCTCTCTTGGCCGGTGGCGCTGGTGCTTGCCCTGGGCTTTACCGCGATTTACGTCCCGGTGATCGCCTCGGAAGAGCGATTTCTGCGAGCCACCTTCCCCGGCTTCGACGACTATTGCCGGCATGTGCCAAGGCTGATTCCCCGGCTCACCCCGGATCGCCATCTCGTGAACTCGGCTGAGAGTTCCCGAAGTGAAAGCTCTCGCGGCTCCTTTTCTCTTTCGCTTTACATCCGGCACCGCGAGTACAATGCTGCAATAGGGGCCACTCTGCTTTACCTCAGCCTGCTCCTTCTGCGGCCGGTGCTCGCCGCATGGGTGATTGTTCCGCGATAGCTGTTAATCGCGACCGGGAAGTCCATTTAAAGAGGAGCCAGACCCGACGGTGAAGACGCAAATAACTGTTGCATCAATTCTCTGCGTCCTGACCTTGGCCGCCGTGCCCCTGGCAAGTTTCGCCCAGCAGGCGCCCCCGCTGCCGCCGCCGCGCGCCGGGTACAGCTTTCCACTCAAGCAGACCCTTACCTATTCAGTAGACTGGCGCGTTTTTCCCGCCGGGACGGCAGTTTTGCGCTTTGAGGCGGCGGGCGATCGCGAGAATATCACCGCCAGCGCCGACACCAGCGGCGCCATCAACCTGCTCTTCCATGTCAGCGACCGCTTCCAATCGAGCTTTGACCGGGCCAGCGGCTGCACAGACGACTTCAACAAGCAGACGGTCGAGGGCCATCGCCAAGTGATTTCGACGCTCCACCTGGACTACGCCCAGAAGCGCTCCATTCTAAACGAGAAGAACCCGGTCACCGGACAAACCAAGCACATCGAATCGCCCGTCTCCGGCTGCCTCACCGATCTGTTGACGGGCATCTTCTATGCGTCATCGCAACCCATTGCGTTGGGACACAACTTCGTGCTTCCAGTGGTGGACGCATTGCACGTAGTGCCCGTGACCATGAAGATCGAAGGGCGCGAAGAGATCAAAACTCCGCTTGGAACTTTCAAGACTCTTCGCGTGCAGCCTACCGCCGACGCCGGCGTGGTGAAGAATCGCGGCAACATCTGGATCTGGTACACAGACGACGAGCGCCACTTGCCGGTGCAGATGCGCGCCCGCCTCTTCTGGGGCACCATCACCTTTCGTCTGAGCGGCAATGAGAACAGGTAGATGCGTGCCTGAGACCATGGTAGGCAAATGCCCTAACGCATCCGCCAGACGGCATCGGCTCGGGTCTCGGCAATGTTTCGCGGGCCTGAAGGGCACGAATTCGTGATTGAATTGAATTCCCGAAGCAGGTTGGAATAAAACTCGGAAGAAGAAGCATTGACTGACCCATCTACAAATTCCGAAACTGACGTCGCCGCTGCGCAGGCGAATCAGACAGAGCCCGAGGTGCAAGCGGTCATGAATTCCGCCTCCCAGATGGTGCTCCCCTCGCATCCCACAGCGGAGGACATGGCTGCCGCAAAGCTGGCCGCTCGTCAGAAGAAGCTGGACGAAAGCTCAGAACAGTCGCCCTTTTCGGTCGTCGTGGGCCAAGTCTACGATGGCCCTCTTGACCTGCTGCTGGACCTGATCCGCAAGCAGGATATTGACATCTACGACATCCCCATCGCCAAGATCACCGCCCAATTCCTCGCTTACGTCAATCAACTCAAGGCCGGCGACATGGACGTGGCCGGCGAGTTTATTTATACCGCCTCACTGTTGATCCATATCAAGAGCAAGATGCTGCTGCCGCGCGCGGCCTCCGATCCGGAAGCAACGGACGAGGATCCGCGGCGCGAACTGGTCGAGCGGCTGCTGGAGCATGAGCGCTTCAAAAACGCCGCCCAGATGCTGCAACAGAAGCAGATGCTCGAGGCCGCCACCTGGACCAACCCCGGAATTCGTGAGTTCAAAGACGACGAGGCCGCTGAGCCGGAGATCGCCGCCGATACCGACGACCTGGTCCGTATCTTCCGCGACATCCTGGAGCGCGCCCGCAGCCGGCCGGTGATCGACGTCGATGAAGACTCGGTAACCGTAGGCCAGATGATTCAGTTCCTTGCCCGCCGACTGACCATGGACGACAAGCCCGTGGCCTTGCGCCGGCTGTTGAGCCATACCCGATCGGAGCGGGCGCTGATTGCCATGTTCCTCGCGTTGCTGGAACTGGTCCGGGTTCAAGCCATTCTGCTCCGCCAGGACCGCCAATTCAGCGAGATCTTCATCAAGAAGCACACCGGCTTCGACGCCATGATGAGCGATGGCATGAACGCCCGCGACGACTGGCGGTAGAAACAGGCCTTATACGGATTTTTGATCCAATGGCGCTGTTTCTGTCTTGGCGCAAAGTGGGAACGAGGCCGCCGAATACTGAAGTCAGGAGAGGTTTTTCAAATGGAAGAAAAAGCGAAACCTAATGATGGCCGCGACGATCTCCGCTGGCAGGAGCTACGGGAACAGGCCAAGAACGACTCCGAATTCGACAGGAAACTGGAGGCCGCGAAACGCATCAATGAAAGGAACTCTGACACCGTGCAGCGACTAGCGGATTCCTGATTCGGCAGTTCCCATTCCGTGAGCGATTTCCACCGCCGTCCCATTTCGGCGCTTCCCAGACTCCCCCCCTGCCGGTGTACTATTGTTTCAGTCAGATGAATTCCTCGGTCTGACCACGCAAACAACTGCCAAGAAAATGCGGTTGTTGGGGTTTTATGGACGCCAATTTATCCGGCTCTTCTCTCTCCCGCCACAAGCGATCCCCTTTTTATTTGCTATTGAGCAAGCGATCTCCTTTCTGTTTGATATCGAATGTCGTTGTCGAGTCCCGACTCAGGAGGCCCAGGCGTGTCCGGAATCTCTCCGGCCGCATTGGTGACATCTGATGGCCGACATGGCTACCACGGTGAACGCGATGCCTTCGGGCGTATCCCTGCTTGACCGCAAACTGTCGAAGGCGCCCAGCCGCGCCGGTGTTGCGGCGTTTCTGCTGGCCCTGGCCGGAGGCATTTGCTACATCGCGTTCCACGTTGCAAGCGACCTCGACACCATTGCTATCACCAGCATCTGGCCTTATTTGTTGCTGGCCCTTGCGTTGTTGATCGCGCTTGGCTTCGAGTTCGTCAACGGCTTCCACGACACGGCCAATGCGGTCGCCACGGTCATCTATACACATTCGCTTGAGCCCAACATCGCCGTTGTCTGGTCGGGCATATGCAACCTGGCCGGCGTGTTGCTCTCTTCCGGCACTGTTGCCTTTGCGGTGATTACGCTCTTGCCGGTCGAGCTGATTCTTCAGGTCAGCTCCGGCGCCGGTTTTGCCATGGTCTTTGCGCTGCTGATCGCGGCGATTCTATGGAACCTGAGCACATGGTGGTTCGGACTGCCGGCCTCAAGCTCTCATACCATGGTCGGCTCCATCATCGGCGTCGGTATCGCCAACCAACTTATGCACGCCCGCACCGGGACCTCGGGCGTGGACTGGGAGCAGGCGACCAAGGTACTCAAAGCACTGCTGATCTCTCCCCTGGTTGGCTTTGTTTGTGCCGGACTATTGCTTTACCTCTCCAAGCAGTTGATCAAGTACCCATCTCTCTACGAGGCACCGAAAGACAACCAGCCGCCGCCATGGCCCATCCGGGCGCTCATGGTGGTCACCTGCACCGGCGTCAGCTTCTTCCACGGGTCGAATGACGGACAGAAGGGCATGGGCCTGATCATGCTGATCCTCATCGGCACCGTCCCTACCGCTTACGCTCTCAACCACGCCGTCACCAGCAACGACATTCAGCAGTTTATCGCTGCCTCAGAGCAGGCCGGCCACATCCTCGACCGGCATGTGGACAAGAGCGGGATCCTGGGTGAGGATGCCCGCGCCGAGGTCACTGAATACATCCGCACCAAGCAGTTGCAGCCGGACACGATTCTCGCGCTGCGGGAGCTGGTCGAGGACGTGAGCCACGAGGTTGCCCTCTACAAGGTCTTCAAGTCGGTTCCAGCGCAAGACCAGGCCAATGTCCGCAACGACATGTACGTGGCCAGCGAAGCGATCCGCCTGATGCAAAAGAGCAAGGTCCCGGCATTCACCCCCCAAGAGAATGCGGCCTTGACAAACTACAAGAGCAAAGTGGACAAGGCCACCCGGTTCATTCCCGACTGGGTCAAGGTTGCAGTGGCGCTGGCTCTCGGCCTGGGCACCATGGTTGGCTGGAAACGCGTCGTGATCACGGTAGGCGAGAAGATCGGCAAAGAGCACTTGACCTACGCGCAGGGCGCCAGCGCCGGCCTCGTAGCAATGGCCACCATCTTCGCTGCCGACAGATTCGGACTGCCGGTTTCGACAACCCACATTCTCAGCTCCGGCGTGGCCGGGACTATGAGCGCCAACGGCAGCGGCCTGCGCTGGTCCACGGTTCGCAATATCGCCGCCGGGTGGGTCTTTACCCTGCCGGCCGCAGCACTCCTGTCCGGCTCGCTCTATTGGCTCTTCCGCGCGATTTCCTGAGAGGGCACCATCGCCAGAGGCAACTCCCGATCGGTTCGCAGCGTCGGCACAGCCGCCAGCAGGCTGCGCGTGTAGGCGTGTTCGGGAGCGATCAGAACGCGCGAGGTCGGGCCTTGCTCGACGATCTGGCCGGAGCGCATCACGGCGACCCGGCTTGCCACCTGGCCCACCACCGCCAGGTCGTGCGAGATGAAGAGCATGGCCAGCCCGTACTGCCGCTGCAATTCGCGAAGCAATTGAAGCACCTGCGCCTGCACCGTGACATCCAGAGCGGTCGTGGGCTCGTCGGCAATGAGCAGCCGCGGACGGTTGATCAGCGCCATGGCAATCAGAATTCGCTGCCGCTGGCCGCCTGAGAATTGGTGCGGATAGTCCCCGTAGCGCCGAGTCGCCTCAGGAATGGAGACTGCCTCCAACGCGGCAAGGGCCTTTCTCTTGGCCTCCTTGCCGGTCCAGGTGGGATAGTGGGCCTCAGCGCCCTCAGCCACCTGGCGGCCGATGGACATGACCGGATTGAGAGCCGTCATCGGCTCCTGGAAGATCATGGCGATCTCACGACCCCGCAGCCGCCGCAGCGCCCCAGGCGGCTGCCGCAGCAGGTCGATCATTTTCAAACCGTTTTCACCCGCTTCGGTTCGCCGCCAGAAGATCTGGCCCGCGACCTGCGCCGAGGGGCCGAGCAGTCCGAGGATCGCCAGCGCCGTGGCGCTTTTGCCGGAGCCCGATTCGCCGACCACCCCCAGCACTTCGCCTTCTTCGAGGCTTAGGCTCACTCCGCGGACGGCTTCCGCCGCGCCAAAGCGAATCTTCAAATCGCGAATCTCCAGGAGCGGCGCCATGATGCCATCGTATTTCATTTCAGCAAACAGCCGGTGCATGGGTCGCGTCAAAGTGATACAGACCAAAAGTGATGACGATATTCCCACACACTATGCAAAGAATTGCGCAGTCGCACTAGAGTAATCCCGTAACCTAAACATTTACTTGCAATTCATTCGGCATTGGAATTGCATTGACTCAGTACGTAATCATCGCGCCGGATTGTGGTAACCAGCGATAATGAAACCTTGGTGCGATGGTTTTGCAAGTCTCAACGATAGATACTCTGTTGTCTTTGTAGCCAGATTTGCCTTGCGCGCACTTCATTTTGTTCCTTTTTTGGGAAGGAAACTGATCATGGAAGTTCTGCAATCTTCAAATGAACGGCGGGAGAGGCAACGTTTTGGGGTCAACGCACCCGTAACGATCCTGGCTGGAAGCCGTGAGATTCCCGGCTTTACCCGAGACCTGAGCAACCTTGGGGTCTATTTCTATCTGAACCTGGCCGACGGCGCCACAATTGGTGGCGATTTTGAGTTCCTCCTCGAATTGCCGCCAGAGATCACGCTTTCAACCTCTTGCATGGTTCGATGCCGGGGCCAGGTTGTCCGCACAGACGATTCTTCGGCACAAATGACAGGGATAGCCGCCAGGATTCTCGAGTATTCCATAGAGAAGGAAGAAGCGCTCAGCGCCTAGCGACGCCAGAGAAGACATATCCCGGAACAAATACCCTCAAGTCGACGAGTCCAACAGTCCGGGGTTCCCGGCGACAGGTCTTCGTCGCTGGAGTGGAGAGAGCGGCGACCTTCTTTGATGCGAATCACGCCACAGTGTTCCTGGTTTTGATATAGAGCCAGTTATGAACTTTCGCGTACCTCTTTGCGAGATTTCCGATGTCTGGAGCTGTCCCGAGTGTCCCATTTCAGGACATTCCTAGGACTGGCCCAGTTCTGGAAATAGCGGTTCATTCGCGTGGGATTTCGTCTCTATCACCGGCGAGCCGCAGGGTATGCTTCAAGCCATGCAGCAACCGACCGCAACCACAACCTCTCCGGTCTCTTCCAACTTTGCGGAGCTGCTTGCTGCGCTTGCCGCGCCCGCGCAAGGACCCGGCACCTTCGGCGGCGGGTCTTTGCCTGCAGTGAGGAAGCACTCTGCCGCCTGGAGCGAGGACGGCCTCGAGGACGACATTGCAACCCTAAGCTACGAGCGCGCCCTGAGAACCCACGCGCGCTACCGCACAAGCGATCAGCCGCTCGTGCAAGGCGTCGATTCGCGGCCAATCGGTCTTGAGCAGCCACTCGCGGCTGACTCGGCGGCCGCTCCGAAGCCGGCAACTTGCCGAAGCGCAGGCTCGGAACGCGCTGGGAACCCTAATCCCAGTGCGAATCCAGACCCGGACGCGAGCCGAGTCCGAAGCTCGCCCTTTGAGCGGAACCTGAAAAGCGCCAGCATTACAATTCGCATGAGCAAAGTGGAGTGCGCGCAACTGCACAGACGCGCGGCCGACGCCGGGCTCAGCGTCTCGGCTTATCTGCGCTCGTGCACCTTTGAAGCCGAATCGCTGCGGGCCATGGTGAAAGACACACTCTCCGAGCTTCGTCTGGCCAAGGCGCAGGCAAGACCCGCCGACTCCGCGCCTGTTCGCCAATTCTGGCTTGCTGCAGTGGCGCACTCGATGGCGCGTCTATTATCCCCCTGGCAGGGCACGCGGCACGTTGCCCGGGCGTGAAGGAGTTCTCGAACTACTCGACTTCAAGCACGAGGCATTTGAGGTATTCGGTCTCCGGCAGGTTGAGGACCACCGGATGGTCGGGTGCGGCTCCGCGTCGCTCGCGCAGGCGTACACGACGGTGGGCATCGGCGGAGGCCGAGGCGATGCTGGCTTCCAGGTCGGCCCAACCGACGTGATGAGAGCAGGAGAAAGTCACGAGAAGGCCGCCGGGGCGCAGCATCTTGAGAGCTCTCAGGTTCAGTTCCTTGTAGCCGCGCAGCGCACCCTCGACGGCGCGCTGGCTCTTGGCGAAGGCCGGCGGATCAAGCACGATTGCATCAAATTGCTCGCGGGCATCGGACCAGTCGCGGAGAATCTGAAATGCGTCGGCTTCGACCCAATCCACCTGGCCAGTAAGCTGCGTCCGATTTGCTTCCAGGTTGCGTTCGGCAACCTCGAGCGATGAACGCGAAGAGTCGATGCCGGTGACGCTCTTTGAGACGCGCGCCAGGTGCAGGGCAAAGCCGCCTTGATAGGTACAGACATCGAGCGCGCGGCCCCCTGGGGCGAGGAGCCACGCCCAATGCTGTGCGGCGCTATAGTTGGCGCTCTGATCGAGGAACGCTCCGGTCTTCTGGCCTGAGTTGGCGTCGAAACGGAAGAGCAGGCCGTTGAGTTTGAACTGCGTGTTGGTGATCGGGTTGGCAGGATCGGCTGCCCAGAGCGGGGTGAGATCGGGCGCGGCCAAGCCTTCCAACTCGCGCATGCGCGGGTCGGGGCGTTCCAAAATGGTGGCCGGATTGAGCGCTTCGCGAAGGACGCGGACGCAACTCTCGCGGACGGACTGCTTGTCGAGGCCTTTGGTGAGCAGTTGAAGAATCACCAGATCGCCGTATTTGTCCGCGATCAGGCCTGGAGTCTCATCAGCCTCGCTGAAGCAGAGGCGGCAGGAGTCAATTTCGTCGTTTAGCTGAGTCCTGCGCCGGTCGATGGCCGCACGCAGGCGAGATTCGAGCAACTGGAGCCATGCGGCCTCGTTGAGGGCTTCGCGCGAGACCAGCCGCAGGGCGATCTGCGAGGTCGGGCTATAGAGCGCCGTGCCCAGGAGGAGCCCCCGGCTGTCTGCCACCGGCAGGAGCGCGGGAGGTTCACCAGCGGGCAGCTCCACGGACTCAATGTCGGAGGCGTAAACCCACAAGTGGCCTGAACGCAGGCGGTCGGCGGCGCGGCGGGTGATGCGGGCACCGGGAATCTGGGATGTGGGGGTGGAAGGCCCGTCGGACTTTGGGGCCACCTTGTTGGCGACGGGTCGAGCGGTGCGCGGCTTGGTCATGGGCTCCCTGATTCTGCAAGTTTGGTTCAGTTCGTCTCATCCCCAATCCTATCGCCCAATGCTGATGAGGGGCGAGCCACGTGACGTACATCATTTCAGCAGCGTCTGATGCGCGGGAAACGCAACCGGCCTATAATGAACTATGGCGACTGTCGACCAGTCCATTCCGGCCGAGGCTTCCGGCGTGCCTCCGGCTTCTCAGAAGAAGACACATCCTTCTGTGTCCGAAGCCGATCAACATGCCATTGACCGGCGGATTGAGGCTCTGCTCAAGCAGGTCCACGCCAATCGCCCCAGCGAAGACATTTCATTGATTCGCAAGGCCTGGGAGTTCTGCGTCCGGCACCATGAGGGGCAGATGCGGGCATCCGGCGAGCCCTACATCGTCCACCCGCTCGAAGTGGCGGAGGTGCTGGCGGAGATGAAGATGGACTCGACGGCCATCGCCGCCGGCCTCTTGCACGACTCGGTTGAAGACACACCGGCGACGAATGAGGAGATAGAGGCCGAGTTCGGCGACCAGGTTGCCCATATTGTCGAGGGCGTAACCAATATCGACAAGATCCAATTTGCGAATCGCGAAGACCGCCAGGCCGAAAACGTGCGCAAGATGCTGCTGGCCATGGTTTCCGACGTGCGCGTGGTGCTGATCAAGCTGGCCGACCGGCTGCATAACATGCGGACGCTTGAGCACCTGCGGCCTGAGCGCCAGGAGGCAATCGCGCGGGAGACCCTGGACATCTATGCGCCTCTGGCTCACCGTCTGGGCATGGGCAAAGTGCGCGGCGAACTGGAGGATCTGGCCTTCCGCTACACAGACCCAGTCAGCTACGAGCAAGTCACCGCAGCCGTTGAGTCGCGGCGCATCGAGGGCGAACAATTTCTGCGCGGCGTCGAAGACACGCTTAACGAGCAGCTACGCGAGAACAACATCCAGGCGCGAGTGGAGTGGCGCATCAAGCGCATCTATTCCATCTTTCAAAAGCTCGAACGCTCGAAGGTCTCCTTCGATCAGGTCTACGATCTGCTGGCTATCCGAGTCATCACGCAGGACGTGGCTGCATGTTACGCAGTCTTCGGCCTGATTCACACGCTATGGCGGCCGGTGCCGGGGCGCATCAAGGACTTCATCGCCATGCCTCGCGCCAACCGTTACCAATCACTTCACACCACGGTGATGGGGGCGACCGGGCATCAATTTGAGGTGCAGATCCGCACCGAGGAGATGCACCGCATCGCCGAGGAAGGAATCGCCGCCCACTGGAAGTACAAGGCCGGCGGTGGCGTGGTTACAGCTCGCGATGAGGAGCGGCTGAATTGGATCCGGCAACTGGTTGAGTGGCAAAAGGAGATGACGGACCCGAACGAGTTCCTCTCCAGCCTGAAGATGGACCTCTATCCGGACGAAACCTATACCTTCACTCCGAAAGGTAAGGTCGTGGTGATTCCGGCGGACGGAACTCCGGTCGATTTTGCTTATACGATTCACACTGAAGTGGGCCACACCTGCGTGGGAGCCAAGGTTAACGGGCGCATGGCGCCACTGCGGACCAAGCTTCGCACGGGCGACATCGTCGAGATCGTTACCCAGAAAGACCACAAGCCGAGCCGGGATTGGCTCACCTTTGTCAAAAGTCCGCGAGCCCGCAACAAGATCAAGCACTGGCTCAACGAAGATCATCGGCGCCGCGCCGTCGAGATCGGCCGCAAGCTGCTGGAGCGCGAGGCCCGCAAATTCAAGGTGCCGCTCAGTCAGATTAGCGACCAGGATCTGAGCCGCATCGCCAAAGAATATAGCGTGGCCACGGCCGCCGATCTGCTGGCGGCACTGGGCCTGGGCAAGCAATCCGCGCGGCAGGTGCTGAACAAGTTGTCACCGGGCGCCACCACTCAGCCCGAGGCCGAGGTGACACCCGAGATCAAGCCCGCAACCGCCGAGTCGGCGATGTCGGACGCGGTGCGCAAGCTGCACCTGACCGGCTCCGATTCTCTGCAGGTGGAGGGGCAGAACGACATGCTCGTCTATCGGGCGCGCTGTTGCAACCCGATTCGCGGCGAAGAGATCGTCGGCTACGTCACCCGCGGCAAGGGCGTGGCCGTTCATGCGCGCAGTTGCCCGAATGTGCAGAACCTGCTCTACGAGAGCGACCGCCGCATCGCCGTCGAGTGGTCGCGAAAGAATGCCGCTGCGCCAGGGCAGCCGCAGCGCTATCCGGTCAAGATCACGATCTCCTGCGATGATCGCGCCGGAATGCTGAAAGAGCTGATCGCAGTCATCTCCGACGACAACGCGAATATCAGCGGCGTCGATATTCGCAAAGATGAGAACGGCGATGCGGTCGTCGAGCTGGTCGCCGAAGCCGAAGACGTCCACCACCTCAATCGCATGGTCCTTGGCCTGCGGCGCGTTAACGGCGTCCGTGCCGTGCAAAGAGCGCAGAAGCTCTAGGGATCCCAGCCAACCAACGCCTCTCTTCTTCGTCGCCCAACACTTGGATTCACATCAGTTGACTCGATTTCAAGGACTGGTCTAAACCGCTCAGACTCTCGCCGGTTGCGGTGGGATGCTGGAGTGTGCGGGTCAGGCGCATTGTTGCCGCGGCCAGTTTATCGTGGCAGTTCGCAGCAGGAAGAGGGCTCATTCCTGGCGAGGTCGCATCGAGAAAGAGGCGGATTTGATGGCCGGACTCACGAAGAAGTCTTTTGATCCCGCTGGCTTTCTAGCGACCGAAGGGCCGGGACGAAGCATCCGCCGGCATGCGGCGAGGCAGGCTTTCTATTCCCAGGGGGGGCCGGCCGACTCTGTGTTCTATCTTCAGAGCGGCCGGGCAAAGCTCACCGTCCTCTCCAAGCGGGGTAAAGAGGCAACGGTTACGATGCTTGCCACCGGAGATTTTTTTGGCGAGGAGTCGATGGCTGGCGCGGGCACGCTGCGAACGGCCTCGGCCACAGCCGTATCGATCTGTGTTGCACTCAGGATCGAAAGGACGCAGATGCTGCGTGTACTGCACGACGAACACGCGTTCTCCGACTTCTTCATGCAATTTATCCTCGCCCGAGGTATCAGGACCCAGGCGGATCTGGTCGATCAGCTTTTCAACTCGAGCGAAAGGCGTCTGGCGCGGACACTCCTGCTGATGGCGGATTACGGCGGGCCAGGCGAACCGGAGACATTGATCCCGGCTGTAACCCAGGAGACCCTTGCAGAGATGATCGGGACCACGCGGTCGCGCGTCAGCTTTTTCATGAATCGCTTCAGAAAGCTCGGTTACATCGAATATAAGGGCCGCATCCGGGTCAACACGTCGCTGCTCAACATGGTTCTGCACGATGACCTGCCCGAAGAAAACGCTTCGCGGCCCAAACTACTCCATCCGCAGCCCAGTCGCGCCCGAACCGCAAGACGTGCGAAGCTGGTGTGAACTGAGCGCTCCATCCCTGCGCATCGCTGCACCCAACCAGCATTCACGATTAAGCACCACCGACTTGGAGATCTTATGTCTTTTGGAATTTACGCTACGGGATTCGCAATCATGATCGGAGGACTGGCTTACGCCGCACACCTGATCCACATGCCGGCACATTGGATTGTTGTGGGCGCAATTTTCATGACAGGCGTCGGGCTGCTGTCCGCGGTGAAAGCTACCCGCCAGAAGGACTCTGCCAACTAATTAGAGACTTCGATTTGCCACTGCCCGAGCTCTCGGGCAGACGCAGCTGCTCGGGATGATTCGGGCATCGGCTTTCTTTTGTGCTTGGATCAACCTTTCCCCCGTGGTCCCGTCTATACTGGCTGACTGCTTTCTCTGTTTCGGGTGAACAGTAGCATTTTCCGTCGCAAAGAGAAACCGCCTATTATGATGACCTTGGAGCTAGGGAGCGCCGGCCGGCGGCCCATACGGAAAAATGTCGATTGCAACCACAACTTTTGCTGGTTTCGGGGGTTTAACTTCCGAAGGAAGGTCAAGGAAAACCACGATGCGCTCAATGAGTTCGCTTCCCCTTTGTGCATTAGTCTGTTTGTCGCTCGGCAGTTCAATACTGGAGGCCCAGGGAGTCGCTCCCACGGTCCGGATTGTCGACCGGATCGACGAAAGCAACCTCGTGACTCTCAGGGGCAATACCCACCCCGCGGCAAACGCCCGGAACGATCGTGGCCGGGTGAGCCCAGAGCTCCGCATGAGCGACCTGATTCTGGTACTGAGCCGCAGCCCGGAACAGCAGGCAGCCTTTGAGAAGTTTGTCGCCGGCCAATACGATGCGAACTCACCCGACTTCCATCAGTGGCTAACGCCCGATGAGGTCGGCACGAAGTTTGGCCCATCGGAGACCGATATCGACACCATTTCACGTTGGCTGATTGGACATGGTCTTTCGGTGGATCAGGTGACAAAGGACCGCATGTCGATCCGCTTCAGCGGGACGGCCGCGCAGGTAGAGAGCGCATTTCACACCGAGATTCACAATTTGGAAGTGAAGGGGGTCTCGCACATCGGCAATATGTCCGACCCGCAGATTCCCGCCGCACTGGCGCCCGCGGTAGTCGGCGTGAAGGCGTTGCACAACTTCTTCCCAAAGCCAGCACACCACCTGGGCAGCCAGGTCAGGAAGGATGCGGCGACGGGAAGATGGATGCGCATTCCGGGCGCTCAGGCTGCGGGCTCTGCGACTGGTACCCCATCAATGCGGGCGACTCTGGGCGGATTGGCAATCGGCTCTCCATACAGCAGCGGGGAGAGGGCAGCAACCGCGAAGCCCCAGTACGGAATCGGTGTGTGCGGCGCAGCTCCTAACACATACTCTTGCGTAGAAGAGGACGTGGCGCCCTTCGACTTTGCCACCATCTACAATATTCTGCCGTTGTGGAATGCAACTTCGCCGATCGACGGCACAGGACAGACGATCGCGATTGCCGGAACCAGCGACATCTGCGTGGGCCAGAATGTTCCGGCTTGCATCGACTCAGGAAGTGGATCGCCTAACAACGATATTCTCGTCTTCCGCAACACCTTCGGCCTTCCGACGACGAACTCAGCCAACACGCCGAAGCGCATCCCGGGCAATAGCCAGCCGCTGACGGTTTGCACCGACCCCGGCACCGAAAACAACCCACCCCCCTGCACGATCGACGATCTGGTGGAGAACTCGCTCGATGTTGAGTGGTCCGGCTCGATTGCCAAGAATGCGCAGATCGTGCTGGTCGCCTCGTATGCCCCACCGAATTCGACGGTCGACGGTCTTTACGATTCTGAGAGTTATATCGTCGACAATCTGACAGCTCCAATCATGAATGTCAGTTACGGTGAATGCGAGCTGGCCAACGGCACCGCGGGCAACGTCGAATACTACGATCTGTGGCAGACGGCGGCGGCGGAGGGAATCTCAGTGTTCGTAGCCGCGGGCGACTCGGGCTCAGCTTCCTGCGACGACGGGGAACCGGTTGCGGAATCCGGACTCACTGTGAGCGGACTCGCCTCCACTCCGTGGAATACGGCGGTAGGAGGAACGGATTTCAACTGGTGCAACCCAGACCTATTCTTCAACACAGTGTGTGTGGCTTCGCCTTATTGGAACTCGACGAACACTTCGACCGGGGCCAGCGTCAGCACCTCCGGCCCACAAGGGGGTTACGTTCGTGAGACTCCCTGGAACGAATCCTGCGCGAACCCTCTGACAACGACGTGGGCAGCGGATATGGCCAACGAGATTTATGGCTACCCAACCTCGGATGTGTCGAGCGCCGAACAGGCGTGCAACTTTGTCGCCGATTACACCTTCACCAATGCGGCTGATAGCCTTGCGAACGAATATCCGTATGGCGAGGGTCTTGCAGAGACCGTCGGCGGGGGTGGAGGGGCAAGCGGATGCATCGTGGGCAACGCAGTAGTTAACCCCACCACCGGCGAGATGACGGGATGCACGGCAGGGTCAACGAGCACGGGCACCACGACCAATCCCGATACAGGAGCCTCTCAGGCGTCTATTTCTCTCAACAACAACGGCTGGCAAAAGCCAAGCTGGCAGATCAACTCCGGCATCCCGGGACTTCCCACTTCGGATGGCGTTCGCGATCTTCCTGATGTCAGCTTCTTTGCCTCCGACGGTTATGTCTCGAGCAGCGCGTACCTGATGTGCGCCTCCGCGGTCAACACGGGTAATGCTCCATGCGCATACTCTACCTACTCGGAGCCGTTCTATCAGGAGGTGGGAGGAACGTCGGTGGCGACGCCCGCGATGGCTGGCGTGATGGCGTTGATCAATCAAAAGGAAGGCGCGGCGCAGGGATTTGCAAACCCTGAGCTCTACTCGCTGGCCTCCAAGCAGAACTATTCGGAATGCAGCGCGGAGACGGTCGCGATATCCAGTTCCTGCTACTTCAACGACATCGATCAGGGCACCAACGCGCTGCCGTGTGACTACGCCGCATTCAGCTCCACGATCACTCCCAACTGCAAGGCCACGCAATCCACGCTCGGCAGTGCCGATTTGATTGGCATCCTGACTGGCTATAACGCAGGCGCAGGCTACGACCAGGCCACTGGACTCGGGTCGCTGAACGTGGCCAACGTGGTGAATGGCTGGGTTTCGACGGTCGGTGCTGGAAAAACCACCGTGACTGTAACTCCGACGCCAAGTACCGTCACGACGAGCCAGAGCGTGAGCGTATTGGTGACTGTGGGCAGTTCGGCCGCGGGCGCGGCGGCCCCATCCGGATCGGTGACGCTCTACGGCGGCGGTTATACCTCAGGGCCGGTGCAGCTTTCCAGCGGTACATACACATTCACGATTCCCGCTGGCGGCCTGAGCATGGGAACCGATACCCTCACGGCAAGCTATCCGGGAGACACAATCTACGCGCCATCCAGTGGAACCGGAAGCGTAACGGTCACGGGAACTGGGACGCAGTCAGGCTTCACGCTTTCTGCGACGTCCCCGGCTGCGATCGCTCCGGGATCGTCAGCCACAAGCACGGTGTCGGTCAGCTCGACGAGCAACTACACGGGCACCGTAACCTTCCCATCGACCTGCGCTGTGACTGGCTATCCGACGGGGGTGACGTCCTCTGCGGCGGGTGTCAGTTGCTCGCTAACCGGGAGCGGAACGGTCACGGTCGCCAATGGCGTCGCTAGCGGAACTGCCACCTACACGGTGAGCACAACCGGGACGGCGACTGCTGAATTGGTCCCGGCCCGAAGCCCGGCTCGGCTCGCCGCCCGCAGCAACAGCTCGGGCTGGTTTGAGACGGCCGGCGGAACCGCTCTCGCGGCTCTGCTCCTCTTGTTCGCGCCAGTCGGCTCACGGAAGTGGAGAAAGACGCTGAGCGCGCTCCTGTTTCTCGCCGCAGTCACATTCGCAGGAGTGGGGTGCGGTGGAGGAGGAGGGGGCACAACGACGCCTCCTGTCTTGGCAACTCCTGTCGTCGCTGTGACGCCAACTCCGACAAGCATCGCTGCCAGCCAGACACTCTCGATCGCGGTCGCTGTCTCGGGATCCGCCGGTACGCCGACAGGGGGGGTGAATGTCACCGGGGGTGGTTACAGTTCGCCGTCGCAAACACTCTCGTCCGGAAGCACCACCTTCAGCGTCCCCGCCAACTCGTTTACCTCCATTGGGACTGTAACTCTCACCGCGAACTACAGCGGAGACAGCAAATACAACCCCGGCAGCGGAGCGAACACGATTACCGTGAGCAGCGGGCCCACCCCTGCGGGTACGTACACATTTACCGTCACAGGAAACGGAAATCCGGCGGTCACTCCAGCTCCTACGACCACGTTTACGGTGACCGTGAATTAGGTCGATCAGCGAGCATGAGACATTGGCTCTTCCTTCGGGAAGGGCCAATGTGTTTTTGAAGGGCTTGCCAGGGTTCTAGCGGGGGATGTGGCGACGCGGGCGAAACGAACTCTCGCGCCGGAGGAGAGGTCAGTAGGTCCCAGTCTCCGCGCTGACCAGCTTGAGCTTGGCCATTCCCTTGCGTGGCGCGATAAATCGCTTGGCGCGCCAGGCGATGGAGAGCTTCTCACGGTCGAGCAGCTTGCGAATCTGGCCGCGGGCATGGTCGGCCCAGGGGCCACCCTTGTCCAGCCGCACATAAGCTTGCCAGTGGCGCAACGCCGGGCGTTCCTCGCCCTTGCGCTCGTGAGCCAGCGCGAGATTATAGTGGGCGTCGGCGTAGCGGGGAGCAAGCGCAACCGCCCGCCGGTATGCGGCGATCGATTCATCCAGCCGCTGCAACTCGTCGAGCACGTTGCCTAGGTCAAAGAACGCCAGGACGTAGGCCGGATCGATCTCCGTCGCTCGGCGATAGAGCTTTTCGGCCCATCCAAATTCGCGCAGATGGAAGTGGATGGTTCCCAGGTTGATCCAGGCCGGCGCAAAGCTGGGATTGAGCTCCATGATTTGCTCGTAGAGCTTGATGGCGCGCATCTTCTCGCCTGCCTCCTCGGCCTGCACCGCTGACAGAAACAGCTCCTGCACCCCTCGCGGAGTGCCTGCGTCCGGCTTGCGCAGCAGAAGCGCCTCTGAGCTGGACGACGGCCCGTATCCCTGGTCGATGCGATCGAAATCGAAGAGCAACTGCCCGGTGATTGGGTCCACCACCGTGCCATCGTGCCGGAAGGCAACCCGCGCACCACTTCTCACCAGACTCGTCTCGAGCAGGGGATTCGTCATCCCAGCCACTGCCTTCATTGCGACGATCGACTCACGGATCGCGGCCGCGGAGATGGCTTCCTCGCGCAAAACGCGCAAGGTGCGCAATTGTCCAAGATCCTGGAAGGAATAGCACTGGAGCTGGGCGATGAGACCCGCCCGCTCCCATCCTTGCAACTGGCGGGAGCCGATCTGCAGGATGCGCAACACGTCCTGACGGCTATAGCTGTTCACTCTTCCGTACTCCCCTGGGGTGGTTCTGCAATGCCTCGGGCTCGAACACCGGCTGCTACTTCGGTTTTTCGATCCCCCCATCCCTGAACTCGGCTCTTGGAACAGTACCTGAGGAACCGCTCTTGCTGCGATTATGCCAAAAGTATGAGTGCATAAGCGGACGCGAACTACCGCCGCAATAAAAAAATACGTGAATAATTGGTGCCTTACTTGGTTCGTTTTCTTCTGGTGATCGGTCGGTCTGTGGAAAACCGAGGAGAAATGGATCCGTTCCGGACAAAACCGGTGGGTTTCGGCCAATTCGCGGCGGGAGCGGCACGTGTCAGAGGGTTTTGGCAGGCTGCGGAGGAGGCGATTGGCTGGTGAGAGCACAGCCTTACGTGCTCACTCGGCTGCCTGTTCTCCGGTTGGACACTAGC
>Ga0181535_10000279_pt1 | contig 78969 bp, 57 predicted proteins | sample PEATcosm2014_Bin_44_FD_119774 | JGI IMG/M metagenome (GOLD analysis project Ga0181535, IMG submission 119774) | Peatland microbial communities from MTU Mesocosm Facility, Houghton, MI, USA - PEATcosm2014_Bin17_30_metaG | ecosystem: Environmental > Terrestrial > Soil > Wetlands > Peat | place... | reverse complement strand
TTTTGCGGTTCAGGGCAAGCTTGCCCTGAACCGCAAAGCAAAAACAAAAACCTTCCTGAGAAGGAAAAAGTGTCGGAGATGTGCCCGGTCTAAAATGTCGGTTAACTGCCCGGCCGTTCAGGACCGGGGACATGCCAGACAGATTGAACCGGATCGATTGTCCAATGGCTCCCATACCGAGATTGTGCGCCTTTGGGACCTAATTCTCGGCAAGGGCAATAGCAGCGAACTGAAGGGGGTTCTTGGCGCGGCTTAATTGGCGAAGTCAGGTGTGGCCGAAAAGCCCGCGGAGCAGGGGGTTCGTGCTCCTCCACTCGGCAGATCAATTGTTGCCGCCGTGCTGGAGGAGTAATTGCTCGACGTCTGGGTGGCGATTGCGCGTCGCCAGCTGCAAGGGTGTCCAACCCTCGTGTGCTGCTCCCGCGAGAAAGTCTGACACCTCAAATGGGTTGGTCCTCGCATTAACGTCGGCCTTGCTGGCCAACAGCAACTCCACTACATCTTTGTTGCCTGCTTTCGCCGCAAAGTGCAAAGCCGTCCAACCGTCTTTCGTCTTGGCATTGACGTCGGCCCCTTTGGCTATTAGCAGCTCCACCACTTCTTTGTGGCCCTTCTGTGCCGCCCAGTGCAAAGGCGTCGAACCCTCGTTGCTCCGGGCATTGACATCGGCCGCGCTGGCCAACAGCAACTCCACCTCGTCTTTGAACCCTTTATCCGCCGCATAATGCAATGGAGTCCAGCCGTCATCGGACTTGACATTGACGTCGGCTTTATGGGCCAAAAACAGCTCCGTTAGGTCTCTCTCTCCCTTAAACGCAGCCCAGAGTAGAGGTGTCCAGCCGTCGTCGTCTTTTGCGTCAACCTCCGCCTCGTGGGTCAACAACAACACCGCCTCGTCCTTGTACCCCTTAAGCGTCGCCGAGTGCAATGGCGTCCATCCCCTGCCTGTAGCAGTATCGGCGCCAAACTTTCCGGACAGAAGCCACTCCATCACCCGCTGCCAAGGCATAGCGCCCTTGTGAGCCTTGGCATTGACGTCTGCCTGGTTGCTCAGCAGCAACTCCACCACATCCTTGTGGCCATTGGCGACTGCCGCATGCAAAGGTGTATACCCGTATTTGTCCCTGGCATTGACATCAGCCTTGTTGGCCAGCAGCAACTCCGCAACGTCTCTGTGGCCATCGAAAGCCGCCCACTGCAAAGGCGTCGCACCTCCGTCGTTCTTGGCGTTGACGTCGGCTCTGTTAGCCAGAAGCAACTCCATTACGTCCTTGTGGTCATATGCCGCCGTCCAGTGCAGAGCTGTATTACCTTTCTTGTTCTTGCTAAAAATGAGATCGGGATGGTCCTTGAGCAACAACCGGACTCTAGCCAAGTCGCCCTTTGCGGCCGCGCCGCGAAACTCGCTTCCAATATCATTCTTGTGGCAGGAGGAGGCGAGACTGAAGCACGCCAGCGCAAGCAACGAGAAGGCGATGCGGCATGGCATTGCGGAGTGGCTCGCACAGATAGAGAACAAGCGCACCTCTGAGTTTCCTTGAAATTGACACAAAGTATATCCAAGTCGGGTGAAGTTTAGATGTTCACAGGTTCCTATCCGGCCATCAAGCCCTGACAGCGATAACCAAGACTTCTGGCCGGAGTGCCCGACAACCTGATAAAGACCAACGGAGTGCGGATGTAGCCCCGCAGCCAGGGGCGACGGGGCCGACGTATACTTTTACGATCCGCAAAAGTACTCACGCTCCCCTGATCCTGGGAGGATCGAAGAGACCCAGCGCGTGCGGTTTGACTGAACGGAGAACCGGCGCTCGTTGGCCAATGAAAAGGATGGGTAGCGGCCTGCGGATGGAGGCTTGCTGGAGGGTTCGTGATTCTCGCAAATATGGTTGCGGCCGTGGAGTGGCAGAGCACGGGGCGGCTGATTACGCTTTCGGTCCCGGATTTGATCATCATCGTTGCCTACTTCGCGATGGTGCTGGGCATCGGGTTCTATCTGAAGCGCTATGCGACCACCTCAGACGATTTCTTCATGGCCGGGCGCGATATGACGGCGTGGGTGGCGGGGCTGAGCTTTCTCTCAGCCAACCTGGGCGCGCTGGAGCTGATGGGATGGGCGGCGGCGGCGTACCAGTACGGCATCCTAGCCACGCATTTCTACTGGATCGCGGCGTTTCCTTCGATGGTGTTCCTGGGCCTGGTCATGATGCCGTTCTACTACGCCTCAAACACCCACTCCGTGCCCGGCTACCTGCAACTGCGTTATGGCGAGGCCACGCGCGCACTGAGCGGAGTTTCGTTTGCGGTGATGACGGTGCTGATGTCGGGCATCAACATGTATGCCATGGCCCTGGTGATGCAACTGGTGCTGGGCTGGAATTTCCACTTCAGCATCTGGGTGTCGTCGCTGACGGTGGCGATCTATGTGACATTGGGAGGGCTGTACTCGGCCATTTTCAACGAGGTGCTGCAGTTCTTCCTGATCTGGTTTGGCGCGCTTTCGATTCCGATCCTAGGCATGATCGAAGCCGGGGGCTGGAACGGGCTGGTAGCGAAGATTCATGAGCGGGTGCAGGGCGACTACGTGCACCTGTGGGCGCCAATGAGCACCTTTAACGGCAACCCGATGGGCGTTCACTGGACGGGCATCGTCTTCGGCCTGGGCGGGGTGATTGCGTTCGGCTATTGGACGACGGATTTCCTGGTGGTGCAGCGGGCGATGGCGGCCAAGGACCTGCGCTCGGCACGGCTGGCGCCCATCATCGCCTCGTATTTCAAGATGCTGGTTCCAGCGATCGTGATTCTGCCGGGATTGCTGGGGATCGCAGTGCTGCCGTTCAAGCTGGTTCCGGCAAACACCGTGGGGATGGGGCTGCACAGCTACAACGAGGTGCTGCCGCTGATGCTGGCGCGCTACTGCGGGCCGGGTTTGCTGGGGCTGGGTGTGACGGCGCTGATCGCGGGGTTCATGTCGGGCATGGCGGGCAACGTGAGCGCTTTCGCCACGGTGTGGACCTACGACATCTATCAGCCGCACATTTACAAGCACGGCAGCGACAGACATTACTTGCTGGTGGGGCGGTGGTGCACGATTCTGGGAGTGATTGCGAGCATTGGCACGGCATACCTGGTGACGCACTTCAGAAGCATTATGGATTACATGCAGGCGCTGGTGAGCTTCTTTATCGCCCCGCTTGGCGCCACCGTGATTATAGGAATGCTGTGGAAGCGCGCCACTCCCAAAGGGGGGTTCTGGGGGCTGCTTGCCGGGACCCTCTCGTCTGTGGGGATGTATGCGGTGGTGACGATTCATCCGGAAGCGCTGCGTTACGTTGCTCTCTCGGCACAGGCCAAGCCCATCGCCGACGACCTCTACCGCGCCCTGTGGTCCTGCCTCATTTGTATTTTCGTTACTGTGGGAGTGAGCCTGTTTACGGAACCTAAGCCGATTGCGGAATTGAAGAACCTGGTGCTGGGCCATCTTGCCGCTACGGATGAGGAAGTAGTACCACTCTACAAGCGGCCGATATTCTGGGCTGTTGGAGTGGCGGTGTTGTTCGCGACATTGCAAATCGTTTTTTGGTAGTGTGCGTAAACGGAGCCGGCGGGTTGCCGTGAGGAGAAGCTATGGAAGACAACGACTCAACCCTTCATGTGCATCGCGCACATCACGAGATGCTGCCGGTGTGGTTCTTTATCGGTTGTCTTCTGCTGTTTTACGGGCTGGTGATTCTGTTTGTGGGGATTCGTGAATTCCATCACCCTCCGGCGGTGGTGCTGGCCGGTTATCACGCCAGCCTGTGGGGCGGTATCTTTCTGACCGTATTCGGTGGAGGCTTTACGATTCACTTCGCACCGCGCAGAAAACGCAGAGGAAATGAAGGGGCAAGCGCGGGGCCGAAGAGGTGAGGAGCCAGTAGACGAGTACGACCGGTTATGGGTTCTGTTAGAGCGTTTTCGGCTTGACTGCTTGCAGTCGAGATGGGCATCTGTGGTCTCCCACCCTTGAATCACAAAGCGATTCAAGAATGGGGCACCCAGAGTTCTGTTCACACTCAAATCGAAAACGCTCTAATCCTTTCACTTCATGCGTCGCATAAATTTTTGCAGCGCATCTTTGTCTTTGCCTTTTCCGGGCACGAATTGGCTGCCACTGAGGCCCGCCGACTCGGACGTGACGAACTCCAGTCCCACGCCATCCTCGTCCTGACGAATGACCTTTGACAGTACGGAGACTGAATCTTCTGGATTGTCTGGATTGCTTCCGGTTCGTTGCAGGGTCATCAGGATCACGGTGTCGGGCAGCCAGTGCTCCCTGGTGCGCACGTAGAGTCCGGTGGCGCTGATATTGACGACTTCATGGGCCTGCGGAGGGCCCCCTGTCCAGTAATAGGCGACCAGTCCCGGCTTACTTTGTCGTTTGGCGACGGGCCGTGGATTGTTGAGCCAACGCAGGAGTCGGATACTGAGCGAAGGCTTCTCCTCCGATGCGGATTCGGCATCCTGCTTATCGTCAGACGGCTCGACCATAGCTTGCGGCTTTGCGGTGACATGGCCGGCCGGTGACTCACCTGAGTATCTTTCGGCCCGGGGCTTCTTTGCGAAGAGGGTCTCTGAGCTTGGTAGGAATGGAGCTGACTGGACGGGAGTTGGTGCGACCGGAGCAGGTGTAAGTGGAACTGGAGTAACCGGAGTTGGCTTGACCGGGGCAGCGGCGACTGCGGCTGGAGTAATTGGAGCCGGAACGGCCGGGGCAGGAGGTGCAACGGGAGCACTAGCGACCCGAATCGGGACTACTGGAGCCGGATCCGTTGGTGCAGGACGAGTTGGAGCAGGGGCGATCGAGATGGGAATGTCCGCAGCCCGATGCGCTGCCTTCTCGGCAGCCCACGTCTTGTATCGGGAAACCAGCGAGGGCCTGTGATGAGGCTCGGATTGAGGCGTCTGCTCGACCTCAGGGATCCCGATTGCGGCGGGAGGTTTTGCGGCGTCATGGCTGGCTGGTGAAAGGGTAAAACCGGCTTGGGCTGTGGCCGGCTTCGTAACCAGAAATTCGTCGCTCTGCGTGACGGGAGCAGGTTTGGCCGGTGCTGGAGTGACTGCTGCTGGAACGACAGGAGCATGAACGATTGGAGTTGGAACGACTGGAATTGGGACGGATCGAGCGGGGACGATCGAGATGGAAGCGTCCGCAGCCCGATGCGCCGCCTTCTCGGCAGCCCAGGTCTTGTACCGCGACATCAGCGAAGGCCTATATTGCGGCTCAGATTCAGCCTGCTGCCCATCCTGCAAGGGCTGGATTGCGGCAGGCGGTTTTGCGCTGTCCTCGGCGGGTGGTGACAGGGCGAAACCGGCTTGGTGCGCGGCCCGGTTCGCGACGACGGATTCTGTGCTCTGGGTGACGGTGGGCGGTCTGGCCGGTGGCGGAGTGATCGGACCAGGGGTGACCGGGCTAGAGGTAATTGGCTCGGGAACGACCCGAGCAGAGACGACTGGAGCAGGCTCAACTGGCGCTGGAGTGGCAGCCGCCGAGATGACAGGGAGGGAGGTGACCAGGGCCGGGGTAATTGGTTCTGGAACGGCTCGAACAGGGGCGACTGGAACAGGCTTAACTGGTGCTGGAGTGGCAGCCGCCGAGATGGCCGGAGCAGAGGGGACGGGAGCGGGAGTGGTTGGCGCGGCGATAGTTGGCGCAGGGGCAATTGACGGAGGGATGTCGGCAACCCGATGAGTGGTCTTCGCGGCTGTCCAGACCTTGAGCCGCGCCATGAACGATGGCTTCTCCCTGTCGTCCAGTTGCTCGCTTGTCGGCTGCGGCTTTTCGGAGTCCTCTTCCGCAGGGGATGGAACGAATCGCTTCAGGACCTGAGCGACTGACTTGGTGGTTTGCGAGGACTTTTGCCCCGTTCCGTTGGTCGTCCAGATGATGAGTTCATCGCCGCACTGGGTCTGTGATGAGGCGATGGTGTGGGACGGTAGCGCGAGGGCACTGGCAGCCGAAGCTTTCGGCGACTCGAAAGGAAGGTCCGTGGATGATTCGACGACTTCAACAACCTGAAAGTCTTCGTCGAGATAAACAACGTCGAAGTCGACGAGCCCAGACCCGACTGGGAGCTCGCGGCAAGGATTGAGCCAGAGGCCTGCGGGCGCGCTTCGGGCGAGATCGTGAATCTGCCCCTTGAAAGGCTCGTTCACGGTATCGACGACCGTGATTCCCAAGCTGAGGAAGCTTGCCTGAGTCTTGTTGTATGCGCAGTATTTTCTGCTTTCCATAAGCCCTCAGTTCCTGAAGAAGCTGCCGGACGGCAGGGCATAACAACGAAAATTGGCCTCAGCCTAACAGATTTATAGACAAGGGGGTTAGACACCAAAGTAAGGGCAGGAACAGGCGGGACACAGCAGAATGGAGGGCGGAAGTCCAGGGCTCTGAGCAGACAGGGGTTGTCGGTCGCTCGAAACGGTGGAGGCAGAGATCAGGGGATGCGGGCGGGGGTGGTGCTCTCCCGCCCGTATTCAAAGTTGGGTCAAGGGCCGTGTACTCGGCGCTTGAGTTGAGCCTCTAGTTTCTGCCCAGGCCGTCGTTCTTGTGGTAATTGGGATAGGGCGGGATGGGGATATCGGGGATGGGGTTGGCCTTGAGTTCGTCGAGCACCAACTGCACACCGGTTTCGAGCTGGCGGTCGTGGCCCTCAGCCACGTCCTTGGGCAGTTCCTCGACGGGCACGTCGGGGGCGATGCCGTGGTTCTCCACTTCCCAATCGCCGTGTAAGCCGTAGATGGCATAGCGCGGGGCAGTCACGTGGCCGCCGTCAAGCAGCGAGGGATAGCCGCCGATGCCGACCAGACCACCCCAAGTGCGGGTGCCAACCAGCTTGCCAATGCCAGCCTTGCGGAAGTACCAGGGCATAGCATCGCCGCCGGAGCCGGAATTCTGGTTGATGAGCATGACCTTGGGCCCAAAGATAGCGCCGACGGGATCGTGGACAGGTTTGCCGTCGCGCTCGATGGCGCTGGAGAGCGGGAAGCGCTTGAGCACATCAACCACGTAATCGGCGATGAAACCGCCCTCGTTCCAGCGCTCGTCGAGGACCAGGGCCTGCTTGTCGAGCTGGGAATAGAAGAAGCGGTTGAAGTTGGTGTAGCCGGAGCCGCCGGTGTTGGGCATGTAGACGTAAGCTACCTTGCCCCCGGATAGCTCAGTAACCTTGCGGCGGTTGGCTTCAATCCAGTCCAGGTTGCGCAGGCCATCTTCGTCGTCGATGGGGATGACGGTGACATCGCGGGAGTCTTTGCCGTCGGCATTGGGACCGACGTGAAGCACGGTCTGTTTGCCGGCGGCGCCGTCAAGGAACTCATCGATATTGTCGGCGGCGTGCAGCTCACGGCCATTGATAGCCAGCAGATATTCGCCCTGTTTGACGTAGACGCCGGGCATGGTGAGCGGAGAAGCAAGGCCGGGGGTCCAGTTTTGGCCGCCGAGTATTTTGGCGATGCGGTAGCGGCCGTTTTCCACGGTGTAGTCGGCACCCAGAAGGCCACCTTTGGGTGCGGTGTCGGGATGCCGCGGACCACCCACAAACATGTGGCCGATGGTGATTTCGCCCAGCATCTCGGTGGAGAGGTAGGTAAATTCAGAGCGGGAAGCGAGGCCGTCTAGGTAGGGCTTGTACTTGGCTTCGACCTTGGGAATGCTGAGGCCGTGGGTGTTGGGATCGTAGAGGAAGTCGCGTTCGATGCGCCAGGTCTCGTGGTAAATCTGACGCCACTCGGCGCGGGGATCGATGGTGGCTTCCATGCCGCCCAGGTTCAGCGGCTTGCCGGGGTTGTCGTTGCCGGGCTTGAGATCGTCGGAGGGGGCGATAATGAAGCTCCCTTTGCGGCCATAGAGCACCTTGGAGCCGTCCGCCGAAACGATAAAGCCATCCAGATCGCTGAGCACCACCTCGGGCTTGCGCTTCTCCAGCGTGAAGCGCCACACGGCACGGATGCCGGAGCCACCATCCTCATCGGAAGGGCGGCCGAAAGGAGCGCTCTCGGACAGGAACAGGACGCCGGTTTTGCCCACCGCGATGCCGGCATAGTTGCGGGGTGGAATGGGCAGCGAAAGGATGCGGTTACCGATGCCGTCGAGATCGACGGTGACCTGAACAGGCTTTTCCTTATCTTTGTTGTCTTTGGAGGCATCCTTGTCTTTGTCGCCGGGCTTGGCCTCATCTTTGGCGGCGGACTTGTCGTCTTTCTTCTGGTCGTCGGCAGACTTCTGCGGCTCGTCCTTCTTGTCGTCCTTCTTGTCGTCCTTGATCTTTTCGTCGTCACTTTCGGGGGGCACGGGCGAGACGCCATCCTTGGCCAGCACTGCGACGTAGACTGCGTTTGTCTGGGCGCGGTCGAGCGATGAAAGGTCGATGCCGGCGCGTGAAGGGCCATCGTCAGTTGAAGCGATGAAGTAAAGGTACTTGCCGCCCGGGTCAAAGACCGGGTTGCCAGCGTCGCTCATGCCGTCAGTGACCTGGGTGAACTTGTGGGTATCAATGGAGTAGAGAAAAACCGCGTTTAACTGATTGTTGAGGTCGCGTTGGTAGGCGATCCATTTCGAGTCAGGCGACCAGGTATAACTGAAATTGGAATCGAACCCGCCGTAAGTGCCTTTATCAACGAGTACAGGCTTGCCCGCGGGCACATCGACCACCCACAAGCGCAGGTGCTTGTCAGCGTAGACGATGTGTTTGGAGTCGGGCGACCAGGTGGGATTGTAGAAGTAACTGGGTTCAGGGCCGAGGTCGATGACCGTGGGAGGCTTGAAGCCGGTCTGGTCGTGAAGGAAAAGCTGGTACTCGCCGGAAGCGTCAGAGAAGTAAGCGATGGTTTTGCCGTCGGGACTCCACGCGGGGTTGCGCTCGGCAATCCCCGGAGTGTTGGTCAGGTTGCGGGTATCGCCCTTTTCGGCGGGCACGGTGAATATCTCGCCGTGGGCTTCAAAGACGGCACGGGCGCCGGTGGGTGAGAGCCCCGGGTTCTGGATTTCATTAGGCGGGATGGCGGCCAGATGGGGTGCAAGGTTGGGCAGCTCACCGTGAATCCGGATGGAGACGACCTGGTCGGCGTTGGTGGAGGTGTCTACCAGATGAATAGACCCAAACTGCTCATAGACCAGCCCTCCGGGGCCGGCCTGGACCGACTTGAGGTCGTAGCCGGAGTTGGGCGCAACCCGGTTTACCTGCTTTGAGGCTAGGTCGTAGCGGAAGAGGGAGACCGGGCCGTTGCGGTCGGAGAGGAAGTAAACCTGGTTGCCCACCCACACAGGGTCGGAGTCGTTGGAGTTGTCGCGCGGCACCTTAACCAAGTCAAGAGTCTTCAGGTTCACGATCCAGATGGGAGTGGTCTGGCCGCCTACGTAGCGTTTCCACGCCGGCTGCCACTTAGTCAACGGCTGGTAGGCCAGCGATTGGCCGTCGGGCGAATAAGATCCCTGGAAGCCGGAGGGCAGGGGCAATGGCTCAGGCATGCCGGAGCCGTCGGCGTGGACCCTGAAGAACTTGAGGAAATGGCGGTAGCTGACAGCTCCGCTCACGATGAGCACATCCTTGCCGTCGGGCGACCAGCCCACAACTCCGCTGCCCGCCGGGTGCCAGGTGATGCGCCGCGGCACGCCGCCCTGGGCGGAGATGATGTAGGCATCCGTATTGCCGTGCAGGTGGGCGGAGTAAGCGATCTGGGTGCCGTCCGGCGAATAGAACGGGCCGGCCATTACCTCCCCATCCGAGGTGAGGCGCTCGGCATCGCCGCCCTGACGACTGACTGTCCAGATATCGTCGGCGTAGCGGAAGGCAATTCTGTCCTGCGAGAGCGAGGGGTTGCGCAGCAGGAGGGGCGGTTGCGCGGTGGGGGTTTGGGCGGCAACAAAGACGGGCAGAAGCGTGGCCAGCGCAAGAGAAACAAGCGCAAGCCGGGAACAATTGCGATTCATCGGGCCTCCGATGTATTGAGCAGGTTCAGTTTAACTGTGAGAACGTCTGTGGACACGGTGACACTGTATCGTACGCCGGGGAGCGGGTAAAGGCTCCTGTAAATGCTGGTTGGGAACCGGATTGCGAAGCCAGTGCAGACACGAAGGCCGGGACGCGGCTCGCTCTTGCAGAGCCAATCGGCCCGACCCTTAGGCTTCGAGTTTATTTGCCTGCTTTCACGACCGCAATGCGGCACCGCTGGAGGGTCACTTTACAGACACGGGATAGACCGCGATCTGGTCGCGAGTGAGGACTGCCAGTTGTGACCCATCCGGCGCCAGCGCGAACCCGTCGCGACTGGAGGACGGAGAACCGACAAGCACATTGAGCAGCCGCTTCCCATCCGCAGCGCGATAGACCCCCAGCGCCTCTGAAGTGAGATCGGCCGCGCTGAAGGTGGCTCCCTCGGGCACCGGCCGGGTGGATTGCACGGTCTTGACCACGAAGACCTCATGGTTGGCGCTGCCTTGAGCCGCGTAGCCAAAGTCGCTCGAATTGGTGGAACTCTTCAGCGCCAGCTTCCCATTCGGCCGCACCACGCGATACTGGTACTCCTCAGTATGGCTGTCGCAACTGACCAGGAAGATAAGGTCCGGGGCGATACTCGAAAGCTCCGGTTTGCAGCTCGAGTCGAAGCGGGCAAAGGTCGAGGTATGGTTGTCCCAACCCTGCATGAGGATCCGGTAGCGCATATCCGGCTGTGCAAGCAGCTTGGCCTGACCCTCGTTGAGGAGGGTAGGCGGTAACAGACCCGAATGCGTCTTTGTTGCCGCGATGGGCTCGAAGTTCCGATTCAGCACCAGGATATCCAGATCTTCTTCCGGCTCAGCATCGAGATGCTGACGCAGTTGCTCATGCAACTCTGCCGAGTGCCGTTCGTGGATCACACCAATGGCAAAGAAGCTCCCGTCGGGGGTCACGCGCACAAAGGCCAGCGGGCCAGTAAGTCCGAGTCGATTTTGAATCTTCAATCCCGCGCCGTAAACGCGCAGCTCTGAGCCGACATGCACCAGCACATGGCCCTCAGACAATGGCCAGAGGTATTGATTGTTGTCGGGCATTTCCCAGTCGACAGTGTGTGTCACCTTATGGGTAGCAGTGTCTACAAGCGCGGCGCGGATCACCCGTACCGTGCGCTCACCCGATCCCAGCAGATGCCGCGGCATGAGCTGATGGGGGTTGAACGTTACCAGCAATTCTCTGGGACCGAGATAAGCCAGCGCCTCCTCGTAATCGAAGTACTTCATCACTTTTTGCGGACGAAGAGTATAGCCAAGCTGGCCGATGGAAATACTGTCCGGTGCATTGCCTATTGCAGTCGCATTGCCTGGAGGCAGGGCCACGTCGCACTGTGGAGGCACGCATAGGTCGATATCGGGAAGAACTGGTAGATCTGCCGGTGGGGCCGTAGTTGTCGTTGTGCCACCGCTCAGTCCTGAAGCTCCCCCGGCTCCCGGCTGAGCCACCGCGGCATGAGCCCGCATTAACGGAAATGTTCCTTCCAAGGGAACCATCAGGAACACCGTGTGTTCAAGCAGCGTCAAATCGTGGTTGGTCGCTGTGAGGACGGAGCTGTTGTCAGGCCCGCTGCCGATGCTCAGCTTCATTCCGCGAATGCCGACGACATCGCCCATCTTCATGGGCGGAAGCGGCGGAGGCCCACCTCCCATGAGGTCAGTCTGCAGGTTCATGTTGGTGCTCTCCTGCATCGTCTTCAGAGCACCAATGCCCGTATTCCCAGGACCAGAGGCCGTTGTGTTCAGGGGCAGCGCGTCCGTCAATACGCCGCGATCCATATCAGGCGGCGGAGCCGCCACCGCAGCAACAAGCAGCTTGAAGTCGTCCATCTTCAGGCCGCTGCATTGAGCCTTTGTAAACTCAAGACCGAGCTGAGAATCTGCGGCAGTCTTGGTGTGAGGAACCACCGAAACCACCTGTCCCCCCAGAATCGCCCCATTCTTTAGAATGCAATCGGTACCCTCCCAACGGATTTGGACCCGCGCGTATACCGGTTCGCCCACCTTCAACTTGTGCGCACGCACATCCGCCATCAATTCCGCCTGGATAGGGGTGACGCCGGGTTTGGCAGCGTCGTCCGCAAGAAGCACCGTGCAGCACAGCGCGAGACTGGTAATCAGCAAAGGAATTCGCATTTTTGTGCTGGCCATCGCTTGGTCGTTTCCGTTGCCAAAAGCGTTCAGGCCGACCGGAGATTCTTCAATTCGTTTTCTCAAGATGGAGGCTTTCTGCCTTATTTCACCCTTAAGGTTGAGGCTACACTCTTTGCTCATTGTTAGTTATCGGTGGGCCGCTCGATATGATCGATCACCAGAACGTCGAGCGGAGTAATTGTTGGCTTCAGCCTCAATCCGAGTTGATCCTTCAGAGCTTGCAATAAAGCGGGCAAAGGTGCATCAGGCCAATATCCACTGCCGGAAGGCGGTGGGTCAGCCGGATTTTGCGCCCACTCGATAATGAAATCAAATCTACCACTCATTCCAGTTTGATCGACTACAGGCCGACCCAACTGTCCCACAGAAGGAAGGAACGCGGCAATCAGCTTCATGGTGGTGTCGCGGGAGCCCGCCAAAATCTTATGACCAGGCTCAGGATTCACCCAGTAACCATCGCAGAAAGGCGGAAACACATCAGCAGCATTCGACGAGGAGGGTGGGTCCGATGAAGGATTTGGGACAGCACAAGGAGGGCCGTCGGCATGCGGGCGAAGCTTCGGCCCCGTCTTTCCGGGCTGCTCTGGAACCAGGGCGAACACGGGAACTTGACGGCTCTCGAAATGAACGGCGAGCTTGAAGCGATCGGCAAGCAGAGATTGCATCATCAGGCGCATCTGGTCCTTGGTGGGGTTGCCGGGCGCGCGAGCCTCGATGACAAAACTGTCCCTGGCCACCCACGCCGGCAGTTGTGCAATCATCGACTGAATCTGGTCCTGGGTAAGCCACAGTTTGTAGGCGAACGTGATGTACTCCGGTAGCCTGAAATCGGCCGACAAGCGCCCATTGGGATCCGCGCTGCTTCCGAATGTGTCTCCGGCGTCCAATGCGAAGTTCGGCGGCGTGAAGCTGCCCGGTGTACCTAGCCGGATCGAGGCAGATTCAAATTCCATTTTGCCCCCTGCCGCTGATTGCCAATCCGAAGCGGGAGATTGGGACTGGATTTGCGTCGTATGCATCAGGCCAAACGCAACGGGCAGCGATATGGCCGCCAATCCAGCCAGAACAAGAATCAGTTTTCTCGTGAAATCCAACTTCTGCGCAACGCGCACGCCCATGATGCGGATAATTCGCCTTCTCAGGTTCGCGCCGGCAATGCCGGACACGCAGACCAAAGGCGACTCCAGGCAGAATCGGCAGGCCATCAAAAGGCTCTCGGCATAAACGTTCGGCCTCGCTCCCTGCTCTACGACGGCCTCATCACACGCGCGCTCGCGCTCTTCCACCATGCGCGACTCCATCCACCACACCATCGGATGGAACCAGAACAGAGCTTCCACCACCATATGAGTGGCGGCGGCCAGGTTGTCATGGCGTTGGACGTGCAACAGCTCGTGCGCAAGGATGGCTTCGATATGCTCATCCTGAAGTCGCTCGGTGAGCCGCGCAGGCCACAACAACACCGGACGAATGATGCCGAAGATTCCCGGTTCCATCATTTGCTGCGAATGCACCAACGCGATGCACCCTTTTGCCTTCGCATTGCACTCGAGCCGGCGCAGTATCTCCAGCTCGCGCCCCTTGATTGCATGGGCAGACTCACGCAGCGCGGCAGAGACCCGACGCCAGCGGGCAAACCACACTAGCAACACCGTCACAACTCCGCAGAGCCACACGGCGGCCAACAATGCCGGCAGCAGCGGCACAACACGATCTATCCAACTTGCGTCATGGGTCGACGAAGGGATGGACATTGTGGCGCGGAATGGCTGGCTCGCCACGTCGATCACGGAGTAAACGGTCATCTGCGGCTGAATAACCACCGGGCGTGGATGGGGCAAGAGACCGCCAAGCCCAACCAGCAGCGAAAAGGGAATAAGAAACTTGAGCGACGCCGCCAGCCAGAGCCCATAGCGCGCCGATGCCTGGTTTTTGCGCAGAAGCAGGGTTGCAAGGAATGCCGCTGTGGCAAAGACAGTCGATTGCCAAAGGTGATTGCCGAGTGCCGGTCCCAGACCACTCGCCAAAGTGAGCAGGCGTTCCGTAATCATGGCTTGCCTCCTCTCTCGAGGCTCTTCAGCGTCTTTTCGGCGTACTCCACGTCTTCAAGTGTCAGCTTGCCGGCCCCGATGAGATGAGCCACCACGGGGCGGGACTCCCCACCAAACATGGCAAGCAGGTCATCCACAAGTCGCCGCTCGGCCGCGTTGCGCGAGACAGTGGCGGTGAACATATGAAAATTGCCGACTTTTCGCACTCGGCGCACTACCTGCTTCGCCTCCATGCGATAGATCATTTTTTGGACGGTCGTGTACCCGGGTCTCTTCTTCTCAGGAAAGGCCTGTTGCATCTCCCGGATGGACGCTTCGCCTCTGGCCCAAAGCGTCTCCATGATCTGCATCTCGAATCTGGTCAATCTTGCGCCAGCCATGTCTACGACTCCAGTCTTTTTATCTACGACATGTGTCAGAGATGCTACTGCGAGAATTCAGGCGGGTCAAGTGAAAAAATGCGAGGAAAAGGCGCAAGGGGAAATGGAACTGCGCCACCTATCTGCTTACGGGCAAAAAAGAGTGGATGGCGCGAACCGAACCTGGTTTCGAACCACCTTGGCAATTGATCAGGCTGCCGGCTTATTGACCTGCCGCCAGGGCTGCGGTTTGACTCACCTTGGGCTTGGGCACGCCGTGGGTGTGGCAGTCTACGCACTTGACCCAATGCACATTGTGCTTGCTGGCGGGGTTGGCGTAGGTGGTGTCCATCTTTTCCACGTCGAGGCCGCAATGCGACATCTGGGGATGGCAGGTGACGCAGGATGCGCGCGCGTTTTCGTTGTGCCCGGTGTGGCAGGAGAAGCAACTGAGCCCCTCGTGCACGCCGAGCGGCGTGCGATCGTCACCCGAGCCCACCTGGGGGCCCCAATGATTGGTGTCAGCGATTGTGCTGGGTTCAGGCATGCGCGACGCGTGGCACTGGTAGCAGAGAGCCTGGCGCCGGTCGGGGCTGGCGTGCACTGGCCTTGCGCCTTCATAAAGCTGGGGGAGGGCAAGGCTGGCGGCGCTGAAGTGCATCTGCTCGCGGCGGTCGAAGAAGGCAAGCGAATCGTCCATTGCCGGGGAGGCGACGGAGATGCGCGTGGCAGGCTTGGTTTCAGGCTGGCCTTCGCGGTGAACCCAATGGCACGACTGGCAGGGCATGGTCGGCTGATCGGCAAAGCCTGCGCGGACGAGATGCCATGGCCCGGTAATGTTCTGGGGCTGAACGAGTTCGCGGACCGGACCGCTGTAGTGCATGCCGTGACAACGGAAACAGTCGTCCATGAGACGGCGTTTCGAATTGTGCTTGGGATCGGCGAAGATCTGCTGATAAGTGGCGCTGTGCGGGCCGGCGTGCCAGGTGGCGTATTCCTTCTGATGGCATTTCTGGCAGTTCGCGGTCATCGCCACCACGTCCACGTCACGCAGGCGAATGGCTTCAGGGATCCTGCCGCTGAGGTGAATGGCGATGTGGCGCAGCTTGGTGGCCATGCTGGCATCGTGACAGTCCAGGCAGGTTGTCGCGTTTTGATGGGCGGAGGAATGGACGGCACTGGTGTAGTTGGCCATCTCGTGGCAGCCGGCGCAGCCTGCTCCATGCTGCGTGGTGTAGTAGTAGGACGCCCCAAACATGCCGGAGGTGATAAGAGCCGCCACCGCGACCACTGCGAGAGCACATATTTTCAGAATCCGTTTCAAGACCGGAGCCCTGTGCCTTTCCAGTTGCGAACCAGTGCATCCGACGCCATGTAAGCGATGGCCATGATGGTGAGCACCGGGTTAAAGCCACCGTTGTTGACATGAACGCTGCCATCGATGACAAATACGTTGTCGACGTCGTGAAGTTGGCAATTGCGGTTGACGACGGAGCTTCGCGGATCGTTGCCCATGCGGCAGGTACCGGCCTGATGCTGACCGGCCGAAATAGTAGCGGGCTTGCCGCCTGTGCGCGAGGTGAAAATCGCGCCTGCCTCTTTGAGCCAGGCTTCGGCACGCTGCGATTGCACCGCTCCGATCTCGAAGGTGTGGGGGTGGCAGTTGCCTTGAATACGCGCCACCGGCAGTCCCCACTGGTCTTTGACCGCCGGATCGAGGATGACCCGCGCGTCGGCGGTAGGAATCTGCTGGGTGGGGCCCATGATGACGATGGAGCGCTTGTGCCAGGCGCGCATGGCTTGCTTGTGCGCCAGTCCCCAACGGGGCGTGTCCTTGGGAACCCGGTCGACCATGTGAATAGGGAGGCGGATGAATTCGTTGGCCAACATTCCGCCGCCAACCAGTCCGGGAGTTCCGTGGTTATAGTCCATCACGGCGATGCTGGCGCCCGGGCCCATGTCGTCGTAGGTGTCGTGGTCGAAATAGCCGACAGCGCCGGTGTAGTGATGGCCCTGCAGATTCCGGCCCACCTGGTCATAGCGGTTTCCCAATCCGTTGGGAAACAGGCGGCTTCTGGAGTTGAGCAGCAGGCGCGCGGACTCGATGGCACAGGCTGAGACCACAACAACGTCAGACAACTGCTCCTGCAGATGGCCGCCTTCATCAAAGTAGGAAACGCCGCGGGCACGGCCCTTGTCGTCTACCAGGACCTCTTTGACCGTGGAACTCATGCGCAGTTCGCAGTTGCCCGTACCGAGCGCGATGGGGATCACGGTGTTCTGGGAGCCGTTCTTGGCATCCACCTCGCAAGCAAAACCACAGCACCAGCGGCAGCGCATGCAGGGTCCGCGGTCGTTGTAGGGCACACTGTTGCGCAGCATGGGCAGCGGAAATGGATGCAGGCCGAGGCGCTTGGCGGCGGGCTCCAGAATTTCAAACTCGCGGTTGGCGGGCAGCGGAGGCATTGGAAGCGGCCGCTTTCGTGGCGACCGGAAGGGGGTTGGCGAATAGTCGCCGGAAACGCCAATCTCGTACTCGGCCTGGTCGTAGAAGGGCTCCAGATCGTCGTAGGAGATGGGCCAGTCCTCAAGAGAACTTCCCGGCGGTGCGCCATAAGTCGACTTCAAGCGAAAATCCTGGGGCATATAGCGCCAGGCCTGGGCTCCGTAGCTGAGGGTTCCACCGCCCACGCAGGCGGCGTTGTTCTGGTAAGCGCCCTCGCTAGGCAGGACTACGCGCGCATTGCCTGCGGCATCGACCAGGACCCGGGGATTGCCTTCATCTTCCGGTCCGAAGGCGTTGCCGAGCACTGTGGTGCGCTGATTGCGCAGATCGTCCTTACGGCAATCGGCAGGCGTATACCACTTGCCGCGTTCGAAGAGCACCACGCTCATTCCAGAGACGGCAAGCTGCTTGGCTACGATGCCTCCTGCCGCGCCGGATCCAACCACTACCGCATTTACACGCTTCATGATTGCGCGCCCTTCGTGAAGTCGTACTGCGCACGCCCCCGCACCGGAGGTTCGTCCAGACCCAGCATCCGCCAGCTGACGGCGTCGCGATTTCCGCCATGGCGTGGGTTGCCGTAAAAGCTCTCAAAGGTGTGGCTGCGCACCAAGGCAAAGAATGCAGGCTGCTCCTTTTCGAGGGCGGTCACCACGTCAAACTGACCCTTTGGCGGGGCCTGCGGCAGGGAAACACCAGCCAGTTTCCTGCTAAGCAGCTCAGCCTGTTCGAGTCCGGCCCGGTATGCCTCGCGGTGGCGCCGGTAATGGCGCGCAAGCTGACGGTCGATGTAGGTGACTGCACCGGCTTGGGAAGCGCTGGGAAAGTCATCGGCAGGAATGATCTGGTCGCAAATTGCAGCCAGCGTATGGGCTTGGCCGTCGTTGAGAAAATCCCAGTTTCCCCGTCCACGCGAAGCGCAGCCGGCGGCAAGCGCCGCACCCGCTACCACTCCGCCAGCCATGAATCGACGCCTTGTAACCGGCTTCATTTGGGTCCTTTTCTCGCTGAGTGTCTGCCATACTAGGCCCGGCTCGACAGGCCTGCCAGTGACGTAAATCACGGTGTATGAAGGCCATTCGCCGTTAGCCGCAGGGGATCAGCTCCGGAACCGGGGCGTGGCCGCCTGCGTATGAAGCAAATAGAGATAGAGCAGGGACCTGGCACGGGGTCGCGGCCAGTTATTCGCGGCCAGATGGCGTTGTGTTCCGTCCATATAGGAGTAGCAGCGCAATTTCTCCCCTTCACCCTGCCGGGCAATACCGAGCAGAGCAGTTGGCGGCCCAATCGAACCCTCGGCCGCCTGAAGTGATTGGTTTGCATACACTGGAAGAGCCGGACAAAGAAGAGAAAGCAGAACCATGAAGCTGATTGAGGCCTTTAAACTCGCGCTGGAGTCCCTGTGGGGCAATAAACTGCGGTCCATTCTGACCCTGATCGGGGTAGTGATGGGCGTGGCCTCGGTAATCATGGTCCTGACCCTGGTGCAGGGCGCGAAGAAGTATGTAAGCACCAAGCTCTCAGGCTACGGGGCCGATGTATTCACGGTGACGCGGATGTCCAGCGTGATCATGGGGCCGGAGGAGTATCTCAGGTTTCAGAAGCGTAAGTTGCTGCACTTCGACGACTACCAAGCGCTGCGCGAAGGTTGCACGCAGTGCAGTGAAGTAGGTGCGCTGCTGAGCAAGTCAACAAATGTTGTGGCCAACGGACACTCCAGTAACAACACCGAGGTGCGGGGCTACACCTGGACGATGGTATCGCTGAACAACGTTGACATCTCCTTGGGCCGCGGCTTCACGCCTGCCGATGAGGACCACGCGACCCATAACGTCATCGTGGGGTACGACATTGTGGACAACCTGCTGGGGGCGGGTGATCCGCTGGGCCAGGAGATCCGAGTGGACGGCATCCCCTACACCATCATTGGGGTGGCCGATCGCAAGGGCAAGACACTAGGAGAGTCACAGGACAACTGGGTGGGAGTGCCCATCAGCACCTACCAACAGACCTACGGCAACAACGATTCAGTGGATATTTACGCCCGCGTATCGGGCGGCGCCGCGGTAATGGAAGAGGCCAAAGATGAAGCGCGGGTGCTGATGCGGACGCGGCGGCATGTGGCGGCAGGCACGCCGGACGATTTCGAGATCGAGACCAACGACACTTTTCTGGACATCGCCAACCAACTGCTGGGAGTATTCGCCTGGGTGGTGCTAGGACTGGGTTCGATCGCGCTGGTGGTGGGCGGCGTGGTGATTATGAACATCATGCTGGTAAGCGTGACCGAACGCACGCGGGAGATCGGGGTGCGCAAGGCGCTGGGCGCCAAGCAGCGTGATGTGTTGATACAGTTCCTCATCGAAAGTGCCTCGCTCTCCCTGGTGGGCGGAATCCTGGGAGTGATGAGCGGTGTGCTGGTGGGCAAGCTGATCACGATTTTTGTAGGCTTCCCGACCGCGGTGCCGCTGTGGGCCATCTTCCTGGGATTGATTCTGGCCAGCGCGGTAGGCATCTTTTTCGGTGTGTATCCGGCCAGTAAGGCGGCACGACTGGACCCAGTGGTGGCGCTGCGAGCAGAGATGTGAGAAAGGCAGCTAACAGCTAACAGGTTTCAAAAGTCAGAAGTGGGAAAGTTGGGCTCTTCGATGGCGCGGTCGTTTCGGGATTTGGTGGTTTGGCAGCGCGCGATGCAGTTGACGGTCGCAATCTACCGATTGACCCGGGATTTTCCTCGTGATGAGCAATATGGCCTCACGAGCCAAATCAGACGTTCGGCGGTTTCAGTGCCAAGCAATATTGCCGAAGGCCAAGGAAGATTGAATGCCGGTGAATTCCGTCAGTTTCTGGGCATCGCCCGTGGATCGAATTGCGAGTTGCAAACTCAACTGGAGATCGCCCGTGCCCTTGAAATCGGCAATCCCGCGTCACTGAATGAGACTGAAGGTTTGTCCCACGAAATAGGAAAGATGATTTACTCGCTTCTGGAATCGCTCAAGGAGCAACTTCGGGAGAACTGACAACTGTTAGCTGTCTACTGTTAGCTGTTTTCTAAGAATTGCGGAGCTCTTTTTATGGCAAAAGGACAAACCGGGGAATCCGTCAAGATGGCACTCGACACCCTGAGGACGAACAAGATGCGCTCGGGGCTGACGATTCTGGGCATTGTTATCGGAGTCACCACGGTCATCACCATCTCGTCGGTCATCAACGGGGTCAATAACCGGGTGAACGACTTTGTGAGTTCGCTGGGCTCCAATGTCTTCTGGGTCTTCCATATGCCGGTGATGGGCGTACGGCCTACCACCGAGCAGTTGACGCGCAAAAAGCTGACCATGGATGACGTGCTGGCCCTGCGCACTTTGCCCCACGTGGTTGCCGCCGACGGCGCCCACCAGCATACGGGGCAGTTCCGCGTGGGCGCCGTAAGCGTGAAGTACGAGGGCAAGAAGGCAGCTGGAACCATGCTGCAAGGCACGACCGCAGAAGTTGCCAATGTGACGGATCTGACCCTGCAAGAAGGGCGCCTGTATACCGACGACGACGACAAGCGGGCGGCGCATGTCTGCGTGCTGGGCCACGATACCTGGGAGCAGTTGTTCGGCGACCAGCCAGCGGTGGGCAAGGAAGTCGCAGTCGAAAGCGGCCTCTACACCGTGATTGGTGTGCTGGCAAAGCGCAAGCAGCCCTTTAGCGGTGGCAGGAACCCGGAAGACAATGCGGTTTATTTCCCCGAGGGCACTTTTCATAACCTGCACCCGGAGGACCTGGATTTGTGGGTCAGCGTGAAGTACGACGACCCCAGGAACAAGTCGCTGGTGGAGGAGGAGATTCGTGAAATGCTGCGTATCCGCCGCAAGGTGAAGGTATCGGCGGACGACAACTTCGAGATCTTCGGGCCGGACTCGCTCTCAAAGCTATGGAGCCAGCTTACGGGCGGGCTGGTGCTGTTTATGATTGCCGTCTCCAGTGTGGGGCTGATGGTGGGCGGCGTGGGCGTGATGAACATCATGCTGGTGAGCGTGACCGAACGTACCCGGGAAATCGGCGTGCGCAAGGCCCTGGGCGCCACCAAGAGAAACTTGCTGACCCAATTCACCACCGAAGCTGTGACGTTGTGTGCGGTGGGCGGGGTGGTCGGCATCGTGCTGGGCGCCGTGCTCACCTGGATCATTTATCTGCTGCCCATTGGACTGCCCGCCACCATGTCCACCATGTGGGTGCTGATCGGCTTTGGTGTCTCCTGCGCCATCGGGCTGCTGTTCGGTATTTATCCGGCGTGGAAGGCTGCGACCCTGGACCCGATCGAGGCGCTGCGGTACGAGTGAAGCAGGGAACAAAAACAGGACAATCAGGCTCTTACTGCGGAGCTTCGCGTATCAGCGCCCTACCGCGTCGAGGCGCAGATGACTGAAGGCCGACGGCGGCACGTCGGACAGGGGCAGGCTCGGGCCTTCCCACAACAGGCGCGGCAAGCCCTGGCTGGCAAAGTACAAACTTTCCAGATGAAATTGATGCCAGCCGGCGCGCAGACCCAGCGAACCGCGGTCGTAGCGCATGGCGTTCCCCGGCGACTTGCAGACCTGGGCAAAGGGTGGGCCGGTTTTCGCCACCTCGACCCCGTCAATCAGCAGGCGCGCGCCGTCGCGGGCCATCAGGTGGAAGCTGTAACCACCGTCCGCGGGAATATCGATAAACCCATCCCATGCAGTGGCATAGCGCGTATATCCGTGGGAATCGGCACTTAGATTGGACGACTCACCGTCAAAGACCGGTGTTTCGGCCGCGAGGTCGGGCAGCAAGGTCCACGCGCCGGGGTAGATATGGAAGGCGAGGCCGGGCGTCATTGGACCGGCAATGAATGAGGCGTCGTGCCACTGGGCCACGGCCACGACACCTTGCGCTGCCCAGTCCTCGCGACCCTGACTGTCCTTGGCCTGGAGCAGCACCCGGAAGCGCCCGGCACCGTGGGCCCCATCGAGAGCGGTTCCATCTGCATCTGGAAAGTGGTGGCGAACGCGGGGGCCGTGCGCCATAGTGCCATCGCCGAAGAGCCACGTATAGCGAGTATGCGGCGAGGGCACGGCAGTGAATGTGACGGTACCGCCGGGCACGATAATTGGGGGGTCCACGATAAAAGAGGCCAGCGGGCCGGATGGGGGCGCAAATAGCGCCTGGGCCGCGCCGTCTAAAACTAACAGCGGCAGGTCGGCGTTTCCGGAGACCCGCATCTGGCCGTACTTCACGTTATCGAAGGTGACGGCTGCCACGTCGCCCGCGAGTGTGGATGTGACCAGCGGAGGCTGATCCAGGGCCCAGATGTTTCTGAAAGTGATGTTGTGCAGGCCGGGATACTCCTGCTCCAACTGGACCAGCGAGTACCAGTCATCAAGCCACAGATTCTGAAAGGTAAAGCCGGTGTGGTCGCCCTTGGCCCCGTCGGCTCCCCAGAAACCGAGGATGCCGAAGGTCTGGCCGCAAGCCCCGATGCCGGCATGCAAAATGTCAGAGTCTCGCAGGGTGAAGTTACGCGAGTTATAGGTCTTGCGCGGCCAGCCCGCACGCACGATGTTGGAGATGCTCGTAGAGAGCTGGCTGTCTTCGATGAGGATGTTCTGGACATCGTGGCCGGGACGCACCATGTCCTCGTCGGAGTAGCCGTCCCAATTGCCCTGCAGGGCAAAGACGTCATCGGATGTGCGCAGGAAGGAGTTGCGCACAACGGCGTCGCCGCCGCCCAGCCAGTCCATGCCGTCCTGGTTTGCGTTACCGGGGTTGCCACCGACCACGCGCAGGTCGTCGAAGGTGAAGCCGGTCGAGTCCTTCATCTGGATGGACCAGGTGCGCGAACGCACGATGCAGGTGAGGCCGCTGATTTGAATGTTGCGCGCCTCCAGCGAGCCGATACAGTGCCAGTCAGGTTTCTGCATCCAGCCCTCGTCGTTGTCGGGGTCCTGTGGGCCGTCGTAGACAATGACGCCGCGGCCCAGTACCTTGACGTCCTGAACCTTCCACAGGTTCAGGCTGCCGAAGAAATAGGAGCCGGGCGCGAGATAGAGCGTCTCGCCGGTTTTGGGATTCAGGCTCTGGCGATAGATTCCTGGCGGATAGGCATGGACGGAAGGATCACTTGGCTGGGGTGGCGGCGGCGCGCCGGCAAACAAGAACAGCATCCGCGCGTGGTTGAGGAAGTCGCCGGGCCGGGAAATGGAGAGTTTGGCCGGCCCGGCCAGTTTGAAACGGATGGTCTGACCCTGCCGGACGGGGCGAATGCCAAGACGCCAGGGTTGGATATCGACGCCGCGATCCCAGAATCCGGGCTCGACTGCGGTGATCTCCACGGTGACGGCGCCGGTAATATCGAAACTGGCAAACTCATAGCTTGCCGCGGCATGTGCCACATCCACCGGCTTGCCATTCACTGTGACGGTAAAGGCCGAAGAGCGCATCTCCGGAGGAACCGGCACGGGCTGAACGCGAGGGGCGGCAAAGGCGGCGCTGGCAAGCGCAAGCAAGAGCACGAACAGGGCGCGAAAACCCGGCAAGAAAAAGGACCCCGGCGGAAGAATGAGGACGAAACCACTGTAGCACCGGGCGGCGCCGCTTCAGATGCCTTCGCCCATTGAGACGTAATCGCGCAGGTTCTCCAGCTCAACACGGTAAGCTTCGCGCTCCGCCGTCTCGGCAGCGAAAGGCTCCTCGCGACCCGCTGCCGCGCCGAGCCGTTCTTCCAGCTCCTCCACGCGGACAGAAAGAGCGATGAGGGCATCGGAGAGTGGATCTTTGACGTCGTGTGGGTCGGTGATGAGCACCCGCTCGCCGTTGCGATAGACGATATGCGCCGGAACACCTACGACCGTGGAGTTGGGCGGAACGTCGGTTAAAACGACCGAGCCCGCACCTACGCGGGAGTTCTCGCCCACCGTGATATTGCCCAGCACGTTGGCATTGTTGCCGATAAATACGCCATCGCAGACAGTGGGATGGCGCTTGCCGTGGCCCTTGCCTGTTCCGCCCAGCGTCACGCCCTGATACATGGTGACGTCGCTGCCCACAATAGCCGTCTCGCCGATCACCACGCCAGTTGCGTGGTCGATAAACAACCTGCGACCCAGCAACGCACCGGGATGAATGTCGACACCGGTGAAGAAGCGGCCCACCTGGGAAAGGATTCGCGCGGGCAAGCGCAGGCGCACACGCCACAGCTTGTGGGAGACGCGGTGAATCCACACTGCCCACAGACCCGGGTAGCAGAGCAGGATCTCCAGCCGGGAGCGTGCAGCGGGATCGCGCTCCCGAACAGAGTTCACATCTTCGCGCATGCGTTGGAATAGATCCATGGCCATGAAGTTCGACCTTGCCGGGCCCCACAACCCGGCAAGTCTTTCTATAGCGTAACCGGTTGCGTGGGCAACGCCAGCACTTCCTGGCGCAATGAGTCGAACAGGACGCTGGAGAGGTAGCGCTCGCCAAAGTCGGGCAGCACCACCACGATCAGTTTGCCGGCATTCTCAGGCCGCGCCGCCAGCTTCAACCCGGCCGCCAGCGCCGCACCTGAAGAGATGCCCACAAACAACCCCTCCTCCAAGGGCAGCCGCCGCGCCGTGGCGATGGCCTCATCATTGGATATCTGAATGACCTCGTCGATGAGCTTGGTGTCGAGCACGCCGGGCACAAAGCCGGCGCCGATGCCTTGAATCTTGTGCGGGCCAGGCTTGCCGCCGGAGAGCACAGGACTATCGGTAGGTTCGACGGCGACGGCCTTGAACGAAGCCTTGCGCGGCTTGATGTACTGGGCGACGCCGGTAATGGTGCCACCGGTGCCAATGCCGGAGACGAAGATATCCACCTTGCCGTCGGTGTCTTCCCAAACCTCCGGGCCGGTGGTGGCCAGGTGAATGGCCGGGTTGGCCGGGTTGTTGAATTGCTGCAGGATAAAGCCGTTCGGCGTCTTGGCCAGGATTTCATCGGCCTTGGCTATCGCGCCTTTCATGCCGTTGGGACCCGGGGTGAGCACGAGTTCTGCGCCAAAGGCGCGAAGAAGCACGCGGCGCTCCACGCTCATGGTCTCCGGCATGGTAAGGATCAGCCTATAGCCCTTGACGGCGGCTACAAACGCCAAGCCAATGCCGGTGTTGCCGCTGGTGGGCTCAATCAGCACGGTTTCGCCGGGCTTGATCTTGCCGGCCTTCTCGGCAGCTTCGATCATAGCCAGGCCGATACGGTCCTTCACGCTGCTCACAGGATTCTGGCTTTCCAGTTTCACAACCACGGTGGCAGGCAATCCAGCCGCCACGCGATTCAGCCGCACCAGCGGTGTATGTCCAATCAGTTCCGTTACATTCGCGGCAATACGCGCCATGTTCTTCTCCTTCATTTCAGGGAAAATGGTCCTGGACCATGTTTTTTGATGTGTTGGGGATGGTGGTGGAGCTGTCAGGCAGGAAAGACCGCGCGTACAGTGCGCACATCGGGCATCGGAGCTCTCACCAGGGCGGCGTTAGCGACATCGATGCATGGAGATAGCCTAGACCCCCGGCGCGGGTTATTGCAAGAGGCGGCGTTTGAAAATGGCTTGAATCCGCGCTTCCGCCGCGGGAAAGAGCCTGCCCCCAGGTCAAGATTGGAGCGTTACCGGTATATCCTTAAGAGTTGCCGCTACTTGCTGTGAGCGCACACTACCGCCGGAAACCACAGGACCCGTCATCATTATGAGCATCCAAACCATTTCAATTTATCTGCCCGATGGAGCTGTTCGCGAAGTGCCTGCGGGCACCACGCCTCTTGAGATTGCCAACTCCATTTCGCCACGCCTGGCCGCGGCCTCAGTGGTGGCGCGGCTCACGCCCGTTACAGGCACCGCCAAGGAAAGCCACGTCGTCGACGGCGAGTCGGCGGAGGCAGCAATGTATGCCGCCGAGGACTCGGCCGCGCCGCGCCTGGTGGATTTGGCCACTCCGCTGACTGCCGACACGCGCCTGGAGCTGGTTACCGAGAAGCAGCCCGAGGCGCTGAAAGTGGTGCGCCACTCCGCTGCGCACGTGCTGGCCACAGCGGTGCTGGAACTGTTCCCCGAGACCAAGCTGGGACACGGACCCGCGACCGACCAGGGCTTCTTTTACGACTTCTACCGGGAGAAGCCATTCACGCCCGAGGATCTGGCGGCAATTGAAATCAAGATGGGCGAAGTGGTGGCGCGGGATGAGCCTTTCCTGCACGAATTTGCGCCGAGAGAGAAGAGCCTGGAAGAGTTTGAGCGCGACGGCGACTTCATGAAGACGCACTTCGTGACCAAGTTCACCGAGCCCGGCTCCGAGGTCAGCTTCTATCGCAACGGCAAGTTTGTGGATTTTTGCCGCGGCCCGCACGTGCCCTCCACAGGCCGCGTAAAAGCCGTCAAAGTAACCGGCCTGGCCGGCGCGTACTGGCTGGGGGACGAGAAGAACCCGCAGCTTCAACGCATCTACGGCACAGCATTTTTCTCGAAGAAGGATCTGGACGCGCACGTTGCGCGGCTGGAAGAAGCCGCCCGCCGCGACCATCGCGTGCTGGGCAAGCAACTGGACCTGTTCAGTATTCAGGAGCTGGCTGGCGCGGGGCTGATCTTCTGGCATCCCAAAGGCGCCATGATTCGCAAGATCATGGAGGACTGGATGCGCGAGGAGTGCCTGCGGCGCGGCTATCAGCTGGTCTACACGCCGCACGTGGCGCGCGTGAATCTATGGCAGACCTCGGGCCATGAGGGCTACTACTCGCAGAACATGTTCACGCCGATGGAACTGGACGATGCGAATTACCGCATGAAGCCCATGAATTGTCCGTTCCATATCCTGATCTACAAAAACTCGCCGAAGAGTTATCGGGACCTGCCGGTGCGCTACGCCGAGTTGGGCAACGTGTACCGCTACGAGCGCTCTGGAACAATGCATGGGCTATTGCGGGTGCGGGGCTTTACGCAGGACGATGCACACATTTTTTGCACCCCGGAACAGATCGAGAGCGAGGTCGACGCCTGCATTGACTTTGCCGAAGCGGTGCTGAAGACTTTCGGCTTCAATGAATTCAAGGTCGAACTCTCGACGTGGGATCCCAAGGACCGCGCCCACTACGTGGGTTCGGACGAGAATTGGCAATTCGCCACGCAATCGCTGGAAAACGTGCTGAAGCGCAAGGGCATCCCCTACAAGACCATTCCCGGCGAAGCCGCATTCTATGGGCCCAAGATCGACGTGAAGCTGGTGGATGTGCTGGGCCGGCTATGGCAGCTATCCACGGTGCAATTCGACTTCAACCTGCCGGCGCGCTTTGAACTGGAATACGTGGGCGAGGACGGCGAGCGGCACCAGCCGGTGATGGTTCACCGCGCGCTGTTCGGTTCAGTGGAGCGATTCTTTGGGGTGCTCATCGAGCACTACGCGGGGGCTTTTCCGCTATGGCTGGCGCCGGTGCAGGTGGGATTGGTGCCCATCAGCGAGCGGCACGTGGAATACGCGAAGAAAGTCGAAGCAGAACTCAAGGCAGCGGGCCTCCGCGTGGAAGTGGACGGCCGCAACGAGAAGATGAACGCCAAGATCCGCGACCTTGCCAATCAGAAGACGCCTTACATCCTGGTCTTTGGCGACAAGGAAGAGGGAGCCGGAACGGTGAGCGTGCGCACGCGGGGCAAAGGCGACCAGGGCTCGAAGCCGCTGGCGGAGTTCATCGCGAAGGCGAAAGAACTGGTGGCGGGGCAGTCAACGGAACTGTGAGAAGTGCTGGCGAATGGAGATCGGAGTTCAGCTGGCGGAAGAGTAGCTGCCGGTTGGACCATGAGCCGCCAAGAGCTAACAACGCGCTAGAGTCTCGATGCCAATTCGTACTGCTGTCCTTCGCCAAGCAGCCCTAGAAGGAATCACTTTTCTCGTCCTCTTCCGTCGTCTCGGTTGCCTCAACATCTTCAACACAGCTCTCGGGCTCTTCCGGGTCGAAGTTTCTCGCTGATATAGACAAGGCCAGAACGCATGACATTCCAATCAAGGCTCCCTTGGCAAAATAGAATGCGTTGCCGGCGTATAGAGAATTCCGCATTGGGCTCCTAGCAATTTCGCAAAAGCTCAGTCCTGCATAGAGAATCCCGAGTATTCCAATCGACATCAGTACGGTGCTCTTGCGCCAATTCTGGAAGCCCCAAACTCGCTTCGAATCGCCTGTCAAAAGCACGAGGCTCCCTACGAGTATTACCAAGGGGAGTAGCATGCTCAAGGCGTTCGGACTCGCATTTTCCCGGCCCAATGCACGTTTGGCGTACTCGTCGCCCTGATCGGCAGCTTTTTGGAACCAGCGGTCCGCCTCGCCTGAATCCTGCGGCACTCCCTGACCAAGGGAATACGAGAGCCCGAGGTTGTATTGGGCAAACGCGTCGCCCTGGTCGGCCGCTTTGCGGTACCAGCGGGCAGCCTCAGCGTAGTCTTGGGAAACCCCGTAACCACGCGCATACACGTAGCCGAGGTTGAACTCGCCTTTCGCATAGCCCTGGTCTGCAGCTCTACGGTACCAGCGAACTGCTTCGATGTAGTCTTGCCGTACTCCCTCGCCGCGGAGATACTTTGTCCCAAGCGCGGATTGAGACGCCATGTCTCCCTTTTCTGCGCTCATTCGGCATGCAGTTGCTGCCTCCGCGAGGTGTTGCTGAGTTGCCTTCTGTCGAAATGCGACCCAAGAGACCGCAATACCACAGATCACGGCTGCGCATGCAAGGAGCGCCGCAATCGATCCAAGGCCCTTCCGCTTGGCCGGAGCCCGTACCGCCCCGCTGTCATTCGCGGCAAAAGGTGGCTCCTCGCAACGGCGAGTGTACGCGATCAGCCCTGCGATCCCGATCGGCAGCGTAGCCCCGGAGCAGCGCCATACGGTATGCGAGGAAAGGGCGAGCGGGACAAGGGAAACCAGCACATTGATGAGGCTCGCGGCAATTCCCCAGCCTCTCGCTGAGGGCCTTACTTTCCAAATGGTCCACCACGCAAGGCCGAAGACGATGGCCAAAACCGAAAAGAGCGTGGGAACCAGAAGCGTGAGTAGGGGTGGAGAAGCGTAGTACCGGTTGATTTCTTCAAGAACGCTCTGAACAACAATCCCAGCGCAAATTATTGACGTGAGCACGAACACCCAGCACAGGTTTTTTCTCAGTGCCTGCATGCCTAAGGACGCCTTCCCGGAACCGCCAAGTCTATTTGACTGGGGGAAGGGCATCAATAACAATTTCGCGCGTTATTCGGCCCTCTACACTCGTTCCGGGCGGATCACCGCCAATCCCGAAGCAACTCTTCGATCTGGCGGCTTTTGACTGCCAGGCAGCTTCGGGCACGAGCGTGTTGTCTGGCGTAAATCCTTACGCGTTGATGGCCATGCCCTCCACTGCGGCGTAGGCGTCGAGCATGGATTCGGCCAGCGTGGGATGCGCGTGGATGGTGAACATCAGCTCGTCGACCGTGCCTTCGAGTTCCATCACAGCTACCGCTTCGGCGATGAGTTCCGTGGCCTGCGGGCCGATGATGTGCACACCCAGGATTTCGCCGTATTGTGCGTCCGCGACAATCTTCACAAAGCCGTCGTGATTGCCCACAATCGTGGCCTTGGAGTTGCCGGCGAAGGGGAACTTGCCCACCTTGACGGCATGGCCTTTCTCCCTAGCCTGTGCTTCGGTGAGCCCCGCGGAGCCGATCTGCGGCTCGCAGTAGGTGGCGCCGGGGATGCGGTCGCGGCGCACGGGGCGAAAGGTGCGGCCGGCAATCCTGGACACGGCCACGATGCCGCTCATTGCGCCCACGTGGGCTAACTGCGGAAGTCCGAACACAATGTCGCCGATGGCATAGACGCCGGGCTCGGCTGTCTCCTGAGCTTCATTCACCTTGATAAAGCCGCGGTCGAGCTCGATGCGGGTCTTCTCAAGGCCGATACCCCCGGTGCGTGGGGCGCGTCCCACAGCCACCAGCACCTTTTCGGCTTCCTTCTCCTGGATCTTGCCGTTGGCGTCGGTCCATGTCACCTTGACGCCGGTGTCGGTCTTCTCAATCTTCTCAACCTTCGCGCTGGTGTTGATGTCGATGCCGCGCTTTTTGAAGAGCCGCGTCAGTTCCTTCGAAATTTCCTCGTCCTCGACCGGAACCATGCGCGGCAGGAACTCCACGATGGTGATGTCGGCGCCAAAACTGCGGAAGATAGAAGCGAACTCCACGCCCACCGCGCCCGCACCGATGACGATGAGGGATTTGGGCGGCTGGGGAATGGAAAGAATCTCGATGTTGGTGAGGATGCGGTCGTCGGGTGCGAGGCCGAAGATCGTTTTGGCTTCCGATCCCGTGGCCACGATGATGTTCTTCGCCTTGACCAAGCTGGTTTCGCCGGTGCTGGAGGAGAGCTCGACTGTGTGCACGCCATCTTGCGCCGGGCCGGTGAGCCGACCAAAACCTCTGAGAATGGTGACCTTGAGCCTCTTCATCAGGAATTCCAGACCCTTGGTGTGCCTGGCGATGATGGCGCTCTTGCGTTTGAGCACGTTCTGCCAGTTGAGCGCAGGCGTACCAAGGCCGTCGATGCCATATTCCTCGGCGTGCTTCAGGTGGTCCCAGATGTCGGCATTAAACAGGAGAGCCTTGGTGGGGATGCAGCCCACGTGCAGGCAGGTGCCACCGAGCACGCTTTCTGACTCGATGAGAGCCACCTTCAGCCCCAATTGCGCACCGCGGATGGCCGCGGTGTAGCCGCCCGGCCCGCTGCCGATAATGGCCACGTCGTAGATCGTCTCTGCCATGGATACTCCGTTCCGGGCGCTCGCAGGAATCCGGCAGCGCGCCTGATATGGCTTAGTTTAAATGGCTGCCGGAGACGCATTGCAGCGCAAACCCGCCAGGCGGGATGGCCATGCGCGAAGAAGAACCCCCGTCGCTTACTGCGACTGCGCAGGTCCAAGCAGATGAACCTCCTGGAGCGTCCACCAATATCCCCCACCGGGGGGATTCGATTCGTAATGAGAGCCGTTGGGGCCGTTGGTGAAGTTGGCCGAGTAGGATAGCCACGCAACTTTGCCGTCCTGACTTATAAACTTCGACGGGAAGTTGACAAAGTAACCTTGCTCGCCAAAGTCCTTCATATAAGTTACAAGCTTCCATGGACCGCTAACTTTGGCCGACTCAAGGATATATGTGTCAAATTTTGAAATCGTACTTCCCCCGTCGGTGATTACAAGTAAGTACTTCTTCAATGGAGCATCGTAAGTCATGGTGACAGAGCCCATGTGGTTGTCCCACTTGAGCATGGGTTTAATGGAAGCAAAGTTATGAGTCCAGATGGCCTTGCCATGGCGTTCATAGCCGGCGAAGAATTCATATTTTGATGCGGTGTCGATGTTATGCGGACTCGGTTTCACGCGGGCCAGGTATATCTCATCCCCGGTAATCCAGCTCAGGTCGGCGTCGCGAGGACTGGGGTCGGGATCGGATGAACCGTGCGCGACGAGATAAGCCTTGCCATCCGGCGAATACTGCATCTCCCGGCCAAAGTCGACAACATGCGGAGCACCCATTTTGACTTTGCCGGCAAAATGATCCGGCTCAGAGAAGAGCGGATGAGCGGGCGTATGACGTGTCTCGTGCCAACTCTTTCCGTAGTCCTTCGAGTAACGAAAGCCGACAAACGGGCCCAGCACATCCCAGTTCAAGTGTTTGCCCGGCGTCTCGTGCAGGCAGTAAGTGCCGTAGTACCAAACTCCCTTATAAGTCAGGTTGGCCGACGGATATCTGCCTTCATAAGGAGTCGCACTGCCCGGATAAGTTGCGGCATTGGTAATTTCAAGATGCATGGGGTCGTCGCCGCGAATCGTAGCATAACCGGTCCTGGGGGCATCACCGCCGGAAGATGAGGTTATGCCGTTCACTTCGCCGTCCGTCCATGGTGAATACAGGATTCCATCCGCCGCCCAGGAGGGATACCAGGTATCCGCATGACCATATTGCGCATATCTCCCGGTAAACACAATGCCGGTCAGCTCGGTCGACGACTCAAACGGTATGCCGGCCGGGGGCTGCGAAGGCCACTGTTTCAGGCTTGCCGGTTCAGCGTTTGTGGGTTGGGTTTGGGCCAGGGCTTGGCGAGCGCCTTGCAACCCCGCAAAGGGAATAAGCAGAAAAACCAAGGATGCCAGGACAACGCGACGATTCATGAGTCCACGAGCTTTCTAAAACCAGCTATCACTCCCGCGGCGCAGTTCCGCTTGCCCGCACACTTGCCGCGATCATTGGGAGCGCGCGATTTCAGCGTCCAGTCTAACGGATGCGGAGAGCGGATAAGAACAGACATGACACCGCCGGCCAGCGCACCGGCAGCAACAGCAATCAACCAGTAAAGCCCTGCACGAGCGCGGCCTGAACCAGCGTGGTGGCAGTGGACTGCGTCTCGGGCTTATCGCCAAAGTCCGCAATCCAATGCACATCCGGCTCGCGGCGAAACCAAGTCAACTGCCGCTTGGCGTAGTTGCGATGACCTTGCTGCGCGGCCACGATCGCGTCCTCTTCGCGCAGAGTGCCCGCGATCACGGCATGCGCCTGGCGGTAGCCGAGGGAGTCAAGCGCCGTGACCGGCCCATAGCTGGCCAGCAAGCCTCGTGTTTCCTCAATCAAGCCGGCGGCAAACATGGCGGCGGCGCGGCGGTTGAGCCGGTCGTAGAGCGCCTGGCGCGGCGGATTGAGACCAATGCGCAGGAGACGAAAGCCGGTGAGAGGGTCCGTCGCCGAGGCTTTGGAGAGCATTTGCGACAGCGGTTGGCGCGCGGCCAGGCAAATCTCAATGGCACGAATCAGCTTGGGAGTGTCGTTGGCATGGATGCGCGCGGCCGAAGCGGGGTCGAGCCTGCCGAGCAGACGATGCAGCCACGGCGCACCATGGCGCGCATGGCTACGGCGCAGACGCCTGCGCAGATCGTCCTGTCGCGCAGGCCCGGCAAACAGCCCCTCAGTGAGTGCGCGCAGATAGAGGCCGGTTCCCCCGGTGACAATGGGTAACCGGCCGCGCGCGGCAATCTGATTGAGCGCCGCCCGCGCCTGGCGGCTGTACTCACCTGCGGTAAAGGGCTGGTCCGGCGGAGCTACATCGATGAGGTGATGGGGCAGGCGCGCTCGCTCTTCGGCAGTGGGCTTGGCCGTGCCCAGGTCCATGCCGCGATAAACGGCTACCGAGTCGCAACTGACGATCTCGCCGCCAAACCGTTCGCCGAGGGTGAGCGAGAGCGCGGTTTTGCCGCTGCCTGTGGGACCGAGCAGCAACACAGCAAGGGGTTGCGTTGCTGCACGGCCGCCATTGGCTGCGCGCTCCGTGCTCATAGCCGCCACCAGCCTGTGGGGAAAATCCATTTTGGATTGGTATGGAACAGCCACCACGCCAGGATGGCCGAAGCCAGGAGAAGAAGCCCAAATACCTGGTTGCGCCGAAAGTCGTGCCGCTGCTGTTCGCGCCGCTCCTGCTCGGCCACCTGTTCGCGATAGGGCTTAATGCGGCGTTCGGTCACGGCGCGTCTCTTAGAACCGGGTCCGATGCATGAAGATGCCTGCGGTCCACGCACAAGTATAGGGGAGCGGCGTTGCTCCGATTTCGAAACGCGCGGTTTGACATCCCACCCCCGGTTTGCTCAGATAACCTGTCGGGGGGGAAAGCAAAACCAATGAAAGTTCTGATCCTGGGTTCAGGGGGGCGCGAACATGCGCTGGCCTGGGCGGTGAAACGCAGCGAGCGGGTCACAGAGGTGGTGTGCGCACCGGGCAACGGCGGCATCGCGCAAATAGCCCGCTGCGTTGCAGTGGACCTGAAGGACCTGGACGCCATGATTCGTCTTGCCGAGGCGGAGCGGCCCGGCCTGACCATCGTGGGACCGGAACTGCCCCTGTCGCTGGGCATTGTAGACGCGTTGCGAGAACGTGGCTTGCGCGTCTTTGGACCCACACGCGACGCGGCGCGGCTGGAATCGAGCAAAGGGTTTGCCAAGCAGTTCATGAAGCGCAACCAGATTCCTACCGGCAACTACGCGGTTTGTACCAGCTCAGCCGAGTTTGAAAAGGCCGTTGAATTTTTCCATCCACCCATCGTGGTCAAGGCCGATGGGTTGGCTGCGGGCAAGGGCGTCATTATTTGCGCGTCGCGCAATACGGCTATCGAGGCCGCTCACGGTTTGTTCAGCGGCGCGCTGCTGGGTGCGGCCGAACAGCAGATTGTCATCGAGGAGTTCCTTGAAGGCGAGGAAATCAGCTTTCTGTGCCTGACCGACGGCAAACATGTGGCGCCGCTGGCTCCCGCGCAGGACCACAAGCGCATCGGCGAGGGCGACACTGGTCCCAACACCGGCGGCATGGGCGTCTACTCCACCGACGCGATGCTCGATCCCGGCATGACGGAGTGGGTTCTGCGCCATATCGCCGAACCCACGGTGCGCGCCATGGCGGAGGAAGGCTCGCCCTTCACAGGCGTGCTCTACTGCGGGCTGATGATGACCGCGCGCGGCCCCGAGGTGCTGGAGTACAACGCTCGCTTTGGCGATCCCGAGACCCAGGCCATCCTACTGCGGCTGGAAAGCGACCTGATGGAAGCGCTGGAGGCCTGCGTGGACGGCCGGCTGGCGGAAACGGAGTTGCGCTGGAGCCCCGGCGCCTCAGCCTGCGTGGTGGCCAGCTCGTCGGGGTACCCTGGCAGCTACAAGACAGGGTTCCCGATCAGCGGACTGGGCACCGCAGCCCAGGTTCCGGGGGTGGAGATCTTTCACTCCGGTACGGCACGGCTGGGCAGCCAGTTGGTGACCGCGGGCGGCCGCGTTCTGGGCGTTACCGCGACCGGTGACTCACTGGATGAGGCGCTGGCCCGCTCCTATAAGGCACTGGTCAATATTCAATTTGAAGGTATTTACTATCGTCGCGACATCGGCCATCGGGCATTAAGGAGGAAACCATGACAACCGCTATTTCGTTTGAAGAGCTATTGGCTTGGAATCGGGAGTCTTCCAACTTCTGGAAGCTGCACCTGGACGCCAACCCGGCGCTGCTCGAACTACCCTGCGGCATCGGTGGCACGGCCAATGTGCAAGAGTTCGTGCGCCACATTTGGGGAGTGGAGCTGCGCTGGAGTCAGCGCCTAGCGGGCCAGCCTGAATTGCCCCGCGAACAGATGCCTTCCGGCCCGCTGCCCGCGCTCTTCGAATTGCATCTGAAGGCGGTGGCAATCTTCAGCGACTTGCTGGCCACTCCTGAAGCAACCTGGGACAGCCCGTTCGTTCTGAATTTCGATTGGATTCCGCCGGAACACCGCACCGTGTCACGCCGCAAGGTCCTGGCCCACGCACTCTTCCACAGCCAGCGCCACTGGGCACAATTGGCTACACTGGTCCGTGCGGCCGGGTTCCCTTCAGGATTCAAGGGGGACCTGCTTTTCAGCTCTGCATTGCGTTAGGAGGAGCCACAGCGATCGGCTTCACCTGCTTTTGGAAGCAGGACCGGCAGAGCACCGGCCTGCCCTGGGTGGGCTTGAAGGGAACCGTGGTCTCCGTGCCGCACTCCGAACACGTGGTGCGCGTCTCCGACCGAACCCGGCCGCCCCCGCTCACACGCTTGGCCTTGCACTGTTTGCAGCGCTTGGGATCGTTCTTGAATTGCTTGTCGTAGAAGAAGAGCTGCTCGCCGGACGTAAAAACAAATTCGGCGCCGCAATCAATACACTTCAACACTCTGTCGGTAAATTCCATGGCCGGCTTCCCCCGAAGTGGGAAAATCGCTGACGTCGGCCTTCAACATGAGAGCTCTGCCGGTCCCGTCTCCCTGTCTTCGTGCTGCTTTCGATAACCCGGGCCCGGGCCGCGACAAGGACAGCGGCAAATTGTTTGTCTGCCCGCAGAAGCGGACGGACTACGTTCACCCTGCCCTGGTGCGTTTTGGCAGGTCAATCAAGGTAAAACAGCAAATCGTGACGAGCCACCCTGGTCTTAATAAACTTTCTGGCGCTGCCTGCCTCTGTATCCGCAGGCACCGCCGGGGCGGCCGTCACGATTCGGTTGAAACAAAGCGAAAGCTGAGTAGATCCATCCCGTCTGCAATTGCTTGAAGCGACTCTTCTCTCGAGAACAAGTTGCCTCAAGTACATGCCGCGAAAGCATTCTACTCCGGTTTCTGCCCTAGTCCTGCTCTTTGCGAGCCTTCTTGCGATTCCGCTTGCGCGCTAATGCCGCCTTTACGCGGCGCTTCTCACCGGGTTTCAGGTAGTAGGAGTGACGCTTGACTTCCTTGATGATGTCCTCCTGCTGAACCTTCCGCTTGAACCGGCGCAGCGCATTTTCGAGCGGCTCGCCTTCCTGTATGCGAACCTCTGCCAAAAGAATCCCACCTCCAAACCTGCCAAGGGGCTCCTTAATGATACTGGAATTCTTTAATGCTGGGTGAATCGCAGCGTCATTATCCACCCCAAAGTAGCTGCTTGCCAGCCCAAATTGGCGCGTCGGCGCGTTCATTTTCCCTGATTGGGACGATTTGCGGCTTCTTTCAGCGTCACCAAGGGCTGGAATCGGGCGCGTTGGGGGGCTGTCTCCCGCCTTCGGTTGTGCTTTAAACTTCCCCTGAGGTCTCAATTTCATGATCCGCAGCTATCAGGGTCACCTTCCCCGGATTCCCGCCAGTTGCTACGTCGATCCATCCGCCCAGGTCATCGGCGACGTCGCCCTGGGGGAACGCTCCTCGGTTTGGATGAACGCGGTATTGCGGGGCGATGTGCATTCCATCCGTGTGGGCGCGCACTCCAACGTCCAGGATTGTTGTGTGCTCCACGGCCAACGCAACCTCTACCCTGTCATCGTGGGCGACTGGGTCACCATCGGCCACAACGCCACCGTGCACGGCTGCGTGGTGGAAGATATGGTAGTGATCGGCATCGGCGCCACGATTCTGAACCACAGCCACATCGGCGAGGGCTGCATTATTGCCGCCGGCTCGGTGGTCCCGGAGCACACCCACGTGCCGCCACGCACGCTCTGGGCCGGCGTCCCCGCCAAACTGCGCCGCGAACTGGACGACAAAGACCGCGCCCTGATCCTCGAATACGCGCAAAACTACCTGGACTACACAGAGATTTATCTCAAAGAGTGTGCCGACTAAGCCCGTTTCTACACCGGCGACGGGTTCCGCTCACCATTCTGACGCTGGTGCCAATAGGGATAAGCCAACTGGGTGGCGCTGGCCTTATCCAGTGCCGCCACTTGGTCCGCGGTCAGGTTCCAGCCCACCGCACCCAGATTCTGCCGCAATTGCTGCTCGTTCCGCGCCCCAATAATCAGCGACGCGACCGTGGGCCGCTGCAACAGCCAGTTGAGCGCCACCTGGGGGACGGTCTTGCCGGTTTCTGCAGCTACAACGTCCAGCGCATCCACCACTTTGTAGAGGTGCTCGTCCGCCACCGGGGGTCCAAAATCAGCGGTTTTGTGCAGGCGGCTCACCTTGGGCAACGGCTGCCCGCGGCGAATCTTGCCTGTCAGGCGTCCCCAGCCCAGCGGACTCCACACCAAGGCGCCCACCTTCTCAGCCAGACCCAGCGGCATCAGCTCCCATTCGTAATCACGGCCGATGAGCGAGTAGTGGACCTGGTGGGCCACAAACCGTGTCCAGCCGTAGCGGTCGGCCACAGCCAGGGACTTCATCAGGTGCCAGCCGGAGAAATTCGACGCTGCAATGTAGCGCACCTTGCCCTCGCGGACGAACGTGTGCAGAGTGTCCTGAACCTCGTCGATGGGGGTTTGTGCGTCGAAGCCGTGCATGTGGTAGATGTCAACGTAGTCAGTGCCCAGGCGTCGCAAACTGCCTTCGAGCGAGCGGCGCAGGTGGTAGCGCGAGGAGCCTGCATCGTTGGGTCCGTCGCCCAGCCGGAAGGTAGCCTTGGTGGAGATCAGCGCCCGGTCGCGCTTGCCCTTGAGAGCTTTGCCCAGCACCTCTTCTGAGCGGCCATCGGAATAGACATCGGCCGTGTCAAACAAGTTGACGCCTGCTTCGAGACAGATATCGACTATCCGTCGAGCCTCGGCAGTGTCCGCCGTCGCGCCCCATGCCTTGAAGAAATCGCTGCCCGCGCCAAATGTGCCGGCGCCAAAACTGAGAACTGGAACTTTGAGGCCTGAGCCTCCAAGAAGACAGTAATCCATGCCAGTTTGGATGCGGCACGCGGCGCGAGGATGCAGGAGACCAAAATCCACCAGATCGCACGTTGGCAGCTTCTGCAAAACAGTCATAATTTTGCTTGCGCTCGACGCATATTGTAGCTACAATTAAATTGTGTTCGTTTGGGATGAAGCAAAGCGAAAGTCCAACCTGGAGAAACACGGACTCGACTTCAAAGACGCTCATCTTGTCTACGACAATCCGGATAAATGCACTTATGAAGGCGGCTACAGGGGCGAACGCCGATTGATAGACCTGGCCACGGCGGTTGTCCACGGAAGGCTGCTGGCGCTGATTTACACCGAACGCGGAGACGATGTCCGCGTAATCTCATTCCGGCCCGCTTCAAGAGAGGAGCGCGAACAGTATGAACAAGACAAAGAGTGAAACCGATTGGAAGCGCGTTCTGGCCTACAAAGAGGGCGACCCTATCCCCTATGAGCCCGAGGACGGTCCATACGATCCGAACGACGCGGACGCGGCACGCGCCTGGCTCGCCCAGGCCGATTTGATCCGCAAGGGCAAGGTAGTGCGCCGTGGGAAGCGCGGGCCGCAAAAGGCTCCGACGAAGAAACTGGTTTCCCTACGCCTGTCGCCTGAGGTGATTGACCACTTCAAAGCCAGCGGACCCGGCTGGCAAACGCGCATTGACAGTACGCTGCTGGAGTCGATTAAGAAGAGAGCTTAGTCAGCTGACGACACAATTCCGTATTCCATAGAGCCAAGTACCAGGCCGTTAACGACAAACATTTAGACCAAAGAGATTATGAGTGCTTTGAAAGCTGTGCGCGGAACGCACGACTTTTTGCCGCCGGAGAGACCGCGCTATAGAACTGCATCGAGGCCGGGGACTGGATTTTAGTGTTCCCCGGCCGTAACCGTTACTGGCACTTCGAGTGATCCTACGCGGCCTGCGTCCAGATCGTAGACAGCGACGCGCAGAGAGCTTGGACCCATAGGCAGATCGAGCGCGAGGCGAATGGGAACTCCTTCAACCATGATCCGCGCGAATTGGTCCGGCTTGATATTCAACTGGATGCCGCGGACGAGGTAATTCTCGCGTCTGCCGCCTGTGTCGTAAGCCGCCAGGGTGAACTCGATTCGTGCCCGGTGCGTGCCTTCCGGCGTTTCGTTAAAGGCGAGACCTTGAGGGTCCAAGGTGAGGTCAACAATGGTGTGCTGCAGGGGCGCTTTAAGGTCAGCCGCCATTTCGCCCGCCGGACCCGCGGGCACGTTCATTTCATGGAGCAGCGGGTCGGTCGCCGGCAACACCCTCGCCTGAAACAGAATGTGCGTGGCCGCCGGAGCTCCATGCACCACGGAAGCGGTCAATTGACTCGGCTGCAGCGGGTCGTCGCGGGTAGAAGGCTGATCCGGCGGAACAGCATAATATCCGCGCCGGTAGGCGAGTTCATAACCGCCATTGTTAAGGTGAACCTTGATGGCGCGGAACTTGCCGTCCAGCTTCTTGGCGGCGGGAACATAACCAATTGTGTAATAGCTTGACCCGTTCTTAACGGCGACCGCAACAGCCTCTTTGAGCCCGTTGGTATTGAAATACGCCTCTCCGCCGGTTTGCTCCGCGAACTGCTCCATCGCCGCGTGTTCTGCCTTGATTTGATCTTTGGAATATTCGTCACCCTCCATTCCCCCTCCGTATTCGCCGTACCGGTCGCTCACGAGCGTACCCCGCACCGACATGATGCCTCTGGCGTCAACGGGATAGACGGCGACCTGAGCTGCCGACAGCGCGGCGCCGGGATCGAATGCAACAGGGAAGGTGCCGGCGAACCAGATCAGATTCTTACGGCCCGGAATGAGCTTCAGATAGCGGGCAAGTTGCTGTACGGCCAGCACAGTCATCTGTGGCCTGCCGTCGGTCAGCGGGTCATATACGGGCGGGCCAACATGGACATAGAAGTCAGGAATATCTACGCTTGGTTTCTGGTCGCTCAGGTGGCCTCCGAAATCTACATGCTTCATGCTCTCGAGGGCCTTTGTCGCCTGGGAACCGTCGCCGGTAAAGCCCTGCACCATCCGCAACTCTGAAGTAAGCGTAAAGACTGCCAAGGACGTCCCCGGCGGGACCGCGCCCAAGTACTCGAGCATCTGCTGACGCAAAAACTCCCGGTTTTCCTGCGGGGTGTTCAGTTCATCGAGCAGCAGCACGTTGGCCGCGCTGCCTTCAGGGTAGGCAGGGACATTGCTATATGTGTGGCGCGGCAACGAAGCCAGGATCGTGGGCGGTGTGTAGGCATCGTTCCGCACAGCCGCGGGTTGGTGCTCGTCGAAGGAGGCGATGGGCTGCTCGTGCCCATCCTCAAAGACGTGAAACCGGTTCCGATCAAGGCCGTGCACAGCTTTGCCCTTGTCCGTGACCACCACATCCACCAGTACCAGATTGGTGGTAGTGTGCAACACCGTCTCCCCCGAATTTGGCTCAGCGACCGATTGCGCCTGCGCACGGTAGTGGAGAATGGCAAGGCTCGCGAGAGCAAATAAGAAGACTGCCTGGATCGAGCGCATCCGGGGGACCTCCTGAAAGCGCGAAAGAGGCGTCGCCTCAATTCTGCGCTTCGATCCTGCGGTTCGGTCAAGAATACCGCGAGAGCTGGAGAGTTCGCGAGTCAAGGCCGCGACCGGGAAGGGCGGCTATTGCGGGATTGTCCAACCGCTAGAAAACACAGGCCATCGAAGCGGCGTGAAGGATCACCGCTCCCACCTAGTATCCTAAGAGGTTGCCCCAAAGGTCAGCATCATGAGCCAAACCCTGAAAGCCGTGCGCGGAACGCGCGACCTGTTGCCGCCGGAAACCGCGCTGTGGAACCGCATCGAGGCCACTGCCCGCTCGGTCTTTGCCCGCTACAACTTCGGCGAGATTCGCACCCCGGTCTTTGAAGACACTGCGCTGTTTGCACGCAGCGTGGGCGAGGAGACCGACATTGTCTCTAAAGAGATGTACACCTGGGAAGACCGCGCGCGAGCGCAGTCGGAAAAGACCCAGACCCTGACTCTGCGCCCTGAAAACACCGCCGGCGTAGTGCGCGCCTACATTGAGCACAAGCTGGGCGAGACCGGCCAGTTGCAAAAGCTCTATTACATTGGCCCGCAGTTCCGCCGCGAGCGGCCGCAGAAAGGCCGCTATCGCCAGTTTTCGCAGATCGGTGCTGAAGTCATCGGGCCACCCTCGGCGGGTAGCGAATCGCCTCTGCGGGATGCGGAAGTCCTGGAAATGCTGGCCACGCTGCTGGATGAGCTGGGCATCAAGGGCTGGACGCTGGAACTCAACTCCGTAGGCTCGGCCGCGGACCGCGAGCGTTATAACCAAACTCTTCGCGAAGCGCTCCTCCCTCTCGCGCCCAAGATGTGCGTCGACTGCCAGCGTCGCGCCGTCACCAATCCGTTGCGGGTGCTGGATTGCAAGGTGCCGGAGGACCAGCCCATCATCGAGACCTTGCCCAAGATTTACGACTCGCTCGATGAAGCTTCGAAGGCCCACTTTGCCGCTGTGACGGCGACCCTGGACGCAGCAGGCGTGCCCTATACGCGCAATCATCGCCTGGTGCGCGGCCTAGACTACTACACCCGCACCACATTCGAATTCACCCACGGCGGTCTCGGTGCACAGAACGCGCTGCTGGGCGGCGGACGCTACGACGGGCTAAGCGAAGCCATCGGCGGACCTCGCGCGCCCGGGATCGGTTTCGCCATGGGCGAAGACCGGCTGGTTCTGACGCTTCTGGCCCAGGAACTGAGCCAAAAATCTGCCCCACCGCAGGTGGATGCCTATATCGCGCCCTTGGGTGAGTCGCTCAACTCCGCTGCCCTGGCGCTGGCCCGCGAACTGCGCCATACCGGCCTCTACATTGAGCTTGGCGAAGGCAGCTTCCGGCTCAAGAAGTCCTTTGAAGCCGCCGACAAGACCGCCCGCTCCATCGTCATCCTGGGCGAAGACGAGCTTCAATCCGGTATCCTGACAGTGAAGACCTTCGCCACCGGCGTACAAACAAAGGTCCCTCGCGCCGAGCTGGCAGCATTTCTTGCCGAGCCCCTGAAGGGATAAAGGACACTCGTTGTGCTCGATTTTTTAGGTAATCTTGAACGGACGCATCTATGCGGCGACTTGCGCGCTGCCCACGCTGGTCAACAAGTGGTCCTGATGGGCTGGGTGAATCGCCGCCGTGACCACGGTAATCTGATCTTTCTCGACCTGCGCGACCGCTCCGGCATTGCGCAGATTGTGCTGGACAAGGAACTGACCCCCGACGGCCACGCCAAGGGCGAACAGATTCGGCCCGAATACGTGGTAGCCGCGGTAGGCAAGGTTTGCCTGCGCGATCACGACGCCATTAACCCCAAGATGCCTACCGGCGAGATCGAGATCGAAGCCACCCAGTTGCTGGTGTTGAACGATACGCGGCTGGCGCCGTTCTCGCCCTCGGAAGAAGCCATACAGAACGAAGAGGTTCGGCTCAAATACCGTTACATTGATTTGCGCCGCCCCGAGATGCAGCGCAATTTCTGGCTGCGCCATGAGATCACATTGGCCATCCGCGAGAGCCTCAGTAAGCAAGGGTTTCTTGAGATTGAGACCCCCATCCTGACCAAATCGACTCCCGAAGGCGCGCGTGACTTTCTAGTGCCCAGCCGCGTGCACGCCGGCGAGTTCTACGCGTTGCCGCAATCACCGCAGATCTTCAAGCAGATTCTCATGATCTCCGGCTTCGACCGCTACTTTCAGATCGCCCGCTGCTTCCGCGACGAGGACCTGCGGGCCGACCGCCAACTGGAGTTCACGCAAGTTGATCTGGAGATGAGTTTCCCGCGCCAGGAGACGGTGTTTGCCGTGGTGGAGCAGTTTCTGGCGGCGGGCTTTGCCGCGGCCGGGGTCAAGTTGCAGACGCCCTTTCCGCGCATCACCTACGACGACTCCCTGCGTCAGCACGGCAGCGACAAGCCTGATCTGCGCCTGCCCGGGTTGACCGATGTGCGCTCCGCATTCACTGACGCTGCCCTGGCCACCCTGCAGATTGATCCCGCGCTGCCGGTGGTGGCGCTGCGCATTCCCGGCGTGGGCGAGCTGAGCCGCAAGGAGCGCGAAGACAACCACCCGCTCTTCGACCAGAAGAAGGGCGCGAAGTTTATCGACGACTTTAAGCGCTTGGCCAAGAGCTTTCCCGACTCAGCGAGCAAGGTGCGAGAGCTGACGGGCGCGGCTGATGGCGACTTTGTGGTGGTAGTAGCGGGCGATCCGGCACATCCGGTTAAAGCCAGCGATACCAAATTCCCCGGCCGTCTCAGCGAGCGCGAAATCAATGTCTACTCCGCAGCAGGCAGCTTTCGCACCGAGCTGGCCAAAAAGTATGCCGAGAAGCACGGTGCCTTCCATGTGACCGAAAAAGCTGTTGCGGATGCCGACCCGAAGAGCGGTAACACAATCGAGGGCAGTGCGGCCTTCCACCCCATCTGGATCACCGACTTTCCAATGTTCGAGTACGATCTGCCGAGTGCGAAGTGGATGCCGGCACACCACCCCTTTACCGCGCCCTTTGAGGCTGACATGGCCAACCTGCTCAGCGACCCGGCGAGCGTCCGCGCCAACTGCTACGACCTGGCGATGAACGGCCTCGAATTGGGCTCCGGCAGCATCCGCATCCATCGCAAGGATGTGCAGCAGCAGATCTTCCAGTCGCTGGGTATCAGCGACGACGAAGCGCGCGCGCGTTTCGGGTTTTTCCTGGATGCGCTGGAGTACGGTACACCGCCTCACGGCGGCATTGCGCTGGGTCTGGACCGCATTGTGATGCTACTGGCCGGCGCACCCAGCCTGCGCGAAGTGATCGCGTTCCCCAAGACCGCCAAAGCCATCGATCTAATGGCCGACGCGCCAACGACAGTCAGTGAGCAGCAGTTGAAGGAACTGCACATCCGGGTGGCGTTAAAGAGCTAGCATCTCTCCACAACTCGTGCGGCTGACTCGATTGGTATTCCTTGCTAGTCCCCCGTCGTCTGCGCCAGCGGATCTTGCGCCGTAATGGCCGTGACATCGAGCGAAAGACAGGTTCCCAGCTCGCTGAAGTCCTTGTCCCAGCGGGGCCGATCTTCGGCGGCCAAGGTGGTGAGCGCATAGCGCGAGGTGCGCAGAATCTCGTACCAGATGTTCTGCGCTTGCCACAGGTTGGGCTCAAAGGGCAGTTCCACCAGGGTGTGTGCCAGCCCCAGCGCGCGGTCCAGCATCTCCAGCGAACCGGCTGACAGTTGCAGCTCCACCATGGCGCGCTTCATGCGCTGGTCGGCAATGTAAGAGAGCGTGGCCGTCTCCAGCGGCACCTGGTCGGCCTTGGCCAGTTGCAGGAACGAGCGCAGCAGCGCCTGGTCGATGGGGTCGCCTTCCAAGGCTCGCCGCAGACCCGCATTGATCGCAAATCCGGCGGCCAGGGTGAGCGCCGGCGGCTTGGGCAGCCCGGCCTGCGACAGGTAGTGCAACAGGCTCGCGTGATCCTCATAAATGGTGGTAAGCGAGTTCTCGATGTCCCACAGCGTGGAGTTGAGAATAAGCTGCACAATGCGCCGCTGCTCGTCAGTGAACAGCGAGGTCAGCGAGTAATCCACGTGACCGTAGTAGCGATCAAGCAGGCGAATCACCTTGGGAAAGTCCGCGTGCTGCACGAATTCCGCGGCCTGGGCGGCAAAGGCGTCGAACTCTGCGGCATCGCTCTCGCTGTAGGCTTTGACGGCGGCGGTAATGTTCTGGTCGCCAAAATGGAGCACGGCAAATGAAAAGCCCTGCGCCTGCTCGGTGATGGCGCTGGCAATGTGCGCCCGGCCCAGTGCCAGGCGCCCACGGCCTGAGGTATAGATGTCGTGGGAGATGCGGCGGACGCGGTAACAGAACAGCTCGGTCTCCTCAGAATACGATGAGAAAACACTGCTGATAGCGTAGTGTGCGGCAACCTGCTCCAAGCCCAGTTCCAGCAGGCCGATCTTTTCCTTGTAGATGCGCGCGCCATCGCCGGCGCTGGCCACGTTGGAGCGGGCCTCAGCAAGGCGCGCGACGAATGCCGTTTCCAATGCCCCGCCTGCCTCACCGAAAATTTCCCTGGCCAGTTGCAGAGCCCGCGCTGCATAAGCGATGACCTGCACCGTCTCGATGCCTGAGATGTCGTCGAAGAACCAGCCGCAACTGGTGTACATCAGCTGGCCGTGGCGCTGCATCTCCATCAGCTCCATGGCGCGCACCCGCTCTTCCGCAGTCAGCGGATGGCTCTGGTAAGCCTCGAAGAAGCGCTGTTGCGATTCTTCGCCGCGGTCGAGAATCACCTGGATATAGCCGTCGCGCGCGGCCCACACATCGTGAAAGAGCTTTGCGCCTTCCTGCTCGGTGAGCGGCGCAAGGGCGTCGCGGAGTTCGTCCAGTGCTTGCCGCAGCGGAGCGCGCCATGCCTGGTTCCAACCCGGGTGGCCTCCGTTGCAGCCGCAGCCTGACCGCCACCGCTCCACCCCGTGCATGCAACTCCACGAAGTGTTGTCCTCAATCTCGCATTCGTATTCGGGCGGAAACTGGGCCAGGAAACTCGCGTAGTTGGTGAGCCTGACGGTCTTGTCCTGCTCCAGCAGCCGCAGCGCATAGGCCAGCGCCATTTCGCCGTACCTGTGATGGTGGCCGTAGGACTCGCCATCGGTGGCCACATGCACCAACTGAGGCTGCGAACCCTCTTTGAAGCCGGCCTTGAGGCGCGCCGCAAATCCTTCGCCTGAGTTCAGCAGCCCCTCGAACGCGATGGCCCGGGAGGTGGGCCCGTCATAGAAAAACACCGCGATGGATACGCCGGACTCGAAGCGCACCAGGTAGGGGCGGCTCGTGTCCACCTTGGCGTCGGGCGTGTCGGTCCAACTCGTCTCGGGCTGGGCAGCATCGTCACTGAGCGGGCGGATGCGCTTGCACTGGTGCGGCGCCAGCAGCGTGAACTTGATGCCGTGCAGCGCCAGCAGCTCCAGGGTTTCGGTATCCGCCGCGGTCTCGGCCAGCCACATGCCCTCCGGCGGCAGGCCGTAGTGGTCCTGGTAGTCGGCGATTCCCCAGCGAATCTGGGTAATGCGGTCGCGGCGGCTGGCCAGGGGCAGAATGATGTGGTTGTAAACCTGCGCCATGGCCGAGCTGTGTCCCTTGTAGCTCTTGCGGCTGCGGCGCTCTCCGTCCAGAATCATGCGGTGGGTGCGGGGCGCGTTCTCCTTGAGCCAGCTCAGCAGTGTGGGGCCAAAGTCGAAGCTGACGCGCGCGTAATTGTTGACGATGCGCGTAATCCGATTTTTTTCATTCTGGATGCGCGCCGCGCCATTGGGCGCATAGCACTCGGCGCAGATGCGCTCATTCCAGTCGTGATAGGGCGCGGCTGTGTCCTGAGTTTCTACTGTCTCCAGCCAGGGGTTCTCACGCGGGGGCTGGTAAAAGTGACCGTGAATGCAGACAAAGCGTTTACTCGGAGGCATGCACAAATCCAATCGCGCGCCGGCGCTCCATCATTGGATGCGCGGCCATCCTGCTTATTGTAGGCTGGCGCGTCCGGAGGGTGCCGTAGCCAAGGGTTTGGCCAGGTCGCATGCCCGCCACAAATACCAACTGGCCACGGAGCGGAACGGAGCCCAGCGCTTGCCGCGTCTGAGCACCACATCCGCCTTGGGCAAATCGGAGGCCTCGATGGGCCGCGATTTGGGCTGGCGCTGAAACGTGAGCGCGAACCCCTTGCGCACGCCGTAGTCGGTCACCGGCAGCACGTCAGGCCGCCCCAGGCGGAAGATCAGGAGCATCTCGACCGTCCATGGGCCGATACCACGCACCGCGGTAAGCCGCTCGATGATTTCGGCGTCCGACAACTTGAGAATGGCCGAGTGGGTGGGCACCGTGCCGTCAAGCGTGCGCGCAGCCAGATCGCGCAGAGCCTTGATCTTGTTGCCGGAGACGCCCGCGGCGCGCAGTGGTTCATCCGGAGTGTCGAGCAGCATTTGCGGCGCGGGGTCACCGCCAAAGTACTCGCGCACCCGGCGGTGAATGGTGGCCGCGGCCTTACCGTGCAACTGCTGATAGAGAATCGACTCCAGCAGCGACTCGAAGGGTGAGGGCAAGGGGTCGAGGCGCAGCGTAAATGCGCCTGCCCGGTCGATGAGCACGCCCAGCTTGGGGTCGTTCGTCTTCAAGTGCGCGATCGCCTCGGCGGGGTCAAAGGGAAGTTTGCGGCTGCGGCCGTCGTGGATCATACGGGACCAGTGTAACGCGCCCAAATCGGCCAGTGTCAGAGACCTGTGGGGCCGAGCCTGCCCGCATCCGGCTCGCCCTTGTAACATCAGAGCGTAGCCACTGAACAGGAGCAACGCCATGAAGATGCGGCCGGGAACACAAACGGGATTTCTGCTATGCGGCAAGGAGTGGATTGAGGGAGAGACGCTGGAAGTCCGCTCTCCATGGGACCAGGGGCTGGTAGGCCGGGTCACCGTGGCCACTCGCGCCGATGCACGCCAGGCCGTGAACCACGCCGTGGCCAGCATGCGCCGCACCCGCGCCCTGCCCCGCTGGAAGCGCAGGGAAATCCTGGAGGACGTGGCCGGCGCGCTGATCGAGCAAAAGGAGCGCTTTGCGCAACTGATCGTAGCCGAGGCGGGCAAGCCCGTGCGCCTGGCCCGCGCCGAGGTGGACCGGGCCGTGCTCACCTTCAAGACCGCCGCCGAAGAGGCCGCACGCCTGGGCGGCGAGAGTATCCCGCTGGACCTGACCGAGGGCAATGAGAATCGCTGGGGGCTGGTGCAGCGCTTTCCCGTCGGGCCGATACTGGCCATCACCCCGTTCAACTTCCCACTCAACCTGGTGGCGCACAAGGCTGCGCCTGCATTGGCCGCCGGGTGTCCGCTGATTATCAAACCCGCGCCACAGACGCCCTTTACCGCGCTGGCCCTGGGCGAGGTGATTCTCAAGGCCGGTTGGCCCCAGGAGGCGCTGGCGGTGCTGCCGCTCTCTAACGCCGACACAGCATGGCTGGCCGAAAAGGAAGATCGCATCAAGTTGGTGAGCTTTACCGGCACGTCGAAGGTGGGCTGGGAAATCAAAGCCCACTCCGGCCGCAAGCGCGTACTGCTGGAACTGGGCGGCAACGCGGCGCTCATCGTGCACGGTGATTGGCCTGACCTGGACGAAGCGGCCGTTCGTACCGCGCACGCGGCCTTTGGCTATGCCGGCCAGTCGTGCATCAGCGTGCAGCGTGTCTTTGTGCATCGCAGTGTCTTTCAAACATTTCTGTGGAAGGTGGTGGAGTGCACTGCCAAGCTCATTTCCGGCGATCCCTCCGACGAAGCGACGGAAGTGGGTCCCATGGTCCGGCCGGGCGAAGCCGAGCGCGTGGAAGCATGGATCAAGGAGGCCGTGGAGGCTGGCGCCAAGCTCATTTCCGGCGGCGAGCGCCACGGCTCGGTGATCACGCCGGCTATTCTGACCGCAACCAAACCGGGGATGAAGGTGCGGGACGAAGAGCTCTTTGGGCCGGTGGTGGCCATTGAGCCCTATGAAGACTTTGAGCAGGCGCTGGCCGACGTGAACCACTCGCGCTACGGCTTGCAGGCCGGCCTGTTGACTCGCGATGCCGGCCGCATCCTCACCGCCTATCGCGAACTTGAGGTGGGCGCGCTCATCGTGGGCGACACCCCCAGTTGGCGCCTCGATCCCATGCCGTATGGGGGCGTCAAAGAGTCCGGCCTGGGCCGGGAAGGCCTGCGCTCGGCCATCGAGGAGATGACCGAACCCCGCATGCTGGTGATGGCAGGAATCAGTTAATCTGGTCCCCAAGTGCGGTCGAATGCAACCGCACTTGGGGCGATTGTTTGCGCGGAATCAGTTGCCGCAGAGGTGGACGTGAATCCCCATCTCGGCAAGCATTGCGGCCTTGGCTGCCAGGGCCTTGTCCGCAGCCTCCGCCGTGGGTGCATAGGCCACATTGGCGTGGTTGGCATGGTGGCGCGCCATGAACTGGTCGCGACTGACGCCATGCAGGACGACATGCATGATAGGCCATTCCGGAGTGACGGAGTTAAGCCGCCGCTCGGTTTCTTCGGCGGGCAATTCCACCGCGGTTGCACGGCCGATGTCGGCATGCAGCGCGCCACCCTCTACAAAGACGCGGCTCCATACCACGTGGCCGGGCTTGCAAATCCCCGTGAGCGTTCCTCCGCCGAGACGGAAATACATGGGTGTCTGACGCAGGCTGCGCCCACCGGCGTACCCGCCGATGAGGTGCGACGCCGGAACCGCGCCGGAGATCTGGAAAGTCCACACAAAATCATCGATGCCGGCGCCGGTGTAGTGCTCGCCCCACCGTACGTCGTGCAATGTGGTAGCGGGATCGAGATGCATCGCCGTCCAAACGCGATTGGTGACCAGTGCATCCACAGCGGCGCACTCATCTACTTCGTTAAAGTGCGGCAAGGGCGCGCCGGCATAGAGTTCTTTGCCATTCTTGTCCAGCACCGGCGGACGTTCCACATTGTTCAGCAATCCCTCCACCAGGTCTGAAGCCGGGGCCATGTCCTTCAGGCCCTGCTGATACTGAATGCCGATGACGTCGCAGCCAAATTCGCCGGCGATGCGTATCGCAGCGATATACATCTTGCACTGATCGAGAATCTGCGCATCGGTCAAATCGGTTTCTTCCGTCGGGCCGGTGACGAATGTGAAGCCTCGCTTCTCCAGCCAGGTCCGCACCGCTCGCGCCTCTGCGACAGGGACCTCGCGCATGGCTGCAACCAGCGCTGACTGGCTCAGCCGCTCCTTGTAGATGCCTGTCTTATTCAGCAGGAAGTCTTCGACGATGGCGTTGTACATGCCCATACAGCCCTCATCGAAAACTCCCAGAATCGCTTTGTGGGTCTTGAGCTGCATGGCCAGCGAACTGCCTAGCGCGCGCTCCGCCGCTGGTAATGCCGCCAGAACAAGGTCCCGCACGTGGCTCAGATCGTGATCGATCTTGTGTTCCTTGAGCCATTGGCGCAGACCGCGGCGGAAGAATTCGTCGTCGAAGTCCTTGCTCCACAAGGTGCTGAACTTCGCACCGGCTTTGTACAAGCTCCCGTTCAAATTGAGCATGCCTACCAGGCCCGGCCACTGCCCTGACCAGTTCGCGATGGTGAGAATGGGTCCACGGTGACTTAGAAGCCCTGCGAGTACATGGTGGCTATACTGCCAAACCGCCTCGGCTACTACCAGCGGCGCATCCGGGTGGATATGCTCGAAAACATCCATGCCCATGCGCTGGCTGTAGATGAAGCCGTGCTGCAGTTCCGGTTGATAGGAATGCGCGCGTTCAAGCTGGTAGCCTTCAGCTGCGAATGCGGCAATGATCTGTTGTTCCATTGCAAGCTGTGCGGGCCAGCAAACCTTGTTCGCCGATTGGCGCAGGTCTCCGCTGGCGATCAACAGCACCTTATTGGTGGCGACTGAAACGGGCTCTTCTACTACAGGGACTGCATAAGCTGACATCGTCTTTCTCCTTGACTAAAGCTCCGGCCCCCTGGGCCATTTGAACTGTTGCGTGCGGCCTGCGCGAGGTCACGCCGCATTAAGTTGACTCCAGTTGCTTGAAGCGCGCATAGGCTGTGTCCCAGGCATCGCTGCGATGAGGCTCAAACGATCTGGATTGAATGGACGCGGAGATGGCAGCCCGGCCTGCGGCAATGCTGGGCAGATGTCCGGTGGCCACCGCCTGCATCATCACATTGCCAAGAGCCGAAGCTTCCACCGGTCCGCACACCACCTGGGCATCACATGCGTCGGCCGTCATCTGGCAAAGCATTGTGTTCAGGCTGCCCCCGCCCATTACGCGCAGGGTGCAGAAGGCGCGCCCCGTCAGCGATGTGAGCGAATCCAGCACGGAACGGTATTTCAAGCTCAGGCTTTCAAATGCGCAGCGGGCTATTTCTCCCACTGTCTCCGGAACAGGCTGGTGCGTTGCATGGCAGTAATGGCGGATCGCGTCAGGCATGTCGCAAGGCATCTGGAAGTCCCGCGCGTTTGAATCGATCAGGCATTTGAAGGGCGTGGCCAGCGACGCTGCCGTCTGCAAATCGTCCCAAGAATGGTTCTGGCCCTGGCTCTTCCAGTGCCGCATGCATTCCTGGATGATCCAAAGCCCAGTAATGTTCTTCATCAGAAGGGTCGAACCATCGGCGCCGCCCTCGTTTGTAAACCCAAGGCGGTAAGACTCGTCTGAAACATTCGGCGCATCGAGTTCCACGCCCATCAGGCTCCATGTGCCGCTGCTGATAAAGACGCTCTCTGCTTCCATACTGGGAATGGCCGCAACGGCGCTTGCGGTGTCATGCGATGCGACCGCAATGGCCGGGAACGGCAGCCCGAAGCCGCATTCCTCCAGTACTTGCGAGCGCAGCGGGGCGAGCATTGTCCCGGGCTTGATGACAGGAGGCAGAATCGCTGCTGGAATATCTAGCGCCTTCACCACCGAATGCTCCCAATCTCCGGCAAACGCCGAATAGAGCTGCGTGGTGGTAGCCTCGGTGTACTCCGCGCGCTTGTCGCCACAAAGAAAATAGGAGCAGAGATCGGGAATCATCAGCAGCCGGTCCGCCTCGTAGAGCGCCCGGTGGTGGCTGCGTACCATACTGTACAACTGGTAGAGCGTATTGAACTGCATGGTCTGGATTCCGGTAGCGGAAAAGATATCGCGGTCAGGAATGAGTTCGAACGCCAGGGCTGGAATTCCGTCCGTGCGCTTATCGCGATAGTGGAACGGGTTCTCGATCAGGTGTCCGGCTTTGTTAAGCAGGCCGAAGTCTACGCCCCAGCTATCCACGCCAATCCCGGCAGGCAAATCGCTGAAACGCGCACGGTATTCCTTCAGGCCACTCTGCAGATTGGTCCAGATGGCCGCCATGTCCCAATAAAGATTGGACCCCACTGTGACTCCGCCATTGGGAAAACGGTGCAGGTCCTCCAGGGCGAAACGCTCGCCGTCCCACAGACCCGCCATCAACCTTCCACCCGACGCACCGAGGTCGACAGCAACAAATTTAACCGAACTTTTCATGCTTTCATTTTCAACCAGCAGAACCGCCTCTTCATCACCATATATTGTTCAATCTTCCTAACCGGAATCTCATTGCACGCTACCGCGCCGTGACTACCGTCATGCCGGGCCTGTGCCTACTGGGTACCAAGTGGGGCATGTCTTACCGGTATTTCCATTCTGCCAACCCCCAACTCAGACAGACTACTCCTAACACCCCCGCACGCGCCGTTTCTACCGGCTCTCTGTTGCAGCCTAGACGAGAAATGCACGAATGACTCTTGCCGCGACATTGCAGCACGCGACACCCTCACTGCGCTGAACGCGCGAGGGGTCGATTCCAGGTTGAGTTTTGAGGCTGACCTAGCAGTCTTAAATTCCTTGCTCAAGCTAATTTATTCGAACGCAATTTAAGCACTGACCCTAAATTCATAATTGGCTGACTAAAGTTGTCGGAGCCCGATTCAGTCTGGACTAGTGACATAAATCTTGCACAGCCGGGTGGCGTTGACTGCTCGTCGTCACCCGCTCTGCAGATACGACTCCGCGGTACATTCCGCGGCATTATTTCATGCCTCGCACGATAGACATCCGAGCGATCGCCCACACTGCTTTGAAGAAAAGACTCGCGCCTTATTATGCTTCCTTCTTGGACTTGGCTTTCTGCGCGGCCCAGCGCTTACGCTGCGCGTCGGCGATGCGCTTCCGCGCGTCGGCGCTCAACACCCGTTTCTTCCGCTTCTTTACCGGAGCCACTTTGGTTTTACGCTCAGTTATTTTAACAGCGACTTTGCCGGAATTGGCGAGCAGGGAGCGAACCTGGGTCAGCCGTGCAATCTCCGCGTCGAGTTGGGCGAGAATTGATTCAATCACCATAACCTGAGGATAACTCACTTTGACGTTCCTGCATACCTTTGGGGCTTAGTCGTCCCACTTAGCGCAGCACATGCGTACAAGCACTAATCGGCCTTTCCAATTGTCCCTTCCTTGTAGGCCTTCTGCAGCACATAGAATGCCTGCTTTTTCTGGCCTTGTTCAGAGATGAGTCCTTTACGGTTGTACTCATCCTGGATGCCGGCCAGCGGCCTGTTCGGCGAACGAAAGTCCATCAACACCCACGGACTGAAACCCCTCAGCTGTGCAATGCCGTTGAGCATGGTCAGTTGATGGCGATAGATATTGGCCTGATACTCCTCAGTCCAGCGTTCGCTTTCGTCGCCGTGCAAGCCGGCCTTGGCCCCGCCGCCGAATTCGCTCATTATCATCGGCTTCTGGTATGCAATGCGCCATTGAGTAACATCGGCCGTATCTGGATGACCCTCATACCAGCCGATATATTCGTTGGTGCCGATTACATCCAGAGCGTTGCCCAAAGGGTCGTCCACGATCTTGGTATTTCCTTCGGAGCGCACCAGCAAAGCCGCGGTAATCAGGCGTGTGGGATCCAGCGCTCGCGCGCGACTGACGAGGGTTTTAATGAACTGTGTACGCACCTCGGTGTTCGGCGTCTCATTGGCCATGGACCACAAAATGATAGATGGATGATTGCGCGAAGTGCCGATCTCTTCGTCTAACTGATGTTCAGCCTTGGCCAGCACTTTGGGATTGTCGAACTCGAGCGCCCAATACACCGGATTCTCTGACCAGACAAGAATGCCCATGCGGTCGGCCGCGCGCAGCATTGTCTCAGCGTGCGGATAATGCGCTAGACGAACATAGTTACATCCCAGTTCTTTCGCCCAGCCCAGCAGCGTCTCCGCATCCTTATCGGAATAGGCGCGACCGGTGCGAAAGGGCGACTCGGCATGGATCGCCACGCCGCGCAAGAAGACAGGACTACCGTTGAGCAGAATCTCTGTTCCCCGCGTTTCAATGGTGCGGAAGCCCATAAGTTCGTCGATTGAGTCCTGACCTGCGCGCAGCACAACTTTGTAAAGCTTCGGAGTCTGCGGCGACCAGTGCTCTAATCCCTTCACTGCGAGGTGAATCGCAGCACGCCCGCCATCGTCCGTGACCGCGGATGTCTTTGTGCCTAACTCCGGAATCTTTATGTCAACCTTCGCGCCAGCCTCGCTGCCCGTCACATGCACCCATCCCTCTATCACAGAGTCCTGGCCATGAAGCAGGTGCAGATCGTACTGATCGATGAATGTTGCTGGAACTTCAATCAGCGATATCTCTCGGGTGAGACCTCCATAGTTCCACCAATCGGTCTCCAGGGTAGGAACATTGTCCTCGTGACGCGTGTTATCCACTGCGGTCACTACGAAGTTGCTGCCGGCGTGAACGGCTGAGGTGACATCGCAATTGAAGCTGGTGTAGCCACCCTCGTGCTCGCACACTTTTTGTCCGTTCACCCAGAACCACGAGTGATAATTGGCTGCGCCCACGTGCAAAAAAATGCGGGTGCGTTCTTTGGGTTGATAAGTGAAGTCGCGCTCGTACCAGACAGGCCCTTCATAGAAAAAGAGAGATTCGCGCTGGGTGTTCCAGTCGCCGGGTACTTTCAACCTGGGCGCTTTTGCAAAGTCATATTCGGTAGGAAATGGGTCGCCGGGCTTGGCTTTCTGGTTAAGGAACCACCCGTTCTTCTTTTCCTCGTGGTGAAAGCTGAAGAGTCCTGAGAAATAGGGATCAACAATCGAGGCCCACTCGCCTTCGAGCGATGTGGCGGGTCGCCGGTCGGCACCCGTGAGCACGATTGGTGCAGCCGTAGGCGCGGCCCCGGTTGCAATCACGGCGCCACACCAACAGAACAGGATAGTCACGACAAAGGTGCGGGTAATCGTCGCAGGAACGCGCGCCAGATGGCGTGCAAGCGTAAGTTTCATGCCAGATCCTTTTTCAGCTTGAGATGATTTTGCGACGCCACTGCCACAATTCCGTGTGGCCACGTCGCTGCTCCGGACGGACTGGCTATCTTATCGTTTTAAGTATGCGTCTGTACATCCCAGGCACGCGTTGCAAACTAGGTGCAGATACAAAAGGGGACAGGCCGCAGCCCATCCCCTTGATGTCATAAGAGGTGTTGTTCTTACGCCATTTTCCTACGCTCCCAGATACATTACGTGCACATAAGTGCCAAGGCGCACGTTGTAAGCGAGGTACCAGCCGTCGTGGTCCGGATCGTCATAGATGATGATCTCGTCGGAGTCCCACAGCCAGCCGTCGCAGAAGCCTACGTCGTACGGCGCAACGCTCCAGTACCAGTTATTGAACCAGAAACGACCGGGACCGCCGCCAACAAGGCGCCACCTATGCGAAGGGCCAAAGCCACCGAAAAAGTGGCCGTGCTCCCAGGGATGGTCCAGATGGTAGTTTGGATCTCCGCGTCCGGTGTCGTGGCCAACCCACTTATTGCCCTTGTCCACGTGGGGAACGTTGGGATGGCCCTGCTTATCGCTATAGTTACGCTGCGGCGTGGCCGGGAGGGGAGTGCCGTGAAACTCACTGGGCCCGCGTGAAGGAGCCGCATGGGGCGGCGGTGCCGCATGGCTTCCTTCATTATGTTGTGCAAGTGCCGGTAAAGAGACGACCAGCAATCCTGTCAAAACGATCTGCGCCAAACGCATGGTGTCCTCCTGCACGCCTTCGGGCGCAGCAACCAGGAAAGAGAGGTGCCCCTATGCCCGATAGGTCATCCTAACTACAATAGATGCAACCCCGCCCTTTTCGGCAAGTTGTGTTAGCTAAAAAACTTTGTTGCGGAATCTGCGACTTAGGCCTCCACAGATGCCGGCACGCGCCGCCATGCATAGAGTGGGAAACGGCCGGCCAGCTCGGCAACCTCGCCACGAATAAGCGCCAGAACGGCCTCGTCGTTGCGCTGCTCCAGAGCTTTCGCAATCCAGGCCCCAATCACCCGCATCTCCGCCTCCTTCATACCGCGCGTGGTCAGGGCCGGCGTTCCGATACGGATGCCCGAGGGCTTGAGTGGCGGATTAGTGTCGTAAGGAATGGCGTTCTTGTTCACGGTGATGCCGGCCTTGCCCAGCGCCAACTCGGCCTCGGAGCCCAAAATGCCCTTCTCGAAAACGTCCACCAGCAGCAGGTGATTGTCAGTTCCGCCGGAGACGAGGCGGTAGCCCGCCTGCTGCAGAGTTGCGGCCAGGGCCTTGGCATTGGCCACAATTTGCGCCGCATAGGCGCGGAACTCCGGCCGCAATGCCTCGCCCAGCGCCACCGCCTTGGCCGCCACAATGTGCACCAGCGGCCCGCCCTGCTGGCCGGGAAAGACCGCCTTGTCCACGGCTGCAGCCAATTCCTTGCCACACAGAATCAGGCCCGCGCGCGGCCCGCGCAGCGTCTTGTGCGTAGTGGTGGTGGTGATGTGCGCGTGCGGCACGGGCGAAGGATGCACGCCACCGGCCACCAACCCGGCGATATGCGCCATGTCGAAGATGTATACCGCGCCCACCTTGTCAGCAATCTGGCGCATGCGGGCAAAGTCCCACAGGCGCGGATAAGCGCTGGCTCCGCCAATAATTGCCTTGGGCTTCTCCCGCTCGGCAATGGCCTCCAGTTCGTCGTAGTCGATCAGCTCCGTATCGCGCCGCACATGGTAAAACGTGGGCCGATAGAGCTTGCCGCTGAAGCTGAGCCGGTGTCCATGGGTCAGGTGGCCGCCGTGTGCTAGGTCCAGGCCCAGAATAGTGTCGCCCGCCTGCAGCACGGCCGCATATGCTGCCGCGTTGGCCTGCGAGCCGGAGTGCGGCTGGACGTTTGCGTGCTCTGCACCGAAGATCTGTTTGGCGCGGTCGCGGGCCAGGTTCTCCACCACGTCGGTGTACTCACATCCGCCGTAGTAGCGGCGACCCGGGTAGCCCTCGGCATATTTATTGGTAAAGATGGAGCCGGCCGCCTCAAGCACCGCCTCAGAGACAAAGTTTTCGCTGGCGATCATCTCCAGCCCCTCATGCTGGCGGAGAGTTTCGTGGTCAAGAGCGGCGGCGACTTCTGGATCAGCCTGGGCAAGGGAAAGAGACATGCGGTCGGTCATAGGAGAATTTTAGCCGGTTTACGGCGCCTATAACAGGCCATCCAAAGTTGAACGGCAGCGTTTTGCTCTTTCCTGTTGACATTCTGCCTATGCGCGTCGCACCTTACGTGTAGAAAGACAACAGGTAAGGTATGGGAGAAAACAAGTCCGACGTTCTGCAGGGCACTCTGGACCTGATGGTGCTGAAGACACTGGAATCGATGGGTCCGTTGCATGGCTACGGCATTGCGCGACGGATCGAGCAGGTGAGTGGCAACACGCTGGCGTTGAACCAAGGGACCATTTACCCGGCCCTACTGCGCCTGGAGCAGCGCGGGTGGATCAAGTCGGAGTGGGGAACGTCGGAAACCAACCGCCGCGCCAAGTTCTATTCCTTGCGCCGGCTGGGACGCAAGCAGCTTGAAACTGAAACCAGGAACTGGGAACGCATCGCCGCGACCATGGCGCGCTTTCTGGCGCCCTCAGAATAGGAGTTGCAAATGGAATGGGTGCGGATTCTGCTAAGCCGCTGCGCTGCCCTCTTCCGCAGGCACAGATTGGATGAGGATCTGGACGACGAGTTGCGCAGTCACATCGAACTCGCTGTCGAGGAGAACCGCGCCCGCGGAATGAACGAGCAGGAGGCGCGAACGGCAGCCCTGCGCGCGTTTGGCGGGCTCACGCAAACCAAAGAGATATACCGGGTGCAGCGCGGTTTGCCATTCCTGGAACAGATGGGCCGTGACCTTCGTTTCGGATATCGCCAATTGCGCAGGTCGCCCGGCTTTGCAATCACCGCGATCCTGACGCTCGCTCTGGGCGTAGGTGCAAACACGGCGGTCTTCTCATTGATTAACGGTCTGCTGCTTCGGCCGCTGCCGGTGCCGCATGCTGAAGAACTCACGCTACTACAGTGGAGTTGGTCCCGTGACCGCGGTCCGAACTACAGCTTCAGCGCGCCGATGTTTCGTGCGTTGGAGAAACGCCACGAAGTTTTCCAGTCCGTCGCCGGGTTCAGCAGCAATGTATTCCTGGTACGCAGCGGTTCGGGCAACGTGGAGATGCCTGCGGCGTTGGTGAGCGGACAATTCTTTCAAGCAATGGAAACTTCGCCTCTATTGGGCCGATGCTTGACACCACAGGACGACCAACCCGGCGGAGGTTCGACGGGATTCGCGGTTGTTATTAGTGAGGGCCTTTGGCAAGCATGGTTCAATCGAGCGCCCGATGTGGTGGGCCGGCGGCTGTACATTGCCAATGCCCCATTTACGGTTGTGGGCGTAATTCCCAAGCACTTCAATGGAGCTGATCCTACCCGGCGTCCCGACATCTACGCGCCGCTGTGGGCCGAGCCCGTAGTCAACGCCCCCGGTAGCAACATTGCCGAAGGGTACCATATGCATTGGTTGCGTGTGATTGCCCGTCGGAATCCAGATGTCTCGCTGGAGCAGGCTAACGCCGCGCTCCGTGCTGCCACAAATCCTATCCTCGATGAGTCAATTCCGGATGCAAAGTGGATTCGAGATGCGCGAAGTCGCCATTTTCAATTGGCTGCGGAACCGGGGTCGAACGGTTACTCCTATCTGCGCTCGGCCTTCGTCAAACCTCTCGTAGCGGTGTTTTCTTTGTGCGCCGCCATGTTGCTGCTCGCATGCCTGAACCTCGCCAGTCTGCTCATGGCGCGCTCGGCTGCACGTGAACGCGAATTGGCTACCCGTCTGGCTATGGGTGCCACGCGCATACGGCTCATCCAGCAACTCATGGTTGAGAGTCTGCTGATTGCCTTGCTGGGAACCGCGGCCGGACTCATCACCGTGCCTATCGTCAGTCGCGCGCTGGCTGCCTTCGTTCTTGGCAACAATCGCAGCGCCACGCTCGATACTGCGCTCGACCTGCGCGCGTTTGCGTTTGTCGCGCTCACTGCGTGCGTGGTCATTGCCGCCATCGGACTGATCCCCGCCCTGCGGGCCACGTCGAAAGACCTGAACGAACAGATCAAATCGGGCTCCCACGCAGCCACAGCTCGCGAACGGAGGCGCCTGTTGCCACGCATTCTCATGGGCCTTGAAGTCGGGCTTGCGTTGACTCTCGTGGTGGGCGCGGGCCTTCTGGCCACAAGCCTTGCGCGGCTCTATCACACTGGCCTGGGTTTCGATCCCAAGAGTGTCGTCAATCTCGGCCTGAACATGGGCAAACAATCGTTGGACGGTCAGCCGCTTGTCCAGTGGTACCAAGCCTATGACGATTCTCTCAGTCGGCTGCCTGCCGTCAAGAGCGTGAGTTTTGCAGCCTTCCCGCCAATGAGCGGGAGCCTCTGGTCCGGCGATCTGGGCATTACTTCGAGTATCAGTGTCGGCGGAGTGTATTTGAACAGGGTAGCGCCCGCATACTTCAAAAGCATGCGCATTCCGCTGCTAAGCGGACGCGACTTCGAGTGGAGTGACACTCCGGCGGCCAGTCGAAAAATCGTCCTGAGTCGGACCGCGGCAGGACGTCTGTTCCCTGCGCAAAGTGCAATCGGGCAGCATGTAACCATGGACAATGTTTCATACGAAGTGATCGCAGTTGTGGGCGACATTGTCTATGCATCCATTCGAGAAGGCGCACATGCCGAAGCGTACTTGCCGATTACGCAAAGCGAGGACCACAAGCCGTCCTACATGGCGGTTGTTCGCCTCGAAGGCTCGCCTGTCGGCTTCGCTGCTGCCGCTCGTTCGCTTGCCGCAAAGATGGCGCCGGAGATTCCTACCCCCGAGATCATGACGATGAGCAGCGATATCGACGCATCTATCAGCTCCGAGCGCATGATGGCCATGCTTGCCATGTTTTTTGCCGTATGCGCATTGCTGGTGACCGCCATTGGCCTCTATGGCACATTGGCCTATGCCACTGCGCGCCGCACCAGCGAGATTGGTATCCGCATGGCCATGGGCGCCCGACGAACGGAAGTGGTGGGCCTGGTGTTTCGCGAGAATGCATGGCTGGTCGCAGGTGGCTCGTTGGCGGGGCTGGTTGTTGCCCTGTTGGCCTCACAAACACTGGCAAGTTTTCTCTACGGAACGTCGGTACGCGATCCCTGGGTGATGCTGGCTTCGGTTTTGGCGCTTGGGACGGTCGCCGGCGCAGCGTCGCTAATTCCCGCAATTCGCGCGGCGCGCATCGATCCAATGGCGGCGTTGAGAGAGGAATAGCGCGGCAAGTTGAAGCTCGGGCACATTGGACATGGCGTAAGTTTCAAGCCGACGCAGGGGCTATTGGCTCAACGTCTTTTCCGCCACCGCCAGTACATGGCCTGTCTTGCGGTCGGTGAGGAAGACGACCAGGCGGATCTGGCTGGGGACCTTCTCAGGATGAGACAGGACCGGCCACTGCAGCTTGAGCGGGCGGCCGTCGAGAGCATCGGCATGAAACTGCTTGAGCACGCGCACCACGGCCACGTGATGAAGAACGCGGCCTGCGTTTTCTCCCCGGGTCACTTTGGATTCAGTAGCGTCTTCCGCGACCACACCCGTCACATTGGGCCGGAGCGCACTCGCGCTGGCGGGAACCCGCACTGAAAAGACAACTGCTTCAGTGGTCCAGTGCGCATCCCCGATGGCGATTTCAACTTTGGGGGCGAGAGCGGCGCGGGCTACGGCAACGGTAAGCGCGCGGGAATCGCTGCCCACCAACTCCGCGGCGCCATCCACGACTGCCTGTGGGGTGTAAGTGGAGCTGAGCGTGAAGTGGTCTTTGTACTGCTCCTGCCGCTCATCTACGTCCGCAAGTGAAAACGGGTCGCTCCAGCCTAGACGGTTCCAATAAGTCACGTGTTCGCTGAGCACGATGGCTTGCGCGCCGGGGATAGGCTGGGTTGCGTCAAGCTGCGCCATTAGGGCGTCGGCCGGGGGACAGTCAGAACAGCCTTCCGAAGTGAACAACTCCACCAGCACCGGTTGGCGGGCGACGGGTGCGCCTGCCGGAGCGGTTTGGCTCGAAGCGGAAAGCGCAAGTCCTCCTGAAGCAACCAGGATGAGCACCAGAAGCTGCGCGCGACGGAAAGGATTGAAGGGCGGGGAAGCCATACGTAAGTCAGATGGCCGCCAGTGCACATCGGTTACAAACAATCAGTGGAGCTGCGTCCAGTCGGGAAACGCTTTTCGTTCTTGTGAGCCGGTGACCTTTGTAAAGACTGCTCTAGGAAAGACTGCTTACCGTTGCAACTTTTCCGCAATGCAGGTGTTCGAACCAGATGTGGGCCGAAAGGCCAATTTCAAAACAAGTGATGTTTGGAGGAAAGATCATGAATCACACCCTTTTGACTTTTGCCCTGGCCACTTTTGTCGCCTCGGCCGCGGCCTTTGCTCAACAGAGCCAGCCCTCGCCCCCACAGCCCGCCGCGACGCAACCCGCCGGCGGCGCCCCCAAAGAAGGCTCCGTCAATGACCGTCGTGCCGATCAGCAGCAGCGCATCGGCAACGGCGTTCAATCCGGCCAGCTCACTGCGGGCGAGACCAAAGATCTGGAATCCCGCGAAGCCAATGTGAACCGGGAAGTTCACGCCGATCGCGCCGCCAACGGAGGCACCCTGACCCCACAGGAGCACCGCCAAGTTAATCGCCAGCAGAATAATCTGAGCCGCTCAATCTATGCCGACAAGCACAACGCAGCCCAGGCGCACTATGGCAATAACGAAGTCGGCCAGCGCCGCGAAAATCAACAGAACCGCATTGCCAATGGGATCAAGAGCGGCTCCATGACCGCCGGCGAGGCTGCCCACACCGAGAATCGCGAGCAGGGCATCAACCAGCAAATACATGCCGATCGCGCCGCCAATGGCGGAAAGCTTACCGCGCGGGAGCATCGCCAGGTCAACCGCGAGCAGAATGGAGCCAGCCGCCAGATTTATCGGCAGAAGCACAACTCCGCGAATGCCCCTAAATAGCGAACACTTTCGGAAAGTGTGAGCCGGTATGCTAAGCGCATGACCGGCTCACGCTGTTTGCGGCCGCTGGCACTGCTTGCCCTGACGCTGTGTGGGACGCACGCTCTGGCGCTCTCGCCGGAAAGAATTCATCCCGTTGTTCTCACACCCGCAGATGTCACCGCAGGTTCGCCCGAGCTGATTCGCCTTGACGGCTTTAATGATGCCACAAGCGTGGAAGGCGAATGGCTAGGACACACGCTGCAGTTTTTTCGTGGAAGCAAGGGGCGCGCATGGTTTGCGCTAGCCGGCGTAGATGTCGAAGCCGCTCCCGAGCCGTCAACCCTTCGCATCGTCGCGCACACAACCAGCGGCCCTTTCGACCTCAGCCGCACCGTTGAGATTCATCGTGCACACTACCGCACCGGGACGCTCAGTGTGCCTCCCAAGTTCGTCGAGCCCGGTCCTGAAGAACTGAAGCAGATCGAGGCCGACAGCCAACTGAAGACGAAGGTGTTTGCGGCCAGCGCCGCAGAGCCGTTGTGGGCCGGGAATTTCCGCGCTCCGGTGAAAGCGGCGCCAACCGACAGCTTTGGCACGCGGCGCATCTTCAGCGGCAAGCTGGCCAGCATTCACAAGGGAATGGACTTTCGCGCCGCGACGGGCACCGTGGTTCGGGCCGGAAACAGCGGTCTGGTGGTGCTGGCGCGCCCGCTCTACTATGAAGGCTACTGTGTGATGATCGATCACGGCCTGGGCCTGTTCACGATCTCGATGCACCTGAGCCGCATCGAGGTCCGCGAAGGGCAACGCATTGCGGCGGGCGACCGCATAGGGCTCAGTGGGGCGACAGGCCGCGTGACCGGCCCACATCTTCACTGGGCCGTTCGCTGGCAAGATGCCTATCTGGACCCGGCAAAGCTGCTGCGGCTGAATCTGGGTGCGATTCGCTAGCGCGAGAGGGCTTGCTCTTCGGCTGCTTCAGCTGGCACGGGCGCGGCTTTCAATGCGGCAGACTTCTCTTCGCGCAAGGACTTGAATGCCCGGTAGACGAACCAGCCCAGATACCATCCGTCGATGAACTTGTAGGGGGTTTCGCCGGTGGTGTAGTGGCCGCAAGGGAGCACGCGCGGCTCGAAGTTGACCCCAGAGTGGCGAAACGCCTGCAACACTTGCAGTGAATACTCTTTGGGAAAGGTGAGGTCGTAATTGGCATAGACCATCAGCACTTTTTTCGCCGGTACGCCGGCCTCGCGCGCAGCGAATTTGGGGTAATAACTGCATGGGCTTACGGCCGCCCACAGCTCACGCACACGGTCCTGCGTGAGGCCGGCCTCGTCCAGCGCCTGCTTCACGTGGCGCGTGCTTTGCCCGGCCCAAGTCACGTCGCCAAAGGCGGTCGAGGCGTGGTTGAAGGCGTTGACGCAGATGCGCGGATCGTGGGTGCTGGCCAGGAACGTATAGCAGGAACCCAGGCTCGTGCCCAGCACGCCGAAGTGTTCGTAGCCCTGCTCTTCCAGCCAGTCGATGCAACAGCGAATGTCGACCACCGCCTGGCGGCAGGCCGAAATAGTGCGTCCGATGTTGGCGCTTACTGAGTAGTCTGAGCGCTCCAGCTCCACGGGACGGCGAATGTCGTGGTAGGGCATGGAGAGGCGCAGCGCCGAAATGCCCATCTTGTTGAAGATGGTGCACAGCGAGTTGTGACTGAACCCATCGGCGTTCCACTGTGGCAAGACCACGATGGCTTGCTTGGGCCGCAATGGGTCCTTGTGTGCCGGCGCCGGGTACCAGCGGGCATTTACCAGGTCGTTATCGGGATAAGGCGTCCGCTCCGGCGAGGTGAAGCGCAAATATTGCGCCAGCGGCAACTTGCCCTCGGCGGCCTGCTGTTTGAGCGCTGCATCTTGCGCCAGTGTCTCAGGCCGCACATTGGTGGGGAAAAGCTGAGGATACCGCTCTTCCAGGCGGAAGTCCGTTGGCCGCTCGTAGCCAAAGAAGACCTCGCTGTGGCGGATCAGCAGTTGGTTGATCCGCACCATGGCAGCCTCGGCCGCGGCATCGTCGCGCACATCCTCCGGACGCGGCACCGCAGCGCCAAAGCCATGCGTCTCAAGAAAGGGCTCGATCCACTCGAAACCCCATTCCAGCGGACGCACCACGCGATTTTCGTCGCGCATGGTCAGCCGGGTTTCCCACTCATACATCCAGCGTGCGTATTTTTCTTTAAGCATTGGTCAAATTCAATTTTATCAGCGGAGGCGGAGTGGCTGGATGCCTCACGAAGAGGAGGGTGAATAGCCTGGAACTTCGGCCATGTTCAGTTCATTGCGAGCCGGGCGCTCCAACCTTTCCCCGTCCTTTGCTGAAGGTGCCGGAAACCATCCAGCCGGCGCTCAGCAATGTGGCCAGGGCGATGATTCCCTGCGAGATAACGCAGTAAAGGCACCATACGAGTAGGATGTCCTTCTCTATGTGGCTGAGATAAAGTGCAAATCCCATCCCGACCAGCGCGGCCGCGGTCAACAGCGCACGTCGGCGCGCCAGCGCCAACCCCACCAGCACCAGGTACCCGGCAATCCCAATCGCCGACACTGGAACGTGGGCGATCTCGGCATATGGGCTGTGGTTCACAATGCCGCAGTCCCACTTCTCGTTGATCGAGCAGGGCTCGGTCGCGGTGGAGTAGTGAACTTGCAGGGCCAGCGCGGAAACCACCACACCGGCAAGTGCGAGAATGGCAATCAAATATCGCATCGTCCTGCGTTCGATCCTAAAGCATTACCATGAACACATGAGCCGGACCGCAGCCAGCGGCCGCCGCGTCGCATTCTTTGGCGGCAGCTTTGACCCGCCCCACAGGGGTCATCTTGCTGTAGCGCGCGCCGCGCGCGCGGCCCTGAAACTGGATGAAGTGCTTTTTGCCCCTGTGGGTGCGCAGCCACTGAAGCCACAAGGTTCAACCGCCAGCTTTTCTGACCGCCTGGAAATGACACGGCTGGCCATTATGGACGAACCGGGGTTCTGTCTTTCGCTTGCCGATGCGCCAGTGGCCGGGGCCCCCCCCAACTACACAATCGACACCCTGGCGCGCCTGCGAGCCCAGTTGCGTGCGGATGGCAAGCTGTTTTGCCTCATGGGCGCCGATTCCTTCCTTAGTTTGCGCCGCTGGCATCGCGGTGCGGAACTCCCCTTTGCCGCGCCATTAATTGTTGCCTCGCGCCCCGGCCAGCAGCTGGGCGACCTTGCGGGGGTGCTGCCAGAGGGGCTTTCGATTGACGCGGAATCCGCACCGGCCGCAGGCGAAGATGTGCGGTCCTACACGCTGCGCAATGCCTCCGGCGCCACCACCCCCTTCTACCTATTGCCGGGCCTGCATGTGGAGATCAGCGCCTCGCAGATTCGCCGCCAGGTGCGCGCCGCTTTGGGTCGGCTGCCGGCCGGACACGAGCTACTTTCCGACGCGGTCTGCGAGTATATTGCCGCTCACAGACTTTACCGCTAGCGTGGTGTCCCCGAAGTTCAATGCATTAGTAGTTTAATTATCAATAACCTAGCAAAGAGTGGTATGTCGATACGGCTTCGCTCAGCCCACTCCGGCTGGCTGGTTGAGGCGACTTAAGGAAAATGGCTTCGATTGCACCATTTTCTGAGGTTTCAAGGCGATTTGGGGCCGAAAACAGGGGAAAATCGGGGGGTTCTGTTTATCGATAAGTACATAGAGCCAATTCTTAAGACATTCATTACATAAAGGTTATCCGAAAAACGACCCCCAAGAGGGTGGGTTTTCGAGGGGGAGGGGGGTGGGTACCCCTCGGGGCGGACCGGGGACATGCCTGACAGACTGAGCCGGGGACATATCAGACACTGCGAGGCGGGAGAGGAGAGTGTGCATTCCTATATTCTGCGCCGCTATGCCGTAATTCTCTGCTACGGAGGGGAACCAGGCGCTCGCCTGGATGACACATCAAGGTTGTAATGATCAATAGCTTAGCGAAGAGTTATGTGCCGATAGGACCTTGTTTCGGCTGGTCCCTCGTCCGTCACTTGCCGCTGTCGCGGTGACAGTCTACGATGTGCCATGGAGAGTGCATTCGCCGCATGACGACATCGCAAGCCCACGAGCAGACCCGCATCCAAGTACAGGCCGCTGCAAGGGCCTGTGAAGACAAGAAAGGCGAAGACACCCGCATTCTTGAACTTGATCCCATCGACTCCGGCCTGGCCGACTTCTTTCTGATCACCTCTGCCCTGAACGACCGCCAGTCCCAGGCGATTGCCGACGAGATCGAGTTCAGGCTCAAGCACGAGTTCGGCGTCTATCCCACTTCAGTGGAGGGCCGCCGCAAAGGCGATTGGATTCTGCTCGACTACGTGGATTTCGTGGTGCACGTCTTCCTCGCCGAGCGCCGCGCCTTTTACGATATCGAGCGCCTGCGCAAGTCGGCTCGCCCGCTCACCCCGGTCGAGTTCGACGAGGAACTGAAGGCCGCGCTGGCGGCCAAGACCCGCGCCGCCCGCGGCAAGGCCGCTGCCAAGGACAAGCCCGTCCGGGCCAAGTCCGCGCCAGTCGCAAAGAAGAAGGCTGCGAAGAAGGCGAGCGCCAAGGCGCCTGCGGCGAAAAAGAAAGCCTCATCTCACTCTGCCGCCAAAGAATCGCCGACCAAGAAAAAAGTGGCGAAGACGCGGGCAAAGAAGGCTTCACTCTAATAGGCATAGACAATTGCTCCGCACAAATAGAAATCGGAAGGGCAAATGCCCTTCCGATTTCTATTTGTGGCTGATCTGAGTTGTGGCTCAGAAGTTGAGTTTCATCCCGAATTCGAGCTGGCGCGGCGAGCCTTCCGCGTAAACGCCTGACCCAGCGCTCACACGCAGATTCTGCTCGCTGATGTGCCCTGCGGTACCGTTCGGGCTGTCCGCCAAGCCGTTCAGCTGGCCGGTAATGACGTTAAACCCGTTGTTGCCGGTGCGATTGTTGTAGTTAGCGGCATTGAGCACGTTGAAGAACGCGATTGTGGGCCGCGCACTGAAGCGCTCGCGCACATGGATCGTTCTTCCCAGCGTGATGTCAAAGGTGCGCAGGATATCGTTGCTGGCCTGGTTTTGGGGTGCCGGCGTCACGGACTCCAAAACGCCGCCCAGTTCGGTCATCTGGGTCGAAGTGAGCAGATTCGCGGTCACCACCGCCTGACCAGCAGGAGTCAGTTTACCTGCATATTGCTTGTTGTAATTGCTGATCAGCCCGTTGATATTGGCGCCGTTATATTTGCGTCCAAAGGCGCCAACCGTGGAGCCCGGCACAAAGAACCCGGTACCTGACGGGAACATGCCCAGCGCGCCGCTGCCCGTCCAATCGTCCGTGAAGATGTCTCCCACGCCGACCGTCGGCAGGAAAAGGTTGGTCGGCAGCGATGAGTAAAGGTGGGCAATGGTGTCGAACTCCACGCCGCCGAAGGTCTTCGCCGTCACGCCGATTGAGAACTGGTTTTTGCGGTCGAGTGAAGTTGGACCAAAGTTCTTGGTGGGGTTGTTGTTGTCCCAGGCATTTCCACCAAAGTCCGCGTCTCCTTGCGTCGTAGTTCCCGTAGCTTCATAGCGTGAGAGCGTGTAGGAGGTTTGCAGACTCACATCGTCTGCCCCCTTCGCAAGATGATGCACCTGGCCCTGAATAGAGATATCCAGAGCGTTATAGACAGAGCGACCTGAAGGGTACAGCACCAGGACCTGGCCCCAATTCGTGTTATTGCCTGCGAATGCCGCATTGGCGCCCGGATATCCCCCGGCAACCGCGTCCTCCGAATCCAGACCGTTGGCGGCAAAGTCAGTGATTACCGCTGGCCCTACTGGAGTGGTTCCAACCGCGGGATGCAATCCAGGGCAGCCAATAATGGCTTCGTCGACAGTTGCCACACCGCAGGCAGTGAGCGTTTTCGCAATCGCAGCATTAGCTCCAGCGAGGTTGAGGTATCGTGCATCGCCAACGTGGTTCACGTCCTGGCCGACCAAGAAGTGAATGCCGACGCTGCGCACATAGTCGGCGCTTACAACGATGCCCGGCCGAATTTCATGCTGCACGCCAAGATTCATCTGGTATGAACTTGGCGTCTTATAGTTGGGCGAGAAGAGCTCCAGTCCGGCAGCATTGGGAACCGCCATGGCATTTCCAAGATAGTTCCCGTTTGCCTGGGGACCCGCGGCTTTGACTGCGGTTTGGTACGCAGTCTGAAGGTCTGCAAACTGCTTGTAGACATTGCCGACCGGCTGACCGCAAAGGCTGGCGATCGAAACCCCATCCACCGTGGTGATTGAGTTGCCGCCCGGCAACGGAACGCTGCCGCCCGGACATACCTCTGCTGTCCCGAAGAAGAGCCCCTCTTGCAGCTTTGGCGGACGATCGAAAAGCACGTTGTTCCAGACGTTGTTCTCGTAGTAAAGGCCGGCTCCGGCGCGGATGACGGTCTTTCCATTGCCTTTCAAGTCGTAGGCAAATCCGGCTTGTGGGCCATAATTGAGGTTGGGCTCGTTGGTTCTGTCTCCCAGGCCCGGCAGTACCTGATCCAATATCGGGATCGCCGGCAGGTCTTCATCGTCGCGGCCTGTGTCGCGGACGTAGCGTAGACCATAATTGACTGTCAGTTTCGGGTTGATCTTCCAGGTGTCGCTGAAATAGATATTGAACCGGTCATCAAACTGGCCACCGCCAGGGAAGCCAAATGACTTAATCTCGGTGAAGAAGCCTTCACCATTTCCCAAAATCACTGTGTCGGATCCACCACCCCCGGCCGGGTAGTTGAGAGGATTGGCAGAACCACCAGGGAAAGGTCCCGCTTTAGCCTGAGCCAGAGTGGCTGCATTCAGAACGGTGTTGACTTGCGGCGCCAGACCGAAGAAGCTGGCGTATCCACCGCCGCGCAGCAGGGCAAAGCCGATGCCATAACGCAGGGTATGCGTGCCCTTCACCCAGCTTCCGTCATATTTGAACTGGCGGTTGCTCTGCACGGTCGCCTGTGGGGCCAGAAAATTGGCGCCAGTTGAGAATCCGTCTGCCGGAATGTTGAGGTTGATGCCCGGCGTTGGATTGAAGATTCCCGAGCCGTTCGTCGCATCGGTGATGTGGTTGACGAACTTGAAATATCCGGCGCGGAAACTGTGCGTGAACCTGCCCGAGGCAAAATCCAATCCACCGGCATAGCCGGGTGTGTTGTCGCGGTTGAGGAATGGCGAGTAGTTTGACCCGCCGAAGGCCGCCACGTCGCTGTTGTTGTTGTAGTTCCAGCGGAAGAAGGCGCGCATCTCGTGGGGCAGATTCCAGTCCAAACGGCCAAGGGTCAGATGCTCATGAAACTTGACCGGATAGCCGCCGTCCTCGCTGGCCAAATCGCCGCCGAAAACGACGGGATTAAATACATTCTGGCGGAAATATTCGTATTGACCGAAGAAGAACATCTTGTCGCGCATCAGCGGGCCGCCAAAAGCGGCGCCCATGTTGTTGCGCTGCAGGTAATCGGAATCTACGCCGGGAATCACCGTGTAGCCGGTCGGCTCGGCATTGCCGGCTCGCTGGTCGCGGAAGTTATAGAAGCCGTCGCCGTGAAACTTGTTGGTGCCGGTGCGGCTGACGATATTCACCGACCCGGAGGACGTGAGCGAGGTGGAGATATCAAGGCTCGATTCGGCGATCTGAAACTCCTGAATCGCGTCTTCAGAAATGTTCTGGGTCGTGGTTCCCACGTTCTCGTCGGAGATGTCGACGCCATCCAGCGTAATGCGCGCCGTGCGGCCGAAGCGGCCTCCAAACGAAATGCTGGCGAAACCGTTCTTGGTGGGATCGAAGCTGGTTCCATCCTGAATCTGAACGCCCGGCTGGAGCTGGGCCATATCAAGGAAGTTTCTGCCGTTCAGCGGCAGGGCCTCGATCTCCTGGCGGTTAAGCACGCCCTGCACCGATGAGCTGGACGTATCGACCTGGACTGCGGTGGCTTCAACCTGGACTTCGGTTGTAGTGCCTTGCAGGCCGAGTTTCACATTGCCGTTGGCCGTCTGGCCGACCTGCACGACGAGACTGAAGTTGGCGGCACTAAATCCGGCGGCATCAATGTGAATCGTGTAGCTTCCCGGTTCCAACGCTTCAGACGAATAGAAACCTCCGCTCGACGTCTTCAGAACCTTTTCCGACCCCTTGGCGACATTGGTGATAGTGACCGTGGCCGAAGGGACCACCGCGCCACTGGGATCAGTCACTGTTCCGCTAATCGCGCCGGCCTCGTTTGTCGCCTGGCTGTAGGCTGGCTGCTGCATCAACTGCACGGTAAATACCGAGGCGAGCGCCAGGGTGCATACCAAAGCCGCGCCTTGCAAACGAATGAATCGCATTGATCTCCTCCAAGGTTGACGAGTACCTGCTGGCTCGCCGTGGACCTTGCGAACCATGTCATCTGCTTCTGCGTTCCGGTCCCAATGGGAGAAATAGACCGGGTCAGCGGTTCAATTGTGCGAAAACAAAAGGCGATATAAAGACAAGCAGTTGGGGGTTCATCCCTTGCGACCGCATCATTTGAGATGTGATCTTGGAAAGCCAAGGGCGTTCTTGTTTGATTACTAGAGGCACGGCGGGTGCCAAACTCCACGTGGCTTTGGCTTTTGATTTTATGATGAAAATAAAGGAGTTACCGTTTATGTGATCAAAGCGCCGAAAAGAAGGTCTATGAAAATCGGGATAAACTGGGATGGATATTTCAAAAATTGTTTGGCCCTCTCGTTTTTGGGGAATCCATAGCCGGATCACGTCACGATAGGCCGATGTGGTGACCCTCGCTAACCAGCGAGACGAGGAGTTGTTTGTCCGACAGCACCAGTTTCGGCTGCCGGGGACGCAAAAGGGCGCCCCGGAGGGCGCCCTTTGCTGGTGGGTAGGGTAGGTTTAGAAGTTGAACTTCAGGCCGTACTCCATCACTCGGGCGACGCCCTGGCCGAAGACGCCGGAGCCGTTGCCCAGCCGCAGGGCATTACGGTTGTACGGGTCGTTCGAGCTGTAGGCAGTGTCTGTGCCGTTGGGGCTGTCAGGCAGTTGGCTACTGTAGAGGTTGCCGTCGGGATAGGCACCGTAGTTGCTGAAGTTGAAGATGTTAAAGGCGCTGACCGTTGGCTCGATTGTGGTTCCTTCCCCAAGCCAGCGAAGCTTGGTGGGCCGGCCGAGCGTGAGGTCAAAGGTACGCAGGCTGCCGTTGGCGGCAGGAGTTGAAGGCGGGGCGGCAATACCGCGCATTACGCCACCCAGTTCTGAAAGCTGCGCCGCAGACATCAGGTTGTTTGTAATCAACGCCTTGCCGGCCGGAGTGGGCTGCCCCGCAGAGACGGTATTGTAGTTTGCAATCACCCCTGCCAGTTGGTTGGGCTTGACCGAGCGCATGAAGGCGCCGGCTTTGTAACCAGGGAGAATGTCCTTAATGGTGCCATCACCCGTGACGTCGGAACTGAAGATCTCGCCCGACGTATTGCCTTGGTTGTCAAGGTACAGCGTGGTGGGCAGAGACGAATAATAGTGGCCGATGAATCCGGTGCTGATGCCACCTACCCACCCAAAGTTGCCACCGAAGGAGAGTTGGTGGGTGCGGTCAGTGCCCGCGGGACCCATAAAGCCAAGCGGCTTGTTCCAGTCCACAGGGTTGGGAGTGAAGTTTTGGTCTGAGCCGCCAGAACTGATGAAGCGCGAGAGAGCGTAGGAAACCTCGAAGGTGGAGGCTTTCAGTCCAGTCAGCGGAATCCGGGCGCTCTGGCGCAGGTTAGTTTGCAAGCCGTTATAGAGCGACTTGCCCCCGGGGTAGTTGAAATACATAGCGCCAAAAGCCGGGTTCTTGCCTGGAAATGCAGCGCCGGTATCCGGGGTGAGTCCGAGCTTTGCGGCCGGGGCGCTGGAAAGCAGCGGACCGTTGCCCGAGTCTAGACCGTAGCCGGCAAAGTCGCCCATCACAGCTCCACCAGTGGCATGGAGCCCAGGGCAGGACTGGATAGCCTGATCGATGGTGGTGACGGGGACTGCCGTGGTGCTGCACGCTGCGAGTGTCGCATTGATCGCGTTGGTAGCCGCCGTGGTGTTCAGGGTGGATACATCACCCACATGGTTCTTGTCGATCAATACCATGAAGTGCTCGCCGATGTTGCGAAGGTAGTCGGCAGAGAAAACTGCACCCTTCCACACTTCGCGCTGCACGCCTACGTTGATCTGGATCGAGCGTGCGGTTTGGAACTTCGGCGCATAGAGGATATAACTGCCGGAACTCGAACTGTTGGCGCCAATGGCCAGCGAGTTAGCGACATATCCGGCGTTGTTGCCGGCGCCCACCTTGTTGGTGATGGACTGGTACTGCTGCTGGAGAAGGGCGACATACGGCGCGACTTCGCTAATTGGGAGCGCGTTCCCCGAAGAGAATGGGGCGAAAATCTGACCAAGCGTCAAAGTGCCGCTGGGTCCGCTGAGCGAGGAGACGACACTGCCGTCCGGCATGGTGAAGGACGTTGTGCCAGTGTTAACGAATGGGTAGCTCAGGAAGAGCCCCTTGGCCAGCTTTGCCGGGCGATCCCAAAGCACGTTGTTGAAGATGTTGTTCTCGTAGTAGAGACCTAGGCCGCCACGGATGACGGTCTTGCCATTCCCTTTCAGGTCATAGGCAAAACCGGCCTTGGGTCCGAAGTCGTCGTTTGGCTGGCGAACCTGATCGCCCAAGCCAGCTTCCAGAGCATCGAGCAGGTTGCCAGAAGTGCAGGGTGAGGCGGCGCCATTCAAGGCAACAGCAGCCGAACAGGGAATCGGGGCAAGATCAGCATCGCTGCGGCCCGTATCGCGTCCATAGCGAACGCCGTAGTTGACCGAGAGTTTGGAAGAGACTTTCCAGGTATCGCCGAAGTAGAGTCCTATGCGCCAGTCGCCCTGGCCGCCACCGGCATAGCCAAATCCTGGCTTCTCGGTGCTGGAGCCCAGGCCGTTGCCGATTTGTGCACCAGCCATGGTGTAGTCTGCCGGATTGCCAGTCTGCGTCGGATCAAGGGGACCGTCGCCCAGGTCGCCTACGACCAACGGGGAAATTCCAAAGAAGCTGGCATATCCACCGCCCAGAATCCGGTTGACGCTACCGCCGAAGCTGAAGACATGAGATTTAAAGGTCAGACCAACGTCGTAACGGATCTGCTTGTCGGACTGATAGGTTTGCTGCGGAGCGAGAAGGTTGGGGCCAGTCCACAGGTTCCCGATGTCCAGTTCCACGCCCGGGGTCGGATTCTCAAGGCCTGCAGACTCGTCTGCGATCTGGTTGTGGAATTTCAGATAGCTGCCGCGGATGCTGTGAGTAAATTTGCCGGTGACAAAGTCGGCACCGCCCGCCAGGGCTGGCGTGTTGTCCTTGTTGCCGTAACGCGAGAAGCCGTAGCCGTACGTCGCGTCGTTGAGGTTGTCCTCGTAAGCGATGCGGGCAAACATATGAATGCCCTTGGGAGCGTTGTAGTCGGCACGGGAGGCGTAGTAGTTGTCGCGGAAAGGAGCGCCATAGTTCGAACTATAGGAAGTGAAGGGGGTAGCCACCTGGTAGAAGTTGTCCGAGTCCTGCTTGACACGTTCGACGCTACCGAAAAGAAACAGCTTATCCTTGACCACTGGCCCGCCAAGCCGGCCACCCATCTGGTTGCGCTGGAAGGGCAAATCTGCGCCGCCAGGCGTGTCCGCAGCGCCCGAGCGCTGATCGCGAAAAAGCCCAAAACCCTGGCCGTGAAACTGGTTGGTGCCAGAGTGGGTGCTGACGGCAACAGCGCCGGAGCTGGTCAGTTCGTTCGAGATGTCGAGTGAGGAGCGACTGATCTGGAACTCCTCGATCGAGCCCTGACTCACGTTCAACGTGGTGGTGCCGACGGTCTCGTCAGAGATGTCCTGGCCGTCCAGCATGATGCGGGCGGTTCGGCCGTTGACGCCGTTAAACGAGATCGAGGAATAGCCGGCCTTGGTCGGATCGAATGTTTCGCCGCTCTGCAACTGCACGCCCGGCTCCAACTGCGACAGATCGAGGAAGTTGCGGCCGCTGATGGGCAGATTATCGATCTGCGACTCGGTCAGAACGCCCTCAACGGTCGACTGCACCGTATTGACTTGGAGGGCTTCGGAGCTAACAACAACCTCTTCGGTCGCTTTTCCGAGCTTTAGCGTCAGGTTGCCGCTGGTGGTGGTTCCAATCTGCACGGTAATCGTCGTGGTCACTTTGGCGAAGCCGGGAGCTACAACCGAGATCTGATATTGCCCAGGAACTAGAGACGCCACACTATAGAAGCCCGACGAGCTGGTCATCACCGTCTTCGTCGCACCTGTTCCCAGTTCGGTAATGAGAACCTGCGCCCCGGGCACAATAGCGCCGCTGGGGTCGGTAACTGTTCCCTGAATGGCGCCCGACGCCGAAGTCGCCTGACTATAGGCCGCCCGCTCCAACAGGGGGGTAGCAACCATAAGTGCCAGCGCGATTCCTAGAGTGAGAGTAGAACCATGAATCCGGAAAAATCGCATTGAACTCCTCCAATATCGATGAGAATCGGAAGGCTGGGTGGAACCCCTACAATCCGTCTCGTGTGCTACGGCGTTCCGGTCCTGATGAGGGAGTCAAGCCGATCCGCAGTTAAATCGCAAACATTACCGTGTGCGCAAAAAATGAATGAAGACGTGCGCCATCGCCGCGGTGACCCGCGGTGACAACGGTTTCCCAATTAGAAAAGGATTCTGCGGAACTTATGTGCATGTCGGTTGCCAATCTCGACTAAAGCGGAAATGAATGTAACAACTGTTGAAAATAAGGCGTTTATCAACAAGGCCGCATGGACCGTTAGTTTAACGAATATGAAAATATGTAGAAATTCTGGTACTTATACCAAAAATGAACACCGTCTTTCGTTTTTGGGGCAATTGCCTCTGACCTGCCGGACAGGCCTCGGTTGCGATATTCTCCCTCCCATGCAGATCACTGTGGCTCACGTCAGCACCCGACCCGCCAAGGACGACTTCGACGCCCACATTCAGGCGTATCTCAAACGATGCGCAGGCTTTGCGCACTGCCGAGCCGAGGGTTTTCGGAGTGAAGAGGTGCTGCTGGAGTGGCTCGGACGGCAACAGGGCCGCGTACCCATCGTCACTGTGCTGCTCGACGGCCGCGGCCGACCGATGAGTTCTGAGATCTTTGCCGAGTGGCTGGGCGCCCGGCGGGATGGGGGCGCGCAGCATATTGTTCTCGCCATTGGCCCAGCCAGCGGATGGTCTGACGAGGCGCGCAGCCGTGCTCAGTTGCTGCTCTCGCTGGGGCCGTTTACGCTGGCTCACTCCCTGGCCCGCCTGGTCATGGCCGAGCAGCTCTACCGGGCATATACAATTCTGACTGGACACCCCTATCACACCGGCCACTGAGGAGTGGTCCTGATCGCTGACAACTGGTATGACCGACTCCCGTCGAGGACTTATCCTGATCAACACCGGCCCGGGCAAGGGCAAGACCACCGCGGCCCTGGGCACTGCCCTGCGCGCCGTGGGTAACGGCATGAGGGTGCTGATGCTCCAGTTCCTTAAGGGCTCCTGGCACTATGGCGAGCTGGACGCGGTCGAAGCCTTCGGCGAGAATTTCGTGTTGAAGCAGATGGGCCGGGGCTTTGTGAAGGTGGGCGGCGCGGAAACCGATCCCGAGGACATTCGGCTAGTGGAAGCTGCCTGGGCCGAGGCCCGTGAGGCCATCCTCTCAGGTGAATGGGACCTGGTGATTCTCGACGAAATCAACTACGCCATCGGCTACGGCATGCTGGACCCCGCCGTGGTGGCTGAAACCCTGCGCCAGCGTCCGGAGATGGTGCACGTCCTGTTGACAGGCCGCAACGCTCACCCGCTCCTGGTGGAGTTGGCCGACACTGTCACCGAAATGCGCGAAGTCAAACATGCTTACCAGAAAGGCATTCTGGCCCAGCGCGGCATAGAATATTGATGCGACACCGGCTATAGAGCCGGAAGCCCTCCTCGACCGGCAGCTACGCGGTCTGGCAGTTTCCTCAAGATGAGAGTGAGCTTTTGATGTCCTGGTTCAAACGTGAGAATGGCGAGTTCGAATCCGGTGCGGGCGCCGAAGGCTCTGCGGACGCCGCTGAGAAGAGTGTGCGCACTGAGGGCCTATGGATCAAATGCCTGGGTTGCCGTCAGACAATATTCAAGGCTGACCTGGAGGCCAATCTCAACGTCTGCCCCAAGTGCCAGCACCACTTCAAGATTGGCGCCCGCCAGCGCCTGGACCTGCTGCTCGAGCCGGGCTACGAATTGGTAGATGGTGGCCTGCGCTCAACCGACCCCCTGAATTTTACCGATGTAAAGCCCTATAAGCAGCGGCTGCGCAGGGCCCAGGAGGATACCGGCCTGGACGACGCGATCCTGAATGCGGTGGGCGAGCTCGGCCCTCACTCCGTGGTGATCAGCGCCATGGAGTACGCCTTTATCGGCGGCTCAATGGGTGCCGTAGTTGGCGAGACTATCGCCCGCGCCGTGGACCGTGCGCGCCTGGGCCGCAAGCCGCTCATCATCGTGGCAGCCTCGGGCGGAGCGCGCATGATGGAAGGCGTGGTAAGCCTGATGCAGATGGCCAAAATTTCCACCGCGCTGGCGCAGTTAGACGACGCCCGCGTCCCCTACATTTGCGTCCTGACCGATCCCACCACTGGCGGAGTCACCGCCAGTTTTGCCATGCTGGGCGATTTAAACATAGCCGAGCCCGGCGCCCTCATCGGCTTTGCCGGTCCCAGGGTTATCGAGCAGACGATTCGTCAGAAGCTGCCCGAGGGCTTCCAGCGCTCTGAGTTTCTGCTCGAAAAGGGCTTTCTCGACGCTGTCGTGCATCGCCGCGACCTGAAGAATTATCTGATCCGCGCACTGGACTTCCTGAAGGTCTGAGGTCCGCACTCCGGCCCCGCCAGTTGCGCCCTCTGCGTCAAAGCAAAAGCCCCGGACAATTGCCGGGGCTTTTGAGTGTTGCGTGTGCAAAAGAGACGATGGGTTAGAACTCCAGCCGCAAAGCCAACTGAAGCACGCGGGCCGACTGGTCAGAGCCAGGAGATGACACGGTACCGGTCACGGTTCCGAATTGAATGCCGTTTGCCTCCGTAATGTCGTTTTCAGGCGTGGCGAAGTTGGGGTGGTTAGTGGCATTGAAAGCATCGGCGCGGAACTTGAGATTAACCCGGTCTTCCCAGATTGGGAAGGTCTTGCCCAACCCCAAATCGATGTTGAAGAAGCCCGGTCCACGCAAGTTGTTGCGGGTGCCGACGTTGAAGCCGGTAGGGCCGGTATAAGAGTTCAAGGCGGCGTCCGGGTCGGAGAAGGCAAACAAGGGTGCACCCTTGCCTCCGTTGATGTGCGTCTTCAGATTGGCGATGGAGCCGGTCAGCGTCGCCGGCGCGTTGTTCGCAAATCCCGCCACAAAGGCATTTGAGAAGGCCTGGTAGGCATTGCCCGAGTGCCAGGTTGGTAGACCGCTGATCTTCCAGCCGCCGATTACTTCGTTGGCCCAGAGCGGCGCCGCGCTGCCGATCGCCTTGCCCCGGCCGAAGGGCAGATCGTAGATGAAGTTGCCATTCAGCTCGTTGGTCACATCGAAGTCGGAGTTGCCCCGGCATACCCGAGGCCGGGCTATGTCGCAGACAAACCCGTAGCCGCCGCTTCCGGCAATTGTGTTGGCTGGCTCGGAGAGGTTATCGATCGAGTGTGACCACGTGTAGTTCAGGTCGAACTGCAAACCAAACCCAGCATTCTTGTGCAGCGTAACCAGCATTCCGTTGTAGTCAGAGAATCCCTGGTTTGTCCAGATTGAGTTAATACCGAACTGAGAAGCCATGCCGACATTCGAGGGTAGAAATCCTGTCGTCGCGATGCCCTGAATGGTATCCGCGAAATCTCCTCTTTCCGGATAAGGATATTGAGCAAACGCAATCGCCTGTGTGTTGTTCGCAAATTGATAGCCTTGGTTACCGGTTTGGAAACTGGCGTACCCGGGCAGCATATCTTCAAACCAGGACTGTGGACCGAGATTCAGAATTGCCCCGAGGACTCCAAGCTGCGGCGAGAGCTGACGTAATTGGCTAGTCATGCCAGCCATGGCTTGGGACATGGTCTGGGTCGACTGGCCGGTATTATCCGGGAATTCGAGCAACTGGCTGGCATCGGACTCGGCTAGCAGCCGACGCCCCAACCGCCCGACATACGATGTCTTGAACAGCAGTCCCCTGGGGAACTCGTGTTGGAATCCAAAGTCGTACTGGATCGAATAAGGGATCTTCAGGTTGGGGTCGATGAGGATGTTGTACTCGCCATATTGAAGACCGTACGGAAAGCCGTTATAGACGTAGGGAGTTACCGGGACCGTCACAGAGGGTGCGGACGGCAACGCCGGAGGGCTGCTGATGCCCGAAAAACGGGGCGCATTGAGGAGCGTCTGCGTCACGTTGCCCGGGGTTCCAAACAGGTTCTCGTTGTTTCCCTCAAACAAATATCCGGCCTGGAACTGCACGAATTCGAGGGCGTTGACGATGGTGTGATCGTAGACAATGCCAGCCCCGCCGCTGAAGACAGTCTTCTTGTCGAAGCTGGGACTGTAAGCGAAGGCGACACGGGGCGCAAAGTTTTTGTTCTGCGGTTGATAGAAGCCCGGCGCATTATTGGCCTTGCCGCCATAA
>Ga0181535_10000277_pt1 | contig 79482 bp, 55 predicted proteins | sample PEATcosm2014_Bin_44_FD_119774 | JGI IMG/M metagenome (GOLD analysis project Ga0181535, IMG submission 119774) | Peatland microbial communities from MTU Mesocosm Facility, Houghton, MI, USA - PEATcosm2014_Bin17_30_metaG | ecosystem: Environmental > Terrestrial > Soil > Wetlands > Peat | place... | reverse complement strand
GAAAATCCTGCTCGGGAAAATACGGCCGGTAGACTTTCGCCATACCTAAAGACTGCCAGCTTCCAAGCCGCTGTTCAACCCAGCTTCAACAAAATCTCTGCCTTACTCAGACACACTCCTAGAGCAGACCGGCGTTCTGACGTTCATCCCGCATCTGGTGGAGAACGATACAAAGGCCGCCGAACCAATTCACGCGGTCGGAATCGGCGGACACAGTGAGCACCCCATCGAAACCCAAATCGGAAACGAGGCGCGCCGTACCGCAGTCGCCATGTGTCAACCCTGGCAGCTCGAACGGGCGCAACGGGACGGATTGATTCTGTGTCCGGTAAGCCGGGATTACCCAAACGCTCAATTGGTCGGAATTGCCCGCTTGCATTACAGGCCGCATACGAAACGCACATCCGCCTGGAGCAGCAATCTGCAATATGCCGGACCTAAATGTGTTGACCATTTCCGACGCATGGCAGCCGAATATGCTGTGCAAGAGGCTGCATTCGCTTAAACGGGAGAGAGACATCAAAGGGGTTCAAGGATAGTTCAAAGAAGAAATCAAAGAGAATCAAAGCCTCTGTAAGCACAAATTCACCCCCAACCCCCTCAAGGGGGCTAGCGCAGAGGCAAGCTCTGCGCCGTTGGTTCGTAAACTGCTTTTCCTAAGATTGTCCGAACACGCTAAGCGCTTCACAATAGAGCTAACCCATGCTGCATCCAAGCGTCTGTTTCCCCGATTACTACGAACTCGCAAGCCGCTCAGTGCGGACGGCTGATGCGCCGCAATCCACCGCTAACGCCGCCCGCGCGGAACGCCCGCGGCCGGATTTCCAGCGGATTGTGCTCCCGTCTGGCTGTGTACTTTTCCGGCTGCGTCTGCCGCGCGAAAAAGCATTCGGAATGAAGCCAAAATGCAGGCAGGCTGATTAGAGTCCCCCAGCCCCTTCATGACCAATCATGTTCCTTAAAGGGACCCGGCATTGTGCGCCCCAGTTTGCTGTTGCAGAATCAAAGTGTGCATCCTGTTGAGTCCTATCTCGTCAAACTGGCGGAAATTCGCGCGTCCGGTCATGCCACCGATGAAACGTCCTTCTATCCGGCGGTTGAGGGGCTGCTCTCGGAAATCGGCAAACGGCTCAAGCCGCGCGTCTCGCCTGTCCTGCAATTGAAGAATCGTGGCGCTGGCCTGCCAGACGGCGGCCTCTTCACACAGGATCAACTCAAAAAGAACGCCGTGCCCGACGACTTCACCGTACAGCCGCCGAATCGCGGCGTGGTAGAGGTGAAGGGCCTCGCGGAAGAGACCGGTAAGACTGCCCAATCCGAGCAGGTGAAGAAGTATCTGCGCGCCTACGGGCAAGTCCTGCTGACCAATTACCGGGAGTTCCGCGTAGTGGTGCTGGGCAAGGACGATAAGCCGCGCACCCTGGAGACCTTCACTCTGGCAAAGAGCGAAGCCGCATTCTGGGCGCTGGCTGCGCATCCGCACAAGACAGAAGGCGAAGTCGGCAAGATGCTGGAGGAGTTTCTCACCCGCGCCCTGCTCAGTGCCGTGCCCATCACTTCGCCGGACGTGCTGGCCAGCTTTCTGGCTTCCTATGCCCGTGAGGCGCTGGCTAAGATCGAGCCGCGCTCTTCGCTCAAGGAGTTGGAAGACGTGCGCAAGGCGCTGGAAGAGGCGCTCGGCCTCAAGTTTGAAGACGCGCTGGCCACGGAAAAAGAGAACCAGAAAGGCCAGCATTTCTTCCGCAGCACGCTGGTGCAAACGCTCTTCTATGGCCTGTTCTCCGCATGGGTGCTCTGGAGCCGTGAACCGGGCCGCCGCAAGGGAGACAGCTTCGAGTGGAAGTCCGCTGTCTGGTCTCTTCAGGTTCCCATGATTCGCGCCCTCTTCGAGCGCCTGGTAACGCCGTCGCACGTTCGCTCCCTGGGTTTGGAAGAACTGCTCTCGCTCACCGGCGAAGTGCTGAACCGCGTGGATACCGCAGCTTTCTTCCAGCGATTTGAAGAAGACACCGCTGTCCAATACTTCTATGAGCCGTTTCTGGAGGCTTTCGACCCGGAACTGCGCAAGCAGCTTGGCGTCTGGTACACGCCACGCGAGATTGTGCGCTACATGGTGGAGCGCGTGGACACGGTTCTGCGCACGGAACTGGGATTGCCCTCTGGCCTTGCCGACCCCAACGTTTACGTTCTCGATCCCGCCTGCGGCACGGGCGCGTATCTGGTGGAGGTGCTGGACCGCATCCATCGGACGCTGAAAGAAGAGCGCGGCGAAGATGCGCTCACGCCGCACCAGCTCAAACAGGCGGCCAAAGAGCGCGTCTTCGGATTCGAGATTCTGCCCGCGCCTTATGTCATCGCGCACCTCCAGATTGGAATGTACCTGCAACGGGAGAAGGCACCGCTCCTTGAAGAACAGACCGGCAAGCGGGAGCGGGCTGGCGTGTATCTGACCAATGCGCTCACCGGCTGGGAGCCGCCTGACAAGCAAAAGGCGCAACTGCCCTTCGAGGAGTTTGAAGAAGAGCGCGAAGAAGCCGATACCGTCAAGCGCGACAAGCCCATCCTGGTTGTGCTGGGCAATCCGCCCTATAACGCCTTCGCCGGGGTGAGCCCCACGGAAGAAGACGGGCTGGTGGAACCCTACAAAGAGGGACTCATTAGCGAATGGGGTATCAAGAAATTCAATTTGGATGAACTATATGTGCGCTTCTTCCGCTTGGCTGAGAGGCGCATCGCTGAGAAGAGCCATCGCGGCGTCGTCTGCTTCATCTCGAATATGTCATGGGTACGTGAGCCGTCGTATGTGGTATTAAGAAAGCACTTATTCAATTCGTTTGATCGAATCTGGATCGAGAATCTACACGGGAATCGGAAGATTTCAGAATATGCTCCGGACGGGCGCACCAGTGAGACGATTTTTGCTGTTGCTGGCTTTTCACCTGGAATTCAGCAACCGGTTGCCACGACCTTATGGGTTAGAAAGAGCGACTCGCCTCAAGCGAAAGTCTTGTTCCGGGACGATCACAATGCAGCAAAGGCGGACAATCGACGCCAGATGCTTCTGGACAGTTTGAACGAAAAAGAATTCGACGCAAACTATCAGACGGCGCTCCCAACGAAGGAAAACCGTTTCTCTTTCTGGCCACAAGAATTGAATGCGATCTATGCCTCATGGCCGAAGATCGTCGAACTTTGCGACGGGCTGCCCAGCAACGGCCTGATGGAAAAGCGCGGGGGTGCGCTGATTGACATCGACCGCGAAAAGCTGGAAGAGCGGATGCGCCTCTACCATGACAAGAGCCTGGACTGGGATGCCTACCGGCTGGCATCGTCCACCCTCACCGGCGATTGGGCAAGGTTCGATGCGCGCAAGGCGCGGGCGCGGGCATTGGACGCGGGATTCCGCAACGAACAGATTGTGCGTTATGCCGTGCGCCCCTTCGATACGCGCTGGTGCTACTACACAGACGCACGGCCAATCTGGAACGAGCCGCGCCCTGCTCTGTGGGCGCAGTGCTTTGAGGGGAATTCGTTCCTGCTGACGCGGATGCGTTGTACGGCATCTCCAGAGGGTTTCCCTATCAGTTTCAGCAAGTGCCTTTCGGATGACCATTACATTATCCCCGATGCTGTTGCCGTGCCGTTTCTTCTGCGGCATCCGGCTACGTCCATGTTTGCCAGTGAGCAGACTGACGGCAACCTCTCCCAATTGGCCAGCGATTACCTGCGCAGTCTGAAACTGGGTAACAGCCCGGCGAGCGCCGCGTCCCTTTGGCTGCACACGCTCGCCATCGGCCACAGCCCCGCCTATCTGGAAGAGAACGCCGACGGCATCCGGCAGGATTGGCCGCGCATTCCGCTGCCGTCTTCGTTGGACCAGTTCAACGCATCGGCGGCGCTGGGGCAGGGTGTGGCGGATTTGCTGGACACGGAAAACCCTGTAGCGGGCGTGACGGCGGGCGCGCTGCGGCCCGAGTTGCGCTCTGTTGCCGGACTGAAGCGCATGGACGGCAAGCCGCTGAACGCAGAAGAAGATTTGCAACTCACGGCAGGCTGGGGACACGCCGGAAAAGAAGGCGTGACCATGCCGGGACGCGGCAAGCTGGTAAGCCGTGAGCGGACGGCGAAGGAACTCGCCGATCTGGCGCAAGGGCTGGCGGCGCTGGGCATCGAGCAGGATGAAGGCTTGGCGCGTCTGGGCAGTACGGTGGTGGATGTGTACTTGAACGACCTCTGCGCATGGACGAACGTGCCGGAAATGGTATGGGAAATCTACATCGGCGGCTATCAGGTGATGAAGAAATGGCTCAGTTACCGGGAGTACAGCTTTCTGAAACGACCGCTGGCGTTGGCCGAAGCCGAAGAGGTGCAGGCAATGGCAAGGCGGCTTACCGCCCTCTGTCTTCTCCAGCCGGAACTCGACGCGAATTACCTCAAAGTGAAGAGCGCATCCTGGCAGGGGCAGCCCGCTCTTCAATCTGCTCAATCGTAGGCTTCCGAAAGAGCGGATGAACTGCCCGCCCTAGTTTGCTGGTGGCTGCCCATCCGGGGCCGCGTTCTTGACCATCTGCGGCGCATCCGTTCCGGGGGTAGCAGACAGATGCCGGGCCACTGGAGCCGCGCCCGGCTTTGCGCGATGGCCGCGCCTCCGCTTCACAGGAACAGGCTGCGGCGGCACTCCAGGCACGCTCACAGCCGCTGGGGGCGTTGCGGGCGGGGTAGCGGGATGGGGAGAGAATAGAGCAGTGAGAAACAGCACAAGCAACCCACCAGCAATGAATGCCACTGTCAGGGCCGGGCCATTTCCCGCGCGTTGCTGCGAAGGCGCGCCGGAGGCGGGAGCCGCATCCCCGCCAGCCGTCGTGCCCTTACCCGCGTATGTCCGGCTGTAAAGGCCCGTACCGGGGATGGAAGCCGCCGCGTACGATCTGCCCTTTGCATCGGTGCCGACCCGAAAGCCGCGCACACCGATGGAAGTTCCTATGCCGGACTTGGACAGGTTCAACCTGAGTGGTCCAAGTTTGATGCTTTTACGAAATCGCCATGCCATGTCCCCGCAATTCTACCCCCACCAGCACGCCGCCATTGGCTCTAAGTCGTTTCCAGAGTAATCGGGCGAACTTTCTAATCCTGGACATATCCCGCCTTTTGCTTTGAGCCGGTTGTGCAGCGAAATTTGCGCGTGGGGGCCAATATGGGGGCCAATGGAGGTAGTGAACCTCACAGACAAACAACTCGCCTCGCTGAAACCGAAACAGGCCCGCTATTCGGTCCATGACGGGAGCGGCCTCTATGTGGAGGTCTGGCCCAGCGGTGTGAAGAGTTGGAGGGTCCGCTATTTGCAGAATGGGCACCGCCGCCGAATCAATCTAGGGCGCTATCCCGGTTTGAGTTTGGCCGGCGCACGGGGCAAGCGAAATGAACTGACAGAGGTAATCCGTGCTGGTAGCTCTCCGGCGGAGGAGCGGCGAAAGCAGAAACAGGAAATGCTGCGCGATCTCACGGTGAAGGATTTTGGCGAGCGGTATCTGCGCGAAGTAGTGATGCAGGCGCGCAAGGATGCTGCTCCCATGCGCCGGTATCTGGAGCGGAACGTGTACCCGGTCATCGGTGGAATGGCGGTTTCCATGGTGCACACAGAGCATGTGCGCGACCTCGTGTTTGCAATTCGGGATGCCGGACACGGGCAAGCGGCGGTAGCGGTCCGCAACCTGCTGAAACGGGTCTGGGATTATGCGCTTGCGTGTGGGATGGTAGCGGACAATCCGGCCCGTGCAACGCCGGTCAAGTTCATTTCGATTGCGAAGGCCCGGAACAGAGCCTTGAATGAGACTGAGACCGGTATGTTTCTCCGCAGATTGGACGCCGCTTCGCTGCGGCCTCTGCTGCAAACCGCTCTGCGGCTGCTTCTGTTGACGCTCACCCGAAAATCGGAGGTACGCCTGGCACGCTGGGAACACATCGACTTTGAGCGCGGGGAGTGGGAGATTCCACCAGAGCATTCAAAGACCGGCACAGGGCAGATAGTGTATTTGTCGCGTCAAGCATCGGCGTTGCTGGAGCGATTGCGGCCATCGGCGGAGCGTGTGGGCTATTTGTTCCCTGCATTGGGCAGCGATGGCAGTTCACCGATTGGGCGAAGCACGCTCAACCGCGCCTTGGAACGCGCACAACGCGGCATGGCGCATTTCACTGTGCATGATCTGCGGCGGACTGGTGCCACCCGGTTAAGCGAGATGGGATACAACCCGGATTGGATTGAGAAGGCCCTGAACCATAAACTGCGCGGTGTGCGTGGAATCTACAACCGGGCCGAATACGGACCCCAACGCCGCAAGATGCTCCAAGAATGGGCAGACAGCCTGGACTCTTTGCAGCATACCGCTAAGGCAGCCTAGACGGGCCGGGTTCGCGGGCGCTGTAGCAAAGGAAAAAGGGGTCTCAGTGTCGCCAGAGCGAGCGGGTCCTTCCCCGTCTGTGCGCGCTACGGGTGACGCGCCACCCCACCTCCGCCCTAGCGCCAGAGATTTTTGACCCGAGTTCCGTTTCCGCATTTCTTTGTTTCATTTTCCGATCATGTACTTGATTTCTTGGCGCTTGTGCGAAAAGTGGAGTCGGAACATACGGAACTGACAGCCCCTTTTCCGTTTACGGGAGACAGATTATCGCCGGTTCCTCGCTAGTGTGCCTCTAGCGCCGAAGAATTGGCGGCTTTCACAGCCCCAAAGGCGTGCCGTGCGAGAATTCTGGTAGAAGTGGGCACGGGGACAAAATGGGGCCGATTCACCCCTAGCGCAGCTTTGGCGGGGGTACTTTTGGGGGTATTCCTTGGAGGTTCATTTTCAAGCTGCTGAAAATGCGTAGTTTATGGCATCATTCGAGTCCCTCACTGCCAAAGGGTGAGGAGATCCTCCGGCTTTGCCGGGGTGGCAGTAGAAGTTTGACATTTGCGGGAGTCGTCTCCGTTTTGTTTTTTTTTACCTTCTTCCGGCAAACACGTTGGATGGGCGCGGAGCATGAGCGCCGTCCCTACGGGACTCCGGCTGAATGGTTGGTTTCGCCAACCCCACGCTGAAGCGCGGGGCTAACAACCACTGCGCCTACGGCGCGGGCGATGGGCTGCTGCCGACGCCCTGGCCAAGTCGCAGTGCGTCGTACCTACGGCGCGGGCGACGGGCTACTGCTGACGCCCTGGCCAAGTCGCAGTGCGTCGTACCTAAAGCGCGGGCGACGGGCTGCTGCCGGTAAGGAGCGCTTCTACACAGGCCCCTTTGAGGGGTCACCCATCCTAAAGCCCCCGGCTCTGCCGAGGGATATTTACAGCTTTTATATAGCAGTGCAAAACTGTTGGTTCGCAGCGCCCTAACGACTGCGCACACGATCGAGCTGTCTTGCGCGAACCCTTCTCGAAGGCTGCCGCGAAACCGCCAGAATCTTCTCGAACAAGGCAATAAATTGCCCACGCGGAATGTCCCTAAATTTCATTTGACAGTTTCGCCCGGCTGTAGCAGACTTCTCATTCGTCAGGGGATTCTCTTCCTCAAAGCACGTGTTTCGTACGGCAATTTGTTCAGTCGATAACCCCTGCCTCCGAAATCTCTTTCCCCTCGTCCTTCTTGGACCTTGTTGCTATCGATACCACTCGACCGCACGATTGTTGAGGTTGCGCGGCTTTGCTCCTGGTCCTTGTCTGAACTGCTGGTTGCCAGAATTTCACGATTGCCCGGTTCTCACCTGAAAGCGGTCGAGGAGGTTCCCATGGCCATGCTTCAACGCCTGAGTGCGGACGCAATCGCATCCGAGCTATCCAAGCTTCCGTTGCTGACCGCTCCTGCGCCATCCACTCTGGACGCGGTGCGTATCGCGATCGCGCGAGCCATCGCTTCAGGACAAAGCGCCGATCAGCTTTCGACAGAGCTCGGGCTCCCAGCCGGCTGGCAGGGAACCGATCTTTCGCTGCCGCCCGCAGCCGGCTCATCCGGGCCAAACGCCGCTGTTTCAGCGCCCCAGAATGCTGTTCCGGACTGGATCGGCAAGATCGTTCCGCTTGCGCTGGCCAAGGCGACGCTCACGCGGATTGCTGTTCTCGACCGCGAGCCGACCGCTCTGGGCGGGCTTGAAGGGCCGGCGTGGGCGCGCGCATTGCAGCCATCCGCCACCTACGGACCGGTCACGGTCGCGAGCGCAAGCCTGCAGATCGATGTCTCAAAGTGGATTCATGTTTATCACTTCTCCGAGACGGTCGAGTTTATGCGCGCCGGTTCCGTGTTGTGCGTGCTGCCGCTGTCGGGCCTTCATTTCGGCTCGTCGACGCAGGCGAGTATTGCCTCCGGCTCGGCGTGGATTGCGGTCAATCCCTTCGATGCGAGCGCGCCGGCCGGCAGCTTTGCCGGAATCGCGGTTCAGTCAGGCGCCCTTGCATGCGACCAGCCGATTTCACTCGCTTCCGCCGTGGTCGATGTTCCGGCGGGCGCCACGATCAGCGTTACGCTCACTCCGGCGCCGCAGCCGGCGGGAGCGGCAGCTTCTCCGGTCACGGCGACCGGGCCGGGCACGATTCTGGCCGTTTTTCCTCCCACCGGCACGCCGTCGATCGTCTACGACCTCTGCTCGGCCACTCTCTGCGGCGATTCCATCCAGGTCGAAGGATCGATCGATGTCGCGGGCTCGAATCAGCCCGCCGCATACAACGCCGATCTTCAGATGCTCTATCTGCCCGGATACGCGCTGGCGGCGGAGTTCACGCCGGCTTTATCTCCCGGCAGCGTCATGAGCCTGGGCGGCGCGGCCCCCTTGCAAAGCGCGGGATGGGCTTTGGCCGTGAGCGAGTCCGCCACGCCGGCCACTCTGGGCGCGGCCGATGTTCCCGGCTACTTTGCCATGGTCTTCGGCGCCGGTCTTACCTGCCAATGGACCGGACTCAGTCATCCGGAAACCGCGGCCGGGGGATTCCTGCTGGCGCAAAACGGTCAACTGGTTCTTTCCGCGCTTTCCGGCTCCGCTCCGGGCGTGTGGGTCAAGCAGCGGTTTCAACTCTGGCAGGACCAGGATTCCACCAACAAGCGGCGCTGCCAGTTGGTTGCGGGACGCAATGCCGGCCAGACGCTCCTCTATGCCCTGGCGGGAAACGAAGAGATTCTTGAGTTGGGCGCCGTGCTGGAGGCTCTCGTCGACCGGCCGGTGCTGGCGAGCGGGGCGCGTGTTCCCGCCATTTTTGTCGAGGGAATCGTCGGCCTGATCCGCAATCATTCCAACTACCGGCTGCTGGCATATTCCAATGCACCCCTTCCCGAGACAACCGGCGCGAATCAAACTCCGACCATCTACCCTCTAGCTCTGGACAATGCTCTTCTCGAGGTCGGCGAGCCGCTGGCGCTGCTGATGGAGGCCCGGACGGATGCGCAATTCAACGCCAGCGAAGGCTTGCTCCTGCTGCTCTTCGAGTATCTGCTGGCGGAACTCTATCTGCCCGATCCCTACACCGGCAGTCTGGCCGCGGCAGCCGTGGACCGGTCTCCGGTGAACTTCAATTCGTCCGCGTCCGGCGGAAGCGTCCTTGCCGGTTTCCTGCTGGCGGAGGTGGTCTGGACGGCGCCGGACAAGGTCGCGCTGCGCCTGATGGACCTGGAGCATCCGCATCCCGCCCTTCCGCCCGGAGCCGAGGCCGGTTCCACCGCCGTTCCGCCGCTCGAATATCAGCCTTTGACGCCACTCCACCTGGAAACGGCCGCGCCGGGCACCGGGGCTGCGCCGGCAAAGGCAAAGATTGCAGACGAATCGGTCGCGCCCAAGCAACCTCCGGAGCCGTTGCCCGCCCCTGCCGCCGGAGCCATCCTGCTCGATCTCTCGACGCGCGCCAGCCAGCTAGGCGTCGAGGTCGAGACCGGGGAGCGGCAGGATCGGGAGTACACCATCGACGGCCTGTCGGTGCGCGGGCCGGCCTCTCTGCTTCCGTTGACCACGCTGCCGGCCATTGCGTGGGAACCGATGTACAACATGTCGACCGACCCCAGGGTCAATCTCGGCGTCGATAACAACGTCCTTTTGCATCCGCCGGGAGACGGCCCGTTCTCCCAGGTCCGTGCCACCTCGGCGACCCTGATTCCCATCTCGCCGTTGCAGTCGTTGCAGGCGGTTCTGGATGCCGGAACCGGCAAATTCAACGCGCAACTGACGCTGCCCTTCGGCATGGTGGGCGTGCTCTCCGAGACCACGGAAAACGGCACGATCCTCCCCGAGCTGACCCTCGTCCAGCCGAGTTTCGCGGCAGCCTCCACGCCTTCCGGAGCCATCTACACGGGCGCCTGGCAGCTCAGCTTCGCGGCGCCCGACCCCACCCAGCCCGATCCCGTACTGGCCGGACGGACCTATCTCCGGACTCCGGCCGACAACCCGCCGAGTGGCCTTTCCTATGGAGAAATGGTCCTGGGCACCGACGTTCAGAGCATCTTCAGCAGCGAATTCGACCCTCCCGCCGGCAGCAACGTGGGCACCGGCGTTCCTTTGCGCCGCTATGACCTGACGGGATACGGCGCGAGCACCTTCAGCGAGTGGACCGACACCAGTCAGGCCACCACCGGCGTCATCAAAGCCTATTTCCATGTTTTGGTGGGGCGCACCAGTCATGAAGTCATCCAGGTGCAGAGCCTCGTCTATCCGTGGGCCATCAAGGTCATCCGGACCATCACCATCGACCGCCAGGCTTCGGGCGTAGTGCAGCGCTACGATAGCGGCTGGCAGGCGGCCAGCGACGGCCTGTTCAATTACCCGGCCGCCACCGGCATTGCCGCCGATCAGGTTCATGCCGGTCTTCTCTCCGGGCTCATCAACGTCAAGAACATTCAGGAACTCGGCTTCCCCCTGAGCACGCAAGGCACGCAGGACAATACAGGCCCTGGCACCTCCACAACGGCACCCACGCCGGGCACGGTCACGGTTCAGCCGGTGACCTTCGACGCGGACGTCGCCATCCAGCCGCAGCACCAGGTTCTGCTGGGTGGCGCAAAGCTGCCCGACCTCAACGGCCAGATGCGTGTCTGCGTTCCATCGACGGGCGTCACCGGATTCATCCCCCTCACCTACGACTACCATCTCTCGCTTACCGACATGGTCAACTTCGGCGCGCTGGCGGCGGGGGCCGGCGGTTCCATCAGCGCCACGCTGAACGTGGGCCAGGCCAACAGCCTGTTGCGCGCCACCAGCTTCGACGCCATCCCGGTGAGCGACAGCGCGACTGGCGGGCTGGGAATCGCCTGCGCGGTGCGTGGCATACCCAAGCTCTCTTCCGACGGTTCCTGGAGCGTGGCCGCCCGGACCCAGGCGCAGGCCGCACCCGTCGCCCTGCCTCCCACCCAGGGCGCGCCGGTGGTGCAGCCCAACGGCTCCGGTTCCACCCCCGGCAATCTCATCCACTATGCCAATCCGGCCGACATCTTCCGCCTCGCTCCACCTTCCACCACGCTTCCCGAGACGTTCTACGGGTTTCTGCAGGCCACCGGCACGCAAAGCAATTTCCTCTCGCGTCCCATCCTGACGGTGGGCTCGCAGAATCTGACTCTCGGCGATGCGCTCAATGTGGCCCACGCCGGCGCTCTGTTGGGAGCCATCGGCGGCTTTCCCGCGATCGCCTCGTGCTTGCAGTTCCTGCAAAGCGATCCGGACTTCACGCCGATTACCAACGAGCTCGCGGGAGCCAGCCTCTCCACCGCGCAGAACCTCTTCCTGAAGCCTCCCGTTCGCTCCAAGCCGATCTCGCTGATCTCGACCTTGGTCGCGGACGTGCAGTTGCTCTTCTACCAGAAAGGCGAGGACCCGAATGTCCTGTCCACCACGCCCAATGTGCAGATCGCGCTGGGGCAGACCTCCGGCCCATCGTGGTCGCTGAGCGTCAACGATCTTGCCGTCGTGCTGGTGATACCGGCCTTGAGCAATTCGCCGGTCATCTGGTTCCAGGGCGGATTCCATGCCGATGCCGACACCACGCCTGGATTCCCCAACCTCCAGGTCGCTTTCGACGGCCCGCTCAGCGCCCTCACCACGATCTTCACGGTTCTGGACGACATTGCCAGCGTACTCAGTCCGGGCGGCGCCTCGGGCAGCGGAGCGGAAGGAGCGGACGGGCCACCGGGGCTCAACGTCAGCTTCTCCGACGGCAAGCTCGAGGTCACCGACAACTTCATTCTTCCCAGCATCCCTCTGGGCCTGGGAACCATCGAGAATGTTTCGCTCGATATTGGCACAACGCTCGATATCGTGGCGCTGGAAATCGACTTTCTGGTGGGCATCGGGTCGCCCGACGCGCCCTGCCAGTGGATTGCCGATCCGCTCTCCGGCACCCTCTGCGTTCAGGCCGGCATTCAGAACAACGAGATGGACGTTCTCATCCAGGCCGGGATCGGCGTGGGCCTCTCCATCGATCTGGGCATCGCCTCCGGGTCGGCCTCCATCGTCATCGCGGTCCAGTTGCAGATCAACGGCGTTCCCGGCGGCGCGGTCATCACCATCCTGCTGCTGCTAACCGGCCAGGCGCAGGTGGATGTGCTGGGCGGGCTGGCCAGTGCCGCCATTACCCTCACCGCGGGGCTCGGTTTCAGCATCGACACCAATCCTGTGCCGGACATCAACTTGATTGGAACCGCCTCGGTCGGCATTCACATCAGCATCTGCTGGGTCGTCAACATCAGTTGGTCCGGCTCCTGGACCTTCCAGAAGGAACTGCCCTTCAATCCGCTACTTCCGTAGCATCCACGGAGTTCATCATGCCAGGTACAACGCGCAATCTGAGCCTCATGCTCCTCCCGCAAAGCTGGGACGGCAGCAACCTGATCGCCAACCTGCTGCTGCTGCCGAACGGCGATCCCACCCTGCCGACGCCGCTGAGCTCGGGGCAGGAACTGCCCTTTGCCGCGGCCCAGCCCGTGCTGCGCGCCGCGCTTCTGCCCGGTCTCACCGTTCCTCCGTGGTCCTCGGCGCCGCCGGTCACGCCGGCGATGCTCACCTATATCCCCCTTACTTTGTCCTACAGCGCCGCGCAGGGCGCCATTTTTGCCGCCCTCAACAGCGAGTACGCGCCCAGCGCGCCTTCGCCAGGCGTATTTGCAGCGCAAGCGGGCGGCCCCATTTTGAAGGACCTGCCGCCGACCTATCTGGAAGCGACCGGCTTCCAGACACCGGACGCCGACACCTTCTCGACGGGCGACGGCTTCCGCTGCTCCCTGGGCAGCCCGGCCTCCGCGCCGAACAAAACACCGCTTACTCCCCAATCCATCGCCTGGGGCGAGGTGCTTTCCTACGCGCTGCGCCAGCCGCTCATTGCGCAGGCCATGGGCTTGATCTACAGCCAGGTTTCCATCCCGCTCGACGCCGCGCAGGTGGCCGGCGGCGGCTGGATATGGCTTGAAATCGACAGCTCCGACCCGTCCAACTGGTACGCTCAACTCACCGCCCAGCAGCCGCTGGCTGTCTCCACTTATGCCGCGCGCCTGCCCGCTCTCACCGCGGCCCAGGACGTTTTCGCCGCCGTGCTCTTTCCCACCGTTGCCGGCAACTACCTGGGGCAAGTGCTCGATGCTGCCCAGGGCGAGGCCGATCTCTATCTCGACGGCTTTGCCAAGATCGTCCACGCCAGCCAGCCCACCAGCTCCGATGCCGTCACCGGGGATGCCACCGCGATCGTTCCCGGTACCGACGCCGGCATCCAGATCGGATGGGACGATGAGCAGGTGACCAACTGGATCAACCGCCAGGTGCAGATTGCGCAGGGGCTGGCCGGTCCAACTCCGCCACCCTCCACGCCGGTCAATCCCGAGTTGCCCTTTACCGTGCTTGGCTATCGCGTGGACGTTCGCGAGAATGCCACCGGCCCATGGGCCTCGCTGTGCGCCGCCTCGGGAACCCTCAACGCTGCCAGTGTCTTCTCCACCTCGTTTACTGCGCAGGATCTGTGCGTCGAGCCCACCCCGGTGCAGAACGGAACCGGCGACTACTGGCTGCCGCGTTACTTCGCGCAATGGCGAGGCCGCACTCTGGTTGTCAACGATCCCTACGCCTACGTCTTCAGCGGCGGGCAGCCCCCGGCATCCACTCCGCCCGCGGACTCCGAATTCACCGGGGCCACCACCGAATCGCTCTCCGGCGTCAACCTTCGCTATGGCCAGCCTTACCAGTTCCGCACCCGGCTTGCCGACCTGACCGGCGGCGGCCCTGAGCCCACTGACGCCAGCCCAAGCGACGCCGGAACCACCATCGTCAATTTCAGGCGTTATATTCCGCCCAAGAAAGTCCAGTTCACCGCTCCCGCGGCCGGCACGGGCGGCAATCAGATTCTCACCGTCGACCGTCCCCTCATCAACTATCCCGAGATGGTCTTCGCCGGAGCCGCGGATCAAAGCACTCTCGACCAGTTGCTGGCGATCACTCCCGCGCAACCGCCTGTCGGCACCAAGCCGCCCGCCAATCCCACGCCTTTCCAGGCCGCGGTTCTCGATTCCGATGTGACCACCCTCGAGGTCATCGTCGAAGCCCAGGCTCCCGCCTACGACACCGGCAACGTCCCGTCGCTGGCCGATGCCGATACGCCGCCAAATCCCGGCGATCTCGACGGCAAGTTCCGCGTCGTCTACACCTGGTCCATCGATTTTCCGGCCATCGCGACGCCCGTCGCCGTGGGAGCTTCAACGCCCATTCAGCTCACGCTGCAACCCACGGCGATGAATCAGATCGACAACCCCACGCTGCCCTCCGCGGCGCAGCCGACCCTGCTGCCGATCCCCACGGGACGCAATGTCCGCCTGCGTCTGCGCGGCCTGAGTGCGCCGGACCCCAACAACGGTTACTTTGGCAGTTCGATCGCCCGCACCGGCCTCATCTCCGATCTTCTCCTGCGCTACGAAGCGCCCACCGAGACCGGAGTCATCGCCAGCGGCGACCTCGACGAGCAATTGCAGGCCTTCTATCTGCGCGACCTCGACCAGTCTGCCCAGCAGCAGATCGTTGCGGGCGCGGTCGTCGAGGCCATCGTGGCGGGCAGCGGAACGTGGGCGGCCCAGAGCTACATGAATCTCGAAAATACCCTGAACCAGCCTGCCGCCACGCCCATCCAGTTGCTGGCTTCCGCTCTGCAGTTACAGGTGAACGGGCTCACGCTCTCCGCGGCGCCCGGCCAGCGCATCCTCTTCGGCGCGCAGAGCTCCTTGCGCCATACTCTGCCCCAGGACCGCTCGTCGATCACGTTCTCCTCGCACAAAGACCTCATCAACCAGTGGATCGTCGTCCAGCAGTTGACCCTCGATCGCGACTGGACCTGGAGCGGCCTGGCCCAGAGCGGCGCCGGCCAAATTGCCTTTACCTTCATGGGCGCCACCGCGCCGGCTGCAAACGAAGCCGTTCCGTCGCCGCAGCCCTCCCTCAGCGCCCTTGGCCAGGTCACCCTGCCCAATGTCGTCTCCTCGCTCGCCACGCAGCAGGGCGCTCCGGGCCAGCGCGACACAACCACCATCTTCTTCTTCTCCACCATCGACTCCACCGTCGCGCCCACTGAGTTTCCCACGCCGACCGAGGGCTTCTACCAGCTCCAGGCCACGCTCACCGGCAATCCCACCAGCCCGGTTGAGTTGTGGAGCGGCAAGATCATGGTTCCCATCACCGCGAACCCGCGCCAGATTCCCCAACTCGTCTCCGCCGGCATCGCCGAAAGTCCCTATGTTGCCGCAGCCGATTACTCCTCGACTACGCAGCGTCAGCGCGCTCTCTGGCTTGAGTTCGACCAGCCGCCGCTGGACCCCAACGACTCCTACTTCCTGCGCGTACTGAATTACGGCCCCGACCCGCTGCTCATCAGCTACCCAACGGATTTGCCCTCCGCGGCCGACACGCCCATCTCGCTCGATCCCGAGCCCATCCGCGCCATCACGCCCGACTCGGCCAACGACGATGCCGGTCTGGCCGCCATGACCCAGCTGATCCCCTCCGCTTCTTCAAATGTCCACTTCCTGGTCCCGCTTCCCGGCGCCGTTTCTCCCTCCGCCCTGGAACTGTTCGGTTTCTGGACCTACGAGCTTCGCTGCGGCCATCTTCAGTGGTCCACCGCGCAGGGCCGGTTCGGACGCCCCTTCCGCCTGGCCGGCGTGCAGCATCCCTGCCCGCCGCTCACGGTCGATGTGGAACGCATTGACACCGTTCCCGCCGGCGGGTCGGTCAAGCAGCCCTGCATCTGCACCACCGCCGACCTGGCCCAGACAGTTCTCGGCGGTCAGTCTCTTACCGCCCTCGGAAATCCCCAGACGCAGATATGGTTCCTGCTTTACGCCCAGCTTCGCCGCGCCGACGGCGGGGCCTGGCGCAACCTGCTGCTGGCGAAACTCCAGGGAGTTCAGCCCACTCCCGACTACCTGAAGGGAAACGCCGCGGGCTTCGCGCAGCAGCAATCCATCCCGGTCACGGCAATCTTCCCCCTGGCGCTGATTGACGACATCCTGTTCGAACTCAGGCTTCCCGGCAACACCCCGCTCAGCGTCCTCGCGGTCGAGCTGTTCAATCGCGAATCCCTGGTGATTCGCGACAACGACTTTAGCGCGGAGGTGCTGAGCGGGGCGAGCGGGAGCGCAACGGCTGTGCCCGGGCAGGACTCGCCCGTAGCGGCAGCGAGCGCGGCAGCCGCAAGCGGAGCCGCTGTCTCAAGCACGGCGCAGGCAAGTCAGGAGACCCAGGTGATCGACGATCCGCTCGGACTGGAGTTGGGCTCGCAGAGAATTCTCCGCGTTTCGCCGCTCACGCCGGTTCGCGCCGTCTGTTGAGTCAGGGCATTCGATCCACGTTGGCCGACAACTGCGAACGCCCGCACAGTTCGCTGGCCTACAGAACGCCGCGTGTCTTTCGTGGCCTACTTTGCGACGGGCAGGTGCTCGAGGGAAAACAGTTCTACATCGCGGACACGCGCCGGCTCGCTTCCGGGAGGAGTCGCAGCGGCGTAAAAGGCCAGGCCCTGGCTGGCAGGGGCAGGGTAGATGAGGCTGGTAAGAACGGTTTCGCCCCCTTCGGCAAAGACTTCGATGGAGTTACTGTCCACGACAATCTCGATGGGAATTGAATCTGCCTGCAGGTGCTTGAGCGGGGCCGACATGCGGGCAGGGAAGTCGGGCGACCAGTCCGTTTTGCCGGAGCGGGTGCGATCGACAAAGATGCGGCCGGTGGCCATGTCGATGCCGACCACGGTTTCTTCGCTGGCGGGATCGTTGGGATTGTTGGTGCTGCGGCGGAGGCGGATGCCGGCTTCAGAGGCCTCGCCGGGATCGAAGGTGAAGCGCAGCAGGTAGACGCTGCCGGATTGCTTTTGCGCGGCGATGCGAGCATTGGCCTGAGTCATTGTCTGGAAAGGCGGGGCGCCAAACATGGCTGCGTACGGTTTGTGGGCCGGGACCGGCACGATGGGTTGCTGAACCAGGACGAGAGGTTCCTGAGACGGAGTTGGAGCGGGATAGGCGGGCGGCTGGCGGAAGTAAAGCCGGCGGGCGATGGTCATTTCGCCTCGGCCGGGCAGGGAAGGCAGCTTGGCGGCGTACTGCCAGTTGCTCATCCAGGCAATCCAGATCCGGTCATCGCCCGCGGGGATGTTCGAGAAGGAGGTGGATGCGTAGAAATCCTTGCCCCAGTCGGCCCAGTGGGGTCCGGAGCCGGGATGGTCTTCGATAAAGCGATAGCCGTCGAACTGGCCGACGAAGTACTGGGCGGCCGAACCTTTGGCGGGGCCGCCAGGGTTGAGATTGACGCTCAGGAGCCAGCGGCTGGAGACTCGTTTGCCTGAGGCGTCGCGTACGGGAAGCTCGAAGAGGTCGGGGCACTCCCAGATGCCCGAAATGGCGCCGGCGGGGCCGAATTCGCTGGAGAGCTCCCATTGGCGGAGATTCTTCGAGCGGTAGAAACGAATCTTGTGCTGGTCGGGGAGAGAGACGGCCATGATCCAGCTCTGAGTCGGGGCGTGCCAGAAGACTTTCGGGTCGCGGAAGTCCCTGAGGCCGAGGTCAAGGACTGGATTCGAGGAGTATTTGGTCCAGGTCGCGCCGCCGTCACGGCTGAATGCGATGTTCTGGCTCTGCTTGTCCTGCGAGGCGCCGGTGTAAATTGCGACGAGGCAGCCAGGAGTTTTCTGAGCGGTGTCGCCGCAGAGACCGCTGGTGTTATCGCCGTCCACAACAGTGGCGCCGTTGAATATGGCTACACCATTTTCCTCGGCGAGTGCGACGGGGAGTTGCTTCCAGTGGATCAGGTCGGGCGAGACGGCGTGTCCCCAGCTCATGTGGCCCCACTGATCTCCGGAGGGGTTCAACTGGAAGAAGAGGTGGAACTGTCCGTTGAGGAGGATGGGAGCATTGGGGTCGTTGATCCAATTGGGCGGGGAATAAAAATGGATGAGCGGCTGCCAGGGAGTGGTTGATGCAGGCGCGGCTGGAGCGGCTACCGGCTGCTGAGCGAAGGATTGCACGGCGAAGAGCAGTGCCACTGTGAACAAGAGGCCGCGCACGACATGCGTCCGTGTGCGGTGTGGAATTTCCGTAGCCATGCAGGATTCTCCTCTGCTTTTACAAGGTTATCCCACGCTGCAAGCTTTGCCGTGTTTCCCGCGGCGGCGAATAAGGAAGGGATGCATTCCCTCCTTTGCCGGCGTTCTTCTTCATCGATGCCGGTCTGCTTACTTCCGTGAAGATCGCTTCTTGTTTGTAAAATAGCCAACAGCCGAGTATCGTATGTTGAGGTAAGTGCGTGACCTCGCGTGGCGCGATAGCTTCGCAGGGTTAGACCAACCAAGAGTTTCAATCAGGGAGAACAGTCCATGGCAATTTCAGATATTCTGGCAAGCATCGATCGCGATATTGCGCAGCTCCAACAGGCCCGCGCTCTGCTAGGCGGCGGCGCCGCACCTACAGCGAAGAAGGCCGGCAGGCCCAGGAAGGTAGTGGCTGCACCAAAGAAGGCAGCGAAGGCGGCCGCACCGGTCGCCACGAAGCCCGCGAAGAAGAAGAGAAAGCTCAGTCCCGAGGGACGCAAGCGGATCGCCGAGGCCGTCAAAAAGCGCTGGGCGGCGCAGAAGGCCGCGGCAGCCGCAAAGTAACCGGTAGCCCTGCGCAGGGACTTGGGCTGGCATAAGCCCACGCCCGCGTTAGAGCGGTTCTCCCCTACACGTACCCTTGCCAGCTCTGTGCAAGGTGGCTTTTTCTTAGGGAAAAAGCCACTCGACGGCATGGCTTCGGAGTATAGCAATGGGAGAACCGCTATAGCTCAATCTCCGCTCGGGCTTGTTCCTTGGGCTCGAGCGGAGGATGAACTGCGCGGGTGCGTTCCTGTCTGTGGCCGGCGAATATCCTGGACCTATAAGCGGTGCCGCGCTCCGTCCGAGTCAGTCGTTGTTGCGTTTCCGTGAGCTTGCGTTCCGCATAGCGCATACGCTGGCGCCGGGCTTGGTCGAGCTGTACATCTCAAATGGCGCCCTAAATCTAGACCCATTGCACACTGAGCGGCTTCCTGGGAGGCACGAGCCGATAGGTGTACTTGCGCTCTCCGAGCATGAGGCCGCCGCAGACGACGTACCCCTTGGGGACCGACAATGCCTGGCGGACGGGGGCATAAACGCCAGCTACGCGAGTCAGGTAGCCGGCCCAGCAGACTCCCAGGCCGCGCGCCTCTGCCGCCAGCTCGAGAAAGGTCAGGGCAATGGCGCAATCCTGCTTTCCCCAGCCATAATCCTCAGGCGCGCAGGCCACGATCACCGTCGGAGCGCCACGCAATACAAAGTCATATCCCGCTTCCCACTGCGCCAACATCGCCGGGCTGATGCCCGAAGTCTGCATCCAGTTCATCACCTCCGCAGACAAGCCGTGCACCTTTGCTCCATCCTCGACGACGATCCAGTGCAACTTCTGGGAGTTGGAAGCTGTCGGCGCCCGCCGGGCCACATCCAGCAGCGACTCCAACGTCTCTCGGGCGACGGGCCGGTCCTTGAACTCCCGCACTGACCGCCGGCTTATCAGGAAACTGTCGATATCCGCCGGAGATGGCCACTTTTTCGACGCGGGCAGAAAAGCCTCCTGCGGCAGACCTTTGTGAACCAGAGCATCGTGGGGACACACGGCAACGCAATGGCCGCAGAGAATGCAATTACCGTCCGCAACCTCTTCGGGAAAACCTTCCCGATTCAGAGTAAGGAACCAGGCCGGACAAACCGCAACGCATGCACCGTCTCCCTTGCACAGATTCGTATCAACGATTATTTGGCTCACAGTCGGTATTCCCCCTATAATCTCCCGGTCGAACGACAAGAGACCTTGGATGCAGTGTACGCCCGGGGGAGTCATGGGCAGGCGAGCCGATCCGGCCGCAGTATGTCAACCAACTCCTAATATGCGCTTGTTGCATCCTGGTTCAGCCCTTGCTGGGCGGAGCGATCGAGGGTGTCTTGTAGCCCTCCTGGGCGAGATGCGCCCCCATCCGCGCGTACATTTGCTCGTCGTGCGGCTGCCAGGTGGCCAGGCCGTCCACATAGCGGTTGTACATGCAGAATGCCGCAGCAATCAGCACCGTGTCGTGGATCTCAATGTCGCTCGCTCCATACTCGCGGGCGGCGTCCACGGCAGAACGGGTTACGTCCTTGCCACCGCGCTGCACCTGTCCAGCGATGACGAGCAGCCGCTTCAACTTCTCCGAGATGGGCGCCTGCTGAAAATCGGCATGAACCTGCTTGACTGTTTTGGCGTCGCCCAAGTGACATGCGGCTGCCGCGCCGTGACTGGTCTGGCAGAAGTAGCAGCCATTGAGCGAAGAGACGTAAGTCGCAATCAGTTCGCGTTCGCCCGGCGAAAGGCTGTTGGGCTCGTGCAACAGGACGTGGGCCAGTTCGCGCAGAGGCTTGGCCGTCTCGGGCCGAAAGGCAAATGCGGAACTGATTCCCGGTAGATCTTCCGGCAATGGGATGTGCGGCATTTTCAGGCTCCTTGGGGTGTGCGATTCTGTTGCGGAAGATACTCTTTGCTCATGGTTATGTACCCTTCTCTTGCGGTCTTCTTGCCGCGCTGCCGGTAGAGTTCCTCGTCGTGCGGCTGCCAGGTGTCCAGTCCGTCCACGTAGCGGTTGTACATGCAGAAAGCGGCGGCTATCAGCACCGTGTCGTGAATCTCCACATCCGTAGCTCCCGCAGCCCTCGCCGCAGCAACATCCGCCGCGGTAACGTGCTTGCCGCCCTCTTGCACCTTGCCCGCGATGGCCAGCAGCGTCTTGAGCTTCTCAGAGATAGTGGCTTGACCAAAGTCGGCTTTCACGCAGCGCACCAGTTCCTCATCTCCATCGAGGTGCGCCGCGGCAATGGCGCCGTGAACAGTCTGGCAAAAGTAGCAGTCGTTCAAGGAGGAGACATATGTTGCAATGAGTTCACGTTCACCGGGGGTAAGTGAGTTAGGGGCATGGAGCAGAACCTCGGCCAGTTCATTCAGAGGCTTTGCGGTCTCGGGGCGAAAGGCCATAGCCGCACGAATACCTTGCAGCCCATCGGGAAGAGGAATGTGTGCCACGTGTCGAATCAGTCTCCTTCAGAGGTGAGCGGCGCCGTGCTCTGCCGCGCGGTAAGAAATTGATGGAGAGGCAAGCCGCAGAGGACAATACCCACTCCAATCAGCGCCGGCAACGGGCTGTGCAGCAGGATCAGCAGGCCAACCACGATGCAGAGAACGATGAAGACCACAGGCGCGGCCGGAAACCACCAGCCTCGGACCGGCTCGCTTATGCGGAAGAGCGTGGACGCGGCAAGCGCCAGAAAGAGCACCGCCGAGAAGATGATGTAAGCCAGCACTCGATCGAACGCGCCCAGAAAAAGTACGGCAAGCGACAGGCACGTCTGCAGCAGGATTGCATTTGCGGGCGTGCCGAAGCGGGGATGCAACTTGCCGAATGACGGGAAAAAGGCGCCAGTCCGCGCCATCGCATACGTCACTCGCGGCGAGGCCATGGTGAGCGCGGCGATTCCGCCAAAGACGCAAACGAGAACGCAGAGCGAGAGCACTTTAGCCCCTGCCGCGCCAAACAGGACTTGGCCAAACTGCGCCACAAAAGCAGTGTTGGAAGTGAGCCGGTCAATCGGCAAGACAGCCAGAAACGCCGCGCTGACGAGCAGATAGATGAGCGTGACCAGCGCGACGCCGCCCAGGAACGCGAGCGGCAGTGTTCGCCTGGGGTTGCGAATCTCACCCGCAATCTTGCTCGCCTCCCACCATCCGCCGAAACTGAAGAAGGCGCTGACAACGGCGCCGGCGATGGCTGGAATCAATGCCTCGGAGCCAGGCCGCCGCTCGGCGATGGGCGCCAGGTTGCTCATATGAGCGCGCCCTGAAACAAGCGCCCATATCACCAGCCCAAACAGGATGAAGAGCTTGAGAATGTTGACGAAGGTCATCAGGGAGCCGCTCAGCCGGGTTCCCACCAGGTTGACGGCGCCGAAGCTGCAAAGAATACCTGCCGGAACAAAGGCCATCGCTCTTGCGTCCAACGGAAGCACCTGCGCCACATACGCTGAAGCTCCCACAGCCAGCGCGGCAGCCACACCGGGATACATCACAACGGAACTCATCCAGCCGAAGAGAAAAGCGACGCGGTCTCCGTAGCCGGCCCGCAGATAGACATACTCTCCGCCCGACTCCGGGAAGCGAATCGCAAGCTCGGCGTAGCACAGCGCTCCGCACATCGCCATCAGCGCCATCCCGAGCCATACGAGGGCGAGCAGCAGCGGAGAGCCGAGCGACTTGGCCATCGTAGCCGGGGTGAGAAAGATGCCGAGCGCGATGGACTCGCCCACGACAATTGCAATCGCGGCGGGCAGTGCGAACAGGCGGCGCTCAAGGCGCAAAGGGGAAGACATATCGCACACTCTATCACCTAGTGAACAGATTCGAAATGAGAATGGCAGCCCAATAAAGGTTGAGAAAAGAGTCAATCGAATGGTGGATGACGGCAGCCGTGAGCGCAGGTAGCATTCGTATCGGTCAAGCTTCCCCTTGCCCGCCAACGACCATAGATTCTACCGGCACTTTCGTTTCCCCCGGTCTTTCTCGGAGGCCCATTTCATGCGCAAGATCGTACTGCTCCCTTGCCTGTTCATGCTCTGGATCGCGGCGGCCATGCAGGCACAGAATCCCGGTGCAACGGTATCCGGCCTTGTCAAAGACTCACAAGGTTCCCTTATCCAAGGGGCTAGAGTAAGCGTCACGAGCGCTACGCAAGGCGCCACACGCGAAAGCTTCACCAACTTCGGCGGCTCCTACGAGATTCCGGATCTGTTGCCGGGCGAGTATCGCGTCGAGGTGAGTGCAAAGGGCGAAGGGCTTTGCAACGGTCGAGTATGCGCGTGTGGTGGTTGAGGCCGGCCATGTCTTCACGCTCGATGCAACCCTGGAGCCAGCAAGCCAGGATATTGATCGGCCGCGTTGCTCCCGGCCGTTGTTGTTTGTCTTCCATGCCGGCGCAAAGCCCGATCACCAGGTTAGCTTGAGCCCTGCCGGACCGCCGATTCCGCTACTTGCCGAATATGCGCGGGACGCGTTCGGCAGCAGCCACCCACAATCTGCGCCCCGGCTGTAAACCAATCTATGGCCATGGCTCAAAGCTTGCCGGATCGCCCGCGCCAGTCCAGCGGCGGTTCTCGGCATCCCACTCTTCGCCGGAGTTCGGATAGACCACGACCGGTTTGTCCGATGCCTGGCGCAGTTCGGCGATCAGCTCCGGCAGTAGCGCAGACCGGGTGCAGTTTACGCCAACGGCTACTGTCTGAGGAAAGCGTGCGACCGCGGCGGCACACTCACTGAGCTGCTCGCCATGGGCCACATGCTTCTGGTCACGGCAGGTAAAGCAGAACCATGCCGCCAACTCCGGCCACGGCGCCAGTGCATCGCCAATGGCCAATGCCTCTTCGAGCGAAGGCAACGTCTCAAATGCAAGCAAATCCGGCGTCCGCCGATCGGCGCCTGCGGCGGCAAGCACGCGAATGCGCTCGCGGTGGAAGTGAACCAAATCGGCAAAGCCGCAATCGTAGTTCCCATGGTAATCGGCCCCATTGTGCAGGGCCGCGCCATATGGCCCAAGCGAAGCGGCCACGATGACCCGGCGATCGGGAAACTCCGCGCAGGCATGGTGCGCCAGCTCTACCGAACGGAGAAGCGCAGCGTCGGCCCGTCCGGCATCCAGGCCAAACTCGGCGTAGCCCATCCGCGAGACCTGATAGCTGGAGGTCAGAATGCATTGTGCTCCAGCCTCGATATAGGAGCGATGTACGGCGATGACTTTTTCCGGCGCATCTTCCAAGACGTGCGCCGACCACAGGGGCCCATCGATATTGGCCCCGAGAACCTCAAGTTCCGAGGCCAAACCGCCGTCCAATACACGAATCCCGCGTAAAACCGAATCCTGCTGTTGCAGCTTAGTGGTCAAGTGTTGCGCCTTGCCGGTCATGGATGGATGATATCGAAAGCCTGCACGGCGCGGTCCGCACCTTCGATGGCGCCGCAAAAGGTTTGGCCCAGGCCGATGGCAGGCAGCGCGAAAAGCACAGCGAGTGACAGCAACAGGACGGCGAATACACTTCGGGTACGTAAATACAACATGGCGTCTTTCCTCCAAGAATGTGGGTAGAGTTTTCCTGTCAGCCCCAAATGGATATGAAAACGCGTGCGGATGAGCGGGCGCTCAAACACGCACACAGAGGGGCTAGATTGTCAGAGTGGGTACTAACGACAACAGCGGAATGGAGTGGGCAGATAACCCATGACGCAAATTGTAGGATGAAACCTCAACGATTGCAATCCCGTATTCCATCCTGGCTCTGCGGATAAGGATGCGGCCGGAGTGGAGACAGGGTTCTGACCCTGCCGCCGGCAACAGCCTGAGAGCTTCGTCTTTCCGCTATTCCGCTGAACAAAAAAAGTCATTCTTGTTCGCCGCAATCCTGGGATTGAAGCCAAGCCTGCCCAATCGAAGCCGGGTTGCGCGGATGTGCGGCGGGCCCGATCTTTGCTCAGGCCCTCTTGACATGCCTCCACTTTGGCTTTACTCTACAGAGACTTGGTGAGCGCCAAACGGCTGGCGCTCCACCAACGAAGGATTTAGCAAAGGATTCAATGGCCCACTTCTTCACTCCCGCAATGTGTCTCTGCTGCTGTCAGGGCTGCGCTGCGCGGGCGTGTACTCTGGGCTAGATTCCGAAGCAGGAATTGCGAACCCCGACGACCCACCCGCCAGAAGGCGCGGTGGGTTTTTTCATTTTCAGCGAACAGTCGATGGGCGCGGCCTTTGCCGGCTACAGTCAACTGTTCTAACAGGGCGCCGATGGCGAAGCGGCTAACGCGCAGGTCTGCAAAACCTGTATTCGCGGGTTCAATTCCCGCTCGGCGCTCCAAGATTCAGTCTGAAATACAAATCGAGCTCTTCGGAGAATGCACATGTCGAATGCCGCCACCCCTTCTTGGCGCGGTCTCTCGCTCGACGTCTCTGCCGTCGTGCTTGCTCTCGCCTTGGCCGTGCTCGTTCGCCTGAATCTCATACCGCCGATCAAGTGGTGAATCCGCTCGATCGGAAAAGCACTGCCGCGCCGGGTGACGAGAGCAGGCGATGTTCTTGACGTTTCGGTATGGCTCCCGCTCTGTCTTCGCCCGGTCTGAGCAACCTTCTCAACTTATCGATCGTTTCGGCCCAACCAAGGAGATTGAAATGGCTACTGCCAACACGGCGGATTATTCCCCCAGCCTGGAGAGCCCCATTGGCCTCGGCCGGCGCATCGTCTTGCTCATCCCCGGCCTGCTGCTGCTGGCCGCCGTAGGCTACGCGGGAAAGTTCATCGAACAATCCATCGCCGCTTACACCAAGGCACACCACGTAACGTTTCCGAATATCGAATATGTCCTTTGGGCCATCGTCATCGGACTCATTCTCGCCAACACGGTCGGCATTCCGCGCATCTTCCAGCCCGGCGTGGCTACCTACGAGTTCTGGCTGAAAGCGGGAATCGTCTTGCTCGGCTCGCGCTTCCTGCTCGGCGATGTGCTCCACCTGGGCGGCATCTCGCTCTTGCTTGTCGCAATCGCCATCACCCTCTCGCTCACCTTCATGCACATTCTGGGCCGTGCATTCAGGCTCAACCCCAAGCTCACGTCGCTTTTGGCAGTCGGTTCGTCGATCTGCGGCGTCTCGGCCATCATCGCCGCCAAGCCGGCCATCGACGCCAAAGATGAAGACGCCTCGTATGCCATCGCCGCGATTCTCGCCCTCGGCGCAATTTCGCTCTTCACATTTCCGCTTATCGGCCACTCGCTGCACCTGAGCGACAAGGCCTATGGCCTGTGGGCCGGCCTGGCCGTGGACAACACCGCCGAGGCCACCGCCGCCGGTGCACTCTATTCCGACGCCGCCGGCAAGGTCGCCGTCCTGGCTAAGACCACGCGCAACGCTCTTATCGGCTTTATCGTGCTCGGCTATGCTCTCTACTGGTCGTCGCGCGGCGAAGCGCAGGCAGTCGGCAACAAGGCCGCTTTTCTGTGGAGGAAGTTCCCGAAGTTCGTTCTGGGATTTCTTCTGATCTCCCTGTTGGCCACACTGGGCTTCTTTGCCAAGCCGCAACTGGCCAGCCTTGCCAATCTTTCACGCTGGGCCTTCCTGCTCACCTTTGCCGGGGTTGGTCTCCGCACCAGCCTCAGAGAGCTCGGAAAACAGGGATGGCGGCCTTTCGCAGTCGGAGCCATTGGCGAAATCTTCATTGCCCTGCTCACGCTGGGACTTGTCTACGGAGCGGATAGCTATCTGCATCTGTAATTCAATCGCCATCAACGTATTGCTCAGCTCGGAAGCGACTTTCCCAGGGGAGCATCCTTTGTTCAAACGCCTGATATGCCGATCAGTCTGTTCTATCTTGTCGTTCAGGTGCGCTTGTGCTCCATGCATAGCGTGAGCATTCTTAGCCCCATGACCTCCGAAATGCGTTGCTGCGCTGCGATGTGTGATGAGGCTGGCGTTCTCGTTTTTGCAATTGAACTCAATACTTCGGCAGCGAGGGATCGATTCTTTCGGCCCAGGCCAGGATGCCGCCCTTCAGGTTCGAGGTGCGTTTGAAGCCCGACTGGCGCAGGAAGTCCACGGCTTTGGCGCTGCGCGCGCCGCTCTTGCAATGCACCACGATCTCGCGGCTTGAGTCGAGTTCATGCACGCGCGTCGGCAGTTCACCGAGCGGGATGAGGTGTCCCTTGATGTTGCAGATCTGATATTCGTGCGGTTCGCGGACGTCGAGCACGAAGATGTCTTCGTTCGAATCGAGACGGTGCTTGAGTTCCTCGGGTTGAATCTCGGGAATCTTTACGCTCGCGGATGCCTCGGATTCTTCGCCTCGAACGCCGCAGAACTGATTGTAGTCAATCAGTTCCTTCACCGTAGGATTCGCGCCGCAGACCGGACACTCAGGATTTTTGCGCACGCGCACCTCGCGGAAGCGCATGGCCAGCGCATCCACCAGCAACAGGCGGCCAATCAGCGGCTCGCCCGCGCCGAGGATCAGCTTGATGACTTCCGTGGCCTGTATCACGCCGAGCAGGCCGGGAAGCACGCCCAGCACGCCGCCTTCAGCGCACGAGGGAACCAGTCCCGGCGGTGGCGGCTCGGGATAGAGGCAGCGGTAACAGGGGCCGTCCTCGGCGCCAAAGATGCTGGCCTGCCCTTCAAAGCGAAAGATCGACGCATACACATTCGGCTTGCCGCTGAGCACGCAGGCGTCGTTGACCAGATAGCGGGTGGCAAAGTTATCCGTGCCGTCGGCGACGATATCGAAGCCGCTGACGATCTTCAGGGCATTCTGACTGTTGAGATAAGTGTCGAAGCGCTCGATCTGGACAAGGGGATTGATCGCGGTGAGCTTGTCGATGGCCGAATCGAGCTTGAGGCGGCCCACATCGCTGGTATAGTGAAGCACCTGCCGTTGCAGGTTGGTGTAATCTACCACGTCGAAATCCACCAGGCCGAGTGTTCCCACGCCCGCCGCCGCCAGATACAGCGCGAGCGGCGAACCGAGTCCGCCCGTGCCGACACACAGCACGCGCGCGGCCTTCAGCTTCTTCTGTCCCTCCATGGTGACTTCGGGCATGATGAGATGGCGCGAGTAACGCAAAATCTCCTCATTGCTCAGCGTTGCCTGACTGCTTTCATTCAATGGGGCCACAGATCCTCTCCAATTTCACAATTCATTGCAATCGTTTCCGCAGAGCGCGGCAATTCCTCAACGGCCGCCGGCAACCGAGGGCACAATCGAAATCGTATCCGTCTCCTGCACCGGAGTCGCGTCTTTGCCCAAGTAGCGAATGTCCTCCTCGTTGAGGTAGACATTGACAAAGGAGCGCAGTTTGCCGTCTTCGGAGAAGAGATGCTTGCGCAAATCCGGGTGCTGAGCGACGAGATCGCTCAAGGCTTCGCCTACAGTCTGTGCGGTTACTTCAATGACGGAGTTCTTGCCAGCGTAGGGACGGAGAGGCGTGGGAATCAAAACTTTGATTGGCATGGTTGTTCCTTCCTTGAATGTTTCAATGTTCTCCGCTTGTTTGCTTATAGGATCACTTCGAGGTTTTCATCCTCAAAGTGCTTGGCTTCTTCCCGGTCCAGCAGCAAAAACGAGTTGGTCAGCACGGCGCGTCCTTTTTCAACGCTGGTGATTACATACGAACAGCCGGTCCAATGCGCCTCGGCAAGATCGGTTGAGGACCACTGCGCGGGATGATCGGGATGCGAATGATAAAAACCCACAATGTCCTGGCCGGCCAGGAGTGCTTCGCGCTGAATGCGCACCAGCTCCGAAGGGCTGATGTGATAACGGTTCTGCGGAGAGTCGGTGCGCGTGTTGCCGCATGGCGCCACGGCCTTGACCGCTTTTGCACCTGCCTCGTCGAACTCGCCCACCAGCACGCCGCAGCACTCGTATGGATAGGTCTCTTCGCCGTGCCGGCGCAGTTGATCGTAGAGTGCGCCGGGTATCTTCAATGCCATAGCCAATTGCTCCCTTGCCTTACGCGGTCTCATCCCAGAAGTGTTCGCTTAGATATTTGTCTCCCGCGTCGGGGAAGATGGTCACCACCACCGATCCCGCGTCGGCTTCTCTTGCAATTTGCGCGGCGCCCACCAGAGCCGCGGCCGCGGAGACGCCGATGAGCAGACCCTCTTTGCGAGCCAGTTTCCTGGCCATGCTGTAAGCCGCTTCTGTTTCGATGCCCAGATCCGCGTCCGCGATGCTGGCATCGTAGATTTTGGGAACGATCGAGGTCGCCATGTGCTTGGTTCCCTCGATGCCGTGAAAGGGCGAGTCGGGCTGAAGAGAAACGCAGCGGATCTTCGGATTCAGCTCTTTCAGTCTGCGCGAAGTTCCGACGAATGTTCCACTGGTTCCGAGTATGGCCGTAAAATGCGTCACGCGCCCCGCAGTCTGCAGCCAGATCTCATCGGCAGTGCCGTTCGAGTAGTGCGCGCGCCAATTGGCATCGTTGGAATACTGATCGGCGTAATAGTACTTCTCCGGCTGCTCGGCAATCATTTCGCGCGCCTTGCGTATCGCACCGTCGGAACCTTCGCCGGGATCGGTGTAGACAACCGTTGCGCCGTAGGCGCGGAGAACCCGTTTGCGCTCCGCGGAAACATTCGAAGGCATGCACAGCGTGACAGGAACGCCGTACGCAGCGCCCAACATGGCGTATGCGATGCCGGTATTGCCGCTGGTGGAGTCAAGCAGTCTCTTGCCCTCGCCGAGCTTGCCTGCATTCAGCGCCTCGGTGACGATCTTCGAGGCCGCGCGGTCCTTCACCGAGCCTCCGGGATTGGTCCACTCAGCTTTGCCCAGCACCTGCACATCGTTCAGCCCGTGGGTTACTTGTTCAAAGCGCAGCAAGGGGGTGTTGCCGATGCGCTGCGCTAAATTGACGCCCAATAAAGTACTCATGCGATCCAAGTTTTCCCCAATGATCCTGCTCCGCGAGCGGCAGCAGTTACGGCACGCGATGGCGCATAGATTAGCCGTTCAATGCGGCAGTCTTGGCCTCAGCCACGCATAGACCCACGTTCCGGCAAGCGCGCTCGCCACCGCCGCAATCATCACCGGAACGCCATCGCCAACGAGCGCAAAAAGAGCCCCAGGGCAAGCGCCGGTCAAGGCCCATCCCAACCCAAAGATCGTGCCGCCGGCCGCGTAACGAATGCCACTTCCCAGTTTCTTGCGCGGAATCTCAATCTTCTCGCCGGAGACCGACTTCAGGCTTGCCCGTTTGATCAGCGCCACAGACAAAGCCGCCGTTGCAATCGCCGAGCCGATGATGCCATACATACGGAACGACTGGAAGTGGAACATCTCCTGAATGCGAAACCAGGAAACCGCCTCCGACCGGGTCAACACATATCCAAAGGCGATGCCCAGCAGCAAGTAAGTCGCCAGAAAGACTGGGCCGCCAGCATTTTCGACAGCGGTTTTGGATTCACGATAAGCGGTTGTCATCGTCCTCCCAGCAAGATAGGCAGAATGAAGTAAGTTGCCGCAAGCCCACCGGCAAAGAAGCCAGCTACCGCAATCAGCGACGGTAACTCGAAGTTAGCCAGTCCGCTGATGGCGTGCCCAGAAGTGCAGCCTCCCGCGTAGGCCGTTCCAAAGCCCACCAGGAATCCGCCCACGACAATCGACACAAACCCGCGCAGCGTTGCCAGAGCGCGCCAGGCGAACAGCTCCCGCGGCGCCACGCCGTGGAAGTCGTGAATTCCCAACTTCGCCAGCGATTCCTTCGCCGCCGAGGAGATGGCCACGTCCCGCGCCGCACCGCTATGCAAGGCGAGAAATCCGCCGATCAGAATCCCGGCTAGAAACACCAGGTTCCAAAGTCCCGCCTTCTTCCAGTCATAGCGCAGAAACTCGACCCGTCCCGGAACGATTGCCGAACACAGGTGGCGCAGGTTGCTCGAGACTCCGAACAACTTGTTGCCGGTAATCAGCAGCGCCGGCACGAAAGCTCCGATCAGCGGACCCGCCACATACCACGGCCATTCTGCCGTGAACCAAGCTGCCATAGGGGTAAACCTCTTCTCCGCGCGGGCATCCGCGCCGTTCATCGCGCACTACTTCTTGTTCGACTTCCATCCCAAAAAAGGCGCGCAGCATGATCGACAACCCAACCGGCTGACGGCCGTTGCTGGCCTTGGGATAGTGCGGTTCGGTACGTGCTTCCAAGCCCCCCTACGGAACCACGACATCCATCGTGTTCAAAAATTCTTCCCGACGGCTCTTCCGTGCGTGCTTCTCAAAACTTGCCTGGCTTGCCAAAGTCATCTGCCGCATCGTGTTCCCGACCCTGATTCAACTGTATCCAATCTGAATGCAGGTGGGGAACTTAAGCACAGCCGCCTTAGGACTTCTGCTGGAAACTGCGGTCCTCGCCAGAACCCGGTCGATTTGCAACCGTCCGACATCGATCGGTTTGCGCGCGGCTACGAGACCGGTGCGAATCTGCGTCCCACCCATTCTTCGTGCCGCCTTGAGCAAGGTTAATGCTGGAGCAACCTCTTCAGGCAAGAAGGTGAGCATCCTTGCGGACGGTCGCCGGGCGAGCACCCAGTCTGGGAGCTGCCTGAGTGCCTTGCCTCAGCCGGAATGCCAAATTCGGGAATATACACTAAATTTCGAAAAGTTGTTAGCTTAACAATGAGAACATGCATTAAAGTAGTAAACAGAGAGCCACCCGTTTCCGGCTGCTCAAGAATTCAGGGTCAGGTTCTTCGGTCCGGAGTCAAAAGGAATTCGCTCCTGGCACTCACACTCTGGCGACAGGTGCCGATAAGTGTCCTATAAGGGTTTTTCCGGGAAAGGAGGAGAGCAGTGTCCATCAGATCCGCGACCCTCTTTGCTTTGGGCATTCTGGCGTCAGGTCTAGCCGCTGGACCGGCCTTTGCTGCCACTCCTACCGCCTCATTCAGCGTCACGGCGACGGTTGTGGCAGGCTGCCAAGCCTCCGCGTCCCCGATTGCGTTGAGAAGCTACGCTTCAGCGATGGCGAACCCGGCATCCACTGTTTCGATGAACTGTACCAGCAACGCCGCGTACAACGTCGCCCTGAGTGGAGGACTGACGAGCGGCGGAACTGTGCCTCCCTGGAAGATGACTGGCCTTGACTCGGCCTTGCTGGGCTATGCCGCCGCCTCCCATCCCATGGGTATCGGCAATTGGGGCCGGGCAGTGGGCACAGAGGGTTTGGCCGGAACCGGCAGCAGCGCCGCCCATGCGCTTCCCATTCATGGCTGGATCGCCGCCGGGCAGCCCGGCGCGAACGGCGCACCCGCAGATACGATTCTTATCACCGTTACCTATTGATCATCGATGTTGGACGACGGCGAGCGATTGCGGCACAAGATGGCCGCAAGAGCGGTTCCCGTCCCTTCACCCCGTTCTGCTGCAATGCACATCGGTAATGCGCCCTATGACCCATTCGTGTTATGTAACGCATCTTCTGTGTACTATTAAGATACGTATTTAGCTTACCGATGCATACAAAGGTACTATTGTAATCAACAACCCCAGACCTTACTGTCGGGAGAGCATCCAGCAGCGATATGCCAGGTATGAGGTTAGTTGTGAAATCGCCCATTCTGTGAATCATTGTCCATTCTGCGTCGTGCGCAACGACGCCGGGAAACTGTTTTTGTTCGCGGAGGCAAATGTTTACGGAGTTGAGCAAGTTGGATCCGCAACTCCGATTCAGAATTGCCCGATTCAGCCAATCGCTGTTCCTGTTCGACCCCAGGTCGGACGGCCGTAGATCTCAACTCCCAACGTAAGTTGTACCAGGAGTCATCGCAATGAAGCTTTCAAGTCTCGTCAAGTCCGTAATGCCCGCTGCCGTTGTTTCGATTCTGGCGCTGGGCCTCGCTCCCATGTCTGCTTTTGCAGGAACTGCCACCGCCAACATGGCCGTCTCCGTGACGGTCAATTCCAACTGCACGATCTCAGCGAATGCCCTGGGCTTCGGAACCTACACCGGCGCAGTCAACCAGGCCACGACCACCCTTTCGGTTCAATGCACCAACACCACGCCCTACAATGTCGGCCTGAGCGCGGGCGCGACAACCAACGCAACTGTGACCACTCGGCAGATGCTCAATGGAACGGCTGCCCTGAACTACACGCTGACGACGAGTTCCTACACGGGCACCAACTGGGGCAACACCTCCGGCAGTTGGGTAGGCGGAACCGGTAACGGGAATGCGCAGACCCTCACAGTCTACGGCCAGATTCCTGCGGGACAGTTTGTGACGCCCGGATCGTACGCCGATACGGTTGTTGCCACGGTCAATTACTAACTGTCAGCAGCACGTCCAATTCAGGCCACTATGAGTTCGTGGGATTTACGCCGGGTCATGCCGGCATGCAAAGCGTTCGCCGTCGTAGCTATCGTCCTTCTGACCGGTCTAACGGCCGGGGCACAGACGTTGTCGGTTCTGCCCGTCAACATCTTCCTGCCGCCCGGTCAGAAGGCAACGACCCTGACGGTGACCAACCCAGGGAAAAGTGAAACTTCCATTCAGATTCGGGCTTACTCCTGGAATCAGAGCGGCGACGACGACCCGCTCACGGCTACCACAGCGGTGGGGGTGAGTCCCCCGATGGCTACCATTGCTCCGGGCGCCAGCCAGGTGGTGCGCATCATTTTGCGTCAGTCTCCGCAGGACCGCGAGGCGACCTACCGCATTCTTGTCGATCAGATTCCACCTCCCGCCGAGCCGGGGTTCGTGCGTGTGGTGCTTCGGCTGTCCATTCCGATCTTTGCCCAGCCGATGGTCCGTACGGCCGCCAACGTCCAATTTCACCTCGAAATCAATGCCGGAAAGATCATTCTCGTGGGTGTCAACGATGGCCTTCGCCATGACGCAATCCGCGATATCGCGTTGACGACCGGCGATGGCCGCACGTTGAAGCTGGATGGCGGCTTCTCCCCCTACGTTCTGGCCGGTGCCACCCGGCATTGGCCCCTTGCCGTTCAAGGTCCCCTGCCGCTGCCGGGCGAAGTGCTTAAAATGACAGCGCGCGCGGACGCTGGCGCAATCGAGGAGCAGGTCCACGTTGCGGCAGCGCCATGATTTTCGGGGCAGTGCGGGCAGGTGGCTCAGCCGCGCAGGAATGCTTTTCCTTGTGCTGACCGTCGCGCCTCTGTTGGCTGCAGCCGCCCGGGTACTCAAGATCGAAGAAGCGATTGGACCCAACGCCGGGGCGCTCGTTCGGTCCAGCGGACCCAGTTTCGAGGCGGCAAGTTCATCCAGCGCATCAACTGCCGAGGGTTCCAGTTCGTCCAGTGGGCCGATCGGCGATCCATCCCTCGGGACAGCCAACGATCCAAGCAACACCGAGACGCTGTTCCTTGAAGTTCTGGTCAACGGCCAACCCATTGGCAAGATCGGCGAATTCACACTGCGGGCCGGCAAGTTAATGGCGCGGCCAGACGAACTGCGCGACCTGGGTTTTCGGATTCCCGATTTTCTTGTTCTGGAACCGCGCGGTCTGATTCCAGTGTCCGCTCTGCCTGGGGTCACCTTCACAGTCGATGAGAGAAACCAGGTACTGCGCGTGACGGCTCTCAATAGTGCCCTGATCCCCACACTGTTGCAGCCCGAAGGCTTGGAAGGGCCTGGAGGCCGCCGGGTGATCGAGAGCGGCAAGGGCATGACACTCAACTATGACATTGTAGGCACGCTCGAGGGCGGTCGAGGCGGAGGTTCCGGGACGGTGGACATGCGTGCGTTCACACCCTGGGGTGTGGCAAGCTCGGGATGGCTCGGCTACGCAGGTTCAACTCCCGGCGCCACCGGCACAAACACGGCGATACGCCTCGACTCGGCCTACACCTTTGCCGATGTCAATACGCTGCGCCGCTATAGCCTGGGCGACTTCATCAATAGCAGTCTTTCCTGGACCCGTCCGGTTCACCTCGAGGGGGTGCAAATCCGCTCGGACTTCAGCATGCGCCCGGATCTGGTGACGTTTCCATTGCCCTCACTCACCGGCTCTGCCGCAGTGCCCTCGACGGTGGACGTGCTGGCTGACGGCAACCTGGTGATGTCGCGCCAGGTCGACGCCGGTCCCTTCGAGGTTCCGCAGCTCCCAACCATCACCGGAGCGGGCATGATTTCGATGACGATGACCAACTCGCTTGGGCAACAGGTGAATGTAACGCAGCCCTTCTACGCCAGCGCGTCCCTGTTGAAGCCCGGTCTGCAGACTTTCTCGGGGCAAGCCGGCCTGGTACGGCGAAACTGGGGCGCGGTCAGCAACGATTACGGAAAGATGGCGGCCGCCGGCATGTATCGCCAGGGCCTGACCTCGAAGTTCACCTTCGAGAGCAGTTTTGAAGGCACTCCGGGCGCCGTGATGGGGGGCGCCGGCGGAGCGGCGGCAATCGCCAGCCTGGGCGAACTCACGTTTGCCGTGGCGCCCAGCTTCGGCTCAGGGCACGCCGGCGTTCAGTTCTCTGCCGGCGCCCAGCGCATTGGCAGAAAGTTCAGCCTGGGCGGTTCCGCGATTATGGCCGACCGCGACTACCGCGATGTTGCATCGGTGAACGGAGCTGGGGTTCCCAGGAAGCAGATCAGCGCCTTCACCAGTCTGTCTTCCAAGCGGTATGGCTCCATCGGCGCGGCCTACGCCGGAGTGGACCAGGATGCTTCTCCCGCGCAGGTCCTGGTGGCGGGCACTCCGTCGACGCACTCCCATGTGCTCTCCGTCAATTATTCGCTGCAGATTCACCACGTTTCCATTTATGCCTCCGAGTACAAGAGTATTGGCGCCGTCGCCGGTACCGCCAATAGCAATGGGTTCCAGGTTGGCCTGACCGTCCCATTCGGCAGGCGGAGATCGGCCAACATCAGCGCGACCTCGGACGGAAACGGGCAGGTGCAGGTGCAGCAGTCGGCGACACGGGTCGGCGATTGGGGCTATCAGGCCTATGCCTCGGCGGGCAGTTCCAATCACGAGTTCGGGCAGGTGGAATACAAGTCTCCGGCGGGCATGGTGATTGCCGGGGTGGACACGAACGCCGGCGAGACCACCTTGCGCCTGGAGTCTCAGGCGGCCATCTCGCTGGTCGATCGGGGTCTGTTTGCCTCGAATACGATCTACGACAGTTTTGCCATCGTTGACACCAGTCCTATGCCCCATGTGCGGGTTCTGCAGGAGAACCGCGATGTGGGCAAAACCGACCGTTCGGGGCGTCTGCTGGTGCCGGATATGCGCTCATTCGACCTGAACCATCTGGCCATTGAGCCCACCGACGTTCCGGCAGACGCCACGGTCAATGTTGCCGTGCGCCAGGTGCGGCCCCAGGATCGCTCCGGCGTCGTAGTGAAGTTCGCCATCAAATTCAGCCATGGTGCATTGCTGCAACTGGTGAATGAGACCGGGGCTCCGCTCCCGGTGGGCAGCGCGGCCACCTTGAAGGCCACCGGCGCCGCCGCCCCAGTCGGGTACGATGGCGACGTATACGTTGAGGATCTCAGTCCCCACAACGAACTCACCGTCGAGCGCATGGATGGGCGCCGCTGCACAGTCGCCTTCGAATACAAGCCCGTGCACGGCGAAATCCCATTTATCGGACCGTTGCCCTGCGTGGAGAAAAAGCCGTGATGCGAAGACTTGCGCTTGCGATGCTGTTCGTCTTCGCCTGCTTCGCCCGGCCGGCGGAGGCAGTTTCTTGCTCGACTTACGCCTCGAGCCTCGTATTCGGCACCTATTTCGGCTCGACCATCGATGTCACCGGCTCGGTGACGGTTATCTGTCCCCAAGGCACGGCTTACGATATCGGCCTCAATGCAGGGATCGCTCCGGGCGACACTATCACCACCCGGGCGATGACTGGCGGCGCCGGGGGCCAAAGCTCGCTGGGCTATGTCCTCTACAGCAACGCCGCCTACACCAACAACTGGGGCAACAGCGCCGGCACGGGCTGGGTGGCCGGCACGGGCACCGGCAGCGCCCAGACCTACACCATCTATGCCCAGATTCCAGCCAACGAGATTTCTCCAGTAGGCAGCTATACCGATACGATCACAGCCTCGGTAACAGGCAATTTCTCCACCGTCACCGCTCAGTTCAGCGTCACATCGACAGTGATGGCCGGCTGCAACATCAGCGCGAATGCGCTCAACTTTGGCACGTACGCGGGTTCGTTGACCAACGCCACCACGAACATCTTCGTCACTTGCACGCCGAGCACTTCGTACAATGTTGGCCTGAATGCGGGGACGGCATCCGGCGCCACCGTGACCACTCGGGCGATGACAGGTCCTGGTACGTCCTTGCTGGCCTACTCGCTGTTTTCCAACCCAGCGATGTCTATCAACTGGGGGCAGACCATCGGTGCAAACACAGTTATTGGAACCGGCACCGGGGTCCAGCAGTCGCTTACGGTCTACGGCCAGATTCCAGCAGGCCAGGTTGTCAACCCGGGCAGTTACACCGATACAATCACCGCTACCGTCACCTACTGATTGCCAGATGCCATTGAGCCTGGCCGGGCTGAAGAGAACGCGCAGAGCTTCCGATCTCGTCGCTGCCTTGCCGGTTTCCGACCCATTTCCAGTAAATTCCTGCAAGGCCCGGCTACCCGGTTCGGGTAGCTCTGCTGCTCTACGGCAAGAGACTTGTCCTTTTTGAGGAGGTTGAGGGCGATATTTTGACAGTTCAAATTAAGGTTGCACAACTTCAAACGGAATGGCCGGAATTATCCCCAATGGCACAGGCCGTTTGTTTTTCGATTGTGGGTCTAAAGCGCCGGATGGCTTGAGCGCGGAGGCCTCGACAATCAGATTCCCGGCCAGTCCCGGCTTGACCTTCCGATCCGAGCCGATGCGAAGCTGGAGAAAACCGCCGGCCTGGCTCACATCCAAGATGGCGATCCCATCCGGAGGGTCGTCGAGCGCCAACTGGATCTGATTTCCCGACTGGCCCGGCGGCAATGCAAGACGGAGCAGCACCGTTCCGCCAAGCGGAAGGCGCAAGCGACTCTCGAAAGGGCTCCAGAGCGGCTTGCGGCGGTCGTTGCCAAAGACACAAAGCATCGCTTCCTGCGTGGGAACCAGGCGATGCCATGCGAAGGCTTGCGTCATGTCCTCGGCCGGGACGCCGGAATGGCGGACGGTTCGACCGTCAATGGAGGCTTCTCCCTCCAGCACTAACCTGCGCGGTTCTGCGATTGCTTCAGGCGGAGCGGTCAGACTGATGCGCACCGTATCGGTTCCAGCGGGAATCGTCCCTCCGCCGAGCACGAGTCCCGGCGGTCCATCCTTGATGCGCAGTGTGACGGCACCGTCGAAACCATCCCGGCGAATCAGGAGAACAGTGGCGGGAATCGTTCTGCCGGGGCGCAGGTTGATGCTGGAGGGCGCGATCCGCAGCTCGAAATCCGGACGGGGATGGCTGATGCGCAGCCGGTAAGTGAAATCGGGTCCGCCGTTTTGTTCGGTGTCGGCGAGTTGCAAATAATACGCGCCCTTTGCGGGGAAGCGGTAGATGAGCTGCGAGTCGGCCTGATGGGTCAGGAGAGCGGCGCCCTTGTCCTCGAAGTCGTCATTGAAGGCGAGTTGCTTGCCATGCGCATCGGTCAGCGTCAGCGCGGAGTCCAGCGGCGATCCCAGGCGGCGGGCCTCGACCTCGGCAACCATCTCCTCTCCGGCCTTGGCCTCGATGCGGAAGGAATGCACATCGCCGGGGCGATCGATGCGCCCGTTGACGACCTGCGGCAGTTTGATGCGGCGGGCATTGGCGGCGCCGGAAGATTCCTGCTTCTCGATTGTCTCCGGCAGCGTGTCTACGGAAAACGCAACGGGATTTGCCCCACTCCAGCCTTTCTCTCCGGCGGAAAACTCATGAATCCCCGGCTCGCTCAAGGAGGACTTGAATTGTGTCGCAGCCAGATTCCATCCCTCCGCTTCAACCCGCGTGTGAGCGCCGGATTTGCCGCCCATGGGAAAGATGCCGGTGACATACGGAATCTCGCCAATCGCGATCCGGTAAACGAAGTCTTCGCGGCCGCGGTTCAAAACGTCGCGGACCGACAGGATGTAGTCTCCCTCTTCGGCGATCTCCTCTTCGATCACCGGTTCCTGATTGAAGCGGAAGTGGTCGGCCGCGGCCAGTTCTTTTCCCTTTGCGTCTGTGAGCGTGAGAGCCGCCTGGAACCATCCCGGTACGGCATCGGACATAAAGGGGATGAGCGCGCGGGTCATGGCGGCGATGACGATCTTCTGTCCCTTGTTCGCATGAAAGCTGTAGCGGTCTGTGCTTCCCGGCATCATCTGCCCATTCACAATCGCCGGCAAGGCGATCTCCAGCGGAAGTTCCGAGGCTTCAGCGTGCGCCTGTGCGGAGAGCGGCAAACCGCCGCCTGCCGCCAGCGAAAGCAGCACATGCTGGAAGGGGCGCGTGGTCTCGGGAAAGCGATCGATAAGAAAGTTGAGCGGATTGGTCAATCCCTGATTGGTCAGCAGGCGCAGCTCATGGTTGCCGAAGGCGGCATGAGCGTTCACCGTAACGCGCAACAAAACCGACTGCGAAAGCGCAGGCGCCGCTCTCATGCGCATGGTTGCGTCGATCTGTTTGCGCAGATCGGCGGCGAGCTTTCTGTCTTCAGGAGTCCATGGCGTAGCGACGCGGTGCTGCGCTGGCGCCGTCTGCGCGTCCTTGGCTGGGGAAGTAGCGGCGTTGGCTGGAGTGACTGTAAATTCCGGCTTGTTCGCGGCAGTTCCGCCCGGCTGTTGCGCTGGTTGGGGAGTCGGCGCGGTCTTTGCACCAGCAGGAGCTTTGGCGTGGCTTTGCTCCAGTTCCTTCAATTGAGCGCGTAGATCGTCCAGTTCCTTCTGCGCAAGCGGCTTGGAAAACCCAATGATCTCGGCCTTCACCCCATCTCCGGCGAAGAATGCCTCTTTTGCTCCATCCAGATACTGGCCGCCAACGTTCACTTCAAAGATGCTTCCGAGCCTGCCTCCGGCGGGATAGACAAAAGCGGCGTGAGGCGAGTTCTGCTGTGCAAGGGCCACTGCGGCTCCCAGAAGCGGCAGAAGGAGAAATTCGCGCACGCGCGAGATCATGCGCGCGCGCCCATGATCTCGCGCAGCATTCCCGCGGTTCTCACGTTCTCTTCCTTGCCTGGGCCGACGAAGACGGACTGACCGAGCGGATGCGGCAGAGTGGCGTGAAGGTCGATTCCCAGTTGCGTATAGATGCTTTCGATCAGGTCCATCGGATAGACCGGCCGGTCCTTCACCTCTTCGCCGCGAGCATCCGAGGAGCCGATTAGATGGCCGCCGGCAAAGCCTCCGCCGGCCACCACGGCCGAGAAGACCTGTCCCCAGTGGCCTCGGCCCCCGTTCCAGGGCGCCTCCCACTGCACCTTCGGAGTGCGTCCGAACTCGCCGCTCCACCACACGATGGTGCTGTCCAGCAGTCCCCGGTCGGAGAGGTCCAGCAGCAGGGCCGCCATCGCCTTGTCCATCTCCGGAACGCGGCGGCGCATGGTCTGGAAGTTTTCCTTGTGGGTGTCCCATCCACCCTGATAGTTGATGGTGATGTAGGGAACGCCGCGCTCCACCAGCCGCCGGGCCGCCAGGCACGACTGCCCGAAGGTGTTTCTTCCGTAGCGGTCGCGCATTTCGTCTTTTTCCTGGGAGAGATCGAAGACCTTGCCGCCGTCGCCGAGGATCAGCTCATAGGCCTGCCGCTCGCTGTCCTTCCAGGGCGCCATGCGGGGATCGTCGCGCAAAGCCTTGTCGAGCGTATCCAGATCGTGCAGCAGTTGACGGCGGCTCTGCTGGCGCTGGTCGGAGACGCCCTGCAACACAACGCCCTCGACGGCAAAGCGCGTCTGCGCCGGATCGCCGCCCGTGGCAAAGGGCTGGTAACGCAAACCGAGAAACCCCTCTTCCGCGAAGCGCCCCTGCGGCTCCGTAAGAACAATGTAGGGCGGAATCAAACCCTTGTAACCGGCGTTGACTCCCTTGAAGTAAGAAACAACCGCGCCCACGCAGGGATAGGCATCCATGCCGCCCGACGCGCGGCCGGTCTGCACCTCGTAGGAAGCGGTTTCGTGGCCATTCACTCCGTGCGTCATGCCGCGGACGATCGAATACTTCTCGGCGCATTTGGCCAGATTGGGCATCAGCTCGCAGATGCGTATGCCGCTGACGTTGGTCTCGATGGGATGGTCCAGGGGCCCGGAATAATCGCTTCCGGCCTCCGGCTTGGGATCGAAGGTATCGAGATGCGACGGGCCGCCCCACATCCAGATCTGAATCACCGATTTGGCCTTGGCCGTTGGCTTGGGCGGGGCGGCAAAGGCCGGCAGAAACCACAGATTTCCCAGCGCAATTCCGGCGCCTCCCATCGCTCCCAGGCGCAGCAGATCGCGCCGCGAGAGATCGGTAAACAGCGGCAGCTTCAGAATCTCGTTCCGGTCTTTGTCGGGCATTTTATTCATCTCCTGCGTAGAAAAAACCGCCCATCAGTGGCGATAGAGAAACTCCGTGCTGTTGATTAGCGCCCAGGTCACATCGATCGCGGCCTTGCGGCGGTCGAGACCACTCGACTGCGTGTACGCCATGGCGATCTTTACCTCCTCTTCCGTCGGATAGCGGGAGAGGATGGTCAGATACAGGCCGGTCAGCACGGCGCGCGGCTCCGATTTGCGAAAGATATCCTGCAACGCCGGACCCTGTTCAATCCTGCGCTCGACCTGGCTGGAGTTCAACAGGTACAGGCGTTGCGCAGAGGTAGGGAGGTTGTTGCGCTCCGACTCCATGCCGGTGCTGCGCGGCGAGCGGCCGAAGAGTTCGAGAAAGGAACTGGAGATGCTGCCGTCGGGCAGAGCAATGGCGCGCTCGCCGTTGGGCATGATCGTGTAGGGCTCCGGCACTGCGCTGAAATACTGCTCAGTCGTCCCTGTGATCTGATTCAACGCGTCGATCAGCACCTCGGCGTCAAGACGGCGCAGCGGGTAACGGTCAAAGTTCTTCGCCGCTTCGGGCTTTGCACTGCGCGGAATGGAACTGAGTTGATAGGTGCTCGAATTCAGGATCAACCGGTAAATGTGTTTGAGATCGTAGCTGGAGGAGACGAGCTCGGCTTCAAGGAAGGCCAGAAGATCGGGATAGAGCGGCGGATTGTCGGGGCGCATGTCGTCGGGTTCCTCGACGATGCCTCTGCCGTAAAGCCACGCCCAGATGCGATTGACGATATTGCGCGCAAAGTACGGATTCCGCGGGCCGGTCAGCCAGTCGGCAAAATCCAGGCGCGGATCGCGGCCGGCCTGCAAACGTGTCCTGGAACCGTCCGGGAAAACAGCGTCGGCTGTGCCAAGGGATTTGCTCCGATCGAAGAAGACGATCTCTTCCTTCCATTCTCCCGTCGTCTTGTAACCGACCTGGGAGAAGAAGATCGCCATCGCGGCGCGGCGCGCCGCAGGCCACTTCTCCGTGCGAACACCCAGGAAGGTCAGCGCCACCGCCTGCGCCAGCGACTGCGGCTCCCTGTTCTGCAGCGCACGATAAAAGTTCACCGGACCAACACGGAAGTTGCTTCCGCTGGAAGTCAGCAGTTCGCGGGCGAATTGGTCGTAGGGCTTATTCTTCTCCAGGGATTCGCGCAGCCAGCGGTAGTACTCCTGTGCGGCGGTGGGCCACAGATTGATGGGGAACTCGGCCTTGATGCGCAGCAGATCGCTCCACTTCATCGCCCAGTAGACAGGGAATTCGTCGCGCTGAAGGAGCTGATCAATCAGGGCTGTGCGCCGCTTGGGATCGGTGCTGGCCAGAAACGTCGCCGCCTCCTGGGCCGTGGGCAACGTGCCGATGGTGTCAAGGCAGGCGCGGCGGAGAAAGACCTCATCCGAAGAGAGACCGGCAGACGCGACTCCCGCCTTCGCGAGATGGGCGAAGACCAGTTCGTCGATCCTGCCGCGGGCAACGGCATCGCCGCCGCGCCCAGGCGCCAAAACCGCCTCGAGGCCCGGATGGACCCCGCTGCCTGCGGGATGAGAAGCAAAATGACTCAACTTGCACCCTTGAATGCCCGCGTCAGGTTGGCTTGCGTGTGGAAAATGGCTCTATATCAGGTTAGACCCGGCTTCCGCGCTCAAGTTGTGGCCGCCGGAGTCCCTCTTTCAAGAACATTTCACGCTGCCGGGCGACGCAATACCTTATCGGCCGATGGAGCCATCGGACTCAATTCAGCGGCAGGCCTTTCATTCCTCCCGAGAATCTGGGGAAAGAATGGAAAGCGATGTGACGCGAGAGGGGCGAACCGGCAGCCGCCGATGCACCGCCAGGATCGATCCCCGAAACGCCGATTGCACCGGGATTCTGACAGGGTTCCGGCGCCGCGGAAGGACTGCGAGCCGCGTCGCCTGGCAGAGCTCAACGGCTGTTCGCGCCCGCTGAGGTCACGGCCACCTCGTCTCAGGGTTCTCGCAATATTTTTTGACAATACCTATTTACAAAATAGGTATTCTTGTATAAATTTCACTGCATGGCAAAGAATCCAGAACATCGCGACCTTTTCCCCGGTGCACTGGAAATCATGATCCTGCAGTCGCTCCGGCTGAGACCGATGCACGGCTATGCGCTGGGGAAGCACATTAAGCAAGTTTCGGACAATTTGCTCCAGGTGGAAGAGGGCTCGCTTTATCCGGCTCTGCAGCGGATGCTGCGCGAGGGCTGGCTGGAAGCGGAGGTCGGAACCTCCGCAAAGGGGCGTCCCACGCGGATCTATCGGTTGACGGATGCAGGCGTTCGGCATCTGGAAAGGGAAGTGGTCAGCTTCGAAAAAATGTTCGCAGGAATCACGCGCGTGCTCGCCGTCGCCAGCTCTTAGGAGGTCAGCCATGCATCTTCTCCTCCGGCTTTTCAGCCGCCGTCGCCGCTATGACGATCTGTCGGTCTCCATCCAGGAGCACATCGAAGAACGAACCGAAGAGTTGATGGAAGAAGGGATGTCACGCGAATTGGCTGCGCAAACGGCGCGGCGCGCGTTTGGCAACGCCACTCTCATCGAGGAGCGCAGCCGCGAAGTGTGGCAGTGGCGCGCCATCGAGTCCATGCTGGCCGACCTGAAATTTACTTTCCGCCGCTTGAGAAAGTCTCCGGGATTTGCCGCCACCGTTCTTCTTACCCTGGCCATCGGAATCGGCGCAAACACGACCGTCTTCAGTGTGGTCGACAGCGTGCTTCTCAAGCCGCTGCCCTATCCGGACTCCGGCCAGCTTGTAGCCCTGTGGTTCAACGCTCCCGGAGCTGCAGGACTTGCGAACTTCGAGAGCGGCCTGCATCTTTCCTCCTCCATGTATTTCACCTTCGCCGAGCAGAACCGCACGTTCCAGTCTTTGGGCGTGTGGACCCGTGGAACAGCGAATGTGACCGGGCTTGCGCAGCCTGAGGAAGTTCACACCGGACTGGTCAGTGACGGCGTGCTCGAGACCCTCGGCGTCCAGCCCGCCGTGGGCCGCTGGTTCGGCCAGGCCGACCAGGATCCGCGTGGGTCGAAAACGGCGATGTTGAGCTATGGCTACTGGCAGCGGCACTTCGGCGGGGCCCCGTCTGCGATCGGACGCAGTATCACCGTCGATGCCGAGACCCGAGAGATTGTCGGCGTCATGCCGCGTGGCTTCAGGCTCGTCGATCAGGATTTCGATCTTCTTGTTCCGCTCGCCTTCGATCGCAATCATCAGAAGCTGGCCGGATTTGGCTTCGATGGAGTCGCCCGACTCAAGCCGGGAATCACCATCGCGCAGGCCGATGCCGATCTCTCTCGCGCCATACCGATCTGGATGGACTCCTGGTCGAACGGCCCGGGAACCAATCCGCATTTCTATGAAACCTGGAGAATCACGCCTAACCTTCGCCCTCTCAAGCAACAGATCATCGGCAACGTGGCCAACGTGTTGTGGGTGGTGATGGCCACAATTGGGCTGGTCATGCTGATCGCTTGCACCAACATCGCGAATCTGCTCATGGTCCGGGCCGACGCGCGCAAGCAGGAGCTTTCCATACGGGCAGCCCTGGGCGCCGGGCGGGGCCGCATCGCACGCGAGCTGCTCTTTGAGAGCGTGTTGCTTGGCCTCTTGGGCGGCGCGATTGCAGTCGGCGTCGCCAGCGAGGGATTGCGGCTTCTGGTTGCATTTGGACCGGCCGATCTGCCGCGCCTGACCGAAGTCGGCCTTGAGGCGCGCGCCCTCGGATTTACCCTCCTGCTCTCCATCTTCTCCGGCCTGCTGTTCGGTTCCATTCCGGTGTGGAAGTACGCGCGGGCAAAAGCATTTTCGTTTGTCCCGGGCGCGGGCCGGACTGCAAGTGGCGACCGCGCGCGCCAACGTTCGCGCAACCTGCTGGTGGTGGCGCAAGTGGCCATGGCCCTGGTCCTTCTTGTCAGCGCGGTCCTGATGATTCGCACCTTTTCCGCCTTGCGCAACGTCGATCCCGGCTTCGCCGATGCCCCCCATCTGCAGACCATGCGCATCTCCATCCCTGGTTCTCTCGTCGCAGACCCGCGCATGGTTACGCGCATCCAGAACAACATTGCCGACAAGCTGGCGGCGATTCCCGGAGTCACTTCCGTTGGTTTTGCAGCTGCCGTGCCCATGGAAGGAATCGATCCCAACTGGGATCAGATTCGTGTCGAAGGAAAGAACTACGAGGACAAGGATCCGCCGCTCCGGCTATTCAACTATGTATCGCCCGACTACTTCAAGACCGCGGGCACACGATTGATCGCGGGCCGCGAGTTCACCTGGACCGAGGTCTACGGCTTGAGGCCGGTCATCATCGTGTCGGAGAACTTCGCCCGCGAATCCTGGGGCTCGGCTTCCGCAGCGATTGGCAAGCGAATTCGCCAGTTTTCCGATATGCCCTGGTTGGAGGTGGTCGGCGTCGCTCAGGATGTTCGCCACAACGGCGTCGACGAAAACGCTCCCGCCATCGTTTATTGGCCGGTCTTGATCAACGATCCCTACACCCCAAAGCCGGCGATCGACGCGCCTCGATCGGCAACCTTCGTTCTCCGCAGCGGACGGGCTGGAAACCAGAACTTCATCGCCGAGATTCAACAAGCCGTCGCATCGGTAAACGGAAATCTGCCCTTGGCGTCCGTGCAAACCATGCAGGATATCTATGGCCAGTCGCTGGCGCGCACATCGTTCACACTGGTCATGCTGGCCATCGCCGGCGCCATGGCGCTGGCGCTCGGCATCATCGGCATCTACGGCGTCATCTCCTACTCCGTATCGCAGCGCACCCGCGAGATGGGGATCCGCCTCGCGCTCGGCGCGCAAAAGAGCGGCCTCAAGTGGATGTTCGTCCGGTCGGCGCTGGCGCTGACGGCAGTGGGCGTTGTTGTGGGTGTGGGTGCCGCGGCCGCGCTCATGCAACTGATGAAGTCGCTGCTGTTTGGCATCAGTCCTCTCGATCCCATCACCTACATCTTGGTGCCCCTCGTCCTGGCGGGTTCTGCGGCGCTCGCAAGTTATTTGCCAGCCCGCCGTGCGGCAGCGGTGGACCCGGTAGAAGCTTTGAGAGTGGAATAGCACCGAGAGAGTTCGGCCAATAAGCCGCGATTCACGCATCGAAGCAGACGCTGGGGAATGCGAAGATTTCTTTCGGTAAATGCTCCGCGCCGCCGTCGTCGTATTACCGCTGCCGGAAAGATACCCCGGGAGAATGTGTTTACTGCGGCGCCGCTCCAGCGCGCAACTCGGCGAGGATTTGCTCGACGGCTTCGGCTGCGGCCCTGGTTCCCTCGGCGGAGAGGCTCATTCTGATGGGCTGGCGAGGATCGATGGCGATGGCGTAGAGCACCACCTCGCGTTCTCCACTCTGAATAAAGAACGCGTCCAGCAGGTCTTTGACGCCGATATCGTGGGCGGTGAGCGTGGGTGGATAATCGCGCGAGAAGCGCGGCGTGGTGCGGGTGACAGTGCCTGGCGGATTGCCGTCGGCCGCGGCGTCGATCAGCACGATGCGATCCGCGCTTTCGAGCGGCTCCAGCAGAATGAAACCGCCCGTTCCTCCGTCCAGGCACTCGACGCCGGCGGGCAGCGCGTGCTGCTCGAGTGCCCGCACCACGTGGACGCCGATGCCTTCGTCGCCCATGAGGACGTTGCCCAGCCCCAGCACCAGCGTCTTCTTCCCGCTGTTTGTCTCCTGGCTACTTGTCACTCTTCTCCCGCTCGAACTTCCATCCGCCGATGATCGAGGATACCGTGCCGCGCCCCTCGATGTAGTCGTGATAGAAGGCAAGATACACGTGAACAATGACAAACGTGACAAAGAACCACAGGAATGTGTGGTGCCAGAAGCGCACGCCGAACTCGCCGCCCATCAGCGGCACCACCCAGGTGAACATGCGCGGCAGCCAGGAGTTGCTCATGCTGGAGTAGAGCGCGAAGCCGGTGATGGTCTGGAAGACGAAGGCCAGGAAGGTGAAGAAGTAAATCAGGCCGGCCAGCGCGTTGTGCCCGGTGGAGATGGGGCCGTGCAGCTTGGTCTCAAGCACGTCGGCTTTGACCACATCGACAATCTCCTGCTGCTGCGACCGCTTGAAGGGGAAGAAGGCGTTCCAATGGGAGTATTTGTTGCCCACGAAGCCCCAGTAGAGGCGCGCCATGAAGTTGAAGACGTAGACGAACGCAGCCGTGAAGTGGATGAAGCGCACCCAGCCGAACCAGTACTGCTGATAGGCCTCCGCCGCGTAGTACAGGCGGATGGGAGCGCCGATCATGTAGCCGGTGACGCAGAGGAGCACCAGCGCCACTGCGTTGATCCAATGGTAGACGCGCACCGGCAGTTCCCACACATAGATGCGCCGATACTCGACCGGATGCTCGGGAGCCGCCGGTATCGCATTGCCTGCGCCAATGCCTGAAGCACTCATAGCCATCACTCGAAGGAAACCTGGTGAAGGTGCCGTCCCTGCGGATCGTACAGATGCACGGCGCAGGCCAGGCACGGGTCAAAAGAATGAATGGTGCGCAGAATCTCGACCGGCTGCTCGAGGTTCGCCACCGGCGTGCCGATCAGCGCCTGTTCAAAGGACGAGCGCTGTTGCCTGGCATCGCGCGGCGAACCGTTCCAGGTGGTGGGAACAACGAGTTGATAGTTCTCGATGGCGCCGTCGTGAATCTTGATCCAGTGCGCCAGCGCGCCGCGAGGAGCTTCGGTGAGGCCAACGCCCTCGGCATCCTTGGGCCAACTCTTCGGCTCCCAGAATTCGCCGTTGAAGGTGGAGACCTCGTTGATCTTCACGCGATCCATCAACTGGCCAAAGTACTCTTTGAGCCAGATCATGGCCAGCGCCGCATCCAGACCGCGGGCCGCGGTGCGGCCGAGCGTGGAGAAGAGCGCGGTCACGGGCACGTTCAGCTTTCCCAGGGTGTCTTTCACCAGTTCCTGCACGTCGGTGCGGCCTGAGGCATAGGCGACCACCAATCTCGCCAGCGGACCCACCTCCATCGCTTGTTCTTTCCAGCGCGGAGTCTTCAGGAACGAATACTTGTCGTGGCCCTCCAGGGTCTCGAAGGGAGGCTTGGGCCCGGTGTAGTTCAGCTTGGTCTCGCCGGCCCAGGGATGGACGCCGGCGCTGTCTCCGCCGTCGTAGCTATACCAGGAGTGCGCGATGTATTCCTTGATCTCCTGGGAATCGCGCGCGTTGACCGGATGCACCTGACTGAGGTCGCGATTGAGCACCACGCCGCGCGGATACTTGAACGACTCCGGCTGACCGTAGCCCTTGGTGGGGAACTCGCCATAGCTGAGGTAGTTTGTCAGTCCGCCGCCCCAGCTTGCCCAGTCCTTGTAGAAGGAGGCAACGGCCAGCAGATCGGGGATGTAGACCTGGTTGAGGAACTCATCGGCCTGGCCGATGAGGCGGGAGACAAGGTTCAGCCGCTCACCGTTGATGGCGGCCACTTCGTTGGTGTTGATGGAGCAGGGAACTCCGCCCACCAGATAATTCGGATGCGGGTTCTTGCCGCCGAAGACCGCGTGGATCTTGACGATCTCCTTCTGCCACTGGAGCGCGTCAAGATAGTGCGCCACGGCGATCAGATTCACCTCCGGCGGCAGCTTGTAGGCCGGATGGCCCCAATATCCGTTGGCGAAGATGCCCAGTCCGCTGGCGGCGAAGGCCTTGATCTTGTCCTGCACCTCGGAGAAATATGCGGGCGTGTTCTTGTCCCACTTGGAGAACGACTGCGCCAGTTCCGCGGCCTTCTTGGGATCGGCCTTGAGGGCGTTGACGATGTCCACCCAGTCCAGCGCGTGCAGGTGATAGAAGTGGATCACGTGATCCTGCACATACTGCGTGGTCATCATGATGTTGCGGATCAGCTCGGCGGTGGGAGGAATCGTGATGCCCAGCGCGCTTTCAACAGCGCGTACGCTGGTGAGAGCGTGCACGGTGGTGCACACGCCGCAGACGCGCTCGGTGATGGCCCAGGCGTCGCGCGGATCGCGGCCCATGAGGATCTTTTCGAGGCCGCGCACCATGGTGCCTGCGCTGTATGCGTCGGTGATGACGCCGTTTTCCACCACCGCCTCAATGCGCAGGTGGCCTTCAATGCGAGTTACCGGATCGACGACGACACGTGTCATAGCCTCTCACAACTCCTTTTGATCGTCAGCGTGCACTTCCGCGATTACGGGTCGCTTGCGTATGTTGGTCACCACCGCGTGGGCCGCCACGCCGGCCAGCGTGGCCACGCCGACGACCGTGCCAATGGTGTCGGCCGTGCTCTCGATGCCGAATCCGGGGAACGAGGCCAGATGCTGGTAGAACGGGCCGTTATCCCAGAAGCCGGCTTCGCTGCAGCCGATGCACCCGTGACCGCTCTGGATGGGATAGCTGGTGCCTTCGTTCCACTTGACCACCGAGCAGGCGTTGTAGGTGACCGGACCGCGACAACCCATCTTGTAAAGGCAATAGCCTTTGCGCGCGTTTTCGTCGTCCCACGACTCGACGAAAAGACCGGCATCGTAGTTGGGCCGGCGGTAGCAGGTGTCGTGGACGCGGCGCCCGTAGAACTCCTTGGGCCGGCCCTGGCTGTCGAGCGCTGGAACCGTTCCCAGCACCAGCAGGTGGGTGACCACGCCCATCATCACGTCGGCGATGGGCGGGCAGCCGGGAACGTTGATCACCGGCTTGTCCACCAGCTTGTAGATCGGCGTGGCGCCGGTCGGATTCGGTCTGGCCGCCTGGACGCAGCCGTTGGAGGCGCAACTGCCCCAAGCCACCACGGCCGCCGCATCCTTGGCGACGGTCTTCAGAATCGATTCCGCGGTCTTGCCGCCGATCATGCAGTAGACGCCGTCATCGCCCGTGGGCACCGCGCCCTCCACCAGCACGATGTACTTGCCCTTGTTCTTCTCGATCGTGTCGGTCAGGCACTTTTCCGCCTGGAAGCCGGAGGCTGCCATCAGAGTTTCTGTGTAATTCAGGTCCAGCACATCCAGCAGCGCATCGACCACGATGGGATGCGAGGCCCGGATAAACGACTCGCTGCAGCAGGTGCACTCCTGGAAGTGCAGCCACACCACGGCCGGTTTTTCTTTCTTCTCGAAGGCCGAGACGACCTGGGCGACGCCGGTCTGACCAAAGCCCGCCACCGTTGCGGCCGCAGCGCAGAACTGAAGAAAGTCTCTGCGGCTGTAGCCCTTCTGCTGCATTGAATTCCAGATTGACTGACCCATGCCTACCTCGCTCGCTGTGCCAGCGCCGGCAAAAATCTCCGGTGGCGGGGAAGAATGGGAGGGCCGCCAGGGGATTCGCCGTCGGATGTGAGCGAAGTTACGCACCCGAAAGAACGACTCGCTGTGAGCCACGTCACACTTGTTGAAGTTGCATTCTGACGAAAACGGTCCGGTTTGGGGAAATGCGAAGGGGAAGTGCATTCCGCAAGAAAAGCCCTTCGGCGGCGGGAATGACCGCAGTCGACTTGCCGATTTTCGCCCCATCGGCAAATGCTGGCGCCCGGCTCGCTTTTTTATCGCACCCTCTCCCTTCAGCAGGGCGCGATTCTCAAAATCCGGGTACATTTCAGATGTTGATTCCCTGAAGGAACGCAAGGGAAAAACGTTGCGTACCATGGAGACATGAGGCTTGGGTCCCTTGGGTTGGCAGCGTGTCTGGCGATAGTCGCTTTGGAGGCTTCGATAGCTCAGAGCAACAAACCGGCCGCGACTCCGGCAGAGGCGCCGAAGCCGCGGCCTGCCAGCGAATACAAAGTGCCCTTGCTTGCGGAAGGACTGCGGCTCTCCGACTTCGCGGGCATGGAACCGCGGCCGGAGCTGAAAGACAAGCTGCTCAAGATCGAAGGGTTCATTCAGTACACGCCGCGCAATGGCCAGCCAGCGACCGAACAGACAGAGGTCTGGCTGGGCCATACCAAGAGCGCTTTGTATCTCGTTTTCATCTGCCACGATCGTCATGCGGACCAGATTCGCGGGCATCTTGCGCGGCGCGAAAACGTGCTGAGCGACGACAATGTGTCGGTGCTTCTCGATCCCTTTCAGGACCACCGCAAGGGCATACTCTTCACCGTGAATCCCGCTGGCGTGCAAGCCGACGCGGCGTGGACCGAGGGCCTCGGCCAGGATTACAGCTACGACCAGGTGTGGGACTCCGAGGGCCGCGTGACCAAGGAGGGATGGATGGCGCTGCTGGCGATTCCCTTCCGCAGCCTGCGCTTTCCCGCCACCGGATCGGACTGGGGCGTGGTCTTCATGCGCAACTTTCCCCGCAACAGCGAAACCGACTCTTGGCCGCTCGTCTCCGCCAATGTCTCCGGCGTGCTGACCCAGGAGGGCGCCCTCAAGGGCATCGTGGGGGTGACGGGCTCGCACAACGTGCAGATCAATCCGTATGTCCTGGGCCAGAACGAACGCACGCTCGAGACTCTGGACCCGCTCGATCCCTACTTCAGTTCACGGCACTTTGAAGGCACCGGGGGCGGTGAGGCCAAGGCCATTCTCAAGGACAAGATCGTCTTCGACGTCACCGTCAACCCGGATTTCAGCGACATCGAGTCCGACCAGCCGCAGTTCACCGTCAATCAGCGCTATCCGGTCTACTATCCCGAGTTGCGTCCGTTTTTTCTGGAGAACGCCAATTACTTCACCACACCCACGCCGCTCACCCTGCTCTACACCCGCAACATCGTGCATCCGGAGTTTGGCGCGCGGGTGACCGGCAAGTTGGGCCACACCAATATCGGCCTGCTGGCCATTGACGACCGGGAACCCGGCGAAACCGTCGCGCCCGGCGACCCGCTCTACAAGAAGCGCGCCTACATTGCCGTGGGACGGGTCTCCCAGGACCTCGGCAAGGGCTCCAGCATCGGCCTGCTCTATACCGACGAGGAGTTTGGCCAGGGCTGGAACCGCATCGGCGGCATGGACGTTAACGTGCGCTTCAACGACAAATGGACGGGAATAGCGCAATGGGTGGAAAGCTCGACCAAAGGCACCGTGGACAGCGGAACGCCACCCACTTATTCCGCCGGACCGACCTGGAATCTAATGGCGGTACGTTCCGGCCACGCCTTCAACCTTCAGTCCAGTTACCAGGACTACAGCACCGGCTTTCAGACCCAGTTGGGATTTATTCAAGCCTCGAACTTCCGTGACTCCCAGACCCACTCGACCTATCAGTGGTATCCCAAGCATCGGACGCTGCAAAGCTTTGGACTGGAAACCAACCAGAACATCGCCTTCGACCACTTCGGCAATCGCGTCTTTCATTACTCGTCGTTCGACCCGTTTCTGCTGCTGCCGCGGAACATTGTGATCGCGCCCATTGGCGGCGAGAATTCGGATACGGTGGGGCCGCCGAGCTACCCGTTGCTCACGGAGTACAAGAACTTTACCGAGAACTACGGCGGGTTCGTCGCACGGGGCGCGCCCTTCCCCCAGCTCAACTTCAATATTCAAGCCTTTCGCAGCGGCAATGTAAACTACAATCCCGCGGCGGGCCAGGTGCCGTTTCTGATGAACCAGCAGGACGTGACCGCGCTGTTTACCTTGCAGCCCATCCGTCAACTGACCGCGGACAATACTTATCTGCTGGATCGCGACCACTCGGTGGCGAACGGCGCGCTGGTCTATGAAAGCCAGGTCTTCCGCACCAAGGTCAACTATCAGTTCACGCGGGCGTTTTCAGCGCGCGCCATTGTGGAGTACGACTCGACGCTGGCAAACCCCGCGGAAACGTCGCTGTTGCGGAAAAAAGAGGTTGGCACCGAGGCGCTGTTCACATGGCTTCCGCACCCCGGAACGGCGATCTATATCGGCTATAACAACGATCTGCAAAATCTGGACCGCGCACTCTGCAACCGTCTGCCAAACGGGACGTGCGATCCAGACAATACGGTGGCGCCACGGTCGTCGCAGCTTTTGGACGATGGCAGGCAGATCTTCGTCAAGGCCTCGTATCTTTTCCGCTTTTGAAGCTTCTTGACTGCGATAGGAATATGGATGGCCCATCCTTGGCGGGTTTCTGTTCCTTACGCCGGGGGTCGGGATGCCTATATCGCATGGACAGCGAAAGCGATTCGTCGCCGGCTCAGGCGCGCGGAATCTCCAGCGCGCCGGTCAGGCTGGAGACCTTTTCCACGCCATGGCTGCGGCACCAGGATTCGAGGCCGCGGGCCAGCCGCTCGACGGCCAGCGGGTCGGCATAGCTGGCCGTGCCCACCTGCACGGCGGTAGCGCCGGCGAGCAGGAATTCGACGGCATCCTCGGGGGTGACGATGCCGCCCATGCCAAGGATGGGAATGGAGACGGCGCGGGCCGTTTCGTAGACCATGCGCAGGGCGATGGGTTTGATGGCCGGGCCGGAGAGGCCGCCGGTGATGTTGCTCAGGCGCGGGCGGCGGGTCTCGGCGTCGATGGAGATGGCCAAAAAGGTATTGACCAGGCTGATCGCGTCGGCGCCGGAATCGGCGGCGATTTTGGCCATGTGGGCGATGGAGGTTACGTTGGGCGAGAGCTTGACGATGAGCGGCCGCGCGGCGGCGGATTTGGCCCGGCTGACCAGGTATTCGAGCGAGCTGGAGTCGGCGCCGAAGGCCATTCCACCGGCGTGGACATTGGGGCAGGAGACATTCAGTTCATAGGCGGCGATGCCTTCGGCCTGGTTGAGCCGGTCGATGACCGCCAAGTACTCGCCCACGGTGTAGCCGAAGACGTTGACGAAGACCTTGCAGAGAGGATGGCGCTTGAGGGGCGGCAGCTTGCGTGCGATGAAATCCTCGACGCCGACGTTTTGCAGTCCGATGGCGTTCAACATGCCGGCCGCGGTCTGGATGATGCGCGGAGGCTGATGGCCGGTCATGGGTTCCAGCGAGATGCCCTTGGTGACGAATCCGCCGATCCGCTCCAGCGCGACGATCTCTTCAAACTCGATGCCGTAGCCAAAGGTGCCGCTGGCGGCGATGACGGGGTTGGTCAGCTCCAGGCCTGCCAACCGCACTTTCATGTCAGGTTTCACGCGCGGCAATCTTCCTTCGATCGTTTTCAGCCGTCAGCTCCCGGCGATATTCCTACTGCGCGGCTGTCGGTTTGTTCGGCTTGACCGCCTCGGTCAGAACGCGGCCTACAGACGCCGAGGGCTGATTGATGCCGGCCAGCGAGGCGAACGTGGCCGCCAGATCGACTGGGGCTACACGCTCATGATACTCGCCCGGCACGAACGGCGCACCGTAGAAGGCGAGCGGCACATGGCGATCGTAGGACCAGGGGCTGAAGTGGGTGGTTCCGATGGAGCCATGCAGATCTTCCATCTGGTAGGCGTCCAGCGCCAGCATCACGTACCAGTTGCCATGCTCGCTGTAGCTGTGCGCCAGCAGCCGGCCCCATTCGGAAGGAGGCAACTGGCCATGGGCCAGCTCCAGCCGCGTGTACACGCCGGCGACATGGGGAGCGGGCGGCAGGCGATGCTGGACGGGAAGCGGCCCGTCCACTGGCGGCGCCTGGCTGGCTACGGCCTCGGGCAGCAGCGCGGCCACGGCATCTTCCGCGGCCTTTTCGTCGATGCGGGCTTTCTCGAACGAGCGGCGGTCGAGGACGATATAGGGCAGGTCGGGACCGGGCAGGAGGTAGGTCAACTGTTTGCCGGGCGAGTAGCGCGCGTTCAGCTCGGAGTTCAGCTTCTCATAGAGCTTATCCAGATCGACGGTTCCCGAATCGATGCCCAGTTTGGCGGCGTCGGCGGGAATGGGAGCGATGCCATGGTCGGCGGAAAGAGCGAGCCAGACGTTGTCGAGACCGACGGACTTGTCGAGCCAGGAAAAGAAGTTGTCCAGGTCGCGGTCCAGGCTCAGGATCATCTGCTCCTCCGAGTCCGAGTCGGGACCGAATTGATGGCCCTGAATGTCGTTGGCGGAAAGGGAAACCACCACCAGGTCGGTGACACCGTTGGCTCCAAGTTTTTCGCCGGCGATGAGCGCCTTGGCAAAATCCAGCTCATAGCGATTGGCCGCCGGCATTCTTCCCACCAACTCGTAAAACTGCGTGGTGCCCTCGACCATGGACTCGCGGGCGGCCTCGGCGATGCGGCCGCTCGAGTTGAAGGCCCGCGCCCATTCGGGCAGGTGCTCCATGTAGTAGGTGGAAGTGGTGAACTGGCCGCTGGAGTTGTCGATCCAGAAAGCGCCGTTGGCGGCTTGGCCCGCGGGCAGGATCGCCGCGCGGTCCTTGAGCGAGATGCCATAGACGCGGGAGCGGCCGTTGGTGGCCAGCCGCAACTCATCGCCGAGTGTGGTGGCGCGCAGGTTGCGCGGCGAGGCGCCGATGACGTATTTGAGCGCGGTATCGGGCGCGCCGGGCTGATTGGCGGGGATGGAGGCCGGCGGCAGATCGACCAGTTGGTAGCGCTCGTCCTCCACCGAACTCACCTTTTTCTCGAAGGAGCGGGAGGCGTCCCAGAAATCGTTGGCCTCGATGCCGTGGCCGTCGGTGTAGGCGCCGGTGCCGATGGTCGCATGGCCGGGCGCGGTCTTGGTGTTGGCGTAGTCGAAGTAGCAGTCGGTGAACCAGGCTCCCTCGTCCATGAAGAGCCGGAAGCCGCGGCCCTTGAACTCGCCGCGATCACGGTTCAGATAGTCGCCGCGGAACTGATCGATGACCACGATGACGATCAGCCTGGGGCGGCCTGCGTAGGCCTGGGCCGGAGCGGAAGCCGGCAGAAGGAGGGCCAGAAGAAGAGCGGCGAAGGAGGCGAGCTGGGCATGGAGGAATCGGCGGCGTTGCATGGAAGGATTCTACAGAGCCGCTTGTTACAGTTTTGTGCTACAAAAGCGGGTTCTTAAGGATTTATCCCGTTTGAATCGCCCCAAAAGCAACGGGCGGCCCTGAAAAGGCCGCCCGGCGTGCTGGAGGAGGAGCGATTATGCGGTGACCGGTTCGCTGGTGCTGACCTTGACCGGCGTGAGCCAGCCGAAGCGGTCCGGCTTGAGGCCGTTGGCGATGCCGAAGAACTCGTCGGCGATCTTCCTGGTGATTTCGCCGGGCTTTCCGTCTCCGATGGTAATGCGGTCGATGGAGCGAATGGGGGAGACTTCGGCGGCGGTGCCCGAGAAAAAGACCTCATCGGCGATGTAGAGCAGCTCCCGTGGGATGGCCTGTTCGGTGACCGAGAGCCCCAGGTGGCGGGCAATGGTGAGGACCGAGTCGCGGGTGATCCCGGAGAGGGCGGAGTTGGCCAACGGCGGCGTGTAGAGGACGCCGTTGCGGACCAGGAAGATGTTCTCGCCCGAGCCCTCGCTGACCAGGCCGTTCACGTCCAGCCCGATGCCCTCTTGGTAGCCGTTGATCTCGGCCTCCATGTGGATGAGCTGAGAGTTCATATAGTTGGCGCCGGCCTTGGCCAGAGATGGCAAGGTGTTGGGCGCCAGACGGTTCCAACTGGAGATGCAGACATCGGCGCCGCCCTGTCCGGCGATGTACTTGCCCCAGGGGAAGTTGGCGATGTAGACCTCGATGGGCGAGCCCTTGGGGCTGACGCCGATTTCGCCGTAGCCGCGCAGGGCGATGGGCCGAATGTAGCAAGGAGTGACGCCGTTGGCCTCAATCACATCCACCACACCGGCGCAGAGCTCTTCCAGCGTGAAGGGCAACTCCATGCGGTAGATCTTGGCCGAATCCAGAAGCCGCTGCATGTGCTCGGGCAGCCTGAAGACGGCCGAGCCTTGCGGCTGTCCATAGCAGCGAATTCCTTCGAAAACGCTCGAGCCGTAATGGATGACGTGGCTCATCACGTGGAGGGTTGCATCCTCCCAGGGGATGAGTTCGCCGTTGTGCCAGATTTTGGAAGTGGTTTGGATGGGCATGGGGGTTGAAGTGCTCCTTCATCGCGCCGCGCGCGAATATTTAACAGGGTATCGCGGACTGGGGCGGCCTGTCACGGGAGGGTGCGCGGCGGCAAGCGCGTTGGTTCCCGCAAAGACACTCCCCTGGGAGGCCGGAAACGGCTCGAAGAGCGGCCGACGCGGGATGGTTCAAGCGCCAAAGGCGGACTGAGTTGAGGCGGGATTCTGCCCGGATTCCCTGCAAACAACAGGGTATGACCGGGCCTGAGGCGATCAGCCGCGCAAAACGAATGTGCGGGCCGCCGCGTGGCAGCTCGCTAAGCTCGGGCAATCGACCTGCCGACAACCGCAATTCTGGCGGCAGAAGATCGATTTTGTTTCAAATCTTTATTGATTTTTTATCCGCTTTGCCGGTATGTTTGGGAATGGAAGTACGTCCAGGCACGTTGCATCCTAGTAAACACCCCCCAAAAAAATAAGCTGCTTTGTGTTCACAAGCGCCCGCAGGTGTGTATTCGCTTTCTTCCTTCTTACCGGGGCGCGCAACAGGACAACTCTACCTGCATCCTTTTGGAGGATTGGCGCAATGGAAGATCGAAGTTCACGAACTATATGGATTGCCTTGCTGCTTGCGATTGCCGTGCTGATCTCAGTGCCGGCCACATGCCTTGGCCAGACCTTTCGCGGCGGCATCGGCGGCACAGTGACCGATGCATCGGGCGCGGTGGTGGCCGGGGCCCAGGTGACGGCGGTGGATACGGGCACGAATACGTCCTACAAGGCGGTCAGCTCCAGTGCGGGCGAGTTTGTCTTCACCAATCTGCCCCTGGGCGATTACGCGGTGACCATCGCGGCTCCTGGATTTTCGACGCAGAAGGTGAACGGCGTCAAGGTGTCGGCGAGCACGACCTACGTTCTGCCGGTGAAGCTGGGCGTGGCCAGCGCGGCGCAGACCGTTGAGGTGACGGCGGATGCCTTGACGCTGGACACGGTGACTGACGAGCAGTCCACGGTGCTTCCCGAGCTGGTGGTGCAAGACCTGCCCAATGCGGGGCGCGACTTTACCCAGATGCTGGCCCAGACCACGGGTTTTGCGGGTCTGTCGACGGGCGGCGGCATGGGCATGGCCAGCGTGAACGGATCGCGCTCCAACTCCATCAACTGGGAGATCGAGGGCACCGACAACAACGACCTGTGGTGGAACAATCCGGCCGTCAACCAGGGCGGCGTCTCGGCGATTGCCGGTGTCATCATGCCCATCGACGCGATCGACAACTTTTCCTTTGTGACGGCGGGCTCGACCGAGATCGGGCGCAATTCCGGCGGTACGGCCAACCTGACCATCAAGGCGGGCACCAATACGCTGCACGGCACGGCCTATTACTTCAATCACAACGAGTTTTTCCAGGCTGAGAATCCGCTGGAGAGCTCGAAGCCGGCCACACGCGATCAGCACTATGGCTTTTCAGTGGGCGGACCGATCGTGCGCGACAAGACGTTCTTCTTCCTCAGCGGCGAGCATGAGGGCTTTTTGATTGGCGCCGGAACCAAGGCCACGGAGCCCTCGGCGGACTACCAGGCCGAAGCCATGCAGGTGCTGAATGCCTATGGCGTGCCGGTGAACCAGGTCTCGCTGAATCTGCTGAACGGCGCCAACGCGCTGAAGGGACTTTGGCCCGCGTCGGCGCTGACCGGACCGGCGCAGGCGGATAACTACTCGGCGACGGGCAACATTACCGGCCACAGCTTCAACGGCGTCATGAAGATCGACGAGCAACTGACCGACAAGGATCACATCGCGTTTACCTGGTTTGTGGGCCAGGGAACGCAGGTCGCTCCCCTGACTTCGGAGCTTTCTCCCTACTTCGAGAGTGCGCCGATTCACGTGCAGAACTTCTCGCTGGTCTATAACCGCGTTCTCACCACCAACATCACCAACCAGTTGGCGATGGGCATCGGCTACTACAATCAGGCCTTTGCGGACGCCGAGACGGACTTCAATCCGGTGGGTCTGGGCCTGAATACCGGAGTGACTTCGCCCTCGCTGGCTGGATCTCCGAAGCTGGTGATTGGCGCTACCACGGCCAGCGATGGATTGGCAGCCAGCGGTTCGGGATTCGATCCGATCGGGATTACTCCCCGCTCCGGCCGCAACGACATTACCGGTCACCTGGACGAAGACTTGACCTGGACCAAGGGCGCTCACCAAATGCACTTTGGCGGCGAAGTTCGCCAGGCACAGGTGGACGACTTCTACCAGACGGGCCAGCGCGGCACCATCTACTTCGACGCATCGCAGGGACCGTGGGCGACGACGGGATCGGCCTGCGCGGCGCTGGGCAACGGCAAGGCTCCGTATTCGTCCACAGATGCTCCGTCGGACGGCAACATCCTCTACCTGGCGGACTTTCTGGCTGGTTGCCCCGATCCGGCCCAGTCGGAGATTGTTCAGGGCGACCCCAAGCGCCAGGTCTTTGTGAACACCACGGCTCTCTACGGGCAGGACTCCTGGCAGGTGATCAAGCGGCTCAGCCTGAACTACGGCGCGCGCTACGACTATGATGGGCCGCTGCACTCCGCCTATCCGAACCTCTCGGTCTTCGATGCGAGCCAGCCTTCCGGCCTGGCCGTGGCCGGCCAGCAGGTAGCCAACGTTTACAAGAAGTTCTGGGCCGGCATCAGCCCGCGCGTGGGTTTCAGCTATCAGGCGGACGCGTCGGGCAAGACCGTGGTGCGCGGCGGTTATGGCCTCTACGGCGACTCGATCTTCCTCAAGTCGATCTTGCAAAACAACGGCGTGCAGAACATCTCAGTCTTCGGGCCGGAGTTCAACCCCGCCGGTTCGCAGATCGTGGTGCAGGCCGGCGGAAACGGCAACGTCATCGCTTCTGGCCAGCCTATCTTTCAGTCGTACGCCGATGCGCTGGCGGGGCAGGGATTGGTGAAGATTTCGACCATCAATCCGAATTTCCGGCCCGCCTACACGCAGTCGATCGATCTGAACGTGCAGCACAGCTTCACCTCGTCGATCATCTGGCAAGTGGGTTATGTGGGCACCAAGGGCACGCACCTGCTGGGCTTGCAGGACATCAACCCCGGCGCGCTGAACAGCCTGAACGTGGCGGTTCCGTACACTTCGACGACCTGCACGCCGCAGTACAGCGGAGCCACTCCGACGACGGACGGAAACAATTTGCAGTGCTCGCGCCCCTACTTCAGCAAGTTCCCCAACTTCTCGGTGATCGATGAGCTGGAGAGCAATCAAGGATCGAACTACAACTCGCTGCAGACCTCGCTGCGGGTGCAGGCCTGGCACAATCTCGACGCCTCGGCCGGTTACACATGGGGACATGCGCTGGACTACGAGACGGGCGAAATCCCCTACGTGGCGCAGAATCCGCTGGATGAGAAGGGCGAGTACGGCAACGCCGACTTCGACGTGCGCCAGACGCTGACCGGCTATCTGGACTACCGCATTCCGCATTTCCGCGGGCCGGGCCGCCTGACCAACGGCTGGGAGGTCAACTCCGGCTACTCCTTCCACGGCGGCACGCCCTACACGGTGACCTCGAACAGCAACCCCAGCGGCAACGGCGAGAGTGCCGACCGCGCGGTGCAGGTGATCAAGAATCCAACCGCTGGAGTCGATCACTCGATTCAGGGCGGCGTGGTGCAGTGGTTCAATCCCAACGCCTTTGTCGACGCGCCCGCGGGAACCTATTCGCCCACGCGCCGCAACCAGAACTTCAGCCCCGGCTACTCGGCCGTGGACATTGCGGTACTGAAGAACACCAACCTGGATGAGCGGGTGAAGGCGCAGTTCCGCGCCGACATTTTCAACGCCTTCAACCGCACCAACCTGGCTCCGGTGGGCTTCGACTTCGCCAGCGAGGCGGGCGTCATCGGCTCCACGCTGGGACCGTACCTGGGCAATCCGGGCATTGGTCCGGGCGAGCCGCGCTGCGCCCAGTTCTCGCTGAAGATTCTCTTTTAATCCCAACCCTCCCGAAGGATTCCGGTGAAGCGGCAACGGCGCCCAGGATACTCTGGACGCCGTTGCCGTTTGCAGTTGTTCAGGGTGCGAGGAAGGTACTGTTTTCTAGCAAGACTTCTGAAGGGCCTGCGTAAGGGCTAGAGCCAGCGTTGGTTTTTATTGGCTGAAGAGGGGAATTGGAAGCTCCGTCTCCCTCGGGAGAGAGTTTTCCCGCCGGCTGTATTGCCCGGCGGCGGGGATGTGGTACACTTCGTCGGGTAAACGCTTACTTGGTTTCCTGCGTCCTGTTTGCGCGCCGTCTTCCGGTTTCCACTCCGGGCGCGGACAGAACGCGGGCTATTTTGTCGCGGCAGCGCTTTGCCGCTTGACAAGTATTGGAGTAAACCCATTTACTAAGGGGCGAACGTCCGAATGCTTCACGGACGTATTCACCCCGTTCAGGTGATGCAATGTTCGGATTGGTCCCAGCCTCCACCGCCGCCGGCTCTCTCGGGTCCCTGCCGGCCCTCCTGGCTTTCAGCGTTACGCCTATGGCGCACCTGAAGCCGCTCGACATCGCCGTGATCGTCATCTACTTCGGGATGGTGATCTGGATCGGTTTCTATCTCAAAGGCAGATCGAATACCAGCGAAGAGTTCTTCATGGCCGGGCGCGAAATGACCGCCTGGATCGCGGGCTTGAGCTTCGTCTCAGCCAACCTCGGCTCCCTGGAGTTGATGGGCTGGGCCGGCTCGGCCTATCAGTACGGCATCCTGGCCACCCACTGGTACTGGGTGGGCGCCATCCCGGCCATGCTCTTCCTAGGCCTGGTGATGATGCCGTTCTACTACGTTTCCAAGACCCACTCGGTCCCCGGCTATCTGCAACTGCGCTATGGCGAGCACGCCCGCATCCTGGCCGCCATTTCCTTCGCCGCGGAGATGATCCTGATGAGCGGCGTGAACATGTTCGCCATGGCCGTGGTCATGAAGGTCGTTCTGGGCTGGAGCATTCCCTTCAGCATCTTGATCTCAGCGGTGGCAGTGGCCATTTACGTCACCCTGGGCGGGTTGCGCTCGGCCATCTTCAACGAGGTCATGCAATTCGTGCTCATCTGGGGCGGAGCGATGCTGGTTCCGATCCTGGGCCTGGTGCAGTCCGGCGGCTGGACCGGGCTGAAGACCAAGATCATGGCCAACATGCACTCGGACAGCTACTTCCACCTATGGCGCGATACCGGCCATTTTTCGGCCAACCCCATGGGCACGCACTGGTCGGGCATCGTCCTGGGCCTGGGATTTGTCATCAGCTTCGGCTATTGGACCACGGACTTTCTGGTGGTGCAGCGCGTGCTGGCGGCTCATAACCTGAGGGCCGCGCGCATGGCTCCGATCATCGGGTCATTTTTCAAAATGGCAGTTCCGTTCATCGTCATTCTGCCCGGTCTGCTGGGTCTGGTGCTCTTGCAGAATCCCGACAAGAGCCCGATGAAGCTGGTCGGCGAGGACGTGGTGAAATCCTGCGCGGTGAGCGCTTCGCAGGACAAGATCGACGATCCGGGCGCTTGCGCCACGGCCATGGCGACCAAAACCACGCTTCCCGCGGCTTACCAGCAGAAAGTCCTCAGCGGCACTTCGGGCGTCGAACTGCACAGCTATAACCAGGCGCTGCCGCTGATGATGGTCCGCTACCTGGGCCCTGGCCTGCTCGGCCTGGGCATCACCGCGCTGATCGCCGGCTTCATGAGCGGCATGGCGGGCAACGTGAGCGCTTTCTCCACGGTGTGGACCTACGACATCTACAAACCGCTCATCAACAAGAAGGGCTCCGACAGCCACTATGTGCTGGTGGGCAGGCTGTCGATTCTCATCGGCGTGGCCATCTCCATCGGCGCGGGCTACCTGGTGCAGCACGCGCACGGCATCATGGATTACGTGCAGGCGCTCTTCAGCTTCTTCATCGCGCCGTTGCTGGGCGCCATTCTGATGGGCATGTTCTGGAAGCGGGCCACCGCGCCCGCGGGCTTCCTGGGCCTTCTGACAGGCATCGTCACTTCGGTCAGCCTGTTTGTCTGGGTCAAGGTCGATCCTACCGCCATCGGCACGGTCGCGCTCTATCCGCAGGCAACCGACATGGCCGCCAACCTCTACCGCGCGCTGTGGGCCTTCCTGACCACCGCGATTGTGATCTTTGTCGTCAGCCTCTTCACCAAGCCCAGGCCGGTGGCGGAGCTGGACGGTCTGGTTTATGGAGCGACCATCCTGCCCAAGGAAGATCCGGTTCCGTTCTACAAGAACGTCTACCTGTGGGCGGGTTTGGCGGTGTGCGTCTTCGCGGCGCTCAACATCATGTTCTGGTAACAGGCGAGAGGAAAGGGTAAAGAGATATGCATGGTTCCGGAATTCCCATCTGGTTCTTTATCGGAGTGGTGCTGGTCATCTATGGGTCGATGATCTTCGGCTATGGCGTCTACGAGTGGCAGACCGGATGTTATCCGCCGCTGGTCGAGTTGACCAACCTGCACACGCCGGTTTGGTGGGGCGGTCTGCTGGCGGCGCTCGGCACGCTATACGTGGTCAAGTTCCGCCCCGGCCGCGCCAAGTAACCCGGCCCGGCGATGCAGTTTGCAGAGTAAGCGCCAGGCCGTCGAGGCGCGAGGTCAATTGATAACGATTCCTGCCGTGGGCATTCCGGAACCGGGACGGCATCTCCGGGTCCTCGGCAGGAGCAATGAAGCCGCGCAGGCGGCAACGATTGAGGAGCAGAGAATATGGCAGCGCAACGTACGATGACATTCGGAGTCGTGGTCGGCAATCGCGGATTCTTCCCCGACCAACTAGCCAAGACGGGCCGCGAGGAGATCATCGCGGTTCTTGAAGCGGCGGGAGCAAAGGCCGTGGTGCTGAGCCCGGCTGAGTCGAAACATGGAGCGGTGGAAACCTACGCTGAGTCGCAGCGTTGCGCCGAGCTGTTCAAAAAACATGCCGACGAGATCGACGGCATCATCATTACCTTGCCCAACTTCGGCGAGGAGCGCGGCATTGTGGACGCCATCCGGCTTTCCGGGTTGCAGGTTCCGGTGCTGGTGCAGGCCACGCCCGACCGCTCCGACGACATGACCATCGCCACCCGCCGCGACAGCTTCTGCGGCAAGATGAGCGCCTGTAACAACCTGATGCAGTACGGCATTCCCTATTCGCTGACCACGCTGCATACCGAGTCGCTGAGTTCGCCGGAGTTCAAGGCGGATCTGGAATGGTTCTCGGCGGTTTGCCGCATCGTGAAGGGACTGAAGAATCTGCGCATTGGCGCCATCGGCGCGCGCCCGGCGGCCTTCAACACCGTCCGCTACTCCGAGCGCCTGCTTGAAACCAGCGGCATCTCGATCGAGCCCATCGACCTCTCGGAGATCTTCGGCCGGATCAACCGGCTGAAGGACAGCGACGAAGCCGCGCAGGCCAAGCTGGCCGCTATCAAGGCCTATGTTTCCACCTCCGGCATTCCCGACGCGGCGCTGCTCAAGATGGCCAAGCTGGGTGCGGTGATCGACGGCTGGATGAAGCAGACCAACGTGAGCGTGACCGCCGTGCAGTGCTGGACCTCGTTCGAGGAGTTCTTCGGCGTGGTGCCCTGCACTATCATGAGCATGATGAGCAACGACCTGATTCCATCGGCCTGCGAAGTGGATGTGCCCGGCGTGCTGAGCATGCACATGCTGGCCCTGGCCAGCCAGACGCCCTCGGCGCTGCTGGACTGGAACAACAACTACGGCAGCCATCCCGACAAGTGCGTCTGCTTCCATTGCTCCAACCTGCCCAAGCACTTCTTCGGCCAGGCTCCGACGATGGACTACCAGGCGATCATCGCCGGCACGGTGGGCAAGGACAACACCTTCGGCACCTGCGTGGGCCGCGTCAAGGCCGGCGTGATGAGCTATGCCCGCTACTCGACGGACGACAACTACGGCGTGATCCGCGGCTACACGGGTCCGGGCAAGTTCACCGACGATCCGCTGGAGACCTTCGGCGGCGCGGGCGTGGCCGAGATTCCGCAGTTGCAGCGGCTGCTGAAGTACATCTGCCGCGAGGGCTTCGAGCATCACGTGGCCGCCAACTTCAGCGATGTTTCAAAGGCCGTGCACGAGGCCGCCACCCGCTATCTGGGCTGGGAGAGCCACTATCATCCCGAGTTGGAAGACTAAGCGAGTTACAGAAACCGGTCGGGCGTTGACGAGTCCAAGTCAACGCCCGAACTTCTTATAGGCGCAGTCGAGAAAAAAGGATACGCAATCATGACGAAGAGAATCGGGAAGAGCCTGGTGGCGAGCGGCGCCACGCTGGTGACGGAAGCAGCCTGGAATGCGGAGTTGGACGCGAAGCACGAAAAAGTAGTGGAGTGGTTGCGCGAACAAAAGCTGGCCGGCGTGCTGCTGCGGCGCAACGAAAATATTGCCTGGCTGACGGGCGGCGCGGTCGAGGGAGTCGTTTGTACATGCGCCGAAACCGGCACGTACTCCGTGCTGGTGACCGCCGCGGGCAAGCGCTATTACCTGACCACGGAGAATGAAGCGCCGCGGGCCCACGACGAAGAGTTTGGCGCGCTGGACTTTGAGCCGGTGCTCTTTCCCTGGTACGCGGATGAAACCGCGGAAGCCGCGGTGCGCCTCTCCGGCGGACCGGTCGGCAGCGATGCGCCGGTCGCGGGCCTGAGCGCCGTGAACATCTACCCGCTGCGCGCGGCGCTGAGCGAGACCGAGATTGCGCGCTACCGCTGGTTGGGCGCGGAGACCGCCGCGGCCACGGTGGAGGCGCTCAACCAGGTCGAGCCCGGCCTGAGCGAGTACGACCTAGAGGCCATTACCGCGGCTGGATTGCTGCGCCGCGGCATTCTGCCTTCGGTGGCGCTCTATGCCGTGGACGAGCGGATCTACAAGTACAAGCACGCCGTGCCGCGCGGCAACCGGCTCAAGCAGTACGCCATGCTGAACCTGTGCGCGCGCAAGTGGGGCCTGGTGATTTCGATTACGCGCTTCGTCCATTTCGGCGCACTGCCCGCGGAGCTTGTCGGGCGCTTTGCCGCGGCGGCGCAGGTGAACGCCGCGCTGCTGAACGCAACCCGCTCCGGCGCCACTTCGGCCGAGCTGTTTCGCGTGGCCCAGGCGGCGTATGCGGCGCAAGGCTTCCCCGGCGAGGAGAAGTTCCATCACCAGGGCGGTCCGACCGGCTATGCCGAGCGCGAGTGGGTGGCTACGCCCAAGGGAGCCGAAGTCCTGCTTAACAACCAGGCCTTCGCGTGGAATCCCAGCATCCGCGGCGGCAAGACCGAGGATACCGTGATCCTGCGCGATGGGAAGATCGAAAACCTGACCATGACGCCGGAGTTGCCGGTGTTAGTAGCCAGTGTCGAGGGCAGCACCTATGCCGCGGCGGGCGTGCTGGTGAAGTGAAGCAGGGGTCAGTGGTCAGGGATCAGGGGTCAGGGCCAATCGACGCTGTATACCGCGAAGATTCGATATGGCCCTGGCTCACATCCAGCAAACCTTCCCGTGCTTAGACTTGTCTCAGCGACTTCAAAGCTCTCAAAGAGGCAATGGGAATTACTGGGTAGATCAGCTGCCATGAAGTTGCAGGAAAGTGGAGAGCATTCTGGGGCGTTTCCAGCCCAAAAGGTTACCACGTCAAAACCTTCTAGCCTTCTCTCCGATGGCTGAACGATATTCGTTGGAAATGATGGCTCAGGCGCAAATGGCCGCCATCCTTTCTCGGCGAATTCCATTTCATATGCTTCGTAATAGAAGAGCAGCATCCGCTCAAGGTCTATGGAGTTTTCTTTGGCAACGGCTTGAATGATCTCAGGCGAGTCGAATAGCCAATAGCCGTTGTGCTTCCAACAATCGATGTAGTCCGCAAAATCATCATTCACACAATCTCCTACGGAATAAATGTCGACGACTCCCGGCAGCTTCAACGCTTCGGGCTTCTTACAGCTGCGTTTTGCCAAATAGCCAACTGGAATCATCTGCGTCCCTCTTTGTCCCAGGCCAGAACCTGACCCCTGATCCCTGCTTCACTTAGGCTCCAGCGTCAGCCGGGCAGCCAGCACCACCAGCGCGGCGCACAGCGTGTCGGCGGCGAGCAGATGCGCCACCTGCACCCACAGCGGAGCCAGCAGCAACACGTCCAGCAGTCCCAGGGCGTAGACCACGGCCAGCAGCAACAGCACCAGAGCGGAGAGGCCGCGATTGTCCCAGTGCGCATCGCGCCGCGTCGCGCGCACCAGCAGCCAGATCAGTGAAATGCTGGCCAGGAACGCCACGGTGGGATGCATCCAGCGCCAGCGCACCAGCCAGCCGCTGGTGACGGAGAAGTCCTGGGCCAGAGCCAGGCCCAGGGACGAGGCCGGGAAGAGCGTGTCGCCCAGCGCGGCCAGCGAACCGGTGACGCCCACAATCATGACCGCGAAGACGCCGGCAACGGCGGCGAAAGGCGCAACCATGCGGATGCTGCCGCGCAGGTAGCCCTTGCGGCGGTTGAGCAGGTGGGCAGTGAGAGTGAGCGCGGCCAGCAGCAGCAGCGTGTTGGTGAGGTGCAGCGCCAGATAGGCGGGCCTGAGCGGCGACTGGCTCTGCGCAGTGAGCCCGAGCTTGACCAGCAGCGCGCCCAGCGTGGCTTCAATCAGGGTGAAGACCACCGAGGCGACGGCTGCCGCGCGGGCCAGGTGGCCGCGCACCGTGCCGGCGAAGGTCCAGGCCAGCAACCCCACGACAGCGAAGAACGAAAGGCCGCTGGTGAGGCGATGGGTGAACTCGATCATCGTGTCTACGCTGGCCGAGTGCTGGATCACCGTGCCGTTGCAGAGCGGCCAGTGATTGCCGCAACCGGCTCCGGCGCCGGTGGCGCGCACCAGCGTGCCCCACAGGATAACGGCGATGAAGTAAACCAGCACGCCCCAGGCAAAGCGGCGCAGGGCGGGCGAGGGAAGGCTTTGGATTTCGGCGGGAATGGCGGTAGCAGGCATAGAGGAAGGCTCCGTATGGAACCCACCAGTGTAGAACAGGTGCGAGGCCGGCTTGCAGAGATTCGGCCTGCCCTTGCATGGCGGAGGCAGGCCGAAAATCGGGATGCTTCTCTGTTTTCTACGCCGCGAGCAGCCGGACGACGTGGTTGACGATGATCAGGTCCTCGGCGGGCGGAATGACGCGCACCGTGACCGGAGAATTGTCGGCGGAGATGGTGGCTTCGCCGCGGACGTTGTTGCGTTCCTTGTCCAGCACAATGCCCAAAGCGCCCAGGCTGGCGCAGATTTCGCCGCGGGCAGCGATGTCGTTTTCGCCGATGCCGCCGGTGAAGACCAGCATGTCGAGCCCGCCCAGCTCCGCCACATAGCTGCCGATCCACTTGACCAGGGTCCAGTTGAACTTGTCCACGGCCAGGCGCGCCTTGGCGTTGCCGGCGTTGATGGCGTCGCGCAGGTCGCGCATGTCGTTGGAGAGCTCACTGACGCCGAGCAGGCCGGCCTTCTTGCTGGCCACGATCTCCAGTTGATCGGCAGCCTCGCTGGCGGTCATGCCGGCATCCACAAACTTGCGCAGGATGAACAGCAGCACGCCGGGATCGATGTCGCCGGTGCGCGTGCCGCTAATGATGCCGCCGGTGGGCGTGAGGCCCATCGAGGTGTCGAGGCACTGGCCGTTCAGGATGGCGGAGATGGAAGCGCCGTTGCCTAGGTGGGCGACGATGAGCTTCTCCGGCACGTTGGGCTGCAACTGGTAAACGATCGATTCGTAAGAGATGCCGTGCGCGCCATAGCGGCGCACGCCCATGGCCACATACTCGGGCGGGATGGGCATGTGCTTGGCCACCTCGGGCATGGTGCGATGGAAGTACGTATCCAGGATCACAAAGTTGGGAATGCCGGGGAAGAGGCGCAGCGCCTCGCGCATGATATAGACGGCGATGGGCGTGTGAAGAGGCGCGAAGGCCGTGTAGCTTTCCATCTCGTCGATCAGCTCGGGCGTGATGAGCTGGTTCTCCTGCACCGTCGGACCGCCGGAAACCATGCGATGGCCGATGGCGACCGGAGTGGGGAAGTCGCCGGAGTGCAGTGCGTCGGCGACCAGCTTGAAGGCAACCGCGCGCGTGGGCAAAGCCGGGGTCTCGTCCACCAGCTTCTTGCCTTCGGCGTCCTTGATCCAGAACTTGCCCAGATCGGTGCCGATGCCGTCGACCGCGCCTTCGAAGAGCTTGGTGCGTTCGCCGTCGCCGGCTTCGTAGACTGAAAACTTGATAGAAGAAGAACCGCTATTCAAAACCAATACGGGCAAAGACGCCATGAAAGAACACCTCGGGGTTGGGGCTGAGCGTGTCAGCGGGTTAGTTCGAGAGCTCCCAGGTCTCAAAGGCGAAACCTGGGGCATCCAGTAAGTCGGGAGTTAGCTTTGCGGCCAACGCCAGTCCTTGATTTCGGGCAGGTCGTCGCCGTTTTCCGAGACATACAGGTGGTGGCGCTGAATGGCCTCGGAGTACCACTGCTGCGCCGCATCGGCTTTCGGCGCCAGCCTGGGCACGCGCCGGATGGCGTCGAGCGCCAGTTGGAAGCGGTCGATGTTGTTGAGCACGCACATGTCGAAGGGCGTGGTGGTGGTGCCCTCTTCCTTGTAGCCGCGCACGTGGATGTTGTCGTGGTTATGCCGACGGTAGGTGAGGCGGTGAATCAGCCATGGATAACCGTGGAAAGCGAAGACCACCGGCGTGCCAACCGGGAACAGCAGGTCGAACTCCTCGTCCGGCAGCCCATGCGGATGCTCGGACTGCGGCTGGAGCGCCATCAGATCCACCACATTGACCACGCGGATGCGCAGGTCGGGAATCTTCTCGCGCAGCAGGCAGACCGCCGCCAGGGTTTCCAGAGTGGGCACGTCTCCGCAGCACGCCATGACCAGTTCCGGGTTGCCCTCGTCGTTCGAGGCCCAGGGCCATACACCCAGTCCGGTCGTGCAGTGGGCCACAGCTTCGTCGATGGTGAGCCACTGAGGCGCAGGCTGCTTGCCGGCCACAATCAGATTGATATAGTGCTTGCTGCGCAGGCAATGGTCTGAGACCGAAAGCAGGGTGTTCGCGTCCGGTGGCAGATAGATGCGCACCACGTCGGCTTTCTTGTTCATCAGATGATCGATGAAGCCGGGGTCCTGGTGACTGAAGCCGTTATGGTCCTGTCGCCAGACCAACGAACTGAGCAGGTAGTTGAGCGAAGCGATGGGCTTGCGCCAGGGAATCTCGCGCGTGGTCTTCAGCCACTTGGCGTGCTGGTTCACCATCGAGTCGATGATGTGGATAAAGGCCTCGTAACAGGAAAAGAAGCCGTGGCGCCCGGTGAGCAGATAGCCCTCCAGCCAGCCCTGGCACATGTGCTCGCTCAGCACTTCCATCACGCGGCCGGTTTCAGAGAGGTTCTCGTCCACGGGCAGCGTCTCGGCCATCCAGGCCTTGCCGGTTCCGGTAATCACGTCCTGGAGCCGGTTTGAAGCCGTTTCATCCGGGCCGAAGACGCGGAAATTCTTGTGGTCCTTATTGGCTTCCATGACGGCATGGAGCAGATGGCCCAGGATGCGCGTGGATTCGACATCGGACGCCCCGCGGCCTTCGATCTTCACCGCAAAATCGCGGAAGTTGGGCACCTTGAGGGGCTGCAGCAGCAGGCCGCCGTTGGCGTGGGCATTCATGCCCATGCGCCGCCGGCCCTTGGGCGCAATCTCCGCCAGTTCCTCGCGGAACTTTCCCTTCTCGTCGAAGAGTTCTTCGGGCTTGTAGCTGCGCATCCACTCGTCGAGTTGGCGCAAGTGCTCTGGCTTTTCGAAAATCTCTGAAAGCGGAACCTGATGGGCGCGCCAAGTATTCTCCACCGGCTTGCCGTCGACAAATTTGGGTCCAGTCCAGCCCTTGGGCGTGCGCATGATGAGCATGGGCCACGCCGGGCGTTCAGTCGAGCCACCCTCGCGGGCGGATTTTTGAATGGCGGCGATACGGTCCAGTATGGTGTCGAAGACCGCGGCGGCCTGCTGGTGCATTACGGCCGGATCGTCGCCCTCCAGAGTGAAGGGCTCGTAGCCGTAGCCGCGCATCAGGTTCTCCAGCTCGGCATGGGGAATCCGGGAGAGAATCGTGGGATTGGCGATCTTGTAGCCATTCAGGTGGAGGATGGGCAGAACCGCGCCGTCGGTGGCGGGGTCGAGGAATTTGTTCGAGTGCCAGCTTGTCGCCAGCGGTCCGGTTTCGGCCTCTCCGTCGCCCACCACGCAGGCCACAATCAGGTCGGGATTGTCGAAGGCCGCGCCATAGGCATGGACCAGCGAATAGCCCAGTTCGCCGCCCTCGTGAATGGAGCCCGGCGTTTCAGGCGCAACGTGGCTGGGAATTCCATAGGGCCAACTGAACTGGCGGAAGAGCCGCTTGATACCGTCCCGGTTCTGCTCGATGTGCGGATAGATCTCGGAATAGGAGCCTTCAAGGTAAGTGTTGGCGACCAGGCCCGGTCCGCCGTGCCCCGGACCGATGATGTAGAGCATGTTGAGGTCGCGCTCGCGGATCAGGCGGTTCCAGTGCACATAGAGGAAATTGAGCCCCGGCGTGGTGCCCCAATGGCCCAGCAGACGCGGCTTCACGTCGTCCAGGGTGAGTGGCCGCTCCAGCAGCGGATTGTCTTTCAGGTAAATCTGGCCCACGGAAAGATAGTTGGCGGCACGCCAGTAGGCGTCCATCTTGGCTAGCAGTTCCGGGCTAAGGGGATTTTTGCCTGCTGTCTCGCTCATGATCCACCTCTGAATTAGCATTTCCCGTGACATTAAAAGCCTAGCAGCAGCAGGTCAAAGCGATGGGTGATTAATGTCACATTCGGATGGGACGGCGGCCCAGGTTGTGGGACCGATTTCTCTCTTCATTTCTCGGGCGAGAAACCGCGCGCGTTGCCGGGACGCGGCAACCTTGACATGCACCGCAGATTCGCGGTTCAATCTGTTGTTCCTGCCCAATCTCCGGCTGTTTGCCAACGAAAAGCCGAAGGGACGAGCATGGGAGGCAGGTGGAGCGATGAACGGTCTACTTTGGATTGCGCAAATACTGCTGGCGGGCGTGTTTCTGTTCACCGGAGCCAGCAAACTCTTTGCCTATGAAAAAACCATAAAAACCTTGGAAAGCCGGTCGAAGGGCGGGCCGATCGGAATGTCGCGCGGGCAGGCCGCCATGGTCGCCCTGGTGGAGATTGCCGGTGCGCTGGGCGTTTTGACTCCGGCTGCGCTTGTTCCCGCTCATCTGGTCGTCCGGCTGGCGGCTGGCGAACTGGGCTTGGTGATGGTGGCTGCGGGGATTTATCACCTGCGCCGCGAAGAGTCGGCCGCGCCCAACGTGGCGCTGTTTCTGTTGGCGCTGTTTGTGATTGTCGGGCGCTGGCCTCGCTGAGGACCGTTCCCTTTCCGCCCGAGTCGGATACTGGCTAGGTGATTTTCTTTGCCGCGGGTTGCGGCGTCGCGAAGTAGCGCTTGAGCTTGAGAATCTGCGATTCAAAGCCGTACCAGAGCGCGGCGGCGAAGGCGGTGGAGACGGCCAGCCGGAAGGCCACGACGGCCAGATTGCCGGCGGTGCCATAGCGATCCATGCGCAGATCGAACCAGCCGAAGAAGACGAAGATCATGATGTGAATCATGTAGAGGCCGTAGCTGATGCGGCCATAGAAGGCCAGCGGCCCGCTGCGCAGCAGAGCGCTGAGCGGATTGCGGTAGCCGGTGGAGGCAATGCAGGCCAGCATCACGCCGACAAACCCGACGGCGAGTGCGGTATCCAGAAAGGCGGTGCCTCCAGCCACGGTGGCGGCTGCCGCGATGCCTAGCACAAAGCCGCCCAGGCCGATCCAGAGCCAGACGCGGCGGCCGATCGGGAGCGTGTAGAATCCCAGCGCCAGCAGACTGCCCAGAGCGATGCCGTCGAGGTGAATCAGTGTGTGGGTGGGGTTCAGCCATGCGTGATGGCCAAGGCGCAGCAGCGGCGAACCGGCCAGCGCGCAGGCCAGAACTGAAGCCAGCATCCAAGGCCGGCGCAGGAAGCGCACCAGCGGCGCCCAGAAGAAGTAGTACTGCTCCTCGATGGCCAGCGCCCAAGTGGGACCGATGGCCGGCGGCAGGGCGAGGTGAAACAGGTTCTGCACAAAAAAGATGTAGGCCAGCCAGGGCGCGGCCTTTACGGCGTCCCAGACAGGAGGGCCGATGAACCACGGCGCCTCAAGATAGACCACTACCAGCACCAGCACATAGACCGGCCAGATGCGCAGCGCCCTGCGCGCATGGAAGTTGTGAAAGTAATGCGGCTTATCCCGCGTCTCCAGCAGGTTGCAGGTAATCAGGAACCCGCTGAGCGCGAAGAAGAGAATGACACCCGACCATCCCCACAAGGATGCGTAGTGAATCCATGTGCCCACCAGCCGCGGATTGCAGTGATAGAGGACCACTCCCAGAATCGCCAGGCCGCGCAGGCCTTGCAGTTCGGGCAGGTAAGAGGGCAGCCAGGTTGGGCGTCGAATTTGCAAAATAGGGAACCAGTAAATCAGTGGGTCAGCGAGTGAGCACTCAAGGACATCGTTCTCCGAACGGATGCCCCAGGTCCCGGTTTTGGGACCTGGGAAATCACAAAGCAATCTTACCCCGCGGCCAGTTGCTTGGCCCGCTCGGTGGCGCGCATCACGGCCTTGATGAGGGTGACGCGCAGGCCGCCTTCTTCCAGTTCCAGAATGCCGTCGATGGTGCAGCCAGCGGGCGTGGTCACGGCATCCTTGAGCAACGCGGGATGATAGCCGGTTTCAAGCACCATCTTGGCTGCGCCGAAGGTGGTCTGCGCGGCCAACTGGGTGGCGATGTCGCGGGGCAGGCCCACCTTGACGCCGGCCTCGGCCAGCGCTTCGATGATGATGTAGATGTAAGCCGGTCCCGAAGCCGAGAGGCCGGTCACGGCGTCCATGTGCTTCTCGTCCACGGTCACCGTGCGGCCGACTGTCTCAAAGATGCGCTCGGCGAGTTCCATCTGCTTGGCCGAGACGAAGCGCCCGCGGCAGAGAGCGGCGGCGCCGGCGCCCAGTGCGGAGGGCGTGTTGGGCATGGCGCGGATGACGGCGATCTCAAGGCCGGCGGCATCCTCGATGGCGCGGGTCTTGACCGAGGCCGCGAAGGAGATCAGCGTCTTGTTCTTGGTGAGCGCGGGGCGAATCTCTTCGATCAAGGCGGGCACCTGGAAAGGCTTGACGCCCAGCAGGATCAGGTCGGACTGGCTGGCCGCCTCGAGGTTGTTGGTGCTCACGTCCACGCCCCACTGCGTACTGAGCGCGAGCGCCCGCTCGGCGTGGCCCACAGTGGCGTGAATCTGATCGGGAGCAAACAGGTTCTGCTTCAGGAAGGCTTGCAGCAGAATGCCGCCCATTTTCCCGGCGCCGAGGACGGCGACACGGACGTGGGGCAACTGCGCGGGTACTTCGGTGGCCTCAACGGCTATCTCCGCCATTTTTTCCCTTTTTCCTTGTCAATTGGATGAGTGATTTGGTGCTGCTCTCAAGGATACGCGCATCCGCTGGGAAGATGCCATGACCTGCCCGCTTGCGCAGCCTCCCGGCCGGCGAACGCGCTGTGAGTCTCCGTTCGGCCGGCCAGGCGATTTCACTCCGCCGAATGCTTACCTGGCGAACGACTCCTGGTTGGCGATAAAGCTCGTGATTGCGTCGTTCAGCGCTTTGTCGCGATCGGCGGGCGGCCAGGCCACGTTCCATAAGAGGTAGCTGCCGGGCAGGGTCAGAGTCTTCAAACGGTTTCCGATTGCGCTCACGGCCGCCATCTGCCATCCGTCGGATTCAAGCACGTAGGTGCCCGATTCTCCCCCGTTCGACTGCGGGTCGCGAAGATCGGCAATGATCGTTCCCGAGAAAGCGATGGCAATGGACAGTGCATTGCCCTTTAGCCGGGCCATATCGAAGGTGCAATTGAAGAGCACGCCATCCGGAGAGTCGGACTGACCCTTCGCATCGCCCTTCTGGGTAGCTTCGTTGGCAACTCCGAATCCAACGTCCACGCCATTGTCTTCGCCGGGCTTGCCGAAGGCCGCGGCGGCCCGCTCGAGCTTCTCTCCCAGGGGATTGCCGGGACCGAAGGCGCGCGCAACCTGATGCGCGGCCGCAACCGGATCTCCTCCGCCTGAATCTTGCGTCGAGTCGCCTTTGGTGACTGCGGCGCTCTTCGAGTAGTCGATCTCCTGCGGCGAAAGATCCGAGACCGATTGCAGCACCAGGCGCGCGCTATAGGCGTTCAAATTGCCGAATCCGCCGATTGCCACAATCTTGCCCGCACTGCCGCGCTGCACCCCAGCCTCCGCGCCGTCCAGCCGGCCCACGAGGGTTGCGCTGACTTCGTAGCGCGTACACCCCAGGCACAATCCGCCGCTCTTGTAGGGCGTTGAGAGCAGGGAATCGAACTGCTTGAAGTCCTTGTTCTTGTCGAGACTCACCGGCGTCCGCTCCACTGGAGCGGCTGTCCCGGCAAAGTTCCGCGCGGGCTGCAACTGCAAAATGGCCGCCGGACCGGCCTTGCCCTTCGTCCCTTCCGGATAGGAAAGCCAGATGCCGTTTACGCTCTGGCCGCACCCTGCGCCCTTGACGACAAACTGGTCGAAACCGGCGGCGACCGTACCTTTGACGCGGACGATCTTTCCGTTGAAGGATTGCGGGTTTTTGAGAATCTCGCAAACGGTTGTATCGACGACCTGCGCGTGCAGGCAGCAGGAAAATGCGCAAGCCAATGCGATGGCAAGAAGGCGTTTCATATGAGTCTCTCCCAAGGATGCAAAAGCCTGGACCGGAACCGGTTCCTGCCGGCGCGGCGGTGGGCTTTTTTAGGAACTCACAAGGCTATCACGGTTTGCGGGGGGAAACAGCCGAGGGCGCGGAAGTCTCCGCGCCCTAGGGCTGTTAACTGGTTCAGCTTTCTAGAAACGCACAGACAAGGTGCCGGTGATGGTGCGCGGCGCGCCCGGCTGGAGCGTATTGTTGGCTACCGACAGCGGATCGCTGGCGACGAAGCCGTTGGTTCCGATCGAGGCGTAATACTGGGAGTTGAGCAGGTTGTAGACATTGAACTGCGCCTTGAGCTGTTTGAAGGCGCCCAGTTCCTCGCGGGTGTATCCGGTGCCGAACTCGGCCAGGAAGCGGCCGCCGACGCTGCCGTCGTTGGTGTAGGTGAAGTAGCGGGTCGACATGTAGTCGGCGCCGACGTGCGCGAAGAAGCCGGACTTGTTGTAGTCCAGCGCGCTCTTGTAGAGCCCTTTGGGCGTATCCACGACGATCTTGTCCTTGATGGAGAGGCAAGCGCCTGTGGGATCGGTGTAGATGCAGGCGCCGCTCGCCGCGGTCACGTTCTTGTCGTAGGTGGACTTGTTCCAGGTGGCACCGTTGTAGAGCGTGATCTCCCGAGTGATATGGATGCTTGCCGAACCGTCCACGCCGTTGGTGGTGACTCCGCCGGCGTTGGAGAGGATCGAGGCGTTTCCGGCGATTCCGGCGCCCTGGGCAAAGGCCAGCAGGCGGTTTTGGAAGTTGACGTGGAAGTAGCTTGCCTGCACCGCAGCGTGCTGCGTGGTGGAACGGTATCCAGCCTCTTCGGTCCAGGAAGTTTCGGGATTGAGATTCGTCTTCAACGACGCAAAGCCGGCCTGCGTGGTGCCCCACGGCGAGGTTCCGTAACCATAGCCGCCGGGGATATAGGAGCGCACGTTATAGGCTGCGTCGCCGAAGATTTCGTTGTCCTTGTCGAGTTTGAAATTGGCGCCGAACTGGGGCAGGATGGGCTTGCCCGAGGTCAATGAGCCCTGCGCATATTCGCCAGGAACATAGACGGGGCTGGACTTGAAGGTATTGGAAAGCTCGCCGTCGGTGTTGGTTTCTTCCGTCTTGAAGCCGGCCGCCAGAGTTACCTTGTCGCTGACCTTGTAAACGTCCTGCAGGTGGATGTCGTAGACCGTGGTGTTAAAGACGTATTCCCACTGCGTGTAGAAGGGGTTGGTAGGGAAGTCGTAGAGCGAGTGCATCGGGCTGGTGGCGCCGGTAGCATAGAAGCGCCGCGCCAGGTTCCAGCGCTCGCCCTCGAACCATACGCCGCCTTCGAGCTTGTTCTTGCCCGTCTCGTAGGCCAGCGAGGCCAAGAAGCCGCCACGCTCGATGCCATACTCCGAGGTGCGCAGCGAGATGGGAGAGACGATGGTTGCCGGGCTGGGAGCATAGATGTTCTGGTAGGTGGGCAGGTAGGGCGTGAACCACAGGCCGCGCCCGTCGTCGTTGTGGCCGTAGCCGGTCAGCTTCAAGGTGAAGTGGTCGCCGATCGCCTGTTTGTAGCTGATGCCGGCGAGTTGGTCCTTGCGCAGGCCCGATCCGCCATAGTAGCCGGCGTCGCAGGGATCGTCGCTGGCCGAGAGAGTGTTCACCGGCGCGGGATAGCTGCCGACGCCATCGCAGGCCCAGGCCGCCTGGACCGATTGCGCCCAGTTGCCCCAGTTATCCCAGTTGTATCCCAACTGGTTGACCCAGACTTTGTTGTCGTCCTGGTAATCCACCTCGCGGCGGTCCGAGACGTCGGCGAAGATCGAAACTACGCCGCCGGCGCCGATATAGTGAACCAGTTTGCCGTTGAGCTGCCAGTAATTCTGTCCGATATCTCCGTGGCCTCTCCACTTATCGGAGAGATTGTAGGCGCCGGTCAGATAAAACTTGGTGTGATTGGGCAGCAGGCCGCTCTCGAAGCGGGCGAAGGTGCGGGCTGCGCTCCAACTGCCGAAGGTCTGGTTCACCGTCACGCTACGCTTGTCGGAGGGATCGGCGGAGTAGAACTGGATGGTTCCGCCCAGATTGCTGGTGGATGCGGTCTCCAATGCGCCGGTACCTTGCGAGAGCACCACGCGGCCGAGGTTTTCGTCGGTAATGGCGCGGCTGATGTGCAGACCGTTCCAGTTGCCGTAGGACATATCGCCGAGCGGAATGTCGTCGAGCGTAAAGCCCAGCTGATTCTGATTGAAGCCGCGCACCGAGATGCGCACCGCCCACTCGTAGGAGCCGTAGGGGTCGGCGGCCTGGAAGTTGACGCTGGGCAGTTGCTCCAATGCCTTGATGGGGCTGGTTCCGGGCGCTTCCTCGATCAGCGTGGGCAATTCCAGAGACTGTTCGACGCGGAATTCGCCGGGAGCGGTGACCACAATCGTTTCGGTATTTGTGATCTTCGGCTGCTGGTCGGTAGCGGGAGCGGCTGTGGCTGGTGCGGCCGGCTGCTGCGCCGCGGCTAATGTCGCGCCGAAGAGAGCAAGCACGAGTAACTCGGAAGGAAAACGGCCTCGAATCATGAACTTTCCTTTCATGGAATACGCACCCGTGGCGTATGGACGAGGTGCGTGTGGAGGGATGCGCAAAGGCCTGGCAGCCGGCGCTCCCGGTTCCCATCCGGCATGGAAGCACCGGCTCAGGGCACAAAATACACAGAGCAATCCGGAGGATTGCCTGGCTGTCTCAGAAGCATGCGACTTATGTGGATTCTGGGCGAGAATCAAGAATGGACTGTTAGTGTTCGATGAACAATCGGCAAAAAACGAGAGTTTGCGGGCAAAGCGGCATGGATCCGGCCACAGAAGATCGAACTACAGCAAAGTTGTCATTCTGAGCGGAGGTCGCCGCGGCGACCGGAGTCGAAGGAACCTGCGGTTGTTTTCAGAAATCAATCCGCGCACGCCCGGTGGGCCGGGGTTTCAACCCCGGCAAATGCTCTCCACCCATTCCCGAAAATCAGCGAGCGCGACTTCGCCGCGCCTGCTGAGCGTTTTGGGCTGATAGCGGAAGTTGACACCGTTGCCCTTGGAAATCGGTGCACTCTTGCCGTTCTTCGAGGAGGAATCCCGGGGAGGAGCTTTTACAGGAAGAATCAGTGGTGTCCGGCTAAAATCGGGCCACTCGCTGTAAGAATCACATATTGCATGGGATAGAGTATAACTCCCATTTTTCGATTTGAAATGGATGGCGGCAGAACCGAGGGCAAGCGCCGGG
>Ga0181535_10000276_pt1 | contig 79491 bp, 63 predicted proteins | sample PEATcosm2014_Bin_44_FD_119774 | JGI IMG/M metagenome (GOLD analysis project Ga0181535, IMG submission 119774) | Peatland microbial communities from MTU Mesocosm Facility, Houghton, MI, USA - PEATcosm2014_Bin17_30_metaG | ecosystem: Environmental > Terrestrial > Soil > Wetlands > Peat | place... | reverse complement strand
TCTCGAGGAGACGCACGATTCCGAACGTGCCGTTCAGCCAACGCAGCCGCACGAGGCCGGGGCCGAGCACCATGAGGGAGCGTCCATGCCACTCCCGCTTGATCAGCCATCCCAGGGAAACGTCTTCCACTACTTCCATGCGGAGACGATCGATGCCGCCGATCGTGGATAGCGCCTCTCTCCGTACCATGCTGAAGCCGCCCACTCCAAAGGCATCCCTTGCGTTTGGGTCGCCGATCTTCCAGAGGCGAGCGATGAAATGACCGAGCACCTGGATAGTCGCCTGAATGGCTGCTTCTGCTAGCCGCTCCGAGATGAGTGTCGGCGCGAGAACAAAGTGGTCTACTTTCTCGCGGATCGCAGTGCGCAGGGCGAGATGCAGGGCTTCGGGTACGAAGAGGACATCGGCGTCGGTGAAGAGCAACCAAGGTGCCTTCGCTCGCTCGACTCCCTTCGCAAGGGCGTGGGGTTTTCCGAGCCAGCCTGAGGGGAGTTCGCGGATGTGCAGGACTTCGTAGGCGTGCGGACCGGAAGCCGCGTCTGTTGCGAGTGCATCCATCTTCGCGCCGGTTGCGTCGACGGACCGATCGTCCACGGCGACGATCTGGAGCCGGATTCCGGTCTGAGAGAAGAGTGAGCGCAAAGTCGCTTCGATCGAAGTCGCCTCATCGCGTGCGGGGACGACGACGGTGAGGTGCGGCGGCTGGTGGTCGATGAGTTGCGGCAAGGTGTCCCGATCGAGTTCGGTCAGATCGAGCATGGTTCGGATTCCGCGCAGGGCTTCGATCGAGCGCCGCCACCAGACGAATGCGAGCAGCCACGCCAGAACAAGGATTGAGTCGTGCACGATTCCGGAGAGCATTACGCTTCTTCGATCGGAGGCGCGACGCGCGCGCCGGCCAGGAGAATGATTCCCGAGAGCACGAGGAAGATGAGCGTCGAGCCGAGGCCGATGGAGAGATTGGTGCGGTCACTGATGGCGCCAATGATCTGGGGTGAAAACGTGTCGCCGAAGCAGTGAATGATGAAGAGATTCAGCCCGACAGCAGTCGCGCGGACCTGCGCCGAGACAGAATTGACGATGGCAGTGTTGAGCGGGCCGGTGTTGAGAAAGAGAAAGAACTCGGCGGCGAAGAGCGAGGGCACGGCCCAGGCCTTGGGGCCGAAGAAGATGAGCGCACCGCAAGGAAGGGTGAGTGCAACGCTCCAGAATGAGACCAAATAGAGCGCGCGGTGATTGGTGCGCAGCCACCGCTGCGCGATCATGCCGCCGACGAGGGTCCCTGCGATGCCGTCGATCACGGTGCTGGCGCCGACAATCTGGCTTGCGCCGCCGACCGAGAACCCTCCGGACCGTCGTAGAAACTCCGGAACCCAGGCGGAGATGCCGCCCATCGCGAAGGTGAGGGTGGCGAGGCCGAAGGTTGCCGTGAGAAATGGGGCGTTTCTGAAGAGACCAAAGAATGTGGCGCGATCGGCTGTGGCTTTGAGGTGGTCGCTGGCTCCGCGCTGCGGTTCGCGCCCGACCCAGAGATAAAGAACGGCGACGACGAGGCCCGGAATAGCACAGATGAGGAAGGGCGCGCGCCACCCCCAGAGAGAGCCCATCTGGCCCCCGGCGAGATAGCCAAGCGCGGCGCCGACCGGAATCGCAATGTAGAAGAAGGAGAGAATGCGGTTGCGTTCGCGCTCGGGATAGAAGTCGGCGATCACCGTGGGCGCGTAGATGCCGAAGGTGGCTTCGCCTACGCCTACAAGGGCATGGCGGATGTAGAGCGTGGGGTAATCGTGGACCCAGGCTGTGGCGAGGGTGGCGAGGCTCCAGAGGACGGCGCCGAAAACAATGAGTGGTTTGCGCGGAAAGCGATCGCCCAGCCAGCCAGTCAGAGGGGCAACGAGCATGTAGGTGATGAAAAGCGCGGTGGTGAGTGCGCCCATCTGCTGGTCTGTCGAGTGAAATTCGCGCTGGATGAGCGAGACTTCGCCGGGGAGGATGTAGCGGTCGATGTAATTCAGGAGATTGAGGCCAAGGAGCAGAAGGAACGTGTACAGAGCGGGGTGAATGCGCGGGGGAAGTGACTGAGGAGAGTCTGCCAATCCAACTCGCTTTCGAGGAATCTCTGCGCACGAAGATTATCCCATAAGGACGCCCACACTCTGGTGCGATGCAAGGGTGTGACTCGATTCCCACAGGAAGATTGGCGAAGGGGTTTCGCTTCACCTGAATTTCCGGGACTGTAGCCCGTCATTCATCCGCGATTCACCTCCATCTCCTAGAAGTCAGTGAGTCGCCGATTTCCCCGGCGAAAACTAGGAGGTCAGATGCACAAGCTTGCCGCGACGTCGATGGCAGTGTTGCTCACTGCCGGCGCCTTCCCCACCCCCTCGCTGGCTGCAGGTTACGGTGGCGGATCGCAAACTGCTACACCCATTAAGCACCTGGTTGTAATTTTTCAGGAAAACGTCTCGTTCGATCATTACTTCGGAACTTACCCCTGGGCCGCCAACCTTTCTGGCGAACCGCACTTCAGAGCCAAGCCAGGAACGCCGGCCGTGAACGGTCTGACCGGGCTGCTTTTGACCAACAATCCGAACGCAACAAACACCGTGAACGGCAATGGCGCAACCAATCCGTTTCGTCTGGATCCCAGCGAGGCCGCAACGAACGATCAGGATCATGATTACACGCCCGAACAGATGGCATTCGATCGTGGACTGATGGACGCGTTCCCGGCATCGGTCGGTACGGCTGGGCCTCCGCCTCCGAATGTTCCCATTGCAGCGACCACCGGGTTGACCATGGGCTATTTCGATGGCAACACGGTGACCGCGTTTTGGAATTACGCGCAACGGTATGCGATGAGTGACAACTCGTATGACACGAACTTTGGACCATCGACGCCGGGAGCGATCAATCTGATTTCCGGTCAGACCAACGGCGTGACAGAAGACGTCAATCCGGGCGGAACCACGATCAGCGACGGCAACGGCGGGCTGACGGACATCAGCGACGCCGACCCAGTCGGCGACAAGTGCTCGACCACAACCGGCGAGCTCTTACAGTTCGGCGGGAAGAACATCGGCGACTTGCTGAACGACAAGGGTGTGACCTGGGGCTTTTTCTCCGGCGGATTCAATCTGTCGACAATCAACTCCAATACGACGACGGGGTGCAAGCGCACTACGACGTCCGCAGTCACAAATGTTACGAAGGCGGATTACATTCCCCACCATCAGCCCTTCCAGTACTACATGTCGACCGCGAATCCGATGCACGTGCGGCCGACCTCGGTTGCAACGATCGGCTATCCGGGCGATGCCGCCAATCATCAGTACGACATTCAGGACTTCTTCGACGCCGTGAGCGCCGGAAACTTTCCTGAGGTGTCGTATCTCAAGGCGCCGGGCTATCAGGACGGCCATGCCGGATACTCCGACCCTCTCGACGAAGAAAACTTCGTCGTTGCCACCATCAACTTTCTCGAGCAACAGAAGGACTGGGACTCGACGGCCGTCATCATCGCCTACGATGACTCCGACGGTTGGTACGACCATCAGATGAGCCCCATTGTGAATCAGTCGGCAACAGCGGCCGACATGGTTGGCGGCCAGCCTTCCTGCGGCACGGGAGACAGCGCTCTTTCTGGCGTGAACACGAACACGGTTCATGCGCAGGGCCGTTGCGGCTATGGACCACGGCTGCCCCTGCTCGTCATCTCTCCATGGGCCAAGAGCAACTTTGTCGATCACACGGTGACCGACCAGACCTCGATTTTGCGGTTTGTGGAGGACAACTGGCTGGGCGGTGAACGGATTGGCCAGGGCTCGTTCGACACGCTGGCCAACCCCCTCAACAACATGTTCGACTTCGCGCACAGAGACAACGGCGGTGAGTTCATTCTCGCGCCAGACACCGGGCTCCCGGTCAAGGACCAGCACGAACCTGCCTGGTAGGCCTAGCTGAAGGAAGACTCGAGGGCGTGGGAGGGATTTGGTCCGTCCCCGCTCTTGTCTTTTATTGTGGTTGTAGAGGTTTGTCTCTTTGATTAGTCGTCGACTGTTTATCAGCCGATCTGCGCTTGCCGCGGCAGGAACACTGACTCCTGCGATCGTTGCGCAGAACAAGCCCCATGCGGCGCCCCCAGTTACGCCGAATCTAGATCCGGGCACATTGGCGAAGTTCGTCGATCCGCTGCCCCTGCCGCAGATCGCGCAGCCCCTGGAGCGGCGTCTGGCGCCGGATGGATCGGGCGCGCGGGTGCCGTTTTATCGCGTCGCCATGAAGGCGATCTCGGCGAAGCTCCATCGCGATCTGCCCGCGACGAAACTGTGGTCTTACGGCGCGTCGGTACCGGGCGTGCTGTTCGACACGCGCAGCGGCGAAGGCCAGCTGATCGAATGGGCGAACGAGTTACCCACGAAGCATTTTCTTCCCATCGATCACACTCTGCATGGAGCAGAAGTTGGAGTACCCGAAGGCCGCGGCGTCGTGCACCTGCACGGCGGAAGAACGCCTGCCGACAGCGACGGCTATCCGGAGGACTGGTACCCGGCCGGCCAGTCCAGGACTTATTACTATCCGAATCGACAGGAGTCGGCCCTGCTCTGGTACCACGACCACGCCATGGGCATCAACCGCCTGAATGTCTATGCCGGCATGGTCGGTCTCTATCTCGTGCGCGATGAAGTGGAGGACGCGTTAAGGCTGCCGAGCGGAAGACACGAGATCCCTCTGGTTCTGATGGACCGCGATCTGCGTCCCGATGGACAGTTGAGCTATCCCGTTTCTGCCGATCCGGCGCGCCCCTGGGTGCCGGAGGCCTTCGGCGAAGCGCATCTTGTGAATGGAAAGCTCTTTCCCTATCTTGACGTGGAAGCCTGCCGGTATCGACTGCGGATTCTGAATGCGGCTAACGGTCGCTTTTACCGACTTTCACTGTCCAATGGGGCCGAGATGCTCCAGATCGGGTCGGATCAAGGGCTACTGTCGGCTCCTGTCGCTGTGAAGTATCTCCAGCTTGCGCCGGGTGAGCGGGCCGACGTGATCGTCGACTTCAGCGCGCATCGCGGCGAGCCGATTCTGCTTGAAAGTGAGCCGTTTGAGCTGATGCAGTTTCGGGTTGGTGCGGAGCGTGTATCGGATGCAAATGTCGTACCCACATCGCTGCGGACCATTGAGCGCATTCCGGAGTCATCGGCCGTGCTCACGCGGCGCCTGACGCTCGACGAAAACCTGAATACGGTGGCCGAGTCGATGGGGATGCTGCTGAACAAGACGCCGTGGCACGCCCCGGTTACTGAGAAACCGGTGCTGAACACCACCGAGATCTGGGAGTTGGTGAATCTGACCGACGACGTTCATCCCATTCACCTGCACATGGTGCGGTTTCAGATTCTCGACAGGCGGCGCTTCGACGCGTTCGATTACATGACCGCGGGGAACCTTCGCTTCACGAGCCCTCCGATGCCTCCCGAACCGAATGAACTCGGTTGGAAGGACACGGTGCGGGTGAACTCCAAAACCGTGACGCGCATCATCGTACCCTTCGTGGGTTATCCGGGGCGCTATGTGTGGCATTGCCACATTCTCGAGCACGAGGACAACGAGATGATGCGGCCGTACGAGATTTTGGCGGCAGGCACGTAGGCGCAGCCGCTTGGATCACTCGAGGCGACTGTTGCGCGTCTTAGCGTCGTCGCCCTTCGGCCACAGCTCGCCCTCAGCCTGGGCAAGACGCCTCGTGCAGGCGGCCCATTCGCTCCGATGACACTGGTTCCGGGGACAATCGAACGCGCACAGCGCGTCTCCTTGCGGCACCTCACCCACCAGTTCGGATTTGACCCAGCGCCAAAGACCCGACAACGGGCCGCCGCGCAGCGGCATCGTGGTTCCCGGTCTGCTCTCCTGATTCGTCAATCCGTCCACCAACGTTGGTTCCAGCTCAGGATAGGGATGCATACGCTGCCTCGCTCGACACCTCGCAGGCCTGCTCAGAAGAGTAGCCGTGAGGTTTCTGGATCAGTTGCCTCCGACAGACTTCGATCGGATAGACAAGGAGAGGGCCGACGCAGATAGGCTAGTCGACGTCTCGCTCGGGTGCGTGTGACGTGAATCACCTACGACCAAACAGGAGTCTCGGCGCGTGCAGCTTCCTGGAGGCCATCCCCATCCCGGTTTTGCCGTTCGCAGGAGCAACCTAAAAGGAAATCCGCAGGCGAATGCGGTTAGTTCATTGAGCATAGCGCTCGCTGCGCGTCGCTTCCCGCTGGAAAGCCTCCTTCCCGGACTGGTGCTGCGATGCGGTCCTTGAGCTGTGCGCGTTCATTCTCTCGGTCGGGGAGAAGGGATGAAACGAGACATCGGATGGGGAGCATCCATAGCGGTGGCTGTCGCTGCCGTGGTTGGGGTTTCGCAATTCGGCGGGCGACCGGCGCAGAATGCTCCTGAGACGACGAGAACACGTGCCCAGGCATCGCCATCCAAAGTCAAGGCGTCCCCGTCGCCATCGGCCGCTCAGTTCGAGCGGGGGCCGTGCCAGGATCTTGAGGAGCGCCTTCAGGCCTTTCTGGGTGCGCTCGATGAGGGTTCGATCGTCGCGCCGGGCTCGTGTATCGGAAGAGAACCTCCTTTCCTGACTGGGGCTCCGTGGAGAGCCATAGGCGACATCAAGTTTGTAATCGCCACGACCGAAGATCCGATCTACACGCACTTTGCGCTGGGATTTGATCGCAAGGCGGAGGCCATTCAGCAGGCGGCGGCAGATGCCGGATACGTTTACGACTCGTCGTGGCTGCCGTGGGACCCGAAGGAGACGACGTACGACCGGCTTCAGGACCAGGACGAAGCGGATGATCGCAAGGACGCACGAGAGGAACAGCCAGGAATTCTTCTCTTTCGGAAGGCGCTCTCGGGAAATGTCCCCAATTCGGACGATCCGTATAAAAACGGCCTGGCGGTCTTCGTCGTGGGGGACGATCCAACCGACGGAGTTCACCGCAAACAGTTCCAGAATGCAACTGCATGGATTGCGGCGCTGAAGCATCTGGGAGGTTCGGGCGCGCCGTACTACGAACTGCCTGACTCCATTCTTGGGCCGTCGTTCTCCGGTTCCCTGCCGTCGCTTGCGGCCTTGCTCAACGACATTCCGCTTGGCGCGAACGGTGTTGCCCTCCCGCAGGACGAAAGGAAGCCCATCTCCATCTATAGCGGAGAGGTCACGAGCGGTGCATCGGTCCGCTGGTTTACACGCGCGATCCTGGAAAGGTTCGAGCTTCACTTTGCCAGCTTTCAACCCGAGGACAACGGAGCACTGGACCGGTACTGCCGATATCTCCTCGATTCGCGATTCGAGCTTCGGCATCTGGCCATCGTTTCGGAGGACGAGACGGCGTTTGGCGCGGACGAAGTTATCTCAAACCCGCAAGCCAACCCTATATCGGACTGCACAGGGGCCGCCAGCTTCTACTATCCGCGCGATATCTCAGCACTTCGCAGTGCCTACCAGAAGGAATCAGTATTCAATTCGGGCGCAGCGGCTCCCGCGGCTGACCCACGGCGAACGCTGGCCACCGATCTCTCCGACCCCGAGGGACAACAGCATGACACGATCCGCACCTTCAGCGGAGATCAGACGGCGCTTTCGCAGGAGGCGATTCTGCAACAGATTGTCAGTTTCCTGCGGGCGCATCAGTCCGAATACATTCTTCTGCGCAGCAGCAATCCACTCGATCAGCTTTTTCTGAGCCACTATCTTCGTCTCGCCTATGGGCAGGGCCGCATTGTCATTCTCGGAGCCGATTTGCTATTGCGCCGCGAGCGCGGCGCGGCCAGGCTCAGCGGGATCATGACACTCCGCAGCTACCCGCTCTACCCATGGGGCGCCGACTGGACACGCGTTGCCGATAATGCGTACTCCGACATCCACCCGTTCCCGCAGGATGGGGCCGAGGGGACGTATGTGGCGATGCGGTACCTGTTGCGTGAAATGGCGATTCCGCACCCGAATCTTTGTATCCAGGTAGGTTGTGCGTTCGATCCACAGAAAGCCGCGGCGCAGTTGGGCAACGCTGGGTACAAGATTGAGAGCTCTTCCAGTCAAGGGGAATTGGGCCGCACGAAGACGGTTCTGAATATCCGCAACAAGCAAGACGATCCAACTGGGGATATCACGGTCGAGCTCGAAGGCAGCAACGTGACGCATTCATGCGCTGCGGACCTGTCTGTCACGTCCGATCCCCTATTCCTGCCGGTCGACCGCTGCGTGCCAATTCCCGACTACAACAGCCCGTTCTGGTTACGGTCGTCCGGCAATGCCTCCACGATCGAAGCACCGCCGCTGTGGCTCTCCGTTCTTGGCGCCAACGATTTTTGGCCTGTCGCGGCGCTGAACGACCGGACGCTGCAGCCACTCGACACGGACAAGCGAAACCTGAGCGCACTTCAACGATTCCACGCCGCTCTTTCGGACGCCGCGCAAGTCTTGGAGAGAGTCTGCTTGCACTGGCCGGCCCCCGAAGCGAACGCCGCAAAGGATTGGAAGCCCTGGCCACGCATGCCCGGAAGTTTCGGACTTGCCATTGTGGGCCTCTTCGCATGGATCGCATTTCACTTCGGCTGCTGCTACTTTCCGTCGGTCATGGAGAAGCCCAGTCACCGCGCGTACTTCGTCTGCACGAGTAATACCTATTGGTCGCATCGTCTTCTGCTTGCGACCGCAAGTGCGTGCCTTTCCGCGATGACGACGGCGATCGCCTGGGGATTCGGAGAGTTCTCGCAGGAAGGCGTACTGTTCGATCCCGCGTGGGCAGGTCGCCTCTTCCTTTTCCTGGGCTGGTTTGTGCCCTCCCTTGCGATTGCCGTGAATGTGTGGAGACAGGCCCAGCGAGCGAAGAGCGACTGGGATCTCCTCTGGCCGGTGGGCGTCTACGTTGCGGAGACACTGGGCTTCTACTTCTTCTCTTTCGTCTTCTGCGAAGCTCCGCTTACGCCTGCGAACAGGATTCCGGCCTACTGGCGCTGCATGCACCTGGCTAGCGGCGTATCGCCGGTCCTCCTGCTGCTGGCGCCGGCTGCCGGGGTCTATCTGTGGTGCTGGTATTCGCTCCAAAAGCTGGCGCTCTTCGGTCCAGATCGTCCACAGTTACCGAACAAGCAGACGCTCACGGTCAAGATCGACGCGCTCACACGATCCTCGATGAACATGTTCAGCCGAGAGTCGGCGGCCGGGCCTGTCGAACGGCAATGCAATCCGAGCCCTGCGGCGAAGGTCACATCCGTCGCTATCGTTGCGGTTGTTCTCTCCGTTTTGGCATGTCTCCTCTCCGGAGAACTTCCCCTGCGCACGCTGGGGCAGCTCGAACCTTCGATCTTCGTTTGCATCCTGCTTGTGGTGTGCGTCGCGATTCTGCTCACCTGTGCGTGGCAACTGCTGCATGCCTGGATCGGGCTGCGCGAGTTGCTCAACTTTCTCTACCTTCTGCGATTGCGCCGCAGCGTGGCCGCGCTCCCAGGCGAGTCCTGGGCATCGGTCTGGAAGATCAGCGGAAACGTCTTCGACATGCGCTACAAACTGCTGAGCACACAGATTGCGAGTGCAACGCACCTGAAGAACTCGTTTGTTGCACATCCAGAGGTCTGGCAGCTTTGCGGATGGGGTGACGTCAGCAATGCTCTCGACGCATTGCAGAAGGCGCATTTCCGGTTCGCGCAGTGGTACATGCAGAACTGGAACAAGGCCGATGAGATCGATGAGACAAGGCTCCAGGAGGTCCAGGAGGCGCTTGCCAAGACTGCCGGGGTTCTTTTGACTCGCCTGCTCGTGCCGGCGTGGATGAGAGAGTCGGGACCGAAGCTCTGCACTGACCCGTGCAACACGCAGGAGAGCGAAACCGCGGCAGCTGACGACCGCCTTCTCATGCCGATCGCGGAGCTGAAGCCTCATGTCCGTTACGGGGAGCAGTTTGTGTGCTACGTCTACCTTGGATTCATTCAAAACACGCTGGGACAGATGCGGTCCTTGGTGATGAGCATCGTGTGGCTGTTCGTCGCGGTCACGCTGACCATGGCAAGCTATCCGTTCGATCCGCGTCCAGTCATCAGTGGTACCGCGATCGTGCTCTCTGTTGTGCTGGGCGCTGTAATCGTGTTTGTCTATGCGCAGATGCACCGCGACCCTATTCTCAGCCTGATCACCAACACCAACCCGGGCGAACTCGATAAGGATTTCTGGTTCAAACTTGTGGGCTTTGGAGTGGGGCCGGCGATCGGCCTGCTGGCGACGATCTTTCCTCAGATCGCTGACTTCGTGTACTCGTGGGTGCAGCCCAGCGTCGGTTCGATCAAGTAAGAGATTTGCAGGCGCGGGCCAGCTACTGCTGCGGCCGGGGCCAGCGGGCCTCGACGGTCGTCGCAATGCCGCCGCGCGGCCGGAACTCGCCCCGGACGACAACCCACACCGGATCGCAGGCCTTGACCACGTCTTCGAGGACCTGGTTGACGATGTTTTCCTGAAAGATGCCGAGGTTGCGGTAGGAGAACAGATACTCCTTGAGCGACTTGAGTTCGAGGCATCGCTGGCGCGGCATGTAGCGGATGTTCAGGATGCCGAAGTCGGGCAGACCAGTCTTGGGACAGACCGAAGTGAGCTCGGGATCGTCAATAGAGATCTCGTAGCCGGGAAACTGGTTCTGCCAGGTCTCGATCGCGGGGAACTTGAAGTCGAGCCCAGCCTTGGCGTGGTCGTCGGTGTAGCGGGGTGTCTCTACTGCCATGGGGTTATTGTATCGGTCCATGAAGTTCAAGTTCCCACGTCTGACCGATCAAGTCTTTGCCAAAACTATGATGCGGTTCTTCAAGGACAAGCTTGAAACCGGCCTCCTGATAGATCTTGTGCGCTGCGTAGAGAATGCTTTGCGTCCAAAGGGTGACCTTCCTGTAGCCGGCAGATCGGGCAAACTGCAGGCACTCGTGCACTAGTGCTTTGCCGAGGCCCATGCCGCGTGCCGCACGCTCGACGTGCAGCAGCCGGAGCTTGGCGACGTCTTCTTGTTCGGGATGACGAACCAGGAAGATGCAGCCCAGTGGCTCGCTGTGGCGTTCTGCAATCCAGCAGTGTTCCCGCGCGGGATCGAAGTGGTCGATGAAGTCGGCGACGATGCGCGAGGCAAGAGCCTCGTATTCGCCTTTCCAGCCATACTCCTCGACGTAAAGGATGCTCTGACGTTGCACAACCCACCCCATATCGCCTGGGCGATGAGGGCGCAGGACGAACGGAACGCCCTGTTTTTGCGGCTCACCCAGGATCTTCTCTATTTCGCACATGGAGCAAATCAGCATGGTGCGGTTGGCGGGGGTGAGTCTCTCGAGCATCTCGGAGGCTTGGACCGAGGAACGACGATTGAGGTCCGCGAACGCTGCTTTACCCTTGCGCGTAAGGCGCAGGTCTATCTGGCGCGCGTCTTCGGATGAGGAAGAGCGGTCGAGCAGACCTGCGTCTTCCAGCTTGCGGAGAATGCGGCTCAGATAGCCGGGGTCGAGGGTCAGTTCTGCTGCAATTCCGCTGGCTCCTCGACCTGGATACGCGGAGAGTTCGAAAAGAACCCGAGCTTCGGTGAGGGAAAAGCCGCTTTTCACGAGTTCCTCATCGAGCAGACCGATGAGGCGCGTGTAGAAGCGATTGAAGCCTCGAAAAGCACTGACTGCAAGGTCTAATTCAGAGGCGGGAGACGTCGCCATCGGAGGACCTCCTTGAGCAATCAATATAATTGCCGAAGTCAACTAATACAAGAGCGCCACCAGATTGTGCATGTATCGAACGGTACTTTCATAGCAAAAAAATGCTCCCTCGGGTCCGCAGTTGGAGTCTTATATACTGGCTCAGGTTAAGTGGATGACACGAGAAAGAAAGGAATTGGACCGCAAGTGGCTCTGGTTCGGAGCTTTGGTCCTGTTGGCTGTGGTGTTCTTTTCGGCGCGGGCTTTTACACGCGAGCGATTACCCGTGAAAGTGGCGCGAGTGGAGCACGCTCAGCTGACGAGCTATCTCAGCACGAATGGGCGCGTCGAGCCGGTGGCGCCCTATCAGTATCCGAGCCCGCTGGCGACTACTGTGAAGGCCGTATATGTGCAGCCGGGCGATCGGATACCGGTCGGAAAGCTCCTCGTGGTACTGGACGACGCGGAGGCGCGGGCACGACTGGCGGCTGCGGATAGCGGAGTGAAGACGGCACAGGCTCTGCTTGAGGCGGCGACACAGAACGGCACTTTGGAGCAGCGGCAGGCCTCAGCGGCGGAGATCGAACGAGACAAGCTGGATCTGGGTCAGGCGCAGAGGAATTTCGACGCCCTGACGAAACTGCAGGCGACGGGAGCGGCTTCGCCCAGCGAAGTGGCCGGAGCCCAAGAGCAGCTTGACGCTGCCAGGGCGGGCCTCAATGCTGCCGAGCAGAGCGCACATCAGCGCTATTCACCGGCAGAAGTGGACCGCGCACGGGCGGCGCTTCAAGATGCGGAAGCAAATGCTGCTGCCGCGCGCGACGTGCTCGCCAAGACGTCGTATCGGGCACCGATCTCGGGAACGGTCTATTCACTGGATGCGCAACCCACCCAGTTTGCGGAGGCGGGCAAGGTTCTGCTACAGATGGCAGATCTGCACCATGAGCGCGTGCGCGCCTATTTTGACGAGCCGAATATCGGACGGCTTTCTGTCGGCCAGCCAATTCAGATCAAATGGGAGGCTAAGCCTGGCCGGGTGTGGGATGGGCATATCGTGCGGACGCCGGCAACGGTGATTGAGTACACGACGCGGGTGGTGGGTGAGGTGCTGATCGACCTCGACGGCGACGAGGACGATTTGCTGCCCGAAACCAATGTGACTGTCACAGTGACCACCGCCAGCGCGCCTGATACGTTGAGCATCCCACGCGACGCGCTCTACTCCGAGAATGGGAAAACCTATGTCTTCAAGGTGGTGAAGGGCGAGCTGGTCAAGACCTCGGTGACGACCGGCGTGCAGAACCTGACCCAGGTGTCGATCCTCGCGGGTCTGAACGAAGGAGACATCGTGGCGACTGGGACCACAACCGGGCAGCCGTTGCAGGTAGACATGCCGATCAAGCAGGTGCAGTGAAGAGCATTTTAGCAGCCTCCTTGATCGCGATCTCGATCGCTGCTGCTTACGCGGAGCCGGCTGGATCGCTGGCGGCGGTGAATGCGGCATTGCAGGCTGGCGCAGCCGATCAGGCGCTCACGATGCTCGGAGCTCTTCCCGCCTCGGCGGAGGCACACAATTTGCGATGCCGTGTGCAGTTCATTTTGGAGCACTGGGATGCGGCTGCGAGTGAATGCGAAGAAGCGGTGCGCATGGAAGGAGGAAACTCCGGCTACCACATGTGGCTGGGGCGAGCCTTAGGCGAGAAGGCGTCGCGGGCGTCGTTCATGAGTGCGTTCTCCTTGGCGAAGAGGGTGCGCGTGGAGTTCGAAGCAGCCGTACAGCTCGATCCGCGCAATGCCGAGGCTCTGGGCGACCTGGGCGAGTTCTATTCGAGCGCGCCGGGGGTTGTGGGTGGCGGCGAGGATAAAGCGAACCGAGTAGCGGTAGAGCTCGACAGTGTCGACTCCGCGCGGGCCCATGAACTGCGAGGACGGATCGCCGAAAGCAACAAGGACTACGATGCGGCAGAGCACGAGTTCAAGTTGGCGGTGGAAGCGAGTCACCACCCCGCTTTTCAATGGATGACGCTGGGTAGTTTCTATCGTAAACGCGAACGGCCGGCAGACGCCGAGGCAGCAGTCCAGAATGGCTTGAAGGCGGCACAGAGGGATCGAACCGCTGGAGTCGCGCTCTTCAATGGGGCATCGGTGCTGACACGGGTCAACCGTAATCCAGCGCTTGCCGCCAAGATGCTGGAGGACTATCTGAGCGGGCCCGCGAAAACAGAGGAGGCTCCCGCATTTGTGGCACACACGCGGCTGGCGCACCTTCTGGCGCAGCTGGGTGATGAAGACGGCGCACGGAAGCAACGCGAAGAAGCGCTGGCATTGGCCCATGACTACAAACCCGCCCTGGATCTGAAGCTTTGAGGGAATAGATCGGTTGAAGATTGGAATGACACTGCGTTCGGGACTTCTCGGCGCTGCCTGCGGAATGCTCTTTGCAGCAGCGGCGCCGTACGCCTTCTCGCAGGTCTCGCTCGCGACCGTCGTCGATCTGGCGCAACGCAATAGCACCGCGGTGAGGATCGCGCAGGCCGACGTGAATAAAGCAAGCGCCGCGCTTTCCGAGAGCAAGGACGTGACCATTCCATCGCTGCAGTTCGGGACCGGACTTCCAGTCTTTCCCGAGGTTGGGTTTACTGGATCTCCGCCGTCGATATGGAACGCCACGGTGGAGTCGCTGGTCTTCAGCATTCCACAGAAGCACTATATCGATGCAGCGCGTGCCGGACTGCAGGCAGCGACGGTGAACCTCAAGGACGCGCGCGAACAGGCCGCGCTGGACGCTTCAACTACCTACATCGAATTGGACACGGTGAATCGCGAGCTGGATGCCGCAAAGCAGCAAGAGGGATTCGCGGCGAGGCTCGTGGCGATTGAGCAGGAACGTACGGAGGCGGGCTTCGATCCGTTGAACGAGCTGCTCGAAGCGCGGCTGACAGCGGCGCAGATCAAGTTGAAGCGGGAGCATCTGGAGACTCGTGCAGGAACGCTTTCGAAACAGCTCGCCACTCTCACGGGCCTTCCTTTGGGATCGATCAGCCCTGACCATGGAAGCATCCCTGAAATACCGCAAGTCAGAGGGGATGGGGTTGCAGAGGAAGTGGCGGGGATTGAGTCTGCGAAGTTTCAGGCGAAGGCTAAGCAGCAGGTTGCCAAGGGCGACAATGAGAGTAATTTTTGGCCGCAGCTGAGCTTCGTGGCACAGTACAACCGCAATACGACAATTCTCAACGACGTCAACAAGTTCTTCGCCAATCCCCTTCCGGCAAACAACTTTGCCTCGGGCATCGATGTGAGGATACCGGTCTTCGACATGGGACATCGCGCCAAAGCGCGTGAGTCAGCAGCGGAAGCTCTGCGCGCGACTGTTGAGGCGGAGCAAGCGCAGCGGCAAAACGAAGTTCAGATTGCGGAGTTGACGGGCAGCCTCCGCGAGCTCGATACGCTGGCTGAGATCGCGAACCTGAAGCAACAGATTGCCGACGAGCAGCTCAAGACGGTGCTGACTCAGCTCGTGCTGGGAAACGGAACCAGCGGGCCTGGATCGACGCCACAGCTTTCTCCGAAAGCCGAGCAGATGGCGCGCATCGATGCGAATCAGAAGGTCGGCGAATCGATGGACGCCGGGCTGGACCTGGCTAAGGCGCGGCTGGAGTTGCTACGCGCGTTGGGCCACATGGAAGACTGGATCCACGAATTACACGCGAAGTGACCACTTAACCCCTTTAGGTGGGGTGAAAACTGGGCAGATGGTAAAATCGAAGGGATGTCTATGCCATTGAAAACACTCTTCCTCAACCCTCCTTCGTTTGAAGGCTTCGACGGCGGCGCTGGATCCCGCTGGCCCGCGACTCGCGAAATTGAGTCCTACTGGTACCCGGTGTGGCTCACGTATCCGGCCGGCATGCTGGAGGGTTCACGGCTGCTCGATGCGCCTCCGCACCATGTGTCAGCCGAGGAGACGATCAAGATCGCCAAGGAGTACGAGTTTCTGGTGCTCTTTACGTCGACGGTGGGATGGGAAGGCGATCAAAGGTTGGCACGGGCGATTAAGAACGCGAATCCGTCGATTCGAATCGCATTTGTCGGGCCGCCAGTCACGACAAGTCCCGATCGCGCCCTGAACGAGTGCGAGGTGCTGGACTTTATTTGCCGGCGTGAATTTGATTATTCGGTCGTGGAGTATGCGAACGGCAAACCGCTGAACGAGATCCTCGGTATCAGCTACAAGCAAGATGGCCAGATCGTGCACAACCCCGATCGCCCGCAGGTCGAGGATCTGGACGCGATGCCGTGGGCCACAAAGGTCTATAAGAAAGATCTCGACGTAACGAAGTACAACGTGCCGTTTTTGCTGCATCCGTTCGTCGCGCTCTACTCGACGAGGGGATGCCCGGCGCAGTGCACTTTCTGCCTTTGGCCGCAGACGCTGAGTGGGCATGCCTGGCGCAAGCGCTCGGCTGACGATGTGGCCGCCGAGATGGCGTGGGCGAAGCAGAGCTTCCCCCATGTCAAGGAGTTTTTCTTCGATGACGACACCTTCAACATTCAGAAGCAGCGCACTATTGAGCTGTGCGCCAAGCTGAAGCCACTCGGCCTGACCTGGAGTTGCACGTCGCGAGTGACCACTGACCGCGAAACACTGAAGGCGATGAAGGAAGCGGGATGCCGGTTGTTGATCGTGGGCTTCGAATCGGGCGATCCGCAGATCCTGAAGAACATCAAGAAAGGCGCGACCGTGGAACGTGCCCGCGCGTTCGCCAAAGATTGCCATGACCTGGGTCTGGTGATTCACGGAGACTTTATTCTCGGCCTGCCCGGCGAGACCAAGGAATCGATTCAGAACACGATCAAGTTCGCGAAGGCGCTCGACGTGGAGACGATTCAGGTGTCGATCGCGCACGCGTATCCGGGCACAGAGTTCTACGAGTTCGCAAAGGCGGGCGGCTTCATCACCAACGAAAAGATGGAGGACGGCGGCGGACACCAGATGGCGCACATTGAATACCCTGGCCTGCCCACCGATTACGTTATGGAGATGGTGCATCGTTTCTATGACGAGTACTACTTCCGGCCCAAGGCTGCAGCGCGCGTGATCTGGAAGGCAATCGTGAATCGCGACGTTCCCAGGCTTTATGTAGAGGCGAAGTCATTCCTCAAGCTGCGCGCGCAACGTAACAAGATGGTGAAGGAAGCTCGCAGTCGCCACGTGGAGCCAACGACGCCGGTAGGCGCAGGCGCTTAGCACAATCGTGTAAGTCAGAAGCAGGGGCGGCACTCAAACTGAGTCCGCCCTTGTTTTTTCGTATCGCTCGAAGAAGCCACTTGAATGGCACACCACAGTCTCACACCCAGGCAGTACCTGATCCTCGCAATGGTGGGGCTCTGCGCTCCGTTGGGCGACACGTGCCTGTCGCGTGGGATGACAAGACTGCCCGCGATCTCGCTAGACCATCCGGGAACACTGATCGCTGCCGTTTTCACGCCATGGATTGCAGCGGGAATCACTCTGCTGATCGGATTTTTCGCAAGCTATTTGACCGCACTGTCGTGGGCCGATCTCACGTTCGTTTTGCCGACCACTGCTTTCGGCAACGTGATTGTGGCGTTTCTGGCGCGGTTCTGGCTGCATGAGCCGATCTCGCTGCAACGCTGGGCGGGAATTGTACTGATCACATTGGGCGTAGGTTTCGTGGCGCACGGGCCGTCACTGACTGAGAGGCCGACGGGCGTGGGCGAGCCCTCTGCAGCAAATCCGGTCGCGTTGCAAGAGGAGGAGCAGGTCCAATGACAGTTCCCTCCTTCTCTCCCGGGTTCTGGTCCGCAGCGGGCATGATTGCGGCTGTCGTCCTTTGCTCGACGGCTGGCGAGGTGCTGACGGCGGCAGCGATGAAGTCGATCGGCGATTTGGATGAGATTCGCGCGCACTCTGGCCTCAGGGGCGCGATTCGCGAGGTCATCACGTGCCCACTGTTTTATGCCGGCGTCGGTTTTCTGGCGCTCGCCTTCTTTGCGCTGCTGTTTGCGCTCAATCATCTGGACCTGAGCCTGGTGGCGCCGGCTTCGGCATCGCTGACACTGGTAACGAATGCGATTGCGGGAAAGATCCTCCTGAAGGAAAATGTTGACCGGCGCCGCTGGACCGCGGCGGTGCTGGTGTGTGTGGGCGTCTACCTGCTTGCACACTGAGGTTGTGAGCTAACGAGCGAGCCAGCGCATCAGGCCCTTTGGCCTGAGGTCCGGGGTCAGGAACGATTGCGCTTCTCCAGTTGCCTGCGTCAGGGCTTCTGCTGCCAGGTGCCCGGACCGCGCGGCGCTCTCCATCGTCGAAGGCCAGCCCGTGGCGACCCAATCACCCGCAAGGAAACAGTTGGGCCACGGCGAAGTTGCAGACGGACGCGCGTCGTCGATACCCGGTGGCACACCAAACGTTGCGCGGACCTCTTTGGTAAGCGCGGCCTTCTCGATCTTTGCGGTGGAAACCTTGGGAAAGAATTCCGTGAGCTCGCGCAAAGCCTGCTCGATCGCCTCCTGGCGCGTGCGTGCGGCAAACGACCGGGACGCGCTCACTACGAGCTCGAGATAGAAGTTCCGGCGCGATCGGCCGGGCTGCAACCGGCTCTTGTTGTACATCCAGTGAATCTCGCGGTCGAGCAGAACCGCGTGTTCGAGATCGGTAATCTCGCGATCGAACCAGAGATGAACGCTGCAGATCGGCCAGTGTCTGTGGCGGTTGATCTGTGCGGCCAGTGCAGAAACGCCGGGGGCAGGCGGCATCGAGGGAATCAACTTTGCCGTGGCTTCGAACGGGAGAGCGAGCACAAGGAAATCCGAGTGGATGGTTCCTGCGCGGGTACTGAGATTCCACTGTGAGGAACGCGCATCCCACATGGCCGCATCGACGGTCGCGTTGAGAACGACTGTGCTGCCCAATCCTTCGAGGAAACGCGACGCCTCACCGTACAACTCGCTGAGCGGCACGGTGCTCATACCCATACTGCCAGCTTCGGCGGAGTACATGAAGAGTTCGCGAACCACTTTAGCCGCATAGGGCAAAGCGATGCAGTCCAGATCGGCGTTCAGCGCGCTTGCGATGACGAGACGCCAGAATCGTTCAATCGCACCTTGAGTCTGACTGTTCCGCTGGAGCCACGCGCTGAGCGTTTCAGTCGAGTTGGAAGGGATGGGTCGCAGTAGCTCGCGGAACGCCCGAGCGAGAGCGAGTTTGTCCGCTCGTGTGAAGGCCTGCGCGGCGAGCAGTTTTGGCAGACCGTGCAGAGGAGCAGGGAGTATCGAAGGACCGAGCACCGAACGGCGGCCACTGGGCTCGATCATGGTCATCTCGTGTGTCCAATGAATCTTATCGAAGACGCCAATGCGCATGTAAAAGCCGCAGAGATTCGTGCAGCAACCGAAGAGCACGTGCTGGCAGTTGTCGATGATCTCCTCGACGCCCGGATGCAGATACGAGGAGGCACGGCCGCCAAGGTAGCCGCGCTGCTCGACGAGCTGTACGCGAAACCCAGCTTCGGCGAGCGCGCAGGCTGCGCTTATACCGGCGACGCCACCGCCGATCACGGTCACGGATTGTCTCAAGCCTTGCAGCAATGGATATGAACCTTCGCTTTGTTGGACGTTAGCCAGTCAGTCTTGCGAGAGCGACGCGCGTCAGGCCTCTGCCCAGAATGGTGAGTTTCTCGATGAGCGGTACACTGGCACGCCGCGAGAACACATCGTAGTCAGCACGCTCAATCCGCTTGAGCAACGCGTGATAGATAGAGACGAGTACCCCCAGCGCGGGCCGGCTCTCGCGGTCGATCAGGGGGAGCAGTTCCTTGGAAGATCGATAGTAGCGTTCGGCGCGTTGTGCGATTTCGGCGAAGAGTGCACGCTCGTTCGGCGTGGGGGGCGTGGCAGCCGTTCGACGCAGGATCGATTCGACCGAGATGCGGTGCGCGGCTAGGCCTTCAAGGGGGAGATACACGCGGGCACGGGCAGCGTCTTCTTGCACGTCGCGCAGAATGTTCGTGAGTTGGAAGGCGACACCGGTCTCTTCGGCCAGCTTCTCGGCCCGCGGGTCGGAGTAGCCAAAGATACGGATGCAGACCAGACCCACTACCGATGCGACGAGATAGCAATACTGGTAGAGATCGTCAAAGGTGGCGTAGGTATCGGGAGCGTTGCTCGGGGTCTCGCGCAGGTCCATCGTCGTCCCGGCGACAAGCTCATCGAGCAGGCTCAGGGGAATGCGGAAGCGTCGCGTCGCGTCCCGAACCGCGATGAAGACCGGGTCGGCGGTTTCTCCCATGGCGCCTGCCGCGTGCCATGCCGCAAGCCATGCATCGAGATTGCGACGGCGCTCGGCGCGCGGAACAGACTCGTCGTCGCTGAGGTCGTCTGCCTTGCGCATGAAGGCATAAATGGCGCAAATGGCATTTCTGCGCTCTGGGGGCAGCGCGACGAAAGCGTAGTAGAAATTCTTCGCTTCCCTCTTCGCGATGGCTCTGCAGATTGCGTAGGATTTGTCGAGCGTCGGAGCCTGCACCCAGGTGCCTTCCTGTTCAACGCGGGCCCAGGCGGAGCAAGGGCAGGACCTTGCCACCGACAGCGCGCAGTGCGAGAGCGATCTTGGTACGTTTGGCGATGGATGGACGTCTGGAAAGTACGTCGTAGTCGCGGCGCTCGATGGCGTGCAGAATCTCAAGACCGCCTCGGCTAAAGAGGTCGAGATCGACAGCGAGGTCGCGGCCCACCATGCCGATCAGCGGCAGGCCTTCCCCAAAGAGACGGCGTGCGAAGTCGACTTCGTAGTCGAGCAATGCGCGAAAGGCCGGGGTGGCCTTGCCTCGCGCAATTATCTCTTCGGTCACGTCGAAGCGCTGCATGTCTTCCTGCGGCAGATACACGCGGTCCTTCTGCCAATCGACGCGGACATCCTGCCAGAAGTTGGCGAGTTGCAGCGCGGAACACGTGGCATCGGAGAGCTTGAAGCGCTCTTCGTCGGCGTATCCGCAGGCGTAGAGCACAAGGCGCCCCACGGGATTCGCCGAGTAGCGGCAGTACTCGAGCACATCGGCCATGGTGCGATAGCGCGTGACGGTCTGGTCCTGGCGGAAGGCCTTGAGCAGATCGGCGAACGGTTCCTTGGGGATCGAGCAGGTGCGAATCGTTTCGGCCAACGCCACAAAGACAGGATGGTGAGCCTGGCCCTCGTAGCAGGCGTCAAGTTCCCTGCCCCACCAATCGAGCAGCGCTAATGCTGCTGACCTATCTCCGACCTCGTCCCCGAGATCGTCGGACATGCGGCAGTAGGCGTAGATCGCGTGGAAGTGCGGTCGCAGCGCTTTGGGAAGGAACCACGTCGCAACGTGGAAGTTCTCGTAGTGCGACTCGGCTAGCCGCCTGCACCAGGCGCGTGCTTCCTCCAGCGTTGGCGTAACGGGAGGCATGCGATACCATGCCGGCAGCGCAGCCCAGCCGCGATCGAGCAGCGATTCCTGATCCGAATGCAGTACTGCTGTGGTCATAGACTAGGGCACAATCGCAGTCTTGATTTCGCTGCCGCGATTCATCAGCTTCTCGAAAACGCGATTCAACTCGTAAAGATGGGCGTGGCCCGTGATGAAGGCCCCGGCCTGGAACCGCCCGCCGGCAATGAGATCGAGCGCCTTACGACAGATGGCGGGAGTGTGGTGGAACGTGGCACGCAATGTAATGTCGCTGTAGTGGACGCGATTGGTATCGAGCTTGACCTGCGTACCGGTCGCGCAGCCACCGAAAAAGTTGACCGTACCCCCCTTGCGCACCATCTCGACGGCTTCTTCCCATGCATCGGGCACGCCGACGGCTTCGATGGCAATGTCGACGCCGCGATCGTTGGGCGTGATGGCGCGGGTTTCGCGAACTGCTTTGCGAATCGAACTGGCCTGCACAACATGGGCGGCACCGAGTTGTTTCGCCGCTTCTACCTGACCATCGTGCTTCACGACAGCGATGGTTTCGCATCCCGCCAGCGCAGCAACGTGAAGCATCATCAAACCCAGGGGGCCACCGCCGATGACGGCAACAAGATCGCCCGGACGCGGATGCGAGTCCTCAAAGCCATGCACAGCGCAGGCCAGCGGTTCGGTGAGAGCGGCATGCTCGAGGGGAACGTGATCTGGAACCCGTAGTGTGTTTTTTGCGACGATGCGTTCCGGGATTCGGATGTACTCCGCGTAGGCCCCGTTGTTGAAGAGCAGATCGTCGCAGAGATTCTCTTGCCCGCGCGCGCAGAAGTAGCACGCGCCGCAGGGCGCCGAGTTGAGAGCAACGACGCGATCGCCGGTTGCAAAGTCCGTGACGCCTTGTCCGGCTTCGACGACTGTGCCTGCCAGCTCATGGCCGAAAAGCGCAGGGGGCACAATCATCCGCGCGTGATAACCGCGGCGAAAAACCTTCAAGTCGGTGCCGCAGGTGAGTGCGGCGCCCACCTGCACAATTAACTCGCCCAGCCCCGCTTGCGGAACGGGCACGCTTTCAATGCGAATGTCTTCGCGTCCATGGAGAACTGCGGCCTGCATGGTGGCGCGACCGTGATAGATCGCGGTCTCAACCGTTGCACGGCCATGATGGATCGCGCTCTCGACGGTGGCACGTCCGTGAAGAATTGCGTCTTCAACCGTGGCGCGGCCATGTTCGATAGCAGTTTCGACGGTGGCACGCCCATGCTCGATCGCGGTTTCAACCGTGGAGCGGCTGCGCTTGATTGCGTCTTTGACCGTGCCTGGCATCAGGCTCCCTTACTCGGCCCCCATGCCCAGGACCGGCTCGATCATGATCTTCATCGAATCGGCTTTGGGGTGTGAGGCCACCTCAATTGCGGCGACCGCATCCTGAATGGAAAAACGGTGCGAGATCAACTGGGTCAGATCAAACCCGTTGCGGTAACCGTCGAACACGAGCTCAATCACTTCGTTCTGAATGTCGTAGGACGACGAATAGGAGCCGAGCAGCGTTTTCTCGTCGACGCAAACGGAGGCAGGATCGATGGTCACCTCGCCGTGTTGCGTCTGGGCGAATAGCATCACTTTACCACCGGGACGCGCAGCATCCATCGCTGTGCGAATCAATGCAGTACCCCCCACGGCAAGGACGACGGCGTCTGCACCGCGGCCGTCGGTCTCGGCCAAAACTTTCTCGACGACATTTTCAGTACCTGCATGAATTGGATGCTTCAGACCGTACTTGGCTGCAATTGCATGCCGTTCGGGATAGAGGTCTGAGGTGAGAACCTTGCCGGCCATGCGGCTGGCGAGCACGGCGTGCATCAAGCCGATCGGGCCCTGACCGATGACCAGCACCGTATCGTCCGGCGCGAGATTCAGCAGCTTCACGCCCTTCAGGACCGTGTTCACCGGCTCGACGTATGCCGCCTGTTCAAAGGGGACGCCGTCCGGAATCCGGACCACACCGCTGTTCGAGACGACGAAGTCCATCACGCGGATGTATTCGGCAAACCCGCCGCCCGAAGGCTCGAAGCCGGCTGTGACGCCTGTCTTCTTGTAAAGGGGGCACTGTGCGGGGGTTCCCTTGCGGCAGTAGTAGCACTGGTTGCAAGGAACATGGTGGTGGACCACTACGCGCTCGCCAATATGGTAGCCGCTCACACCTGCGCCGGCCGCCACGATGGTGCCAGCCATTTCATGGCCGAAGATGCGGGGAGCCGAATGCGAACCGGTATGAATCTTCTTCAGATCCGTGCCGCAGACACCGCAGGTGGCGATCTTCACCAGCAGTTCGCCGGGACCGATGCGCGGGACGGGAACAGTTTCGATGCGCATGTCGTTGACGCCGCGGTAAACCACCGCGCTCATGGTGGAGGGGAGTCCGGATTCGACCAGGCGTTCAGGGTTGGAGAGTTGGGTAGCCATCCGTCCTTTGCCGCGACCTCGCTTTATTGCAGAAACGCCTGGAGCGTCTCCGCGATGCTTTGGGAAGCCTTTCTACTATTTTCGCCCATCCTGACGAGGGAGGGCCAGTACGAAGGTCGCAAAAGCGAATAAAGCGCGAATCTGGCGGTCTGGAAGCGGCCGTCGGAGGCGATGAAGCGGTTGAAGTCGGGCAGTTTGGCGTCGAGCGAGTCGCTGACTCCCTTGATGGCGTAGAACGGGATGCCGCGCATCTGGGCGAGACGGGCAATGGCTGCGGCTTCCATGTCGACAAGCGAGACGGCGGGGTAGGCGGAGGCGAGGCGGCGCTTTTCGGCTTCGTCGGCAACCTTGGGACTGGTGGCGAGCCAAAGCGGGCCGGCGTCGGCATCGCATTGGAAGCGCTCGCCAGTGCGGACGTCGATGACGCCGGCACAATTGTGCGCAAAGCCTGGGGCTAGGTCGGCGGTGAGGGCGCCGACCCAGCCCAGCGAGAAGACCAGATCGATCGGAGCGTCTTCTTCGGCGGCGGCGAAGGCTCGGGTTGCGGCTGACTGCCCCGCTCCGGCACAGGCGGCGACGTAGAGGTTTTCGTCGCGGTGGGACCAGAGATCGACGCCGTTGCGGCGGGTATGCTTCCAGCCGACGACGATCGCTTTGAGTTCGCCGGGCATGGCGGCGATAAGGGCGGTGCGGGTCATTTTTTTCCGGTTCCTGCGTGCTGCTGGATGATCTTGAACAGCCGCGAGCGATGGCAGCTGGACTCGTCCTCGCAGAAACAGCCGATGCTGATGGGCGTGCGCAGGGCGATTTGCGCGAGGAGTTCGACGGTCTGGCGGCCGGTGGCGTCAGAAAGTAGATCGCGTTCGTAGCGGTCAAAGAGCTTGTCGCGCTGCTCGGCTTTGTCCGGACCGAGGGTCCGAATCTGGGTGACGAGCTTGGTGTCGGGCGCGACGGTGGGCAGCCAGACATCGAAGTAGCTGTCGGTCACCCAGCGGTCTTTGGGGACGCCGCGCGGTGGATGGCGGGTGACACCGATCCGCAGGCCCTGCTCGGGCTTGGCGGGTGTGCCGATCTGGAAGGCGGAGAGATGAAGCTTGCTCATCGCGGTGTCCTCTGCGGTGGACTAATCAAGACGAGGGTGCGTAGCCGTTGGCGCGGAACCAGTCGATGGCGGCGCGCATGGCGGGGTATACGGGCACAATGCGGAAGCCGAGCTCCTGCTGCGCGCGAGCCGAGGAAGCGAACATCTTCCTGCGGCCCATGCGCACCTCTTCGAGCGTGGCCCGCGGCTCTTTGCCGCGGATGCGGCCAGTGATGATCTCCTCGAAGAAGGCGTAGGTGGCAGCGATGGCGAAAGGGATTCTGGTCGTGGGGGACGGGATGCCGGTGATGGCCGACATCTTATCGAGGATCTGTTTGAGGGTGAGATTCTCTCCGCCAAGGATGTAGCGGCGACCGGGCGTGCCTGTGGTCAACGCGGTGACGTGCGTGCGCGAAACCTCGGCGACATCGACAAGGTTGAGGCCGGTGTCGACGTAGGCCGGGAATTTCCGGTTGAGAAAATCGACGAAGATGCGTCCGGTGGGCGTGGGCTTGGCATCGTTGGATCCGATTGGGGTTGTCGGGTTCAGGATGATGACCTGCTGGCCGTCCTGCGCGGCGGCAATAGCCTGCTGCTCGGCTAGAAACTTGGAGCGTTTGTAGTGGCCGACCATGTCGGCGAGGGAGACGGGGGTGTCTTCGTTGATCACGATCCCATCCGACCGGAAGTGCATGGTGGCAACACTGGAGGTGTAGACGACGCGTGGGACGTTGGCTTCGCGCGCCAGGCGCAACAGTTCACGGGTGCCGTCGACGTTGGCGCGATACATCATGTCGGGATCGCGAATCCAAAGCCGGTAGTCGGCCGCGACGTGCATGACAGCATCGCATCCGGAAATTGCCGGGGCGAAGGTTTCAGGGCGCAGAAGATCGCCGACAACAGTATCGCCGGAGATGCCTTCAAGATTCTTCAGGTTGCTGGATTTTCGGACAAGCAGGCGGAGGTCGATGCCTTCGGCGGCGAGCGTCTTGGCCACATGATGGCCGACAAAACCGGTTGCGCCTGTAAGGAAGACTTTCATGACGTAGCGGAACGAGCGCCGCCATCCAGCCTACTCCAGCGCGTCGGGGTGAAGAGCGATGCCTTTTTCACCCGCAGCCTTGCGCTCGTTGTAGGCCTTGACCCAGTCTTCCCAGTGCTTGCCGGCGGCGCGGTCCTTGCCGCTGAACTCGAGGCGGGCAATTTCCGCGTAGCTCACTTTGCGCTTTTCGGGCGCGCTGGGCGTGTAGTACTGGACGTACGAATCGGCGAGAGTGGCGCCGGAGTGGCGATTGAAGATAAAGGCCCCGATGCGCTCGCCGGACTTGAGGGTGAGGGTCACGTCGCCGCGATAGTCGAAGGCCTTCTCGAGAGCGTTGCGCAGATCGTCCTCGCTGACGAGCGCGGGAACCCAGCCTTCGAGCCTTTCATGCTCGGTGCCAGGGGCGAGTTCCAGTGCTTCGACCTGCTCGATGGTGTACTTTGCAACTTCCGCGGTCATGCGTTGGTCTCCTCAAGCGTTTGCGAAGAAGAGATCTGCACAAGCGAGGAAGGTCCGTGCGGCATGGGCTCATTGAGCAGGTTCAGCGCGTGCTGATCCTTGTAGGTTTTGAAGGTGCCTTTGACCATTCCCCAGAATCCGGATAACGAACCGAAACCCTCCATGACAGCCGTGGGCTCGTAGCCACAGCTCACCATGCAATTGGCGCACTTGGGATTGCCGCTGGCGACTCCGTACTCTTCCCACTTGGTGGTTTCGAGCAGTTCCTTGAAGGTCTCCGTGTAACCGTCCTGGAGAAGGTAGCAAGGGCGCTGCCAGCCGAAGATGTTGTAGGCAGGCGAGCCCCAGGGCGTGCACTCGTACTTGCGGTCGCCCATCAGGAACTCGAGAAACAGAGGCGACATATTGAACTTCCAGGTGGGCTTGCGGTTCGACAGAATGGCGCGGAAGAGACGGCGCACGCGGGCACGGCCGAGAAAGCGATTCTGATCCGGAGCCATCTCGTAGCTGTAGCCCGGAGAGAGCACGATTCCCTCGACACCCATGGTCATCACGTCGTCGAAGAAGCTGCGTACGTTGTTGGGGTCGGTGCCATCGAAAAACGTGGCGTTGGTGGTGACCCGGAATCCGCGCTTGACGGCTTCCTTGATGCCTTCGACGGCGATGTCGTAGCCGCCCTCGCGGCAGACGGAGAAGTCGTGGTGCTCGCGGTCTCCGTCGAGATGCACGGAGAAGGTCAGATACTTCGACGGCGTGAACTCATGCAGGCGGCGTTTGAGTTCGAGCGCGTTGGTGCAGAGATAGATGTACTTCTTGCGCGCGACCAAGCCGTTGACGATGTCGACGATCTGCGGATGGAGCAGCGGCTCGCCACCGGGGATAGACACCATCGGCGCACCGCATTCCTCGACCGCGGCAAAACACTGCTCGGGCGTGAGCTGCTTCTTGAGAATGTGCGGCGGATACTGCACCTTGCCGCAACCGGCACAGGCGAGATTGCAACGGAAGAGCGGTTCGAGCATCAGGACCAGGGGATATCGCTTTTGCCCCGAGAAGCGCTTCTTCAGCACGTAGGTGGCAACGGTCCACATCTGTGAGATTGGAACAGCCATAGCTTGAAAGATTCCTCCAGCGCCGCGTTACGACGCACGTTCCATGGCCCGCCTGTAGGCGGTCAATGCCATCAGTGGGAAGTACTGCCGGTACATCGTGTATGCCAGATAGAAAACCTTGGGGAAGCCCGTACCGGTGATCAGGGCCTGGCGCGTGGGCCCATCACCCATCGACTCGTCCCAGCTGCCGTCTTCGCGTTGGCGCGTGAGCAGCCAGCGAATCCCCTTGGCGAGGGAGTCGGAGCGATCGTCGCCGGCAGCGAGCAATCCGAGCAGGGCCCACGCAGTCTGCGATGGCGTGCTTGGACCGATGCCGCGCGTATCCGGATCGTCGTAGCTGCCACAGGTTTCGCCCCAACCGCCATCGGGATTCTGCACCATGCGGATCCACTCAGCTGCCTGCTGCACCTGAGGCTCGTGCTGATCGATACCGATGGCCTCGAGGCCGCGCAACACCAGGAAGGTCCCGTAAATATAGTTCACGCCCCAACGGCCGAACCAACTCCCGTCTGGTTCCTGCTCACTCAGGATGAAGCTGATGGCGCTTTGCACACGCTTGTCGTCGCGGGTGTAACCATATGCGGCGAGCATCTCCAGCATACGTCCCGTGATGTCTACGGTCGGCGGATCGAGCATCGCGTTGTGATCGGCGAAGGGGATGTACTGGAAAATCATCTTCGTGTTGTCTTTGTCGAAGCTGCCCCAGCCGCCATTGCGACACTGCATGGCGAACTCCCAACGGATGGCCCGTTCTGCTACCTGAATCTGATAACGCTCGCGAGGATTGTCGACCTTGCTGAGTGCCAGCAGCACCTGCGCGGTGTCGTCGGTGTCGGGATAGAACTCATTGTTGAACTCAAAGTACCAACCGCCGGCTTCGGTGTTGGGGACCTTCACGGCCCAGTCGCCCTTGTGGCGCACTTCCTTGGAGAGCATCCAATCGGCGGCCTTGAGCATGCGCGGATCGTCGCGCGATACGCCGGCTTCGCCGAGTGCGTAGACAGCCTGCGCCGTATCCCACACGGGGGAGACGCAAGGCGTCATGCGGAAGGCCGGCTCAGGCATTTCCGGCGTCGGAGGCTGTTCGATACCGAGCTTTTCAAACTCATCGCGCGCTCGAATCACCTGTGGGTCGTCTTCGGAGTAGCCCAGGCAGCGCAGGGCGATGATGGCGTTGAGCATCGCCGGGTAGATGGCGCCGAGACCGTCGGTCATCTCAAGACGATCAAGCATCCACTTCTCTGCGCGCTTCAGCGCGAGTCTGCGCAAGGGGCGAATGTGCACCGCTTCGGCTAGGTGAAAGGCTCGATCGGCCAGGAGGAATACGTTACGCCAGGAGAGAAAGCGTTTGCGATCGATGCGCAAACGGAGAATCGAGTTGGCGCGGCCGCCGACGAAAAGCTCGTCGATGCCCTGCTCGGGCGGAATCTTCTTGAACGGCTTCTTGGCGTAGATGATGGCCAGCGGCACGAGAATCGAACGCGACCACGCCGAGATTTCGTAGATATTGAAGTAAAACCAGTTGGGAAAGAGGACGATCTCCGGCGGAATGGCAGGCACGGCATCGTAGTCGTACTGGCCGAGCGCGCAGAGATACATCTTGGTGAAAGTGTTGCACTCGATGACGCCGCCATGCGCGAGAATCCACTCGCGGCATTTCACCATGCGTGGATCATCGGGAGCGATGCCCATGAGCTTCGCCGAGAAGTAGCACTTCACGGAGAGGGAGAGATTCCCGGGCCCGCCAGGGTAAATGGCCCAACTGCCGTCCTCGTTCTGATAGCGCCAAATCTCGGTCATGGCCCGCTGCAGACGACCGGGGTCTCCCGACTCGAGCAGCGTGTGAAGGAAGATGTAGTCGGCCTCGAGCATCGCATCTGCTTCGAGCTCACCGCACCAGTAGCCGTCTGGGTGTTGCTGGGAGAGAAGGTATTCGCGCGAGCCAAGGATGGCTTTTTCGACGTCTGCCAGGTCCTCGTCAATGCGGCCGAACCTTGGTACCGCCGGATGTGATCTCAATTGCGAAACGCTCATGCGAATTCAATGCCTCTGTTGCAACCGATCCACGGGAAAGTCCACGGAACTCGATGCGCGCCTTGCCAAGGCCTGCTGATTTCAGAAGCCGGCCGAACCTCGCTTCGCTTATCCCGCCGCTCGAACCGATTCACGAAAGACCGAATCGAGAACCTCCGCCTTGGCGAAACGAAGGAACCTCAAAAACAAGCCGGCACTCGAATGACGCTCATCTCGCGCGCATTAGCGAACGGGAATGGCCTCGGTGCCGCCAGTGGTTCCAATGGCCTGGATAATTTCCGGGGGAAGCCCGAACCGGACATTTTCCGGCATGACTTCTACTTCTTCGACGCTGGAAAAACCATTTTGATGCAGGTAATTCAGGACATCCTCAACCAGAATCTCCGGTGCGGAAGCGCCTGCCGTTACGGCCACAGTCGAGACGCCCTGGAGCCATTTAGGATCGATGGCCTGTGAGTTGTCGATGAGGTAGCCGACCGTGCCCAGATTGCGCGAGACCTCAACCAGCCGATTGGAATTCGAGCTGTTGGTCGAGCCGACAACGAGCACGAGATTGGCGTTATGCGCAACGTTGCGCACGGCTACCTGACGGTTCTCGGTGGCGTAGCAGATGTCCTGCGAGTGCGGGCCGGCGATATTCGGGAATTTGACCTTGAGTGCGTGAATGATGTCGCGCGCTTCGTCAAGGCTGAGTGTCGTCTGCGTGAGATAGGCGACGCGATTGGGATCGGGGACCTGAAGCGCCTCGACTTCGGCGACATTCGAGACGACCTGTGTGACGTCCGGGGCCTCGCCGAGAGTGCCCTCGATCTCGTCGTGATCGCGATGGCCAATTAGCACTAGCGAATAGCCCTGCTTCGCGAATTTGACCGCCTCGATGTGAACCTTGGTGACCAGTGGGCAGGTTGCGTCGATGACCTTGAGTCCGCGGCCTTTGCTGCGCTCGCGCACCGCCGGCGAAACACCGTGGGCAGAATAGATGACGCGCTGACCATCCGGCACATCGTCGATCTCGTGGACAAAAACCGCGCCCTTTTCCGCCAACTCATTCACAACATAGCGGTTGTGGACAATCTCGCGGCGGACGTAAATGGGGGCACCGAAGGTCTCAAGCGCGATTCTTACGATGTCGATGGCGCGCACCACGCCTGCACAAAAGCCACGCGGCTTGAGTAAGAGAACCCGCTTCTCGGACCGGGACGCGGCGCTCTGGCTGCCGTTGGGAGTGGATTCGAGGACAGAGGTCGTCACTCCAACAGTATACCTGTGGGTGGTCAATTTGCGGGTGGGGGGATTTTGTGCGGGATCAACGGGTTGTCGACACAGAGTTACCTGAACATCGATCTCAGTCGGGAAGGGCGTGCCCCGCGTCCCGAGCCTTCAGAGAGCTTTGACGAGAACGAGAGAGCTCAACTTCTCCAAAAATTGTATTTGTAGATGCACCATAGAGCGCGAAAACCGTCGCGCCAGCCGATCTTTTTGCCTTCAGCGTACGTGCGGCCTGCGTAAGACACCCCAACCTCGTAGATGCGCGCCTTGGCCCGGGCAATCTTCGCCGTTATCTCCGGCTCAAATCCGAATCGGTTCTCCTCGATCTGGATGTTCTGGATTACTTCTCGGCGAAAACACTTGTAGCAGGTTTCCATGTCTGTCAGGTTCAAGTCCGTCGCCATATTCGAACAGAGAGTGAGGAACTGGTTGCCGAGATAGTGCCAGTAATAGAGCACCCGTCGGGCGTCCTCTCCGCTTCCCTGAAATCGCGATCCGAAAACAGCGTCGGCCTTCCCCATGAGAATTGGCGCAAGCAAGCGGTAGTACTCCGCGGGATCGTACTCCAGATCGGCGTCCTGAATGATCACGACATCGGATGTTGCATGGGAGATGCCGGTGCGCAGAGCCGCCCCCTTGCCCATGTTGACTTCGTGCCGGAAGAGTTTCACACGCGAATCGCTCTGCGCGAGCTGGCAGAGCAGGTCCCAAGTGCCGTCCCGCGAGCAATCATCGACGACGACCAACTCGCGCACGGGCCGCTGCGCAAGCACGCGAGCCATGATCTCCTCCACCGTTGCGACCTCGTTGTACGCGGGCATCACCACGGTGAGACAAGGCTCGATCTCGCTGTTGGACTTCACGCGCACATCGTAACAGCTTTTGTGCCAGCCAACTGATTACTAAAGGGTTGCTGCGCAAGTGGCGCCTGGAATCGCACGAGCGGGAGGAGACCCGAGCGCGGGCAGCCTGGCGGTTCATCCAAAGCTAACGGCTGGTGGCGATCATCTGCGCTGCGTGCTGCAGGCTTGTATCGGTGACCTTGGCGCCGGACAACATGCGGGCCACTTCATGGGTGCGGGCGCGATCGTCGAGGACACGGATCTGCGTTTTAGTGCGGCCATGATCTTCACGTTTCTCAACGACGAGATGCTGGCTTGCGAAGGCGGCGATCTGGGGAAGGTGCGTGACGCACAAAACCTGCTGGCCGCGGGCGAGGGCTTTCAGCTTTTGGCCAACAGCCTCGGCAGCGCGGCCGCCAATGCCGATGTCGATCTCATCGAAGACGAGCGTACGCGGAGTTGGATTGTTTTTCTTCGATTTAGATGAGCCTTCTTCGACTGCCACTTTGAGAGCCAGCATCACGCGCGACATCTCGCCGCCGGAAGCGATCTCGTGCAGAGGTTTGAGCGGCTCGCCGGGGTTCGTGGCAATGCGATATTCAACTGTGTCCCAGCCGTGTGCGGTCCAGGCGGATTCCTGCGCAGAAGAGGCGACTTCGATCTGAAAGCGGACCTTCATGGCGAGCGAGTTGATCTGGGTTTCGGCGAGCTTGGCGAGCTTGGATGCCGCAGCCTTGCGATCTGAGGTGAGCGCGGTGGCGGCTTCCTTGTAGGCCGTCGAGGCCTTGGCGACAGCCGAGCTCAATTCCTTCAGGATGTCGTCGCGGTTTTCCACTTCGGCCAGCTTGTGGGCGACGTCGTCTCCGAACGCGATGACATCGGCCACCGACTGGCCGTATTTGCGCTTGAGACGATCGAGCAGCGCGAGCCGGTCTTCGATCTCGACGAGCCGTTCGGGGCTGGCGTTGATCCCCTCTGCATAATCCCGCAGCGTCGCGCCGGCGTCGCCAATGGTGGCTCGGGCCGCGACGAGCTGCTGCGCAAGTTCGGCGAATTGGGCGTCATAGCGGGCGAGCTCTTCGACATTGCGGATTGCTGTACGCAGGGCGCCTTCGGCGGAAGCATTGCCCTCGTAAAGCTGGTCGTAGGCGCTCATCGCCGCGGTATAGAGCTTCTCCGCGTTGGCCAGCACCCGCTTCTCGGTCTCGAGCTTCTCGTCTTCGCCGGCTTCGAGGTGCGCCGATTCGATCTCTTTGTGCTGATAGCTCCAGAGATCGACCAGGCGCAGGCGGTCTTGTTCGCCTTGTAGGAGGTCGTCGAGTTTGGTTTGGGCTTCACGCCTTTTCGCGTGGGCTTCAGCGACAGGTTCAGCGGCGATGTTGCCGAAGCGGTCGAGCAGGATACGTTGCTGCGACTCGTCGAAGCTGGAGAGCGTTTCACTCTGCGCGTGGACAAGAGCGAGTTCCGGCGCAAGCTGGCGCAACACCGCCACCGTGGCCGGCTGATTGTTGACGAAGACGCGTCCCTTGCCCGTGGAGAGAATCTCACGGCGAAGAATGATCTCCGCACCCTCGGCGTCGATACCGTTCTCTTCGAGAGTCGCCTCGGCGCCAGGCGTCGACTCGAAGACGCAGGAGACGACGGCCTTTTCAGTACCGTGACGCACAACTTCTGCCGAGGCCTTGCCACCCATCAGCAGGGCCAAAGCATCTACAAGAATAGATTTGCCCGCGCCTGTCTCGCCCGTGAGCAGGTTCAGTCCGGGGCCGAATGTGGCGATAGCGTGATCGATGACCGCGTAGTTCTCGGCGCGCAACTCGACGAGCATTCCGTGCGACCCTTTGAGGAAAACCGGCCGTGCAGCAGGAGGGTACCGGCCCGAGCGCAGCATAGCACGAACGGCACAACCCATACTGCGCAGTGGGCTTATCGCCGCTGCTAATGGGACCAGATCGATAACTTGGGCGGCGACTCGCCGTCTGATACCGTGAAGACTGAGGAGAATCGCGATTCTTAGCTTAGCTTTCGCCATCGCCATGCAGGCTGACAGCGCAGTGCCTGCCAGCACTCCAGTAGCCGAGGGCACGAGCGCCTTGATGGACATGATGCACAACATCGGTCCCATCGCGCTCTTCGTGCTGGGGCTGCTGGTGATCGCCAGTCTTTATTCGTGGACCATTATCTTTGGCAAGATGGGATCGTTCGGCAAAGCCACGAATGAGAGCCGCAAGTTTCTTCGCGCTTTTCGCAAGGCGGAACGCCTGAGCGAAATCTCCGCGCTGGCCGACACTTACAAAGCAAGCCCCCTGGCGCAGGTGTTTGAGGAAGTCTACGAGACCTACAAACGCCAGACCGGTGGATCGGGGCCGCCGCGCAACATTACGGCGCTGGAGCGCTCGGCGCAGACCGCGGCCAGTGAGTCGCTCACGAATATGGAGCGCCGCATGACGTGGCTGGCGACGATTGCCGCTACGAGCCCGTTTGTTGGACTGTTCGGCACCGTCATGGGCGTCGTTGATGCGTTCCACGGGTTGGGTACGGCAGGCGCTGCGACGCTGCGTGCGGTTGCGCCGGGCATCAGCGAGGCGCTGATCACGACGGCAGCAGGCCTGTTTGTCGCCGTGCCCGCGGTGGTGGCTTACAACCAGTTCGCCGCGCGGGTTCGCATTCTGGCTTCGGCGACTGACGATTTTTGCCGCGAGTTGTTGAACTCCTTCGACGAGATTCCCGAGCGCACACAGGCCCCACCACAGCGTGGGCCAGCGGTGGAAGCGGCGCATGAGTATGAGCGCGGGTTTTTCAAGTAGGGGCGGGCAAGCTTCGCCGGTAATCGACTGAGATTCAGTAACGGCTTGAGGGCGGTTTTCACTACAAGCTCGGGCTAGGCACGCGGCTCCGCAGGGCGGATTTGGCCGCATCAACAGGAGTAGGTAGGTGGCATTCACGACGAGTTCGGGCCAAACGCGAACTTCCTTGGCGGAGATCAACATCACTCCGCTGGTGGACGTGGTCCTAGTGCTGCTCGTGATCTTCATGATCACGGCGCCAGTGCTGCAATCAGGCATCGAGGTGGCCGTTCCGAAGACCAAGACCGTGAAGGAAATCACCGAGCAGCGGACGGTGGTGACCATCGACCGCGATGCGCAGGTGTTCCTCGGCGACAAGCTGGTGAACATCCATGATCTGCCGCAACTGCTTCGCTCCCAGGGCGACGACTCGCTGAAGAAGGTGATCTACCTGCGCGCGGACGGGCGGGTTTCTTTCGGCAACTTTGCGACTCTCATGGACGCGGTGAAGCAGGCGGGCATCACCAACATTTCGATTGTGACGCAGCCTTTGGACACCAAGGGGCGCGGGGGCAACAGCGGAGAGTGACCAAGCTGCCGATGGTGGCCGTTGCGGATTGGCGACGGGATTGAATAAGCGATGAGTGTTCTCGAAAAGAGCGCCGCACATCTGGAGGACGAGCTCACGCCCGATCCAGTGATGGCTCCGGCAGCCGGGTCCATCGCGCTGCACCTGGCGCTCGCCGGGACGGTTCTTCTATGGGGCGTCCTGGGTGGATTCTTCCATCACAGTTTGTGGGGGAGTGCCGGCGCTGGCGGAGCCATCCAGGTCAATCTGGTGAGCAGTGCCCTGCCCCTGCCGTCGAATCAGCCCGTCAATCAGAACGTGCTTTCGACGGAGACTCCGAGCCAGGCGCCTGCGCCGCCGACACCGAAGGCCAAGCAGGCAGAGGATGAGACGGCGATTCCCATTACGGGCAAGCAGAAGAAGCAGGAGCACGAGACCACGCCGAGAACGCCGCCCAAACAGCAGCAGCCGACGCCGAATACACGCGCCGCTTATGGGGAGCAGTCGGGATCATCAATACCGAGGGCGGCACAGCCAAGCCTGACTGCCGGGCCCACATCGATCAACAACGGCGATTTCGGCAGTCTCTTCGGATGGTATGTCGACGGAATCAGCCGGAAAATGGCAACAAACTGGTATAAAACGCTCGTCGATCCGACCACGCCCCGGGGCGCCCGCGCCTACATCGATTTCACGATCTATCGCGACGGAACGGTCGGGAATCCTAAGCTGGAGCGCTCCAGCGGCAGTTCCACACTGGATCGATCCTGTGTGGACGCGGCGCGGCGCGTCGACACGTTTGGGCCGTTACCCGGTGGTTACAACCAAAGTACCTTGCTGGTTTCCTACTACTGCGAATACTAGATCGATTCCCGGGCATCTAATTACAATGGAATTGAGCATCGGCGCCTGCCCGCACGCTTGCGTGGCATTGACATAAGACAAAACACCCTGCCCGATGCATTCCGCTCGACTCAACCGAGGAAGGATTGCGCGCGCATGAGGTTTGGTTCCCGGTTTCTTTTTTCCGTTTTTGTTCTTTTGACAAGCCTTCAATGCACCGCATTGCACGGGCAGGATTGGGTGCGCATTGGGTCGAATTTAGGCAACGCTAAGATCCGCATTGCGGCCGCCGATTTCAAGCCTGTGGGCGAAGACCCGCAGACGCCCTCGTTGAAAGCCGAGTTCGATTCGACCCTCTATAACGATTTGGGCAGTGCGGGTATCTTCGACCTGGTCTCGAAGAGTTTTGCGCCTCCCGGGACGCCCGGTTCGCCACAGGAAATGAACTTGGCGCAGTGGTCGGCGGCCCCGGCCAGCGCAGCGATGGTGGCGTTTGGCGCGCTGTCGGTGAGCAACGGAAGACTGGTGGTCTACGGATGGCTTGACGACACTAGCAACGCGACGAATCCGCAGGTGCTGGGCAAGCAATATAACGAGGCCGCGAGCCAGGATATGGCGCGGACCATTGCCCACAGGTTTGCCGACGAGATCATTGCCCGACTCGGCGGTGGGATCAACGGCATCGCCGAAACCAAGATATTCTTCATCAGCTCGCGCACCGGATCGAAGGAAGTGTGGGTGATGGACTACGATGGGGCGAATCAGCACGCCATCACGCACCTCGGCAGCATCTCTCTATCGCCGCGCGTCTCACCCGACAACTCGCGTGTCGCGTTCGCCACGCTCGGCCGCGATGGCTGGTCTGTGCGCATGTACTCCCTGGATCTGGGCCGGCTGGTTAGCTTCCCGGCGGGCACGGCAGGCGGGTCCAATCAGTCGCCCGCTTGGAGCGCCGATGGATCGAAGCTTGCTTTCTCATCGTCGCGGACCGGTGACCCAGAGATCTGGGTCGCCGATGCCAGCGGCGGTGCTCCGAAGCGGATCACCTACTTCAAGGGACCGGACGTTTCGCCGACCTGGAACCCGAAGACCAACGCCCAGATTGCGTGGGTGAGTGGCCGCACGGGTCTGCCGCAGATCTACACCATGGATCAGGACGGCGCCAACATTCAGCGGTTGACCGACGGCGGCTATGCGGTTTCGCCATCCTGGTCGCCCAATGGCCAATTCCTCACCTTCAGCTGGAACCGCAAGTACGGTCCGGGAGCTCCCGGAGGCCAGGACATCTACATCATGGACATCGCCACGAAACGGTGGCAGCAGTTGACGCACGATGCAGGAAGCAACGATTTTCCGTCCTGGGCGCCGGACGGGCGGCACATCGTCTTCGAGCGGAAACAAGGTGGGCGCACAGATATTTGGTCGATGCTGGCGGATGGTACAGACCAGCATGAGTTGACGCGTTCCGGAAACAGCTTCATGCCGAATTGGAGCTGGAAGTAACCCCGGATTCGGAGGCCGGCCTTAAGTAGTTGAACTATCATGAAATCGACGAGGCGATTCCCGGACCACCGGGCCAGGAACGATCTCGAAACCCGCAATTTGAGCCTGCGTTGACCGTGCAAGCAAGAACACAGGCTCACAAAGAGTGCATTCCGAACGATGTGATCGGTCAGCAGCCTGCGCAGCGGAGGGAGCGATCCGAACACAGGCAAAGAAATGATCACGTCGCCAGGAAGCGCGAAAGGAGCCCCCAATTGAATCGAAGAATTCGAGTCTTTGCGCCTGCAGTCCTGCTTGTCGCCTTAGTTGCCATCGCTGGTTGCAAAAAGAAACAACCTCCGGCGCCTGCCGCGCCGCCACCGGCGCCCACGGCAGCCCCCACGGCTTCGATTAACGCGACGCCCTCACGCATCAATGCCGGTGATTCGGTCACGCTGAGCTGGAGCAGCACGAACGCGACAAGCGCAACGATTGACGGCGTTGGCGACGTGCCGACGAGCGGCACTAGGACCGTGACGCCAGCGTCCTCGACGACCTATAAGTTGGTTGCGCGCGGCGATGGTGGTACCGCCGATGCTTCCGCCGACGTCACCGTTGTTCCGCCGCCGCCGGTCACGCAGCCCGCACATACCATGTCGGCCGAAGAGGAGTTCCGGGCCAACGTCCACGACGTCTTCTTCGACTACGACGCGTATGACATTCGCTCCGATGCGCAGACGACTCTGTCGCAGGATTCCTCGTATCTGGCCAGCCATCCCAATCTCAAGATTGTGATCGGCGGCTACTGCGACGAGCGCGGGTCGGATGAGTACAATCTGGCGCTGGGCCAGAATCGCGCCAATGCGGCGAAGAATGCACTGGTCACCGCAGGAGTTGCGGCCGATCGCATCCGGGTCGTGAGCTACGGGAAAGAGAAGCCCTTCTGCACCGAGTCGACGGAGCAGTGCTGGCAACTCAACCGCCGTGCCGGCTTCTCGCTCGATCAGTAAGTCAAAGAGGCGGCATTGCCGAGCAGGTGATGCCGCCCCTTACACCGCTTCCAGCTCGCCCGGCGAGCTCTATTAGCCCGCCACGAGACGGCCGGGCGCATCGGAGATTGACAACCATGTGGGAAGTTGTTGCGTCCGTATACTGTGACAGCAGCTTCTTTGCAGGCAGGTGAAAGATGCAAAAGGAACGATCTTATCGCAGCGGCTTCCTTGCAGCGCCACTGCTGGCTTTGCTTGTGTGCCTTGCTCCGAGCCGAGCGCACGCGGTCTCGAAAGAGACGATTCAGATGCAGACCCAGATCCAGCAGTTGCTGGACATGGTGCAGCGGCTGCAGACCACGCTGGATACCAAGTTTGCGGTGCTGCAGAATCTGGCACAGCAGACTGCGGATCAAGCCACGCAAATGAACGGGACCGTCACCACTCTGCAGCAGAAGCTGAACACGCAGATGGAAAACCTGAACGGGAAGCTGGACACGAATTCCGGCCAGGTTCAGTCCATGAACGACTCGGTCGACGAACTGAAGACACGGATTGCGGCACTGCAGAAAACTCTGCAGGACATGCAGAACCAGTTGCAGACGATCCAGCAGCCGCAGGGCGGAACACCCGGTATGTCGCCGGCCGGATCGGCTCCCACACCGAATGGCCCAGGAGCGATGAATTCTGCTCCGCCGGTGAATCAGGCGCCGCCTTTAGACCAGACGTTTCAGGCGGCCGTGAGCGACTTCAACTCCGCCAAGTATTCGCTTGCGACGAGCGAGTTTCAGGATGTGATTCACTACTACCCGCTCGATCCGACGGCCGGCAACGCGCAGTTTTATCTGGGTGAGATTGCCTATCGCCAGAAGAACTACGAGGACGCGATCAAGGACTACGATGCAGTGCTGGAACAGTTCAGTGGCAGCCCGAAGGCAGCGGCAGCGCAGCTCCACAAGGGCCTGGCGCTGATCGCCCTCAGTCGGCGCGACTCGGGTGTCCATGAGCTGCGGTCGCTGATTCAGCGACATCCGCAGACACCCGAAGCAGCACAGGCCCGCGAAAAGCTCAACGCCCTGGGCGTGCGGATTGCCGCGGCACAACGCTAGTTCCTTTCTTCATTCGCAAACAGCTTCCCCCCGCCGGCCGCAGAACCCCGCTTACGCGGGGATTTTTGTAGTCGAAGATGTTGGTACAGGCGCGGCGGGCGTGGTATCAATGGCGAGTCATTGGCTTGGGCGGAGGTCACGATGAGGGTAGATGCGCGCCCGGTGTGTTGGATGCGGTTGAGTACGGCGGCGCTCGGAGTTGCGGTGCTCATCTGTGCGGCCAGCCGGCTGGCGCGAGCGCAGGACGACGGAAGTACCGAGGTCGTTCCGGGCATGGAGGACGCCTGCATCGAGAATCTGGGCTACCTGGCCTGCGAAAATGGCATGCCGAAACCTCCGGGCGCGCAGCAGCTCGTCGTGGTTCACTTTGTGGCGGCGGCGATATCGCCAACGACCATGACTGCCGGAGCAGCCCACGGGCAAAACTCTGAAAGCAGTGCGGAGCAGACAGCTCTGCAGAACTGCCGCAGAAATGGAGCAACCAACTGCGAGATCCTGACGTGGGCAGAAAATGCCTGCATCGGACTGGCAGAAAGCTACGCGGACAAGGCCTATGGATTCTATGTGGGCAATAGCCGCGATGAGTCTGCGGCCGGTGCGATGGCGCGATGCCAGTCTGCAAGCGGAAAAAGCTGTGTGACGGTCACGGCGCCTTGCGCCGCCGACGACGTTCGCTGGTCGTCGCCGCTACCCTTGCCGCCTGGAGGGTCAACGGCAACAGTCGATCCGAACATGGTGGGGACGTGGGAGCTCTTCATTAATCCGGGCCGCTGGATTTGGCGTGTGGCGCCGAATGGCACCTACGAACTGCACAGCGAGGCAATGGACAATACGCCGTCGAATGCCGGGACGTTCTCGGCGAGCAACGGGCACTACACGCTCCATGCGATCACGATGAGCTGGGATGATGCAGGAACGTACAAGGTGCAGAGCCCGGGAGTCGTCGTCGCGACAGGCAAGCTGGGGACGGGGACATGGAAGAGGATCGGCGGGGCCAGCTCCAATTTGACTAAGGCGCCACCACCGGCAAGACCGAGCGGTCCGCCCATCACGATCAGGAAATGAATGCGGGCCGGGCTGCGCGAAGTTGTGCGGCAGATGAATCGCGATTGAGGAGCGCGGATGAGATCGTTGTTTTTGTTCGGTAAGAAAGGCATTGAGGTGGAAGTTCCGCCGGGAGTCGACTGCCAGGAGGTGCGCAGCCGCAAGAGCGTCGCTGTGGACGATGAAACGGCGGCCGTGAACGACGCGCTGGAACATCCGATTGCCAGCGCGCCCCTAGCTGACATGGCGCGGGGCAAGAAGACCGCGGCGATCTCGGTCTGCGACATCACCCGTCCGGCGCCGAACCGGATCACGCTGCCACCGCTTTTGGCTCGGCTGGAAACGGCAGGCATTCAGCGAGAGAACATCCGCATCCTCATTGCGACCGGCCTGCATCGCGCAGCGACGCAAGACGAGATCGATCGGATTGTCGGTCCCCAGATCGCCGCGAATTACTCAGTTTTGAACCACGACGCGCGCGACTTCCATGCACATCGATCCGTCGGAAACACGCGCCGTGGCACGCCCGTGTACGTGGACGAGCGTTTTGTCAGCGCCGATCTGCACATCACGCTGGGGTTCATCGAACAGCACCTGATGCTGGGATTTTCGGGCGGGAGAAAGCTGATTGTGCCAGGACTGGCCGCCCAGGAGACCATCAAAGTCATCCACTCCCCGAGATTCATCCGTGAACCACTGGCGACCGAAGGGTCCATTGAAGGCAATCCCCTGCATGAGGAGCTTCTCGAGTGCGCGCAGATGGCACGGCATGACTTCATTTTGGATGTGGCGCTCACGCAGGAGCGGAAGATTGCCGGTGTGTTTGCGGGCAATCCAGTGAAGGCGCACGAAGCCGGGATGAAGTTCGTCAGGCAAGCCTGCCTGGAAGAGATCGACGAACCGGCTGATGTCGTGATCACCAGCGCAGCCGGATTTCCGCTGGACCTGACGCTTTATCAGGCGGTGAAAGGGATCACCGCAGCCACGCACCTCACGAAGCCCGGCGGCAGGATTCTGCTTGTCGCGGAGTGCGCGGAGGGCATGGGCTCGCCCGAGTTCGCCGGCATGATCCGAAGTATGGGCGGCTTCGCAGAATATCTGGCGGCAGTGCGCGACCAGCCTGTCGATGTGGATCGCTGGCAGGCTGAGAAACTTGCGCTGGCCGGCGCTGGGCACGAGCTCTATTTGTGTGTACCGGGCGTCGGGAAGGACACGCTTGGGCGGCTCGCAACGAGGGCCTTCGACACACTGGATAGCGCTGTGGTGGCTGTGCTGAAGGGACTGCCGGTGGGAGCGCGTGTTGTTCTGCTGCCGGAGGGACCCTACACCTTTGCCCGTGCGGCTGCACCAGCGCATGCGTGAACACGGCCGAAAAGAAAAAGCCCCGCGATAGGCGGGGCCTTCTTATCGGCGGGCGAATCCAGGCTTTCGATCTTCGATTGCGCCGCGCGCAATCTGAAGATAGAAAGCCGCAATCCCTATTGCAGATTTGCCATCAAGGCATCGAGCGCCGACTTGGGCGGACGTGTCAACGACTCCGGCAACGTTGCCAGCGGTTCGTCCACCATGCCGAGCAGGTCGATGAACGTCGGCTTCTCGGTGTTGATGTAGAACACGCCGGTCAGCACTTCGTTCTTCGCTTCGGCTTCCATCAGCGTGCGCACTGCGTTTGCCTTGTCAGTCGGATCGTAGTCCTCGTGCAGCTTGCGGAGGCGCAGGCTGGAGCCGTCGTGCATCTCGACGTCGTAGACTTCGCCCGACTGGTAGTCAACTTCGATCTCTTCGAAGCTCGCCACGAAGCCCACGTCGTTGATGGGCTCGTCGTTCTCCTGCATGAACTTGTAGCTCTTGGTTGAGCCCTCGTGATCATTGAAGGTCACGCAGGGGCTGATGACGTCGAGCATCACCGTGCCCTTGTGGGCAATCGCAGCCTTCAACATCGCCAGAAGCTGTTTCTTGTCGCCCGAGAACGAGCGGCCGACGAAGGTTGCGCCCAACTGGATGGCCAGTGCACAGGTATCAATCGCAGGAAGGTCGTTGATGACGCCGGTCTTCAGCTTAGAGCCGATGTCGGCGGTCGCGGAGAATTGACCTTTAGTGAGACCGTAGACGCCGTTGTCTTCAATGATGTAGATCATCGGGAGATTGCGGCGCAGCAGATGAACGAACTGACCAACGCCGATCGAGGCGGTGTCGCCGTCACCGGAGACACCCAAGAGCATGTTCTGCTGGTTCGCCAGGATCGCGCCGGTTGAGACAGAAGGCATGCGGCCGTGCACGCTGTTGAAGCTATGGGAGCGGCTCATGAAGTAGGCCGGGCTCTTCGACGAGCAGCCAATGCCGCTCATCTTCATGACGTGCTCTGGCTCGACACCCATTTCGAACATGGCGTCGATGATGCGCTCGGAGATGGCGTTGTGGCCGCACCCGGCGCAGAGCGTCGACTTGCCGCCGCGATATTCCAGCACTGGAAGACCGATATGATTGACCTTCGGGCCTGGCGTAGAGGTAGAAGTTGCCATTACAGGCCCTCCTTGGTTACGAACTCTTCGGTGATGCTGCCGGGATCGACCGGCAGCCCGTTGTAATGCAGAATGCTGCGAAGTTTGCTCACCTGATCGCCCGGCAGATCCAGCTTCAGCAAGCTGAGCAGTTGTCCGTCACGATCCTGCTCGACCACGTAAACGCGCTCATGGGACGCCACGAAGTCGTGAATCTCATGCGCGAACGGATATGCCCGGATGCGGAGATAATCCACGTCAAGCTTGTACTGCTTCTTGATGTGGTCCATGCTCTCGCTGAGCGCGAAATCCGTAGTGCCATAGGCAATAAAACCGACCTTGGAGGTACCGTTTTTCACAATCTGCGGCGCGGGAACCAGCTTGCGCGCATTCTCGAACTTGCGCGTCAGACGATCCATCAGCGCCTGGTATTCGGCTGGGTTCTCAGTGTACGCGGCGGCATCGTTGTGCCCCGAGCCGCGGGTGAAATAGGCAGCCTTCGGATGCTTCGTGCCCGGCAGCGTCCGCCAGCCGATAGCATCGCCATCCACATCGCGGTAACGTGCAAAACTGCCGAGACGGTTCAGGTCTTCCGCAGTCAGCACCTTGCCGCGATCGAGCGGCTTGGTCGGATAGGTGAATGGTTCTGACATCCAGTTGTTCATGCCCAGATCGAGATCGGTCAGAACGAAGACTGGAGTCTGCAGCCGCTCCGCAAGATCAAATGCTTCCATCGAGAATTCGAAGCACTCTTTCACCGAACCCGGCAACAGAATCACGTGCTTCGTATCGCCATGGGACAGGAAAGCGGTGGAGAGCAGGTCGGCCTGCGAGGTGCGCGTCGGCATGCCCGTCGAGGGTCCGGTGCGCTGCACGTCAAAGATCACGCCGGGAATCTCGGCGAAGTAGCCAAGGCCCGCGAATTCAGCCATCAGCGAGATGCCGGGACCGGAGGTCGAGGTCATGGAACGTGCACCAGCCCAGCCTGCACCGAGCACCATCCCTATTGCAGCGAGCTCGTCTTCGGCTTGGACCACTGCGAAGGTAGCTTTCCCTTCCGGGGTGACGCGGAACTTCTTGAGCAGGTCGGTGGCAGCTTCAATCAGCGAGGTCGACGGCGTGATGGGATACCACGCGACGACGGTGACACCCGCGAAGACAGCGCCCATGCCGCAGGCCGCGTTGCCATCGATGATGATCTTCCCGGCGGTCTGATTCATCCGCTCGATGTAATAGGGATCCTGCTTGGTGAACTTCTGCTGCGCGTAATCGTAGCCGGCCTTCACCGCGCCGAAGTTCAGATCGAACACCTTCTGCTTTTTGGCAAACTGCTTCTTGACGCTGGCCTCGATCACGGCCAGATCGATTGAGAGCAGCTGGGCAACCACGCCCACGTAGACCATGTTCTTGACGAGCTTGCGCAGCTTTGCCTCAGAGCAGACAGCAGCGGTGATCTTGTCGAAGGGCACCGGATAACATGCAACGTCGCTGCGATATTGCTTGAGGTTGAAACTCTCTTCGTAGATTGCTGCGCCACCGGAGTCGAGTTCCAGAATGTCTTGCTTGGCGGTATCGGGATTGAGCGTCACGAGCACTTGCGATCCGCGCTTGCGGGCTACATACCCGTCTTTGCTGGCGCGAATGGTATACCAGGTGGGAAGGCCGGCGATGTTCGAGGGAAAGAGGTTTTTCCCGCTGACGGGAACCCCCATTCCGAAGATGCTTTTCAGCAGAACGCTATTGGCGGATTGCGAGCCGGATCCGTTCACCGTTGCTACGATCATGCTGAAATCGTTGGCGACGCGCTTCTGCGCGTTTAAGGCACCCTGTTCTTGACCCAGGGCCAGGTCTCCTGTCGCCATTTGGCGGGATTCCCTTCAAATAAATTCTGTAAGAGCTAAACATCACCCTCGCCTTGTGATTATAGTCACTTGGCGGTTTGGTCGTACCGCGAAGGGACACACGGTTTGCGCTCAAGGTAACCGAATGGACAATGAAATGTTTGCGCGCTCAAAAACTGGTCGGTTTGGGGTGTGGATTTGACGGTTTGAACGAGCAGCTTTCTCTGCTTCGAGAGGACTCGAAGCGCGTTAAGCCCTGCCGATTCAGGCAGTCCTGGCTATCCGATTGGAGTCGGCACGCCAGCGCGCCAGCAGGGACAGAGAAATCACGACGAGGGCAAGCGTGAGCCCGATCCATGTGCCGTAGATTCCCCAGCGCAACACGAAACACAACGTGAGTCCGAGCGGCAGTCCAAGAATCCAGTAGCCGATGAAGTTGGCGATCATGGGAACGCGCGTTTCGCCGAGGCCGCGTAGTGCGCCGGTACAGACGGTTTGAATACCGTCGAAGATTTGGAAAGCCGCAGCGATCCAGAGCAGACTTGGGCCAACCATCAGCACCCGCGGGTCGTGGGTGTAGAGCATGATGAGGGGTCTAGGTGCGACCAGAAACGCAATGCCGGCAAGAACCATGAAGGAAGTTCCGAGTGCGAGCGCGAGCCATCCCGCACGGCGTGCGCGCGCGGGATCGCCTGCACCGACAGCGTGGCCGACACTCACGGCGGCTGCTGCCGACACTCCGAGCGGGACCATGTAGCTGATGCTTGCGTAGTTCAATGCGATGGCATGTGTGGCCAACGCGACCGGATTGAGATAGGCCGCGGAGAAGGTCGAGAGATTCCATGCGCCGACCTCAAGCAGAATCTGTCCGGCGGCAGGTGCGCCGAGACGAACCAGCTTTTGCAGCCGATCCCATTGCGGCCCAGCCCAGTGATGAAAGAGCGGATGTCCGCGCCTGCGCTCGTAGCGCCAGGCAAAACCGATCAACGCTGCCGCCATGCCTACACGAGCGATGCACGTCGAAATCGCAGAGCCATTGACGCCGAGCGCGGGGAATCCCAGCTTGCCATAGATGAGGACCCAGTTGCCGCCCCAGTTCAACAGATTGGCGAGTACGTAGGTCAAGGTGATCACGCGGACCTGCCCGACGCCCTGCAGATAGCGCCGCGTGCCGCCGTAGAGCAGCAGAGGAAGCGTGCTCCAGCCGAGAATGCGCAGGTACGAACTCGCGGGTAGAGCAACCGAGGGAGTCACTCCGAAGCGGGTGAAGAAATGGCTAAGCAACCACACCAGGAGCATCAGAGGCGGCGTGACGATGCAGGCGAGGTACACTCCCTGTGCCAGCCACCGATGACATTCGTCGTGATCGCGGCGGCCGTAGGCTTGCGAAACAAGCGTATCGAGGCCGAGCAGCAGGCCGATCCCGAAAAGACATGGCGTGTAATAGACCGCGTTGCCCAGCGAGACCGCGCCGATGGCCTCCGGCCCGAGGCGGCCCACCATGATGTTGTCGACCACGCCCTGCGCCATCCAGCCCAGTTCGCTCAACACAACGGGAACGGCGAGCGCGATCATCGCGCGCAGTTCCCTTCTCCAAGCTGGATGTGTAGGTGTCATGGTGTTCATGGTTAGCCGGCGGCGCGCCCACAGAAACGCGGCTGGCTCGGATTCTTCGAAAGAGCGGTCAGGTCCGCGAAGTCAAGGTTCCGGTATTGAGGCGTGTTCGGTCAGAGACCGGAATTGGCCGGCATCGGATCGTGGCACGGAACCGTGACGCTCTTCGCGTTGCGTTCAGGTTGCGTGGTCGCCGTCGCCGCATGAGCGCTTTTCATTTCGTGCAGCAGCTTCACCAGACGCGCGAAGCCCTGATCGCGTGCGGTCTTATTGGCGGGGTTGGTGTTTGTGGGATCCTCGCCGGCGCGCATGAAGCCATGGCCCGCGCCATCGTACGTGATCGGCTCATAGAACTTGGCTGCAGCCTTCATCGCGTCGGTCGTTGCAGGTATTGTGGCGCCGATGCGAGCGTCGTTGCCGGCATAGAAGCCGTACACGGGAGCCGTGACCGCGGAGACGTCGGCTGGGCCTGGACCATAGAAGACGAATGCAGCCGACAGGAGTTTGCTGTGCGCGGCGAAGGCGAACGACTTTCCGCCGCCCCAGCAGAAGCCGGCGACCGCGATTTTGCCGTTTGCAGCTGGGATGTGTTTGGCGTACTCTGCGGCTGAATCAAGATCGGCATTCACCACCGCCGGATCGAGGCCGGAGACTGCTTTTACTGTCGCGTCCATGCTCGCGAATTCACTGGACCCACCGCCGTTGGGTCCGAAGCCCGAGAGCAGATCCGGGGCAACGACGATGAAGCCTTCGGCAGCCAGTTCGTCGGCCATCTCTTTGGCCCAGTCGGAGAGACCGAAGATCTCGTGAATCAGAAGGACGACCGGCGCTTTCTCCTTGATCTCCGGATAGACCACGAACGCCTGCAACGAGCGGGTGTCATGCTTCAGCGTCACGTACTCGTGATGACGCGGCGACGCATCGAGTCGCGCCTTGGCCCAATCCTGCGCGTAGCTCGACGTGGTGGCCAGAAGAACGAGGGCAGCGGCGAGTGCGGCGGAGAAGAGGCGCGATTTCGTCATGGGGAGGAGTCTATCGGGTGTTGAGTCTTGGCGGCAAGTAGCGATGCGTGAATCTTATGCGGTTCCTGAGCGAAGGCGTTGCGCCTTCGAATCCGCTGCGGGTTCTTCAGCGAATCGGGCGGGACTCGACGAGCGTGACCGGCCCCAGGAGGCCGGATGGCAGTGGCTGCAGGTTCTCCATCCCTTGAGGAACAAACCTCATGCCATAGCGCGCCCAGAGCAGCCGGTAGTCCGGGAGAGCCTGGCCCGCAAGCTCATTGATCGCGGTGTTACCGACGACGATGCGAAGATGGTTCGCGCCGGCGTGAACCAGGTGCGAAATGGCGACCCGATACGGCGGATGCCAAATATAGCCTGCAGACTTCCCATTGACGAAGACATGGGCTGCCTCGCGCACGGGCGGATCGAGATAGGCGCGCATGTTCGGCGGTTTCGACTGTGACGGGATCGATTCAGGTGTGCCTTCGCCAAAATCCAGCAAGAGCTTGGCGTTCGACGAGAGTTGATCCGGACGAAGATCGAGATCTTTCTCGTAGGCAGCGGTGCCGGAGAAAAACTGCTTGGCTGGATCGCTGGTCCACGAGCCGAGCCGGTCGAGGTTGGCCGCACCTCCCTTATCGCCGAAGCTAACCATCCACTGCTGCGAGAGGTCGGCAACGCTGATTTCCCGACGAGGGGTTTCGGGCTCCGCTGGCTTTGCATTGTCGGACAAGAAGATCAGGCGCGACTCGTACGGCGCGAGTTCGAGGTCAATGTGCTCCGGATCGCGCAGTCCGGTGACGTCGCCGCTGAAGGGGTCCCAGAGCTCTCCGCACTTGGCCGCGTCGCGCAAGTGCGCGGTCACGTGCTGGGCCTCGTTGGACGTGTTGGCGACAAAGTAGAGATCGCCGTCGGCAAGCTTGCGATGAATAAAGCCGATCGCTGGTGTGCGTGGCGTCAGGGTCATGTCAGGCGTGAGATCTTTCGCAAGCTCTGCGCCGAGCTCTTCGTCCGTCTTGACCATGTGCGCGGTCGAGACTGCTCCGCCGAAAAGCGTTTGCGAGATGGCCTTGATCCGCGCAGTTTCCTCCTCCGCATGAAGAAATCCTGGTGCGGTCGAAGGCATCCGACGAGTTGCGATCACCGTCCCGCCCCTCTGAGTAAAGGCCAGAATCTTCTCGTAGGTGGCGATCGGAAACCGATCGACATCAGGCAGCACTAACACCTTGTACGGAATACCGACCGCATCGATGGCGTCGGCATCGATGAAGTCTACGTTGAAGCCGGCATCGAGGATCTGGGCGATGACTTCCTTGCCCAAAAACTTGTCCATCGACTCATCGACAGTAACGTTTGACCCTGATTCGTCGAAACCCGCAGCCGACGTAGGAGACAAACGCTTCGCGACTGTTGCCTTGAACGAAGCCCAGACATCGTCGTTGGGCAGCAACAGCGCGACGTCATTGGCTGGTTCGCCTTGCCGCAAGGCCCAACTCACCCTCTGCAGATACCGCGTCACGTCGGGCATTGCGAAGAACCACGGATTGTGGGCGTCGAGCGCCGCAGCCGCATACATCCGCCAGCCTGGCTCACTGACCGATGGCGGAGAGTAGGGCCAGCCATGGCCGACAAGCTGGTTGACTCCCTGCAGAAAGTGCAGGTCGGCCTCGGCCTTCATGTCCAGGGGGGTGGCGCGAAATGCCGGCGAATGCAGCCAGGTCCACGTCTCCGACGAGATGACCGGGTGATGAAACAGGTGTCCTGCCGATGCGGCCCAACGGGTATCAGAAAACTCCCTCCACATCTCGAAGGTGGCTTTGCCTTCGCCCTCGGGGAGATCTTCGAAGCGATTGCTCGACAGCGTCACTGGAGGATAGCCATACGTCTGTGACCGGAACAGCGTGTGATGTTCCTGAGCCCAGGCTTGGATTGGCTCGAGATAGTTTTCGTTGGCAAGGTTGGTGAGGGTCTGGCCCCAGTCGTGGCGAATGGCTCCGGCCTCCGGGCCCGCGTCGCCGATCAGTGCCGGCAGATGTGGACGCAGGTCGTAGCCGCGGCGGCGCTGAAACTCGTCGAGGAGTTTCGGGCTCCAGTCCGAAGCGTAATCTTCGAGACTGTCGCTGAAGACGGCGTACGGCGGGTCGCCGCCGAAGGCCGAGAGCAGCTTATCGCCGACTGCGTGCAGGTGGTTCTCGATCGCGGCCCGATCGTAGTGGTCGAGAACGAAACCTTCGGCTCCCACCGAGGGGCGCTTGACCGTCATGCCCGTACGGCTCGATACAAAGCTGATGATCCGGAGCGGCTGATCAGAGGCGGCAAATGTATAGTGGCCCGCACTCGGAGCGGCGATCGGCTGGGCATGGGCAAGATCGTCGGCCGCAGCGGATTCTGGCACAAGAAATGCCGCGATCCAAGTCTCACCGACGTCGATGTGTGGACTGAGTGCAGTTGTCGACCCCGCCGGAGCCTCGCCGATCTCTGCGCGCAGCTTGCCCGCCGCCTCGGTCACAGGAATGTGCGGCCCTCCAAAGGGCCACCCGCTGCAGAGCGTGATGTCCACCCGCAATCCGAGACGGCGCGCCTCCTGCGCCGCGAAGCGCAATGCGGCCAGATGCTCCTCGGAGAGGTAGGGCGTGTTGTGGAATCCCGCGGCCGGGTCGTCGAGTTGCAGCGGATAGAGATGGGCTATTTCCACACCGCCGATTCCGGCCGACTTCATCTGCTCCAACTCGCGGGTGATCTCGGTCTTCGTCGCCGCAGGGCCGAACCACCACCAGCGCATCATGATCCGGCTTGAATCCGGCGGATTGGTAAAGCTGCGATGAAGCTCGGCAATCGTCGGGCTCGTCTGCGCGCCCAACTGCTGCGAAATCCCAGCGACACCTGTGACCATCGACACAAAAAACAGAAGCAGCGGGATCGCACAATCGAATTTAAGCTGCACAACTTGACGAAGGGCCTTCAAAAGAGAAGCTCCGCACGGTCGCTCCCTTGATATCAAATGCCAGGCGGTGGCGCAAGCGAAGCTTACCCGCTGAAACTGGTATCGTTAAAACACTGTTCGCCCCCGCGAATGCCCGATCGACCGGCAGGAGACGAAACATCGCATGAAACCGTCCGCTCTCGCACCTGAGCCAGCGCTCAACTCCACTCCGCTCACGATCAATAAGCATCTGATCCGCTGGGTAGAGAAGATGGCCGATTTGTGCCGGCCCGATTCGATCCACTGGGTCGATGGCTCCAAGCGTGAGTATGACGCAATCTGCGAGCTCCTCGTCGAGAAGGGTACATTCGTCAAGCTCGACAAGAAGAAGTGGCCCGGATGCTTTTACGCCCGGTCGGCGTCGAACGACGTGGCGCGCGTCGAGGATCGCACCTTCATCTGTTCCCTCTCGCGCGATGCGGCAGGGCCCACGAACAACTGGGAAGACCCCTACATCATGCGGCGGCGGCTGAAACAGCTCTTTCGCGGCTCGATGCAGGGGCGGACGATGTACGTGCTGCCCTTCAGCATGGGCCCGGTGGGATCGCCTATGTCGGGCATCGGTGTGCAGCTGACCGACTCGCCTTACGTTGTCGCGCAAATGCGGACGATGGCCCGGATCGGACTGCCGGTTTTCGCCGAGATCGACAAAGACGAGAAGCGCGTGGTGCCCTGCATGCACTCGGTTGGTATGCCATTGAAACCCGGTGAAAGCGATCTGCCCTGGCCCTGTAACGAGAGCAAATACATTGTGCACTTTCCGGAGAGCCGCGAGATATGGTCCTACGGTTCGGGGTACGGCGGCAACGCTTTGCTGAGCAAGAAATGCTTCGCGTTGCGTATTGCCTCTAACATCGCACGCGACGAGGGCTGGATGGCCGAGCACATGCTGATCCTTGGCGTGGAGAACCCCGAAGGCGAGAAGACCTACGTGGCGGCGGCATTTCCCTCGGCCTGCGGCAAGACCAACTTCGCCATGCTAATTCCGCCCACGGCCATGAAGGGCTGGAAGGTCTGGACGGTCGGCGACGACATCGCGTGGATTAAGCCGGATGCCGAAGGACGTCTGCGCGCGATCAACCCTGAGGCCGGTTTCTTCGGTGTTGCTCCGGGCACGGGTGGCAAAACAAATCCAATGGCCCTGGCGACACTGTCCAGGAACACGATCTTCACCAACGTTGCGCTCACACCGGATGGCGGCGTGTGGTGGGAGGGCATGACCGAGAAGCCGCCCGCCGAATGCCTCGACTGGCGAGGCGAACGCTGGACGCCGGAGATCGCCAGGAAGACGGGTCGCACCGCGGCACATCCCAATGGGCGGTTCACGTCGCCGGCTTCGCAGTGTCCATGCATCGATCCCGCCTGGGAGTCACCCGAAGGGGTGCCGATCAGCGCCATCATTTTTGGAGGAAGGCGATCGACGACGCTGCCCCTGGTCTATCAGTCCTTCAACTGGTCAAGCGGCGTCTATGCCGGTGCGACGATGGGTTCCGAAACCACGGCTGCGGCGACAGGTGCGGTGGGCCAGGTGCGACGCGATCCCATGGCCATGCTCCCCTTTTGCGGCTATCACATGGGCGACTACTTCCGCCACTGGATCCGCATGCAACGCAAGCTCGACGTCACGCCCCGCATCTTTCATGTGAACTGGTTCCGCAAAGATGCGGACGGGAAGTTCCTGTGGCCCGGATTCAGCGACAACATGCGCGTGCTGCGCTGGATCGTTGAACGTGTCCATGGACAGACGCAGGGCCGCGAAACACCGATCGGTTGGGTACCGCGCTATGAAGATATCGACTGGTCCGGGTTGGACTTCCCGCGGGAGACTTTCGATGAGCTGATCGCCGTAGACCGCGCTGCCTGGCGCAAGGAAGTGATAGGGCACGAGGAGTTGTTCATCAACGTGCACGATCACCTGCCGCCGGAGATGATCTATGAGCGGGAGCTGCTGATCTGCAGGCTTTAGGAGATCCGGACTAGAACGTCCGCGGAACTCTCCTGCGCCGCACAAAAATTTCAGTTATATTAAAGAGTTCAGCAATCCCCAAGCGCAGTGAGGTCCACCATGATGGGCCTTTTCAGGATTCTCCCCGGCGATTCGATTCGCACATCGCCAGGGCGACTGTGTATCCAGTACGTTTGCCAATAAAAGAAGGGTCAGATGGATCAATCCGATCGTTCGATCAGCTGTCGCCGTATTCCGGATCCTCAGGGTCTTTACCATCCACGTAATGAACATGATGCGTGTGGTATGGGACTCGTGGCCAGCATTCGTGGCGAAAAGAGCCACGACATCATTCGCAAAGGCATCGAGGTCCTCATTAATCTGACCCACCGTGGCGCGGCGGGATGCGATCCCGAAACGGGCGACGGCGCAGGAATCCTGATCCAGATTCCTCACGTCTTCTTTGCCCGCGAATGCGGCGAACTGGGAATTCAGCTGCCTGAGGCCGGTGCCTACGGCGTGGCCATGTGCTTCTTACCGGTGGACAAACACAGCCGCCTGCAGTGCGAAGGCGTATTTGAGCGCATCGCTCGTGAAGAGGGTCTAAGCGTTCTTGGTTGGCGCGATACTCCGGTGAACGGCGACGCCATCGGACGTGAGGCGCGCGCCTCACAGCCCTATATTGAGCAGCTTTTTGTCGGCAAGCCGAAGGATCTGGATGAGGATGCCTTCGAGCGCCTTCTCTATCGCGTGCGGCGGCGGACGGAAAACGAGATTGCGGCCTCGGAGATCGAAGACAAAGAAACGTTCTACGTTCCCTCGTTCTCCTGCCGCACCATTATCTACAAGGGCCTGATGCTTGCCCCGCAGATCGAGAAATTCTACTTTGAGCTGGCCAATCCGCTGGTGACGAGTGCATTGGCTTTGGTTCACCAGCGATTCTCCACCAACACGTTTCCAAGCTGGAAACTGGCTCATCCTTATCGTTATGTCGCGCACAATGGCGAGATCAACACGGTGCGCGGCAATGTAAGCTGGATGAATGCCCGGCAGTCGGTGCTGGAGAGCTCTCTGCACGGCGAAAAGATCGGCGACCTATTCCCCGTAATCGTGCCCGAGGGTAGCGACTCGTCTTCGCTCGACAACGCCGCTGAGTTCCTCTACATGTCCGGCCGTTCCCTGCCCCATGTGATGGCCATGCTGATTCCCGAAGCCTGGGCCGGCAATCCGGATATGGATGAGGACAAACGAGCCTTCTACGAGTACCATGCCTCGCTGATGGAGCCCTGGGACGGCCCGGCGGCGATCGCCTTCACCGACGGCCGCGTCATCGGCGCGACCCTCGACCGCAACGGGCTGCGTCCCGGACGCTACATCGTGACGAAGGACGATCTCGTGGTGCTGGCTTCCGAAGCCGGTGTCATTGAGGTTCCGGCCGAAGAAGTGCGCAAGAAGGGCCGCCTGCAGCCGGGGCGAATGTTCCTGGTTGATACGGTGCAGAAGCGGATCATCTCCGACGCAGAGATCAAGAAGGAACTCGCCGCACGCCAACCTTACGGGAAATGGCTTGAGGAGCAGCAGGTGCTGCTGGATCAGCTTCCGGAGCCTTCGCGCACCATCGCATCGAACCCCGAAACGCTACTGCGCCGCCAGCGCGCCTTCGGGTACAGCGAAGAGGATCTGCGCATCCTGCTTGGACCGATGGGAGCCAAGGGCGAGGAACCTGTGGGATCGATGGGTACCGATGTGCCGCTTGCGTGTCTCTCCGATCGCCCACAGCCGCTCTTCAACTACTTCAAGCAGCTTTTCGCGCAGGTCACGAATCCACCCATCGATCCGATCCGCGAAGAGCTGGTGATGTCGCTCATCAGCTACATCGGCACCGAGCGCAACATTCTCGATGAAGCCCCGGACAACTGTCACACGCTGAAGTTGCCGCATCCACTGCTGACCAATCGCGATCTGGAAAAACTGCGTCGTGTTTCGTCGGGCGACCTGCTGGCCACGACGCTGCCCACGCTGTTCCGAGCGGAAGACGGAGAGAAGGGCCTGAAGCACGCCTTGGACGACCTCGGGAATCGTGCGTCGTTCGCGGTGGCCTCGGGCTACACGCTGCTCATTCTTTCGGATCGAGGGGTCGACCCGACCTATGCGCCGATCCCCAGCCTGCTGGCCATGGCAGCGGTGCACAACCGGCTGGTGCGCGAGAAGACCCGCACTCAGGTCGCGCTCATCATCGAGAGCGGCGAGCCGCGCGAAGTGATGCACTTTGCGCTCCTCATCGGCTACGGCGCGAGCGCTATCAATCCATACCTCGCGTTCGAGTCCCTGCACGACATGAAACGGCGCGGCCTGTTGCCGCACAACATCACCGGCAATCATGCAGAGAAAAATTTCATCAAGGCCATCAACAAGGGTCTGCTCAAGACCTTTTCCAAGATGGGCATCAGCACGCTGCAGAGCTATCGTGGAGCGCAGGTCTTTGAAGCGGTCGGACTGAATCAATCGCTGGTTGACGCCTACTTCTCAGGCACCGCATCGCGCATCGAAGGTGTCGGGCTCGGCGTTCTGGCACGCGAAGCACAGATGAAACACGCGCACGCCTTCCAGCCGCTGACTGAGTCTGAAACCGAGCTGGTCGTCGGCGGACACTATCAATACCGCGAAGGCGGCGAGTATCACCTGCTCAATCCACAGACCATCAGCAAGCTGCAACATGCGGTGCGGCAAAACAATCCAGCCACATTCCAGGAGTACACCGACCTGATCGACAGCCAGAATCGGACTCTCTGCACGCTGCGCGGCCTCTTCAAGTTGAAGTACGCCGAGGAGCCGATCCCGATCGAAGAAGTCGAGCCGGCCAAGGAGATCGTGAAGCGCTTCACAACAGGCGCCATGAGTTACGGCTCCATCAGCAAAGAAGCGCACGAGACGCTGGCCATCGCAATGAACCGCCTTGGCGGCATGTCGAATACCGGCGAAGGCGGCGAAGACGAAGAGCGTTTCAAGCGCGATGCGAACGGCGATCTGCGCCGGAGCGCCGTAAAGCAGGTGGCCAGCGGCCGTTTCGGTGTAACGACGAACTATCTGGTCAACGCCGACGAGTTGCAGATCAAGATGGCGCAGGGCGCGAAGCCGGGTGAAGGCGGCCAGCTGCCCGGCCACAAGGTCGACGAGGTCATCGCCAGGACCCGCCACTCGATCCCGGGCGTGGGCCTTATCTCGCCACCGCCGCATCACGACATCTACTCGATCGAAGATCTGGCCCAGCTGATCTACGACCTGAAGAACGTAAATCCGCAGGCGCGCATCGCGGTCAAGCTGGTCTCCGAGGTTGGAGTCGGAACCGTCGCCGCCGGCGTGTCCAAAGCTCATGCTGACGTGGTACTCATCTCGGGCGACACGGGCGGCACAGGCGCGTCACCGCTCAGTTCGATCAAGCATGCGGGCCTGCCCTGGGAGTTGGGACTTGCGGAAACGCAGCAGGTTCTGCTGCTGAACGACCTGCGGGGACGCATTCGCGTACAAACCGACGGCAAGCTGCAAACGGGCCGCGATGTGGTGATCGCCGCTCTGCTCGGCGCCGAAGAGTTCGGCTTTGCGACAACTCCGCTGATCACGATGGGTTGCATCATGATGCGTAAGTGCCACCTCAACACGTGCTCAGTCGGAATTGCCACCCAGGATCCGGTGCTGCGTGCGCGTTTCCAGGGCCAGCCCGAACACGTGATCAACTTCTTCTTCTTCCTCGCCGAACAGATGCGGCAACATATGGCCAAACTTGGCTTCCGCACTGTCGATGAGATGGTGGGCCGGGTCGACAAGATCGACGCCGCGATCGCCGATGCCCACTGGAAGGCCAAGGGCATCGACCTTTCGGCCATTCTCTATGTGCCGACAGTGCCTTCCCGCGTCGCGCGCCGCAAGGTGCAGCCGCAGGATCACGGTCTTGACCAGGCACTCGACCACGCGTTGATTGCCGCCGCTGCGCCGGCTCTCGAATCGAAGACACCGGTCACCGGCAGCTTCGCCATCCGCAACGTGCACCGCACCGTGGGCGCGATGCTGGGCGGCCAGATCGCGCGCCGCCACGGCTCAGCAGGTCTCCCCGACAACACGATCCACTTCAAGTTCGCCGGCTCAGCGGGCCAAAGCTTCGGCGCATTCGTTCCGACCGGAGTTACGCTCGAACTCGAAGGCGACTCCAACGACTATCTCGGCAAAGGGCTCTCCGGCGGACGCATCATCGCTTATCCCCCGAAGGCTTCGTTCTTCCTGCCCGAAGAAAGCATCCTAGTCGGCAACGTGGTTTTGTACGGCGCCACCAGCGGCGAAGCTTTCCTGAACGGCATCGCCGGCGAGCGCTTCGCCGTCCGCAATTCAGGTGCGACCGCGGTGGTCGAAGGCGTCGGCGATCATGGCTGCGAGTACATGACCAACGGCCGCGTCGTCGTCATCGGCACCACGGGCCGCAACTTTGCCGCAGGCATGAGCGGCGGACGCGCCTTTGTCTATGACGATCAAGGCGACTTCTCCTCGCGCCGCTGCAACAAGACCAGCGTCGACCTCGAGCCTCTCGAACTCGACCAGGACGTCACTGAAGTGCGCGGCCTGCTCGAGCGCCATCGCGACCTGACCGGCAGCCCGCGCGCCGCATGGATCCTCGAACACTGGGCCGACGCCCAGCAGCGATTTATTAAGGTCTTCCCCCATGAGTACAAGCGCGTGCTCGGAGTGCCACGCGTCGAATCCATCTATGCGCCGCCCGGCGCTCCGTCCGTGGAGACGGCAACCGCGGAGGTTCATTATGGGTAAGGTCACGGGCTTTCTCGAAATCGAGCGCGAACAGCCGGCGCGCCGCGCGCCCGATGAGCGCATCAAGGACTGGTTCGAGATCTACGAGCCGTTCCCTGAGGAGAAGCAGCGCGAGCAGGGCGCCCGCTGCATGGACTGTGGCGTTCCCTTCTGCCACACCGGCTGTCCGGTCAACAACCTCATCCCCGACTGGAACGACCTGGTCTACAACGGCCGTTGGCAAAATGCGATTCGCCGCCTGCACGCGACCAATAACTTTCCCGAGTTCACCGGCCGCATCTGCCCTGCTCCGTGCGAGGCCTCGTGCGTCCTCGGCATCACCTCGCCGCCTGTCTCGATCAAACTGATCGAGAAGAGTATCGTGGAGCGCGCGTGGGCCGAGGGCTGGATTCATCCGGAGCCGCCGGAGCAAAACACTGGCAAACGTGTCGCCGTGGTGGGCAGCGGGCCTTCGGGTCTCGCTGCCGCGCAACAGTTGCGACGTGCCGGCCATTCCGTCACAGTCTTCGAGAAGAACGATCGCATCGGCGGTTTGCTACGCTACGGCATCCCGAACTTCAAGCTCGAAAAACATGTGATTGACCGCCGCGTCGACCAGATGCGCGCTGAAGGCGTAACGTTCCTTACCAACGCCCATGTCGGGGTCAACGTGCCAATCGAAGCACTCAGCGAGCACTACGACGCCGTCCTCCTTTGCGGCGGCGCCGAGCAGCCGCGCGATCTGCCGATTCCCGGCCGCGAGTTCAAAGGCATTCACTTCGCGATGGAGTTTCTGCCCCAGCAGAACCGCCGCAATGAAGGCGACTTCATCGACCCGGATGCTTCAATCTGCGCCAAGGGCAAGAACGTACTCATCATCGGCGGCGGCGACACAGGTGCAGACTGCCTGGGCACTAGCCATCGCCAGGGCGCAAAGAGCGTGCACCAGTTCGAGATCATGCCGAAACCTCCTTCAGAGCGCGCTGCGTCGACTCCGTGGCCGTTGTGGCCGCTGCAGCTGCGTACGGAAAGCGCGCACGAAGAGGGCGGCATACGCGACTGGAGCATCAACAGCGCCAAATTCACCGGCGACGAGCACGGCAACGTGAAGCAGCTCCATGCGCTGCGCGTCGGCCCGCCGCCGAAGTTCGAAGCGATTTCAGGCTCCGAGTTCACGCTCGATGTCGATCTCGTGCTGCTCGCAATGGGCTTCCTCGGCCCAGTCAAGAACGGCATGATCGAGCAGCTCGGGGTGGCTGTCGATGCACGCGGCAACGTGGCGACGACTGACTACATGTCCTCAGTCGATGGCATCTTTGCTGCCGGCGACATGCGGCGCGGCCAATCGCTGGTCGTATGGGCCATCTCCGAGGGACGCAAAGCCGCGGCTGCTGTCGATCGCTACCTGGCCGAGAAGACGGCGACGGCTCCGCCGCAGCTGCTTCGCGCACGCGGATAAGCTCAACGCAAAGTGAAAGACACTCCAGCCTCGAGCGGCTGACCAGAAGATGAAGTGCGTCGCCCCGCCGCGGCCGCTCATTCGTCCGCCTTCCAAACGTAGGCGCCGGGCTGCGGCAGTCCGATGTGCGCCAGTACGCGGAAGACGAACTGCTTGGCCATCTCGTCGGAATCGACGGGATGATTGTAGAACGCGGGGATGACGGGAAAGATCGTCGCCCCAGCCTCAGCGGCGAGCACCATGTTGCGGAGATGGATGCGGTTGAAGGGCGTCTCGCGAATGCACAGGATCAGCGGCTGGCGTTCCTTAAGCGCGACGTCGGCAGCGCGCGCGATCAGCGAATCGGCAAACCCGTGGGCAATATGAGCAAGTGTCCCCATCGAGCAGGGCAGAACGATCATGCCATCGGAAGGATGGCTACCACTGGCGATGGCGGCGCCGACATCGGCATCCGATAGCAGCACCGTCTTCGCCGGCTTCGTGCCGAGCAGCTTCTCGACCAGTTCGTTGCGGCCCGAGAGGCCCAGCTCTTCGGCAATCACGCGCAACGAATTCTCCGAAGCGACAAAGTGCACGCGTGTGACGCGCGCGTCCGATTCCAGGGCACGAAGCGCCTCGCGACCGAAAACCGCACCAGACGCACCGGTGATGGCGAGGGTGAGATTCACGCAGTTGGGCCCAGTACTCGCCTGAAGATCGCTTCGACGTTGCCGAGTTGTCGTGTGTAGTCGAAGGTCTTGGTCAGCTTCTCCGAGCTCAGCAGCTTCGTAATTTCCGGATCGTTCGCCACCTCGTCGCGAAACACGCGATCTTCCTTCCAGGCACGCATGGCGTGGGACTGGACCAAACGATATGCGTCTTCACGCAACATGCCGGCTTCGGCGAGGTCGAGCAGCAGCTGACCCGAAAAGATCAGTCCGCCTGTCGATTCGAGGTTCCTCCTCATGCGATCCGGGTAGACCAGCAGGCGATCGATGAGATCCGTTGTCTTGGCCAGCAGATAGTCGACCAGGATCGTCGAATCCGGGAAGATGACGCGCTCGACAGAAGAGTGCGAGATATCGCGCTCATGCCAGAGCGGAACGTTCTCGAACGCGGCCTGTGCGTTGCCCCGCAAGACGCGTGCCAGCCCGCTGATTTGTTCGCTTGTAATCGGGTTCTTTTTATGCGGCATCGCCGAGGAGCCCTTCTGCCTTTCGCTGAAGTACTCCTGTGCCTCGCGCACCTCGGTTCGCTGCAGATGCCGTACTTCGACAGCGATCTTGTCGAGTGTGCTGCCGATCAACGCCAGCGTGGAAATGTAGGCTGCGTGGCGGTCACGCTGGATGACCTGCGTGGCCACAGGCGCCGGCTTCAGGCCGAGCGCAGCGCAGATGCGCTCTTCGTGCTCCGGCTTCAGATGGCCGAAGGTGCCCACAGCGCCCGAGAGCTTGCCGACGCGCATGTCCTCGGCTGCGGCGTCGAAACGGGTGAGGTTGCGCTCCATCTCCGCATACCAGTTCAGGATTTTGAGGCCGAAAGTCGTGGGCTCGGCGTGAATGCCGTGCGTGCGGCCGATGGTCGCCGTGTGCTTGAATTCGAGGGCGCGGCGTTTGAGCACCGCCAGCAGTGCGGTCAGTCCTTCTCGGATCAGATTTGAGGCTTCCTTTACTTGAAGCGCCTGGGCAGTATCGACGACGTCATTGGAGGTCAGGCCGTAGTGGAGCCAGCGGGACTGCTCTCCGAGCCCTTGATCTTTCAGAGTCTGCGCCACGGCAGTGGTGAAGGCGATGACGTCGTGTTTTACTTCGGCCTCGATCTCTTGGATGCGATTGACGGAAAAGCTCGCCTTGGTTGCGATGGCTTCTGCTGCGTCCCTGGGAACGACGCCGTCCTCGGCAAGTACGGCGCTGCCCGCTGACTCGACTTTAAGCCAGCAGGTGTATTTGTTCTCTTCGGTCCAGATGCGCCCCATCGCCGGGCGCGTATAACGTTCGATCAAGGTCGAGCTCCAGGCAAAGACTTGGTTGCTGGGGATGGCCAACCTTTGATTGTACGAGGCAGCGGGGTCAGAACTGCCGGATTCCGAGGCGCTTTTGCAGCTCATCGTACAGCAGCCCGCAACCCGGTTTGTACGGCTGAAACCACTGTCCGTCGATCACCAACTGCGGGATGGCCCGTTTGCCTGCGCGGCGAATCACTTCGTCCGAGGCCGCTGAATCGATGTCGATGTTGATCTCGGTGTAGGCGATTCCGTGGGAATCGAGGAATTGCTTGGCTGCTCTGCAATCGCGGCACCACGCAGCCGTGTAGACCCGGACGTCCATACCTTATTCTAACGTTTGGCGCTGGCAGGATCGAGGCAACATGACTGCGGAAGAGATCAAAAGCCTACTCAAATTGGAACCGCATCCCATTGAGGGAGGCTCGTTCCGGCGCACCTACACGTCAACCGGATCGATCGAACTGCCCCGCGGCGTGCGGGCACAGAGCACGGCGATCTACTACCTGCTTGAGCCAGGAACGTTTTCGGAGATGCACCTTCTCGACTCCGACGAGATCTTCCACTTCTATCTCGGTGATCCTGTGGAGATGCTGCAGCTGTTGCCCGACGGCGGCTCCGCCGTTTTGACGCTTGGATCGGATTTACTGGCCGGACAGCGGGTCCAGCTCATCGTTCCGGCTGGCGTGTGGCAGGGGACGCGACTCATTGGAAGTGGAAAGGTTGCGCTGCTGGGTTGTACGGTGACGCCGGGATTCGACTACGCCGACTATCGCAATGCTCCGGCTGCGGAACTTATCGCCAAGTGGGCGGACCAGGCGGAGCGGATTCGGGCGCTCACGAGGAGCTAACGCCGTTCGCGGAAGAAACCGCGGAGTAACTCTGCGGATTCATCGGCGAGAATTCCCTGCTCCACGGCCATTTTGTGGTTGAGCTGGGGATGATTGAGGACGGAGAGAACTGAACCGCAGGCGCCAGCTTTCGGGTCCGCTGCGGCGAAGACGAGCCGGTCGAGCCGCGCATGGATCATGGCTCCGGCGCACATGGCGCACGGCTCGAGGGTAACGAAAAGCGTGCATCCGGTCAGCCGGTAATTTTCCATCGTCCTTGCTGCCTTGCGGAGGCATACGATCTCGGCGTGCGCCGTGGGATCGTTGTCGCGCATGACGCGGTTCTGGCCGCGCGCGAGGATCGTGCCGTCCTGCACAACGACCGCACCGATGGGCACTTCGCCCGCTTGGCCTGCGGCGCGCGCTTCGGAAAGCGCCGCTTCCATGGCTTCGAGGTCCGAAATCATGCGTTCGATGCTATCGCTGCAGGCTGCTGTTGCGTCATGCAGTGCAGCGCGCCGAGGCCCCAGATGAGATCGACGCTGTGGATGCCGATGACCTCTCGGTCGGGAAAGACCTGAGCCAGGATGTTCAGTGCAATGCGGTCGTTGGGATCGTGGAAGGTCGGCATCAGCACCAGCCCATTCGCCAGATAAAAATTGGCATAGCTTGCTGGCAGACGCTGGCGGCGAAAGACGACCGGGCGCGGGAGTGGAAGTTCGACCACCGTGAACTGCTTGCCGTCCGGCGTCCGCGCGGCCTTCAAGCCTTTAAGGTTTTCGGCAAGCGGTTCTTGGTTGGGGTCTCTTATGTCGGGCTCGATCGCAGTAAGAATCGTGTCCGGCCCGACGAAGCGGCTGATGTCGTCGACGTGGCCGTGGGTATCGTCGCCGGTGACGCCGCGACCGAGCCAGATCGTCTGCTCAATACCGAGATAGTCGTAGAAGGCCTGCTCCAACTGCTCACGGCTGACGCCAGGATTGCGCTGCTGAACGTCGCTGAGCAGGCATTCCTCGGTCGCGAGCAGAGTGCCGTGGCCATTCGTATCGATGGACCCGCCTTCGAGGACCAGACGGCGCGGCACACCGGCCACCTCGATCATCGGCTGCCATTGTGGCAGGCCGAGCGTCTCCGCCACACGGTCCGGGACCTGGTCGTCGAGATGCCAGTTATCGTATTTGGCCCAGGCATTGAAGTGCCAGTTGGTGATTGCGACTTGGCCCTGCGCATTGCGGACGAAGATGGGGCCGGAGTCGCGAGTCCAGACGCGATCTGTGGGCCACTGGTGAAAGACGACCTGCGCGAGGGTTGCTCCGGCGCGCTTCAGTATCCCCGTAGCGAGCCTTTCGGCCTTGGCGTCCTGGACGAGGATGTGGACCCTCTCGCGCGCGGCAAGCAAGCGAACGATCTCGGCGTAGACCCACGGAATGGGCTGGAACTTGCCGGGCCAGTCTTCGCGATTGTGCGGCCAGGAGAGCCACGTGGCTTCGTGCAGCTCCCACTCCGCGGGCATCCGGAAGCCGAGAGCGTGCGGCGTCTGTTCAGGCGAGCTTGCGAACATCGCTATTTTGGATCTCCGTCGGCAGCCCAGGGATGCGCGGTGTCGAGAAACCGCTGGGTGATCGACGCGTAGGCGTCGATGCGGCGATCGCGGAGAAACGGCCAGTTGCGGCGCGTCTCCTCAATCAACGCCACGTCGATCTCGCCGATCAAAACCTCTTCGGCATCGTGCGACGCCTTGGCAACGATGCGGCCAAAAGGATCGGACAGGAAGCTGCCGCCCCAGAACTCAAGTCCCGGTCCTTCGGCGCGATTGCCGAGCACATCGCCATTCTCTTGTCCCACGCGGTTGACGCCGGCCACATAGACGCCGTTGGCAATGGCGTGCGAACGCTGGATGGTCTGCCATGCCTCATATTGCGCCGTGCCGAACTCAGCTTTCTCGGCGGGGTGCCAGCCGATCGCGGTCGGATAGAAAAGGACTTCCGCCCCCTGCAGGGCAGTGAGGCGTGCACCCTCGGGATACCACTGATCCCAGCAGACGAGCGTGCCCACACGGCCAAACGACGTATCGACGGCCTTGAATCCGAGATCACCCGGCGTGAAGTAGTACTTCTCGTAGTAGAGCGGGTCGTCGGGGATGTGCATCTTGCGATAGACACTGATGATCTTTCCGTCTGGCCCCAGGGTCACAGCGGTGTTGTGGTAGAGACCCGGCGCACGGCGTTCAAAGAGCGAGGCGACGATGACGATTCGCGATTCGCGGGCCACCTCGCCCAGCTTAGCCGTCGATGGGCCGGGAATGGGCTCGGCCAGATCAAACAGACGCAGATCTTCGCGCTGGCAGAAGTACTGCGCGCGGAAGAGTTCAGGCAGGCAGACGATGTTCGCTCCCCGGCGCGCGGCTTCGCGCACATGCTCGATGGCCGAGGCAAAGTTCGCCTCGGGATCGGGCCCCATCCGCATCTGCACCAGCCCAACTTTGTACTTACGCTTATCCATCATCCTGGCCGTTTGCCTCCAGACCTACGCAGCGAGGCCAACCCCGCGCATGCGGGATTGGCCTCAGGTAAAGATGCGGGGCGACGCTCTAAGTTTCGAGAATCAGCACGGCTGCCGCAATCGTCGTCGTCCAGAGGCCGCGCTTGTCGCCGACAGCCGACTGGGTGATGTTGCTGGTGCGGACAATCTTGTTCGAGATGCGATAGATCTCTTTCTTCTCGTCCCAGCTTTTGTCGGAGTCGAACTCCACATCCAGTGTGGTGGCGAGCATTTCGGCAGCCAGCTCTTCGGCGTACTCGCCTGCCTGCTCCTCGGTCTCGCCGAAACTATGGTGCTCGCTGAGATAGCCGTAGGTATCGCGGTCGGCCGGAATGGCTACGCCGATGCTTGAAACCACCAGACGGTGCGGCTCGCGCGTCGAATTCTCCGCGATCACCGCGAAGACGACTTCACCGTGATCCAGATACTTCAGGCCTTCTTTGCGCCCGATGACCTTGCATTGTGGAGGAAAGATCGACGAGACACGCACCAGGTTCTGCGAGGCGATGCCCGCGTCACGGAGGGCCAGCTCAAATGAGGTCAAACGCTCTTTGTGCTTACCTACTCCCTTGGTAAAGAAAATCTTCTTTGGGACCATGCTCTTTCCCAATTTCTATGTGTCCTCCGTGGGGTTCAACGGTGAGCGATTTCAAATCGCTCCCGCATGAGTCTATCGCATCTTGCCGTGTTGCAACAGCTTCGTGACGGATTTCATCGCGCGTTCACGATCGGCACAAATCCGTTCTCGGTTTCGGGCAACGGGAGCGCTCAGGGTCGGATTTGGTTCCGCAGGTTTCCATCCTGCAAAGCGCCGACGGTCCACCGTAACTTTTTCCCGCAGCCCGAGTTTAGGTAGATATGAAGATCCTCCTTGCTGGCATTATTGCGTCTTGCGTAGGGCTGCCGGTTGCTCAGGCGATCGCGCAGCAAACGGGCGCGGTTGCCGTGCAGGCCGCAGCGCAGGGCAACTCGGCCGGACCTGCGGGCAATGCAAAAACACTCTCTCCCGTTCCACTGGAATGGACGCCACCAGCACTGGATGAGCTGAGCAGGCAGGCTGCGGTGAAATCGAGTTTCACGCTCGATCGCAATCTTCTGAGTGCGGCTGCGGCCATCTTGCCCGATTCGGATGTCGAGGATCTGCAGACGATCCGGAAGCTCGACGGGGTCAGCGTACACACCATGCGCTTCCCCGAGACGGGCATCCCAGACGAGAACGCTGTAGAGTCGATTCGGGCAGCTTACCATCTGCGCGGTTGGAAGCATCTCGTGACCACGGGCAGAACCGGGGGGCCGGTCCACGACGAAATCACCGATGTATGGGTGGTCATGGACGGCGTCAATGTGCGCGGCGCGGTGATTTTGGCGGAGACGCCGAAGAGCCTGACCCTGGTCACGGTGGCGGGCAACCTGAATCCGATCGACCTTCTTCGTCTGCGTGGGCACTTCGGCATTCCGCGGTTCGACAGCGACGGCATTCGGCAGATGCAGCAGTAGCCTGACTTCCAGGCCAATTGGGCCACGCCTTCGCGATCCTCTCTTGCGCCAACGCCCCTGCGCGGTTGCCCGATTTGCCGACTCTGGCCTTATTCTGCAAAGGTAGAGAGGAAAGGGACGATCTCGAACCAATGCAGAAAACCTATAACGGGCTGGAGTTGCCCACAGACGGCGCGGCCATCGAATACTCCAACGGCCAATACACAGTCCCAGACAACCCCATCATTCCTTTTATTGAAGGTGACGGGACCGGACGCGACATCTGGAAGGCCTCGCAGCGTGTCTTCGACGCCGCGGTCGCAATGGCGTACGGTGGCAAGCGCAGCATCAAGTGGTTCGAGATTTTTGCGGGCGAAAAGGCTTATCGGCAGTTCAAGAACTGGCTGCCGGACGATTCGGTCAAGGCGGCAACCGATTTGCGCGTGTCGATTAAAGGACCGCTGACTACTCCTGTTGGCGGCGGCATCCGCTCGCTTAACGTGGCGCTGCGGCAGATCATGGACCTCTACGCCTGCGTACGGCCGGTGAAGTACTACCAGGGCGTACCCAGCCCGGTGAAGAAGCCCGAGCTGGTGAATATCATCATCTTCCGTGAGAACACCGAGGACGTGTACTCGGGTGTCGAATTCAAGCAGGGTACGGACGATGCCGCCAAGTTGATCAAGTTTCTCAACGAAGAGATGCTGGGCAAGACGAAGAAGCGCGTCCGCGAGGATTCGGGCGTCGGTATCAAGCCGATCTCGATCTTTGGGACGAAGAGACTTGTCCGGTATGCGATTCGGCACGCGCTCGAGTCGGGCCGCAAGACGGTCACGCTGGTGCACAAAGGCAATATTCAGAAGTTCACCGAAGGCGCCTTCCGGGAGTGGGGCTACGAGGTCGCCACGCAGGAGTTCCGCGATCAGACCGTCACGGAACGCGAGAGCTGGATCCTGGGCAACCTCGATGCCAAACCCGGCCTCACCGTGGAGCAGAATGCAGCGCTGATCGAGCCCGGGCTGGAGTTCGCGCCACCGAGCTTCCGCGACGAGGTCTACGCCGAAGTGAAGGGGGTGCTCGACGCGATCGGCACGTCGCATGGCAATGGGGCGTGGAAGTCGAAGATATTGGTCAACGACCGTATCGCCGACTCGATCTTTCAGCAGATCATCATTCGCCCATCGGACTACAGCATTCTGGCCACCACAAATCTGAACGGCGACTACATTTCTGACGCGGCCGCAGCGCAGGTGGGCGGGCTGGGGATCGCGCCCGGCGCCAATATTGGCGATGGCTATGCGGTATTCGAGGCGACGCACGGAACTGCGCCGAAGTATGCCGATAAGGATGTCATCAATCCGGGATCGGTGATTCTCTCCGGCGTAATGCTGCTCGAGTTTATCGGCTGGAAGGAAGCGGCCAAGCTGATCGAGACGGCGATGGAGAAGACGATTCTGCAGAAGTTTGTGACGTACGACTTCGAGCGGCAGACCGCCGGGGCGACCAAGGTCGGGACGAGCGAGTTTGCGACGAGAATCATTGGAAATATGTAACGGGCAGGGACCAGGGACTAGGGAGAAGAAGAATGCGGAAGAAAGTCAGCATTGTCGGTGCGGGCAACGTGGGAGCCACGGCTGCGCACTGGATTGCGGCCAAGGAACTGGCCGATGTTGTTCTGGTTGACGTAGTCGAGGGAGTGCCGCAAGGCAAGGCGCTCGACCTGCTCGAAGCTATGCCCATTGAGAAGCGCGACGTGCAGGTGACGGGCTCGAACGACTACGCCGCCACGGCGCACTCCGACATCGTGGTGATTACGGCCGGCATTCCTCGCAAGCCGGGGATGAGCCGCGACGACCTGCTGCACACCAACTTCAAGATCATGTCGGACGTGGTGGCGAAGGTCGTGGCCCAGTCGCCGGAGTGCATTCTGATCATCGTGTCCAATCCATTGGACGCCATGGCGCAGGCGGCGTATCGTCAGGCCGGGTTTAACCGTGAGCGCGTCATCGGCATGGCCGGGGTGCTTGACTCGGCGCGCTTCCGGACATTCATCGCTGCTGAGCTGAATGTGAGTGTCGAAAATGTGACTGCGTTTGTGCTCGGCGGCCACGGCGACACCATGGTTCCACTTCCCCGCTACTCGACAGTCGCCGGCATCCCCATCACTGAGCTCATTGCACCTGATCGGCTCGCAGAGATTGTGCAGCGCACCCGTGACGGCGGCGCCGAGATTGTGAAGTACCTGAAGACCGGCAGCGCCTACTATGCTCCGTCGGCGGCGACGGTCGAGATGGTCGAAGCCATTCTGAAAGACAAGAAGAAGATTCTTCCCTGCGCTGCGTATTTGCAGGGCGAGTACGGTATTGATGGCTTCTATATCGGCGTGCCCTGCAAGCTGGGCGCGGCCGGCCTCGAAAAAATCATCGAGATTAAGCTCACCCCCGAAGAAGATGCCGGACTGAAGAAAAGCGCTGCAGCGGTGAAGGAGCTCTGCGACGTGATCGGGGTGTAATTGACTCGTCCGCCGCGTTTTGAAACGAGAGTGCCTTCCCCGGTCTCAGAAGCGAGACCGGGGGCACCCAGAGCAGTGCGGACCGGAACCTACAGAGCGACAGAGACCTTCGGCGCTGGTCCGGAGGTTTCGCCGTCTTAGTGCAGAAACGCAACCAAGCCAGGCCCGATTTGCGCTCCGCACATGCTCGGGTGTAACAACGTCACTTTGGGGTTCGTTCCATTCTGCCATTACGATTTGTTCAAGATTTGCCGAGTGGGATCATCCAGATATTCGAGTTGCTGTTATCCCATTGGTTGAGGCGTTCGGTATCCTCGATTGCCTGCGGATGGGTTCTGGGAAAGTGCACTGGAGCCGTGCGATCGCTGCTGTAGTAGACGGTTCGCTGATCAGGCCCGAGACCTGGGATCGTTGTCCTCGCTACCATCGTCGGCATAGCGTATGGGCTCAGGGGAACTCCACTGGCCCTGCCTGTTGCGAACGATGAAGAGATGCTCGTGCTGATCGTCACCGGGAAAGGTGCGCCTGCTGCTCAAGATCATGAAGGATTGATCGGGCGCAATCTCGGGGTCGACATCTTTGACACTGCCGTCGCTGAAAGGAAGAGGCTCAGCTCTCACAAATGCTCCATCGCGGTGCGCAGCCCGATATAAGCCGAGGTTCTTACCGTTGACCGTCGCTGTAAAGTAGACAGTCCCATCGGAAGTCACGCTCGGGCGAAAGATCCGAGGGAAACAATTCACAGCTTCAGGAAGTTCGGCCGGTGCGCTCCATCCACTGCTGGTGCGGTCGACACGCCAGATGTGGGATTCAACCTGCCGCGCTGCGCTGCCGGAAGGCGCACCGGCGGTCGAGGCAGGGCGAACCGAGACAAAGATCAGATAGGATCCATCGGGTGAAAACGCTGGTGACGCATCGGACCATTCGCCGGAGAAGGACGCCACCAAAGGTTTGGACCATGCACCATCCTCCTGCTTGTGCGACTCGAGAATGATAGACCAGCGCGTGGCACTGCGAGTGAAAAAGAGCTCCTTGCCGTCAGGCGAGAACGTTGGCGCGCCCTCATTCGCGGGGCCCGAGATCACTCCCGGAGCAAAGACTTGCGCGGCGGGAAGTGGAGATGACGGCGCAGAGGTCTCTTGGACCTCGGCACAGAGCAAGATCGGCTGAAGCACAGCAACGGCGAACAGAACAATGCCGTAGATACCGGCGGGCTGTCTTTTCATGAGCCTCCTCAAAGATTCAAGCGGGGATGCAGGTATTGGTGCGAGCGGGCAGTTAATGGCGCAAGAACGTGCATGGAGAACAGAATTCTACCGGTGACATACAAAGCTTTCGATCGGCGATCGGCACTTTGTGACAAAACGCAGGGATAGTGACATGAACGGAGGGAGTGCATGGGGAGCTTTCGCTTTCAGTGCAGAAAGGCGACCAGACCAGGCCCGATCTGCCGTGCGCACATGCTGGGTGCCAGATGGCCGCAGTCTGGAATCAAGTCGAGCTGCGACTGCGGAATCAGCTTGTGCATGGTTTCCCCTTCGCTGAGGGGAGTGATGCGATCGACCTGCCCCCACACGATCAGCACCGGCATTCTCAGCTGGGCCAGCAGGCTGTCTGTCGCGTCGCGTCCAGTCAGCATGGTCGCGAGTGCCCGGTGGATCACCCAGGCGTTGTGATTCGAGAGACGGAGGATATCCCGAGCGACAAAATCGGGAACAACCGGCGGATGGGGCATCAGGAGCGCGTCGAGTTCGGCGAGTTCCGATGCATTGCGGGGTGTGAACAGTCCCGTGTCCCAGTCCGGCTTCACAAGGAGCCCTGCGCTGTCGAAGAGCATCAACTTGCGCACGCGGTCCGGTTGTTCGGCAGCGACACGCTGCACGATCCAGCCGCCCATCGACCAACCTCCCAGGTCGACCTGCTTCAGGCCGAGCACGTCGAAGAGGCCAACGACCACACCCGCCTCATCGTCGACCGAATAGGAGAAGCCGGATGGCTGCTCACTTTGGCCATAGCCGACGAGATCGGGCAGATAGACGCGATAGCCGGCGCGCACCAGATACGGAGCCAGATTGCGCCAGTCTTCGGAACGGCCACCGAGGCCGTGGACGAGGACGACCGGCGGACCGGAAGCTGGACCCATTGCGTAGTAGTGGACGCGATGGCCGGCCACCGCAGCTGTGTGCGTTTCGGCGCCCGACAGCAGCAGCCTCGATTCGGTGTATGCATTGAAGAACTCGACCGGGCGGGTTCGGAATCCGGCAACGGCAAGAAGCGCGAGGACGAGGAGGGGTCCGAATATCCAGAAAAGGCGCCGGCGCGTCAAAAGTCCCCCTTGGCCGCTAGCGCCATGGTGCGCTGCCAGGCAGCTTCGATGACACGGACCGTGACCGGGTCCAGAGCGAGCGCGCCGTGGCTATTCCACTCAGCCCGTTCGACCCAGCGAACGGCGGCAGCGTCGGAGGCGGCGCGCAGGTCTCCTCCGGTCACCCGGCAAAGGTAGTCTGCAATGACGTAGTGGTACCGGACGCGGCCGCCTTCGCGGTGTATCCGGTCGAGAAGCTCGATGAGTTGGACTGGCTGGACACGTAAACCGGTTTCTTCTTCTACTTCCCGGATCACCCCTGATTCGAGGGATTCGCCGACCTCGAGCAGCCCTCCAGGGAGGGACCATTGGCCCTTGAGTGGCTCGCGGCCGCGCTGCACCAGGAGCACCCGGCCCTCGTGGACGACCACCCCGCCCACCCCCAAAAGTGGTACTTCAGGAAACTCTCTCTGCATCCCCTCCAACCTTCCTATGTCATTGACTTTACGCCGTTTCGGGCAACGCAATATTTATCCAATAGTAATTGTGCTCTAGAGTTGGCAGCGCCTCTGCAACCACAGCCCTGGCGTATCATCGAAACAAGGCAGGGGGCCGAATTGTCTGAATTCACGCTTCGAGTCGAGGGCATGCACTGTGGCTCGTGTGTCCGTCGTGTCACACAGGCGTTGAACCTCGGGGAGGGGCTCGAAGTCCGCGAAGTGCAGATTGGAGCTGCGCGGATTCGCTCCACCGTCGAACCGCCTCCGGTAGATCGTGCGATTGCTGCCTTGGCCAAGGCTGGGTATGCCGCATATCTGGAGCAGTAAGTCGACCATGGCGAACACTCCATCCGAAACGATAGCGCTTCCGGTGGTTGGGATGACGTGCGCGTCCTGCCAGCACCATGTGGAATCTGCGCTGCGATCGACTTCGGGAGTCGCATCCGCCCATGTGGATCTGATGGCAAATCGGGCGACAGTGGTCTTCGACCCTCGCCTGGCGGATGAGCAAGTGCTCGTGCAAGCTATTCGCGGCGCCGGATACGACGTGAATTTGGGCGAGCGGGAGGACTCGGAATCTGACGCGGCAACCGAACGCACCACGGAAGCTGAGCACACGCTGAGAGCAGCCGTGATGATCGGATCCGGGGTCATTGCAATGCTTTTGGCCATGCCGCTCGACATGCACATGAGCCTTGCCGATCGGGCTCTGATGCACAAGATCCCATGGCTCTTCGAGATTCCCCATGATCTGATCCGCTGGGGACTTCTCCTTCCAACTGCCTTCCTCCTCGTGTGGGCCGGACGCCCGATCTTTGTGAGCGCAGCGCGCAGCCTGAAGCACGGTGTCACCAACATGAACTCGCTGGTGAGCCTCGGCACAGGAGCTGCCTTTCTTTACTCGGCTTTTGCAACGATCCTGCCCGGAAACGGGCGGCAAGTCTACTTTGACGCCGTCCTGCTGATCCTCGGCTTTCTCCTGCTGGGTAAGGTGCTCGAAGCTCGCGCCAAGCGTCGTGCGCTGGAGGCATTGCACTCGCTGAGTCGTTTTCAGCCGTCGACCGCGCGGCGGGTCGAAGAAGGGCTCGAAGCGATCGTTCCACTGGGAGAGATTGTGCTCGGCAATCTGGTGAAGATTCTGCCCGGAGAGCGCTTCCCTGTCGATGCGGAGATCGTGGACGGCCGGACCACCGTGGACGAGTCAATGCTTACCGGCGAGTCGACGGCGCTGGTGCGCGAACGTGGCAACCGGGTATTTGCGGGGACCTTGAACTACGATGGCGCCGTCGTTTGCCGCGCTCAATCGCTGGGCGAGGATACGGTGCTCGCCCAAATCACCCGCATGGTGGAACAGGCGCAGAGTTCGCGCGCCCCGATGGAGCAGTTAGCCGATCGCACCAGCGCGATCTTCGTTCCCACTGTGCTCGCTTTGGCGACGCTCACATTCGGCATCTGGGCGGTGGCAACGCATTCGGTCGAGCAGGCTCTTGCCTGTTCGGTTGCAGTACTTGTCATCGCTTGCCCTTGCGCCATGGGGCTGGCAATTCCAGCTGCGATCACCGTTGCTGTCGGACGGGGGGCGCAGCTTGGCGTCCTGTTCAAGGGCGCGGAAACCATCGAACGGCTGTCCAGCGTGGACGTAATGGTGCTGGACAAAACTGGAACGCTTACCGAGGGACGACCGGCGCTGGCGACGATTCAGGTGCTGGTGGGCTATCAGGAGAACGAACTGCTTCGCCTCGCGGCAGCCACTGAAGAGCAATCGAACCATCCATTGGCGCATGCGATCGTTGACGCAGCGCGCAGTCGCGGCCTCGCATGGAGGCCAGCGAGCCATGTGCAGATCCTGCCGGGACGCGGGGTCACCGCTAAGGTCGATGACTTCCAGTGCATGGTCGGGAACGAGGTCTTTTTCCGCGATCTGTTCTCCAAGACCCCGAACTACTTTCCGCCGGTGAAGCCGGGCATGACGCGCCTGTTCTTCGCACTCGACGATCAGCCCGCAGGATGTTTCGATGTACGCGACACGCTGCGCCCGGATGCCGCAGAATCAGTAGCCCACCTTCGCCGGGCCGGCCTGCGTGTCATCATGCTCACCGGCGATTCTGCGGCTGCTTCGGCGCCCATCGCGAATCAGGCAGGCATCGACGAGGTCGAGGCAGGGCTTGCGCCGGGTGAAAAACTGGCTCGAATTCAGTCCCTGCAGCAAGAGGGCTTGAGTGTGGCGATGGTCGGAGACGGCATCAACGACGCTGCGGCACTGGCACAGGCGGACGTGGGGCTGGCCATGGGATCGGGCACCGACCTTGCGCAGGAAGCCGGGCACGTCGTTCTACTGCGTGCTCAGCCTACTTCTGTCGTGATGGCCCACGAATTGGCACGCGACACCCTGAACATCATGCGCGAGAATCTGGCTTGGGCTGCCTGCTACAACGTCATCGGAATCCCCTTGGCCGCCGGCTTGCTCTACCCCGCCTTTCATATCCTGCTCAGCCCGTGGGTTGCGGCAGCGGCGATGGCGCTCAGTTCGGTCAGCGTATTGATGAACAGCCTGCGTCTGCGGCGCTGGAAGCTCGTTTCTTTCGAAAGCACGGCGGCAAGCTAAACTAGCCGAAGAGCACACCGTGCGCATTCTCACTCGTTACATTCTTGGCGAGATCCTCTCTCATACGCTGATCGGCTGCGTGATCTTCACGTTCATCCTTTTCATGCGCGATCTCGACCACATCCTCGAGATGGTCATTCGCAACAGCTCAACCTGGGCCGACGTACTCGAGGTCTTCCTCTTCACCATTCCCAACACCTTCAAAGTGACGATACCCATGGCAGTTCTGGTGGGAATCCTGCTCGGGCTCAGCCGTCTCGCCGCCGACAGCGAAATTGTTGCCATGCGCGCCTCGGGCATGGGCATTGGTTACTTTGTTCGCGTTGCGTCGATCGTGGCCGTGACGGGCACTGTCCTCGGGCTGCTGAACTCCATCTATGTTGCGCCGCGTGCCAATCAGGGTATCCTCGACTTGCAGCAGGCGCTCGAGACACAACAAGCCTCATACGAGATTCAGCCGCGCGTATTCTACGAGGACTTCCGCAATCGCGTGCTCTATGTGCAGAACGTGCGCGCCGGGACCGGCGCATCGAATTGGGATAGGGTCTTTATGGCTGACGTCACGGACCCTACCACTCCGCTGGTTACGACTGCCGCGTCGGCGACGGTCGTGAGCGACTCGACACAGGAGTTGCTGATGCGCTTGCGGGATGGAGCGGAGTATGACACCATAGCGGGCCAGCCGGATCAGTACAAGGTATCAACCTTCCAGAGCACCGACTTACCATTGCCGCTCACTCAGCAGAGCGATGTGCATCTTGGACGCATGGACACGGCGATCTACGCCATGCATATGGATGCGCTCGAAAAACGAACGCACGGAGCCGATGCAAAGCGCTTCCAAATTGAGCTGCATAGCCGATTTTCCTATCCTGCCGCGTGTCTGGTTCTGATGCTGGTCGGCGTTCCACTTGGTGTCATCTCCCGACGCGGCGGCAAGAGCTCGGGCTTCGTTTTTACGCTCCTGCTGGTCATTGTGTATTACGTGCTCTCGTATACGGGCCTCTCTCTGGCGCGACAAAGCAAGCTCTCGCCTTTTCTCGGTGTTTGGCTGGCCAACATCGTGTTCGCGGCTGCGGGCTCCTTTTTGTTATGGCAAATGGCCACCGGCGGACGCGTCCTGAGCGCTCTCGCGCGAGTGACCGCACGTTTGCCCGATTTCAGCGTCAAGCCAAAGGCCCTGGCCTTCTCGGGATTTCTGGATCGCATCCAGCCGCGGTCGGTTCGCCGTGGCGGCCGTGGCGCTTTTCCACGCATTCTCGACGAATACCTGGTGCGCGAATTCCTTGGGATGTTTTTCCTTGTGCTGATGGGCTTCGTTCTTCTGATGCTGGTCTTTACCTTCTTCGAGCTGATCGGAGACATCCTGCGCAACCACATTCCTCTGACTGTCGTCGGGGAGTATCTTCTGAATCTGACTCCCAGCATGCTTTACCAGATCACGCCGCTCGCGATCCTGATTGCGGTGCTGATTGCCTTCGGCCTCTTGAACCGCAACAGCGAGATCGTGGCGATGAAGGCAACGGGGATCAGTCTCTACCGTCTTGTGATCCCCATCCTCAGCATCTCTGCGGTGCTCGCTGTCGGCCTGTTTCTATTCGATCAGTACTATCTTCCACAGGCCAACCGGAGGCAAGAAGCACTGCGCAGTACCATCAAGGGCCGACCGCCGCAGACATTCCTGCATCCCGAACAAAAGTGGATCTTCGGCCAGCCGCACTCCGGCGAACCCAACCGCATTTTCTACTACCAGTTCTTCGATCCCAATGCGGAGGAATTTGCCAACCTGTCAGTCTTCGAATTCAATCCCACTACCTTCGCTCTCGCGCGCCGCATCTTTGCGTCTCGGGTCTATTGGGATGCGCACAAGGGAAGCTGGACGTTCCAGAATGGTTGGCAATGCAACTTCGATGGCCCGGCTCAGTCGCAGTATCGCAGCTTCAGATTCACATCTTTCTCCGAGATTCATGAAGAGCCCTCCTACTTCACCAAGGAGAACAAGCAGTCGCAGGAGATGAATTTTGGCCAGCTCGATCGCTACATTCGCGACCTGCGCCAGAGCGGCTTCGACACGATGCGCCTACGTGTCGCCCTGTGGCACAAGCTGGCGTATCCCTTGATTGCCGTGGTCATGGCCGTGCTCGCCATTCCCTTTGCCCTCACGATGGGACGCCGCGGCTCGCTGACCGGCATCGCCGTAGCCATCGCCATTGCGCTTGCCTATTGGGTCATCGATGGCCTGTTTGGGGCAATGGGGAACGTGAACTATCTCCCAGCCGCTGTCGCTGCATGGAGCCCCGACGTCCTCTTTGGCCTGACCGGCGGGTACTTCCTGCTGCGCACGCCAACTTAGATCGCAGCCCGCGCCTGCCCGGGCCCATCCGTACAATAGAGGAATGCTTCGCGACCTCGCTCCCCTGTTCGGTTACATGCGCCGCTATCGCTGGGGCTACGTGTGGGGCACGCTCTCGTGTATCGCGACGAACGCTGTCTGGGTCTTCTTCCCCCTGGTTATCGAAAAGGCCATCGACGGCCTGGAACACGGCATCACACGAAGCCAGGTGCTCGTCATTGCGGGATTGCTGGTCGGCATCGCCCTTCTGAAGGGCGTCTTCCTATACTCTCAGCGTTGGATTCTCATCGGCATCTCGCGCGAGATCGAATTCGATTTGCGCAACGACCTCTTTCGCCAGCTTGAACGCCAGGACTCCGGATTCTACGAGCACTACCGTACCGGCGATATTATGGCGCGCATGACCAATGACCTGAACGCCGTCCGCATGCTGTTGGGTCCGGCGCTCATGTACAGCGCGAACACGATCTTCTTCACAGTAGGGGCTCTGTTCTTCCTCTTGCGCATCAGCCCCTACCTGACCTTGGTTGCCTGGGCGCCCATGCCCCTGGCCAGCATTCTCGTGCAGTACTTTGGCCGGAAGATTCACGACCGCTTCGAACGCATCCAGGAGAGCTTCTCCGAGATCTCTGCACAGGCCCAGGAAAACTACTCCGGCGCGCGGCTGGTCCGGGCCTTCGCCCAGGAAGAATCGCAGGTCGGCCTCTTTGAAAAGCTCAACCGACGGTACATCGCCCGGGCACAGCGCCTTGTGCAACTGATGGGCATGTTGTGGCCCACACTCGAGTTCATCCTCGGCGTCTCGATGATCATCACGCTTCTCGTCGGCGGGCATGAGGCTCTCGCGCATCGCATCACGCCGGGCCAGTTTGTCGCTTTCAATACTTACATGATCCTGCTCATCTGGCCAATCATCGCCGTGGGCTGGGTGGTCAACATCTTCCAGCGAGGCACGGCGTCGGTGAAGCGCATCGATGCGCTGCTCCAAGCAAAGCCTGCTATCGACGACAGCCAGGCAGACCCATCGCTATCATACGGACTGGTCCTGGGCGGCGACATCGAGTTTCGCAAGCTCAACTTTAGCTACGGCAATACGCAGGTCCTGCATGATATCTCGCTGCAGATTCCCGCTGGCTCCAGTTTTGCGATCGTCGGTCCGACCGGGTCGGGAAAGACCACACTGGTCAGCCTCATCTCGCGCATGTACGAGGCACCGGCAGGATCCCTGCTCCTGGACGGCCGCCCGATTCGTGATTATCCGCTGGAGTCTCTCCGCCGCAATATCGGAATGGTTCCTCAGGAAACATTCCTCTTCAGCGAGACGATTCGCGGCAACATTGAGTTCGGGGTTCCCGACGCGTGTCCCGAGGAAATGCTCGAGGCAGCGGAAGCTGCGCACATCCGGCGCGAGTTCGAGGAGTTCCCTCAGGGCTTTGAGACTGTGGTTGGCGAAAGGGGCGTCACGCTTTCTGGCGGTCAGAAACAGCGCGCTGCTATCGCACGCGCCCTGCTGCGGCGACCGGCGATCCTCATCCTCGACGACGCCCTGGCAAACGTCGACACCTACACCGAAGAGCGCATTCTGAGCGGGCTGCGAGCGTACACGGCGATCGCGACAACGATTCTCATCTCGCACCGCGTCTCGACCGTGCGCGGCGCAGACCAGATCGCAGTCCTCGATCACGGCCGAATCATGGAGATTGGCCGGCATGAGGAATTGCTGGCTCTCGATGGCTACTACGCCAGCCTCTACCAGAAGCAGCAACTGGAAGAAGAGTTGACGGTGGCGGGCTGACGCCTCTCCGCATACATTCGCTGGCTCTCGTGAATGAGGGTGCGCACGGCGATTGGGCGGGCGACCGATGAGCTGGAGCTATGCGGTCCAGCGGGTCAGATTCTCGGTTGCTGGATCGGCCTCAACGCCCGAAAGGCGGGCTGCACGTAAATGAGAGACGCTTGTGGCGGGTTGCACCGCAGTGTTACTTTCGAGTGCCACCTGCTTCAGACCGCAGCGGTGATGTGCATGGGCGAAACAAAGCGCAGACCGTCTCGCACAGCGCTCCGGCCCACAATCGCTTCGACCGTATCGGTGATATGCACCATCTCGCGGCGCCTCTTTGTTTCAAAGACGAGGTATTCGGTATGACTCTTCATGGCATTTCTCCACAATTCACCACAAGCATGGCCGCAAGTGACGAGGCTCGATTCAGACCTTATCCTAATAACTGCCGATGGCCTCGATCCCAACACAACGTTCCGCTGCGCTCGCACAACAGGGCATGGACCTGCTTGCAACGGGGCAGTCGGCCGAAGCGGCGAGGGTCTTTCGCGAAGCGATCGCCGCAGACGCAACCAACTTCGAAGGGCATCACGGGCTGGTGCGCGCCTTGCGCGACGCCGACCAGATTGAGCAGTCCGTTGCCGCAGCGCTGGCTCTCACGGCCCTCACGCCCAATGACCCGCTGGCGCATACGGCGCTTTCGATCTCCCTGAAGCATGCCGGCCAAGTGCCTGAAGCCGAGGCTGCAGCGGCACGGGCGCGCATTCTCGAGTGGAAGATTCAGCTGCAATCGCCGCCCGGCTCGGAGCCATCGCTGTGAAGACCGGAGCCGCGCGCAGCCCCGCACAGCGCTTGCGCACCATGCACGACTGGCTGGCCGCGGCCTACGGCCCGCAGCACTGGTGGCCGGCAAAAACTGCTTTCGAAGTCATCCTGGGTGCTTACCTCACGCAAAACACATCATGGATGGCCGTTGAGCGCTCGCTGGCGAATCTGCGGGCAGCGGGCTTGTTGTCGATCGACGGCATGCGCGACCTCTCGCTCGCCCGACTGCAAGGACTGATTCGTCCCTCCGGCTTCTACACCAGAAAGGCCCTTGCCATTAAAGCCTTCGTGGCAATGCTCGACGCCGAGTTCGGCGGCGCGCTCGATCGACTCGCGGCAACGCCGACCAAGGCTTTGCGATCTCGCCTGCTCTCTCTGCCCGGTGTGGGCCACGAAACGGCCGATGCCATTCTGCTGTATGCGCTCGGTCACACGGTGCCGGTCGCAGATGCCTATCTGCACCGCATCGTGGAACGGCACGGGCTGCTCAAACCTCGGCAAAGAAGCAATGGCGCAACCTACGCAGCTCTGGTTCAACTGACGTGCGACGCCTTCGCTGAGGATCCAATCGAAAATCGAGTGCGGCTCTTCAATGAGTTCCATGCGCTGACGGTTGCGGTTGGGAAGGCACATTGCTCGACGACCCCACGTTGCGAAGGCTGCCCCCTAGCCGCCGATTTGCCAGCGTCCGGACCGGATTTACGGCTGAAAGACCCTCGGGGCTAAGAAAGATAAGACAAGTACGATCCGGCAGTTAGACTGTTGAGTTCAACCAATTTATAGATGACGAGACTTCGTTGCTCTCGGGAGCCTTCGTCTAATATCGCAATGCACCAGAAATCTGATGAAAATACACTCATATTTAAACGGGCCCACTTGACAAATGGATTGTGGATGCCTATCTTTAGCAATTGGAAGGCTTGACTGCTAGCGCACCGAAGGCAGAACTGCCAAGCCATCACCGCTCAGTGTTCCGGGCGGCACTTCCGATACGAGTAGTTCTTTCTCGGACAAATCAATCAACATCGCGGCCGGGGCTCAACCCAGTCCGCGCGTGAAGGAGAAGAGAAGTTATGCCAGCAACATCCGTGAAGACAACCTTCACTCCGCTTCATGACCGTATCCTCGTTCGCCGCCTCGAAGAGACGGAGACGGTTCGCGGGGGCATCATCATTCCCGACAGCGCCAAGGAAAAGCCTCAGGAAGGCGAAGTGATCTCCGTTGGCAAAGGCAAGTCGAACGACGAAGGTAAGGTCTTCCCTCTCGACGTGAAGGCCGGCGACAAGATTCTGTTCGGCAAGTATTCGGGCACCGAGATCAAGATCGACGGTGAAGAGTACCTGATTATGCGCGAGGA